>Ga0071330_1065051_pt1 | contig 54563 bp, 58 predicted proteins | sample GBScel77sediment_FD_63802 | JGI IMG/M metagenome (GOLD analysis project Ga0071330, IMG submission 63802) | Hot spring sediment microbial communities from Great Boiling Spring, Nevada - Cellulolytic enrichment Sediment 77C v2 (version 2) | ecosystem: Environmental > Aquatic > Thermal springs >...
AAAAGAGAGGGATTTACAAAACCATCATAGCTTATCTCGCAAATTCCGTCAACAAAATCATCCCACACCTTTTTCCAGCTGATAATCTCCTCGATCCAGCTTTTTTCCACCTCGTAGTCTAATCCTGCGGTTAGCCTTTTTGTAAAATCTACTGCATCGCTGTAGCTTATCAAAGAATAGTTGAGCTTTTTTCCAGCCTCCCTGTCAAGGGTGACCGCAATTATATCCCCCTTCGGCATGTTTCTGTAACCGTAGGTCGTCACATCGGAAAGCTGGCACCCGAGACAGATAACGCAGTCCGAATTTCTTAAGGCCCTGTCAGCATGATAGCTACCGCCTCCAAATCCAACTCTTCCAAAGCAGAGCTCCATTTCTTCGCTGATTGCCCCTCTACCGTTTCCTGTAGTAACAACAGGTATACCTGTCTTTTTTACAAGCTCAATAAGAGCTTTGCTGCCTTCAGAGCTGTTCATTCCATAACCAGCAACGATCAGAGGTCTTGATGCTTTCCTTATTATCTCCACAGCTTTCTCGATTTCAGAATCATCCGCCATTTTCCTTGAAGTGCGAATTGCTGGCAGGGAATAGGAATAGCTTTGGCTCCATACATCTTCTGGAAATTCAACGTAAACAGGACCGCATTCATTTATTGCAGTTGAAAATGCCATCTCTACTGTTTCAACAGCCTTTGCTGGATCCTCTATTTTAAAACACCCAGCTGTTATCGGCCTCATGACCTCGTACTGGTTTGCCTCGAGCATGGAGTTCTTTCCCTTTAGCTCTCTTCGAACGCTTCCTGAAATAAGGAGCATTGGAGAACCATCTTTGTAGGCATTTGCAACGCTTATCGCCGAATTAAGTGTTCCGGGTGAGGCATGTGCAACGGCAACGCCTGGAAAACCCGTAAGCCTTCCCTCTGCGTCGGCCATCGATGCGGAAACCTGTTCGTGTCTGCAGGAGATATACCTTATCTCTTTGAAGTCGTAAAGGGCGTCAATGAAGTCAATGAGCGACGTGCCGATAACCCCGTAAACCCTTCTGACACCAAGATCGCTGAGAGCTTTAGCAATCGCCCTCGAAACGTCCATGGAAAAATATTACATTATGCACTAAAAAATTTTTGCATAAAGCTCATCACCTGAGCTTCGAGCAGAACTCCTCGATCTCCCTGTTCACTTCCATCGGCCTCTCAAGCTGGACGCAGTGACCAGCTTGCGGAATTATAACAAGTTTTGAATTTCTTATAAGCTTGTTAAGCTCCTTTGACTTCTCAACAGGTAGCAGAGCATCTTTTTCGCCCACTATGATCAGCGTGGGCTTCTCGATCCTCTTTGCGTCCTCTCTTAAATCTATTTTGGTCAGGGTCTTGTAGCCGTTCATCGCTGAGTATCGCGGAGTGTTTTCGATAACCTGCCTGAAAGCCCACTCCTTTAACTCCACCGCATTCTCGGCGAACGATAGGTTTTCAACGAGCCTTACAGCACTCCTATAATTTATCGCAGACATCAATCTTGAAAATGGATAGAAAATCTTGTGCAAACTCCTTATCCTCGTCCCCCCTCCGACCAGAACCAGCGCCCTGACCTTTTCAGGATTTCCGGCACAGTACTTCATCGAGATCATTGTGCCGAAAGAGTGGCCGATGAGAACGAAGTCTCTGAGCTTGAGCGAGCTCACTACTGCCTCCAGATCCGAGACAAATTTATCAAGACGGTAGAAATCGTATTTCTTTGGCTTATCCGATTTTCCATGTCCGCGATTGTCTATGAAGAGCATGGCATTTTTCCCTGCGAAATAAGCCCTTTGCTCCTTCCAGAAGTTCATGTTTGCCGTCCATCCGTGAATGAAAACCAAAGCTGGTGGATTTCCTGGTTCGAACTCGTAGTAGATTTTCAGCCCCTCGTTTTCGACAAATGGCATGCAGAATGTGAAAGATCATTTTTAAAAATTTTTCGCCTACAAATTTTTTATCCGCCGTGCGAATTTGGTCTTGTGAAGCAGATGAGTTCCTTCGACATCAAAGCCTGCGTTATCGAGTTGCAAAAGTTAGTCGGTGGTAAAGTTGAGAAGATCTACCACTATCCTCCAGACGAAATTAGGATCAGAATCTACGCGGGAGAAAAATACGATCTGGTGATCGAAGCTGGTAAGAGAATCCATCTGACAAGGTTTCCGAAGGAGAGCCCCAAGTTTCCCACTCCATTTGCTATGCTTCTTAGAAAACACCTTGAGGGGGCAAGGATCAAGGCGATAGAGCAGAAGGACTTTGACAGAATTGTTGAAATTCATTTCGAAAGAGAGAATAGCAAAAAGATCGTCGCAGAACTTTTCTCGAAGGGGAATGTAATCCTGATGGAGAACGACAGGGTTATCATGCCCCTAAAAGAGATCCGAAAGCAGAGTTCTGAGAAAAAAACTGATGTAGGAAGAGATATCGTGAGATATCTTGCAACTTCTGGATTTGGTGGATTGTACGCGGAGGAATTATGTCTTAGAACGGGATTGGACAGAAATAAGAAGTTTTCAGAGCTTACTGAGGAAGAGAAAAAGATACTTGAGAGGGAGATAGAGAAGCTGAAGAACTTCGAGATAAAGCCGCAGATAGTGCTCAGAGACGGGCAATACTTCGACGTTGTGCCGATGGACCTTCTTTACTACCGGAATCTTGAAAAGAAATTTTTAGAAAGTTTCAACGAGGCCCTCGACGATTTTTATTCAAGAATCGCAATTGAAAGCCCCGTGAAGGACGAAGAGCTCGAGAAGCTGAAAAACAGGCTAAAAATTCAGGAGGAAACGCTTGAAGATTACGAGAAAGAAATCAAAGAAAACAGGGAGATTGCAGAGCTAATCTACGCTAATTACTCCAAGATTGAGGAGATAATAGAGAAGCTGAGGATGGGCGAGACTCCTGAGGAGGTTTTGAAATTCGACAGGGAGAAAAAGGTTGCTTTGATTCGAATGGCCGGCAAAGAATTCGGGATCGACTTCAACAGAAGTGTTCACGGGAATGCAGAGCTGTACTACGAGAAAGCGAAGAGCTTCAAAGAAAAGATAGAGGGGCTGAAGGCTGCGATAGAGAAGACTAAGGAGGAGATGAGAAAAGCTGAGTTGAAGGGAGAGAAGATTGGCTTCAGCGTTCGAAGGAAGAGAGAATGGTTCGAGGATTACAGATGGTTCGTAACTTCAGATGGCTTTATCGCGATAGGCGGTAGAAATGCGAAAATGAATGCTGAGATAGTTTCAAAAAGGCTTGAAGTCAGGGATCTCTTTTTCCACACTCAAACCCCTGGAGCGCCAGTGGTGGTGCTGAAAAGAGGGCAGGAAGCGCCTGAAACTAGCATTCTGGAGACAGCAGAATTTGCGGCGATCTATTCTTCCCTCTGGAAAGAGGGAAAGCATTCAGGAGAAGTCTACTACGTTAAACCTGAACAGGTGCAGAGATCGGCCAAGGCTGGAGAGTATCTGCCAAAGGGAAGCTTTTACATCGTTGGGGAGAGGAATTACCTGACTGTGGGGCTGAGATGTGCAGTTGGGGTGGAGCTCGAGAAGATGCGCGTCATCGGCGGACCTGTGAGTGCCGTGAAGAAGCATGCAGACTACTACTTAGAGCTCGAAATCGGAGACAAAAAGCCCGAAGAGCTCAGCGTTGAAATAGCGAAATTGCTCGCAGAAAAGGCTGGAGAAAATGCATACATCGTGAAGGCAATAGCCAAGCCAGAGGAGATAGCAAAGTTTTTGCCACCCGGAAAGTCGAGGATAGCATGAAAGTTCTCGATTTTCCATCAGATCAGAGATCGAAGGAGATCGCGAGAAAGTACGGTTATGATGAATTCATAATCCGCAGATGGCTTCGATTTTTTGGGGAAGATGCCTTAAAACTCGTTGAGGCTTTCGAGAGGGGCATTCCTAAGTATATAAGGGTAAACACGCTGAAGATCTCTGAGTCCGAACTTTTAAAAAGGCTGGAGAAGAGAGGATTCAGACTTGAGAGAACTGAAGTTCCCTACTGCTACGAAGTTGTTGAGGAGAAGTACTCCATAGGTGCAACTCCCGAGTATTTGATGGGCTACTACTATATAATGGACAAAAGCTCTTGCGTTCCCCCGCTCGTACTTCAGCCGAAGCCCGAAGAGATCGTTGTCGATCTCTCAGCCTCCCCGGGCGGTAAAACCACTTTTTTGGCGATGCTGATGCAGAACAGGGGCGTGATTTTGGCTGTGGAGCCGCAAAAGGAACGACTTCAGGCTTTAATCGACAATGTTAACAGAATGGGGGCCATGAATGTGGCGATCCTGAACATAGATGGAAGGGATTTTCCAAAACTGGGAATAAAGGCAGACAAAGTTCTCCTCGATGCTCCCTGCAGCGGGGAGGGAATAATTTTCAAGGATGAATCGAGGAAAAGGGATAGGGGCATGGAAGATATAGCCTTCTGTTCCTCGCTGCAGAGAGAGCTGATACTCAGCGCATTCGACTCCTTAAAGCCTGGCGGGATTCTGGTTTACTCCACGTGCTCATTGGCTCCGGAGGAAAACGAGTTAGTTATCGAATACCTCTTAGATAAGAGAGAGGCCGAGCTTCTTGAAGTCGAATACGGTGAAAAGGCCCTGAATTTGACTAAGAGGGATTTGAGCAAAGCAAAAAGATTTTACCCGCATGTTCACAAATGCGCTGGCTTTTTTGTCGCCAAGATCATCAAGCTTTCCTGACCTTTTCCCTAAGTTCTCTGAGTAAAGGATCGATCATCAGCTTAGAGAACTCCACCATCCCCTTGCTTTCTCCAACGACGCCTATGGAAACGTGGTCGATAAAGATCGCAAAGAACTTCTCGCCGTCGAAGATGAGAAGGCCGTGAGAAACATCTCTTACCGCCTTTTCGCCCTTGTACTCAAGCTTGTATGCTTCTGCCTTTAGATCATCGGGATTTTCCGAGATCACGACCAGTTTGCAGCTGGCTTTGGAAAGAATCTCCTTTATTTCTGGCTTTATGTGGGATATCAGTGCAATTATTTCCTTTTTGGAGGATAAAACAAGTTCTTCGAGCTTTTCGAGCACCGATTTTCCACGGTAAAGCTTTACGATCTCTATATCCTCTGTTCTAAGCTTCGAGATTTCCTCGCGCAATACTTCAAGGTTTTCTGCAGTTTTTTTCGAGATCATCGAGATCATCTCCTCATTGCTTATAGCCCTGAACCTCACGGGCTTTCCAAACTCTTCCACGAAACCCTTTGCTTTAAGGCTGTTCATAACATCGTAAACGGAAGTCCTCGGAATTCCGCTGAGCTCTGCCAGCTCTCTTGCGCTCAGCACACCCTTTGAAATCAGCGTTACCAAAGCCCTTGCCTCGTAATCGCTAAGCCCGAAGGACTTCAGCACTTCCACGATCCGCATCTCGAAATGCTCCATACACAAAACTTAAATATCTTTCGTTCCTAAAGCTACGACAGGTGAAAGAGATGAGAACCGCCGTGATCCTTCTAACACTATTGCTGGTATCAATTCCAGCATGCGCCCTAAAATACGAGAGGGAGCCTACCGTTGAGGTCTTAAGCGTGAGCTACGTGGACATCCAGAAGGGAATAACGAGTCCAATAAATTCGAATTATCTTGGGAAGGGAGAAAAATTGCTCGTCGTTACGATCTACAATCCAGCCGCAGTGGAAGAGGTCAGATATGACAGCGTTCTGGAGGCAAGCTTTTTCCACTCCCGACAGGACCTGCTTTTCACCGCCTACAACATCGAGGCTGAGCTGATAGGGAATGATGATGTTAAGGTCAAGACAGGAAAAATCTCGATTCCTGCTCTGCCAGCCCTAACCCAGCAAATTCCTTTATACTTTCTCATTGAAGTTCTGGGGAACAACGATACGGAGCTGAAGCTCAAGGTAAAGTACGAGAAGATCGACGGACTCAGGAGCCTTATACCTTACGCCACAGTTCCAAGCGGAGAGTGGACACAGACGGTCACACTTGTAGGAACACCAAGCCCACCACCCGATACACCTACTTGGGTACAAATTCAAAACACGACCACGATTAAATACTACTCCACAAGCAATTACGAGCTCGATTATCGCACCGAGACAAAGGAGATCCCGATAAAGCTTTTCATCGAAGCGAAGGAGGTTCTGCTCGAAGTTAAAGATGTGAAGGCCGATCCACTGATCGCAGGTGGAAAGGGGAGTATTGAGCTCACGATAAAGAACGTTGGTAAGAAGACCGCAAGGAATGCATATGCAACGATCGAGCTGCCGAAATCGCAGCAGAGTTCACCGCAAAGCGCTGCGCTTCCTACTTCAATGCTTCCATTTATGATGGCCTCCGGCATTTCCACTCCCGCCGCAACCTCCTCATCATCCCAGCCAGCTTATTTCATCGGAGATCTCAGGCCTGGAGAGACAGCAAGAGTGAGCTTCTATGTCCCAGTTGAGGTCTCAAAGGGTGGAACTTATCCCGCAAAGCTCAAACTTGTTTATTTGGATGATTACGGGAATCTGAAGGAGAGCGACCCCGTGTCCTTTGGCATTTCAGTGCTCTCGAAACCAGAGATCAGCGTTAAGACTGTGGAGAGCAGGATGTACGTAAATTCCAAGGGGGATCTGATCGTCAAAATGACTTCGAATCTCGACTTAAGCGGAGCTTCTGCGAGGATCTCCGTAAGTTCTCCGCTTTCGGCTTTGAGCAGTGAGTGCTACATTGGAGACATTAAAGCGGGAGAGGAATTCTCAGCTTTCTTCAAGCTCCGTGCATCGAGCGAGGCCAAAGCAGGGAAGTATCCAGCTGATCTTTACATAAAATTCAAGGCGGGGGACGATTTCGTTGAAACCGATGCTGTAAGAATAGGGGTCGAAGTTCTGCCTGAGATAGAGTTCGAAGTGATGGGAACTCCAGAGATAAGAGCAGGAGAGGAGAAGGTTGTAACCTTTGCAGTTCGCAACACGGGGAGTGCTGAAGTGAAAGATGCAACTGCGAGGCTTGTGATAGTTTCTCCATTCACTTCTTCGGATAATACGGCTTACATAGGTAACCTGATGCCCGGAGAGATCGCAAATGCGAGCTTCAAGCTCTCAGTCGATCGGGACGCAACTCCAAAGCTTTATGCCCTTAATCTCGAGGTAAAGTACAGGGCAGAAAATGGAGACTGGGTGATAAGCGCTCCAGCGAAGGCAGTGATAAGCGTGAAGCCATACGAGGTTAGCTACACGCTTTACCTCGTGATAGCAATTCTGATCATTGCAGGAGCCGTTTACTACCTGAGAAGGAGAGGATGAGGCTTCTCCGAATAGTTTCAGAGAAACCTGGACTCGTATTTGCCTTTGTAACTGCACTCATACTTTTTTCCGCCTACTCCGCGATGAACGTTGAGATGTCTTCTGGCACCGAGAACTTCTTCAGCAAAGACAACAGGGTCTACCAGCAGTACAAGCTTTACGAGAAGGACTTCGTGCGCACAACCGGGGCAGTTTTCATTCTCATAAAGGGTGATGAGGTCGTAAGCTATGAGGCCTACGATTTCATGCTCGCCCTCGGTGAAGAGCTGAAGAAGATCGAGGGAGTTGAAAGCGTAACTTCGCCAGCGTCGATAATCAGGGAGCAATTCGGATTCCTTCCCGCTGACGAGAAACTTTTGAAGGACATAACCGAGTCCTACCTTTCCAACCTTGTGCCAAAGCGAACGCTCGCAATGATGATGATTCAGCTCGAACCCATGGATTCAAAAAAAGAGGAGGAGGTTGCCAGGAACATAGAGGAGAGCATGGAGAGCATAAAAATCCCTGCGGGTTACAGGGTTGAGATAACGGGCACTCCCGTGCTCGGGTATCAGATAAAGGGAGAGATCCTGAAGAGTCTTGGCGTTACAATGATGGCTTCGGTCGTTTTGATGATTCTCTTCCTTTTCTTAACCTTCAGTGGCGTAACAAGAAGAAAATGGACAGCCTTCCTTCCTCTGCTCATCTCGGTTTTTAGTGTCACCATCATCTACGGAATGATGCCACTTCTCGGCATACCGCTCTCTGAACACACAAACGGAGCTTTGCCGATGCTCGTGGGCTTGGCAATTGAATATGGCGTTCAGATTCAGAACAGGTTTGAGGAAGAGATCAGGAAACACGGTCTGGACACTGCCTTGAAGTTTGCCGTTGAAAGAACAGGAAGAGCTCTGCTGCTTTCTCTGCTCACAACTGTCGTTGGTTTCATGTCAATGCTTTCGGTGGGCATTCCCGCGATGACCTGGTTCGGAGTCATCGCATCTCTCGGGCTCATAATAGCGTACACCCTGAGCATAACCTTCCTGCCAGCCCTTTTGAAGATAATTGAGGAGCGCGGAGAAGTTAAAAAAGAGGAAAAGGCCGAGAAAAGAGCGAGGCTAGAACAGGCTCTCGAAATGGTATCTGGGCTTACAGCGAGCAGACCTTTTGGTATACTCGCTGTTGCCCTCGTTATATCTGCAGCCGGCCTTTACGTCTCGCCAATGATAAAGCTCGAAACGAACTACAACAAGTATGTACCCCAGAATCTACCCTCGATTCAGAAATTCAGAGAGCTCGAAGAAGTTGCGGGTGGGCAGACGATCTACACCCTCGTTCTTGAAACCTATGGTGTGGATTCGAGGATCCTGGAGAAATCCAAGGATTTGGCAGACTACATTTTGAGCAAGGAGGAACTCATTTACAGATACGATTCGGTTAACTCGCTCTTAGAGGCTTACAACGGTCTCGAGAATGTGCCGGAAGAGCAGCTCAACCGCTATGTTTCGGGTAGTTCGCTTGCGATTCACTTCTACTCCACCGCAGACAGTTACGAGGAGTACAAAAGCACTTTGAGTTCGCTATACGAGGATCTTGAATTCTACGGCTGGGACGGGAATTACTACGTAACTGGCCAGGCAGTTGTTTCCACCGAACTCGGGAGCATCATGATCAACAGCCAGACGAAGATGACCTTGGTCGCCTATGCTGGCGTCCTTGCGATTTTGCTAGTGATTTATAGGTCTTTGAGAAAGGCCATAGTGCCGCTGCTTGCGATAACGTCGGTTATAGGCGTAATGAACCTTGTAATGTTCATTTCAGGAGTCAAGCAGACAATGGTTTCGATAGCGCTGAACTCCATAGTGCTCGGGTTGGGAATAGACTTCTCGATCATGATCACTGAGAGGTATCTGGAGGAAAGGCAGAGAGTTTCCGCTGCTCAGGCAGTAAGGAGGGCAATCGAATACACTGGAAAGGCGACAACCACTTCAGCCTTGGCCATGATAGGAGGTTTTGGAGCCTTGATGCTTTCCACGTTTCCCGTTATGAGGGATTTTGGATTTTTGGCTCTGGTTTCAATTGCTCTGAGCCTTATAGCTGCATTTACAGTAGTTCCAGCTTTCCTCATGGTCACCGAAAAACTCGGAGAAAGGCTAAAGACAAGTGGACTACCTGGAAAATCCCTGAGAAATAGGTTCTAAAAAGCTTTTATCTTTTCAGAACAACATGTTATATGAACGCCGAAGAGTACGTGAAGATCTTTGAAATCGTCGCGAAAAGAAAAAACTGGAGGCTGAACCCGGATAAAAAGCTTGTTCTGGAATTTGCAAATGGTTTGATAGAGAACAAGAGGCGATATGGAATCGCTATCTGTCCTTGCAGACTTTCAACCGGTAGGAGAGAGATAGACAGGCTGATAATATGCCCCTGCGTTTATGCAGAGGAGGACATAAGAGAGTACGGGAGATGCTACTGTGGACTTTATCAGCGTGAGGAGGCAGATCTAAGCTCGGTGGTAGTTCCGGACAGGCACGCGAGGTATTATCTTGAATGAGCAAATTTTAGAAATCGGCTGGACCATTGAATCAAAAATGCAAAAATTTTTAAACCATGCTTAGAGTTTCCACGATGTTCTGGAAGGAAAAAACCTTCATTCTGCTCGCCATTATAGGTACAATTCCATGGATCATCTCCTTCATTCTCTCCTACCATTATCCACCCACGATCGAAGCACTGCTCTCTGGAATGGCCGTAATATCGGCAGCATTTCTTCTCTCCTGGGGTGCTGAAACTGCAGAGAAGGATTTGCCAAGATCGCTGAGCCTTGCAATTGTTGCACTGATCGCAGTGCTTCCTGAATACGCCGTGGACATGTACTTCACGTGGATGGCTGGCAAGGCGGGCGGAGAGTATATTCACTACGCAGCCGCCAACATGACGGGAGCAAACAGACTACTTCTTGGCATTGGCTGGAGTCTCGTTGCTATCGTGGCAATGCTGAAGCTCAGAAAAAGGGAAATCGAGCTAGATGAGGGAATAAGGCTCGAATTCTTTATACTTTTCCTCGCTTCCATTTACTGTTTCATCATTCCGATCAAGGGCGAGATATCACTGATCGACACCTTAATCCTGGTTTCCATGTTCCTTCTTTACATCTACTCTGCTACGAAGGCTGAAAGGGAGGAATTCGAGGCAGTTGGAGTTCCAGCGTATCTCTGTTGCTTCCCAACAAGAAAGAGGAGGATTTCGGTAATCTTTCTTCTTTTATTCTCGGGTTCGGTGATCCTCATTAGTGTTGAAGCCTTTGCAGAGGGTCTCGTTGCCTCGGCAAGAGTTTTTGGCATTGACGAGTTTTTGATGGTCCAGTGGATCGCTCCACTCGCAAGTGAAGCTCCGGAGTTCATAGTTGCTGTTTACTTTGTGAGAAAGCTTCGCACAACCGCGAGCTTTAACACCCTCATTTCATCAAAGGTAAATCAGTGGACTCTGCTCGTTGGCTGTCTCGCCCTGATTTACAGCATCTCACTCGCATCACCAAGCGCACTGCCACTAGACGAGAGGCAGAGAGAGGAGTTCTTGCTAACTGCAGCGCAGTCCCTTCTTGGAGTTGCAGTGATAATCAACTTGAGGTTCAGCATTTTCGAGGCTTTGGCCCTTTTAGGCCTTTTCTTGGCTCAGTTCGTTTACCAGAGCGTTGAGATGCGTTATCTGCTTAGCTTTATTTACATCGCAATTGCAGTGCCCGCGCTTTACGTCCACAGACGGGAGATCGTGAAAAGCTACTTCTTTGTGCTTGAACTTTTAAGGAACAAGCGTTAAGATTAAATACTTTCTTACGCTCTGATCACAAGGTGGTTTCATGGGGATCCTTGAAAAGTTTAAGGCAAAGGAAAAAGTCGTATTGGAGGATTACGAGGAGCTCGATTTAGCTGAATACGAGGCAGAGATAGGCGAAAAAGCCTCAGTGCTCATTAAAGTGGCTGAAATAACAGGTCTGAATGAAATTCCGAGGATAAAGAAGGAAGTTTATGATGGGAACATAATAGTTGCTGACATTGCATTTCTCAGACATGACAAGCTGACGCTCGACAGGATATTGAAGGACCTGAAAACGCTCGCTGAAGAGATAAACGGAGACATCGTCGGGCTGGGGGAGGATTACGTTATTGTAACACCAACGGGCATAAAGGTGGACAGGAACAAGATTCGAGGAGGCAAATGATCCCCTGCCCTGCCTGCGGCAGAGAGCTGAGGCTTATCGTAAACACCTACGAGGTCCCTTTTTTTGAAAAAATTCTTCTGACATCCATTTCGTGTGAATGTGGATTCAAGCATGCGGATTCGATAGTCTTGGGCGAAAGGGAACCCACGAGATACAGGATAAAGGCTAAAAGGGAGAATCTCTTCACGAAGGTGATAAGGTCGACCTCGGGCACTATAAGGATCCCGGAACTCGGAATTTCAATAGAGCCAGGACCTGCGAGTCAGGCCTTCATAACCAATCTCGAAGGGGTTCTCCGCAGAGTTGAGGACATCGTCAGGGTTGCGAGGAGGTGGAACGAGGGGGACGAGGAGAAGGTGAAGAGGTGCGATTGGATACTGGAAAGGATAGAGAACGTGATCGAGGGGGACGAGGAACTGACGATCGTCTTGGAAGACCCCTTCGGCAACAGCCTGATCCTTTCTGACGAGAGCTTCAGAGAGAGACTCTCTGAGTGGGAAGCGAAAGAGCTGAAGACGGGTTTGACTGTTGTAGAACTTACGGGATTTACTGAGGAGGAGATTTCCCGCCTTTGAAGCTTTCAAGTTCTACTCTTAGCTCTCTGTACTTTCTTTCCATCTCTTCCTTCAGTTCTTCGCTTGAGACACCGTATAAGACTTCGAGCTCTATCATCCTCTTGGCTTTTTTGTATTCCGCGTAAATTTTGCCGATTTCTCTCACGAATTCAGCGAGCTTCTCAGGGCTCAAAATGATGAGCGCAATTATCGCGATTAGGACGATCTCTTCGAATCCGAGCATTGTCTTAAGTCTTTACGGTAATATATTACACTTACCCGCAGGTTGGCCAACTCATAACTCACAAAATTTTTTTATATTGTTTTTTTAGCAATGATCATGGCAATCGTCGGCCTCGATATAGGGACGAATTACACCAAGGTAACGGCAGATGGGAGAAATGTCCTCCTGTATCCATCTATCGTCGCGTTTGGTGAAGAGAAAGACTGGTCATTGAAAGGGGAAACAGGTGGGCTTCACGTTGGCGATAGAGCGCTGGCACTTCTTAAAGCTGTCGAGGGCATCGAGGTTTACAGACCAATCCAGGACGGGAGAGTCGTGCACACTTCATTCATAGAGCTTGCAAAGTACGGGATAAGAAGGCTATCAGTTGAGCCAGAAGCCATTGCTACAGGTCTTCCGGTGAAATCTTCGAAAAAGGAGAGGGAAGAACTTAGATCGCAGCTTGAAAAAGAGTTTAAAGTGAGAGTGCTTGTCTTTCCCGAACCTGTTGGAACCTTAGCTTCGATGGGCCTTGACACTAGTGTCTGCGTGGACATAGGCTTTGGCACGACTGACATTCTCATTCTTTCGGAGATGGAGTATATTAGAGGAGATACGATGCTTTCAGGTGTTGACAAACTTTACGAGAGCCTCGAGGTTCTGATCAGAGACAAAGCGGGGATTACTGTTTTGCCCGAAGAGTTGACGAAGCTGCTGCTTAATGAGGATTACACCATAGGCCGGGTAAGGAGCGGTAAGAAGATCGTGATTAGGAGGGAGGAGGTTCTGGCCGAATACGAGAGACTCATGAAAAGCTGGGCAGAGAAGATCGTGAACAGGACGAAGAACATGCTTGAAGGACTTTCTACGACTTTGCTGAACAACTTTATTGTCACAGGCGGAGGCGTTTTGCTCCCGGGTGTATTTGAAACTCTGAAAGAGGGTTTCAGCGATATCGGGGAAATTAAAAAACCAGAAGACCCGATAGCGAGCAACGCAATTGGTTATCACATCCTTGCAAAAACTTTTTTAGGAGCGAAAGATACACCGGATGGGGAAAGAGCGGAAGAGGTAAGAGATGAAAAGAGGGAGAAGAAAAGAAAGGCATGAGGCTCGTGATAGATCTCCCACCAGAGCTTGAGGATCTTTTGATCGAAAAAGCGGAGCAGGCAAACATAAAACCAGAGGAATTCGTCCTTAAGCTCTTGGAGTGGTATTTCAGCAAGAGGAGGGGCGAGAGTTCAGAGTTAAGGGAGTTTTTGAATGCCGCAAACGAAATAGCGGTGGAGAAAGTCAAGAACTGCAAGTATAGCGATGGAAATTATTGCTCTCTAGAAGCCCTTGAGGACATATTTTCAGAGAATGAGCCAAAGAAGCTCTCGAAGTATCGCTGCCTTTTCTGCGTTTACTATGTGGACAGGAGGAAGGAGAAAAGGAAGGCGGAGTTCGTCGACATGAAAATAAACGAGATAGCGAAGCTTTCGGCGAAGTATCTTTATGAGCTTTACGGGGACAAACTCGGTTACCGGCCCAAGATGGTAGATAACAGGGAGCTCAGGAGTGAAAAGATAGAGAAACTTCTCGACTGGTAAAAGTCCAAGTTTTTGACCATGAGAAGCGTTGTCAGAATAATAAACCCCTACGACGCTGGTGTTTTTCCGCAAGGAGAAGTGATACTGCTGAACTCGAATGAGAATCCATACGAGCCGAGCGAGGATGTCAAGAAGGCGTATATAGACTCATTGAAAAGGATAAACAGATATCCCGACGCAAGTTACCCGGCTCTAAAAAAAGCGATCTCCGAGTATCTGGGCATCGAAGTCGAAAATTTAGCCCTCGGAAGTGGGTCTTCCGAGCTGATCTCGAGGGTCTGCGAGATCATCGTCGAGGAATTGGACAAAGTCGCAATCCCTATGCCCTCCTACTCGCTTTATCTAACCTATGCCATGCTACGCGACGCTTCTCTTTTACTTCCGATCTACGAGCGTTACTCCATAACGCCCGAATTCTTTGAAGAGGAGAAGCCCAAGCTCTCGATTATCTGCTCTCCCAACAATCCAACTGGAAACTGTATCGAGAGAAGAATCGCAGAGAAGATCGCCGAGAATTCGGAATACGTTTTGATCGACGAGGCATACGCAGAGTTTGCCGACAAAAATTTGCTCGAAATGGTGCAAGAATTTGAAAACATTATAATCCTGAGGAGCTTTTCCAAGTTCTTTGGGCTTGCAGGCCTGCGAATAGGCTATGCAGTGGCGAGCAGAGAAATAGCGGAGGCGCTGGAGAAAGTAAGGCTGCCGTTTGCGATCCCTACTCCCGGGGTTGCCACCGCAATTGCAGCCTTGAGATCGCTCGACCACTATCTTGAGCTGAGGAAGAGGATTGTTGAGGAGCGGGAGAGAGTTTCAAGGGAGCTTAAGAGAATCGGTTTCGAAGTTTTTCCTTCTGATGCAAATTTCGTTCTTTTCAGAGCCGAAAAAGGTTTGTTTGAAAAATTGCTTCAAAATGGCGTTGTCGTAAGGAGCCTGAGCGGTTTGATAGGTCTCGAAGGTGAATACATAAGAATGACGATCGGGAAAAGAGAGGAGAACGACAGGGCACTCGAGGTGCTGGAATCAGAGCGTGGCAAATCCCCTGCATAGGAGATATATTCCAGCGTATTCGGGAACTTCGACAGCTTCCCCTGGAGACAGATTCAGCTTCTCTCCACCAATGCCAATTTTCACCCTCCTGAGAACCCTTAGCCTGATCTTTTCCTCTCCAAAAGCGATCGCGTCTCTCAAGGGATCGAAGGAATCGATGTCCTCAACCCTCATCACCCTCAACCCGCTTCGTCCGTGAAGCGTTCCCGGCATTCTTATTAGCCTTTTTACGTCCGCCGTCACAGGAGCATCGATGTGCACTCTGAACTTCTCGAGAACATCCTCTGGCCTTCTCAGCGCCTTTAAGAGCTCTTTTCCATCCAAATTTTTCTTCGCCTTTATGTAGCTGGAGACTCTGAGTGCGATGGTTGAGTCCAGAACTCCCTTCTTATCAAAAATTTTGGGATTGTTAATCGTGATATAATCCACTATCTCCCTTCTTTCAGCTGAGTCGAGCGTTATGAAATCCTCATCGAGGACGTGAACGTGGTATCCTCGCCCGCCAGAAAAGTAAACCTCAGTCTCCTTTACCCCAAAGTCCAATTTGAGCACCTGCAGGAGCTTTTTCACCTCTTTCTTGGCAACTTCAAGTGCCTTTTCAATTGAGTTCGTCTTGATCGGCAGGTGATCCGCGTCGATGTCAAAGATTAGATCGGCTCCGAGCCAGCCTTTTTCCTCCATCTTATCCTTCCCCGGATTTTTGTAATACGCGGATGAGTAGTAAACGTGAGCGGGCACATTGGAAACTGCATAGCTCCTAAAATCCTCCTTGGAGGAAAAAGATATGTGTCTTTGTATGTAAAACTCTGGAAGGGTTTCTAACGGCACAAAAGCGAATTCCCTTTTTTCGAAGTCTTTTGGCATCTCTATTTCAGCTTTTCTGTAGTATTCCAAGAACTTCACCATCAAAAACTGCTTTTCTTCCATAAGTAGAATCCAAGACCCCTGTAGTTCACAAGCCTTCCGTCTGCGTAATCTCCATGGAGGGGCTTTATTATGCAGTCAGCCTCGATTCTATTTGCAAGTTGTTTTATAAAAGAAAAAAGCTCGGGCGGTGGACGTATTGAGTAAACGAGTTCAACTCCTCTGTAGAGCTCGATTTTGGGGTCTCTGATATCATCGATGAAGAAATCAACATTGGTTTTCACATCCCGAATGTCTGTTGCTATTACCTTAACGCCCCTGGAGGCGAGGTATTCAGCCACGGCTGTGTAGTTTCCAATTCCGATTTCCGCAACCCTTCTGTACCTAAGGGCGATGTACTCGGCAAGGGAGAGCATTATCTTAATATTCTCTTCTGCTGTATAAGCTTTGTGCAGGTGATCATCAGGGAATACTCGATGAGCGACTTCAAAGATGTCCTTGAAATAGATAAGGAGGCATTCAATCCAAGAAATCCCTCTTTTGACATGTACGTTTACCTTACATACGGAAGCGACATTTTTGTTGCGGACATCGGTAATAAGATCGTTGGATACGTCGTTACGATGGACCTCGATCAGCTCAGGGGAAAAATAGTCTCACTTGCCGTGAGAAAAGAATTCAGGGGAATCGGAATAGGAGAGCACTTGATGAGGAGAGCCATTGAAAGGCTCAGGGAGAAGGGAAAAAAAGAGATAGCCCTTGAAGTCAGGGTTTCCAACAGAGTTGCCCAGAGGCTATACGAGAAGCTCGGTTTTAGAATAGTGGAAACTATCCCAAACTACTACAGCGACGGCGAAGACGCTTACTACATGGTGCTCAGGTTCAGCGAGCAATGATCGTTGGAACCTGATTCTCGATCGCTCTTAGGCTTTGCAAGAGTCTTTCTCCGCTGTTTTCCTTCAAGACTTCGGAAATTCCCTTGCAAAGAAGCAAAACCGCCCTCTTGTGGTCAGCTTTGCTTCTGTTCACCTGCGCGGGATTTATTCCGAGGGCTTCATAGGCTTTAAAATGCCCGTCTGCCAAACCTGCATTCTCCAAAATTCTCTTGATGTTGAAGAGCACCAAGTGCAACACGAGCACTTCTTCCTTTTGCATCATTAGTTAGTGGAATAGTATCTATAAAAACTTTTCTCTCATTTCTGAAAAATTTTTACATGTTTAATTAGAGTATATAAGAATAAATCGTTATTTTCTAACCTCCTGAGATCACCCGTATTACAGTTATCTCGCCCTCGGAAACAAGGTCGTCTACGGGAACTGGAGTCGAGTCCCTTACGAGAACTACAGTCTCAGGATTTATCTTCAACTCTTCCAATAACTCCGAGTACCTCTTGCCTTTCTCGACTTCCAGCTCCTCCTCCTTCCTCCCAAAACCTATAAAAATTAGTCTGACTCTCATTCTTCGGGCAAAACTTCCTTTGAGATCTCCTTTATGCTTTTACCCTTCTCAGGTTTGAGTTCGTTTACGTTCTCTTCGAGTAGCTTCTCGTCCTTGCTCAATATCTTCTTCAGCCCCTTCTTTTTAAATCTCTTCCAGTCAAATCGCCTCATACGCCCACCTGAGAGAATTCTCAACTTTTTAGTAGAAAAACCTTTTGCTAAAAATTTATAATTTCAGCTTTGAGCTAAATCTCCCCCTTCATTCTCTCGAGTCTTCTCCTGATCTGTGCGAGCTCGTCCTTGGTAACGCTAACCCTCGCGCCAACCTCCTTCAGCTCTTTGTTAAGGTTTCTGATCTTCACGAGCTGCACTATGTTGAGCATTATACTAATGATGAGTAGTATAACAAGGGCAAGACCGACTAAAGTGTCGAGCATCTTCTCACCTCTTTCTCCTGAAAACCTTCAGCATTTTTGCAATTGCTCCCTCTTTTTTGGCTGCAGCTGAAACGCTGACCTCCTTCTTCTTTCCAGCTATCGTGTAAGCGAGGTCCCTTATTGCCAAGGAAGCCGGTGAATTCGGTGCGCTTAGAATCACGGGCTTTCCGAATGCTGCAGACTTTCGCACTTCTGGATCCTCTGGTATTATTCCGATAACCTTTGTCTCGAGTATCGCCTCGATTTCGCTTTTTGCCATGTCAATCCCCCAGCCAGTAAGTCTGTTTATCACCGCACCCAAAGTTTTTGTTCCAAGTCTCTCAGCGACGATCTTAGTCTTAAGTCCATCCGTTATCGATGCTATTTCCGGGTTTACTATCAAAAGCAGCTCCTGAGCCGCTGCAATTGCAATTACAGCACTTCTTTCAAGCCCTGCAGGAGCATCGAGGATCAAAATGTCGGTGCTTCCGATTATTCTCGTCAGAACTTCTTCAAGTTTTTCAGGATTGGCTTTTCTTAGTCCTTCCAAGCTGACTCCTGCGGGAATTACCTTAACACCGCCAGGACCGACGTAAACAGCTTCTTCGATTCTTGCCTCACCTGCAAGAACGTTCTGGAGCGTAACTGGAAGACCTTCCATTCCAAGAATTAGCTCCAAATTTGCCATCGTTATGTCCGCATCGACTATTGTCACATCATATCCCAGCTGCGTCAACGCTATCCCTAGATTTGCTGTGATCGTGGTCTTTCCCGTTCCTCCCTTTCCCGAGGCTACGGTTATCGTTCTGGCCATCCAACCACCTTATAATTATTATGATATACCACTATTTAAGATTTCCGATCCGCACTCAATCAATCAAAAAAGATACTGTTATATATCTTCGCAACCGCTAAAATTTTGGTGGTATGTATGATAGTGGTAGAGCTTGTCTCGGGCAGAACCCTCGATCAGGGGGCGACAGTTGAGGAAAAACTAAGTGAGGAATACTTCAAAGCCGTGAATTATATCGAGCTCAGTGAGGGGGACTTCAAATCACTCGAACTAAAGGAAGGGGACAGAGTCAGGGTAACAACGGAATTCGGAAGCGTAGTAGTTTTTGCCAGGAAAGGCGAGGTCCCCAAGGGACTGGCTTTTATTCCCATGGGTCCCTATGCTAACGCTGTCATCGATCCGTCAACGGACGGCACGGGAATGCCGCAGTTCAAGGGTGTAAAGGCTAAGGTTGAGAAGACCGAGGAGAAGGTTAAAACTGTTAAGGAACTGCTGGAGGCGATATAAATGGAAGATGTAGTATGCACCTTCTGCGGAAGCGTTTGCGATGATGGGGAATTTGATGCTGAGAAGAAAAAGGTCAAGAAGTTCTGCAGACTTGGAAGTGCGAAGTTCTCGGAAAAGGAGAGAATAAAGGCCCCAATGGTAGATGGAAAGGAAGTTAGCTATGAGACCGCAATTGAAAAAGCCGCAGAGATCCTTGCAAACGCCAAGAAACCTCTGCTATATGGCTGGGCCTCAACTGCAAACGAGGCAATAAGGCTCGGGGTTATAATTGCCGAAAAGCTTCGCGGCGTTTACGACCAGTGCGCGAGCGTTTGTCACGCTCCGGGCACATTGGCTGTTATAGAGGAGGGCTTGCCCGGTGCGACGCTTGGCTCCGTTAAAAATCGGGCTGACCTTGTTATTTTCTGGGGTGCGAACCCTGCTGAGGCGCATCCGAGACATGGCATGAGATACAGCATTTCGGCGAAGGGACTTCTCATTAAGGATAGAAAGCAGAGAAAAGTTATCGTGGTTGACGTCCGGCCAACGAAGACAGCAAAAATGGCGGATCTTTTTGTCCAAGTAAAACCTGGATACGATTACGCGGTTATTTCGGCATTGAGGGCAATATTAAGCGGAAATGCAGATGTTTTGCCGAGTGAAGTTGGCGGTGTGCCAAAAGAAAAGCTCTTGCAGCTTGCTGAAATGATGAAAAATGCAAAGTATGGTGCGATCTTCTACGGACTGGGCGTTACACAATCAAGAGGGAGGGACAGAAATGTTGAGAATGCAATAAAGCTGATCCAGCTTCTTAACAGAACAACTCGCTGGGTAATCTGGCCTATGAGGGGCCATTACAACGTCGTAGGCGCAGGAGAGGTTCCTGCCTGGGAGGTGGGGTACCAGTATGCAATAGATTTCAGCAGAGGTTACCCAAGATTCTCCCCAGCAGAATTCTCGGCAGTTGAAGTTCTCAAGAGAAAGGACTGTGATGCTGCACTTATAGTTGCTTCAGATCCCGCAGCTCATTTCCCCGCAGCTGCAGTCAAGCACCTCAAGCAGATTCCCGTGATTCAGATCGATCCATTCCCGAACATGACCACCTTGCTGGCCAAAGTCGTAATCCCCTCTGCGGTCTACGGTATCGAGGCGGAAGGGACGGCCTACAGAATGGACGGCATTCCGCTCAGAGTGAAAAAGATCCTTGAAACCAGCTACTGGACTGACGAGAGGATTCTTGAGGAAATTCTAAAGAGGGTTGAGAAGCTTAAGGGGTGAGATTATGCTCTGGATAAAGAACGGAATTGTTATCGATCCCAAGAACAAGATCAAAGCGGAGAAAATGGACATATTTGTCAAAAACGGAAAAATTGTGCCCGAGAGGGAAGTTAAGAAGGAAGAGTGCAAGGTAATCGATGCGAGCGGGAAGCTCGTGGTGGCTGGAGGAGTGGACATGCACGCCCACATTGCCGGAAGCAAGATCAACACTGGCAGAACGATGAGGCCCGAGGAGATGAGGGTTGTAAGGAACATTGCAGGGAAATTCAGGGCAACGGTGGGTAGGGTACTCCTGACAGCCCCTGCGATCGGATACGAATACGCTAAGATGGGATATACCACCAGCTTTGAGGCAGCCCAGCCCCCGATTGGAGCTTTGCACACTCACGAAGAGCTTGATGCAATTCCAATGATCGACAAGGCTGCTTTGCCAGTTTTCGGCAACTGGCATCTCGTGTTCAAATGCATCGAGGAGAAGAACTTGGAGAAGCTGAAAGCCCTCATTGCATGGGCAATCGAGAGAAGTAAGGGATTTGGTGTAAAGGTCGTCAATCCTGGCGGTGTTGAGGCCTGGATGTACGGTGGGAACGTTAAAAGCCTCGATGACCAAGTTCCGGGATTCAATGTTACTCCAAGGGAGATAATAACGATGCTGATTAAGGCGAACGAAGAACTCGGCTTGCCGCATTCTGTGCATCTGCACTGCAACAATCTTGGAGTTCCCGGTAATTTCCAAACAACTATCGAATCGATAAAGCTTGCTAAGGGGTTCAGCAACAGCAAGAGGCAGATTCTCCACGTTACGCACGTGCAGTTCAATGCGTACGCTGGGAGCAGCTGGAGAGACGCTGCAAGCGGTGCTGCTGAGATCGCCAAGGTTGTTAACTCGATGGACAACGTCACCATCGACATGGGGCAGCCCATTTTTGGGCACGCAACAGCGATGACAGGAGATGCCCCATTCCAGTTCACGCTACACAAGCTAACAGGTGCGAGATGGAGCAACAAGGACACAGAAGTCGAGACAGGCGCAGGAATAGTTCCTCTGGTTTACCTGCCAAACAATCCCGTTCACGCTTTGCAGTGGGCAATCGGCCTTGAGCTTGGCCTGCTCGTGGACAGCAATAAAGTTGCCCTAACAACAGATTATCCAAACGGCGGACCGTTTACGGAATATCCGTATGTCATGGCGATGCTGATGAGCAGGAAGATGAGGGAAGGGGAACTGAGCAGGGTTAATGCCTACGTGCAGAAGACTACGGGACTGGCGAGCATTGATGTGGAAAAGACGCTTTACGAAGTCATAAACATGACCAGAAGCCTTCCAGCGAAGATTCTCGGGCTGGAAAACAAGGGGCATCTCGGCATAGGGGCTGATGCGGACATTGCAATATACAACCTGAATCCTTTAGAAACTGACACTTCAAAGGATTTTGAAAAGGTTTACAAGGCTTTTAAGTCTGCAGAATACACGATAAAAGCAGGGGAGATCATTTCGAGGAATGGAGAGATCGTGAAAGAGGTATTTGGCAGAACATTCTGGGTTGATGCGAGAAAGAGAGTGGACATGGAGGCAGTTATGGGTGATATTAAGGATTACTTCCAGTACTACAGCGTGCAACTAAGAAACTACGGAGTTGAGGAGAGGTGGATAAAGAGACCAGAAAGACTGGAGGTGGTCTGATGATAGTTATAAAGCCTAAAAAATATTTTGAAGTTTGCATCGAGGCTGAACTGACGCCCGAGCTTGCAACGAAGAGCCTGGAAGATGTGAAGAAGTTCAGGGTTTACTACGGCAATCGCGTTGTCGAGCTTGGTGAGCTTTTCGAAGTTGAGAAGATTGGTGAGGAGAAAAAGCTCGTTCTCGAAGGTGACTTCAGCAGGGTGAAGTGGATCGGTGCAAGGATGGTTGATGGAGAAATAGTCGTGAAGGGCAGCGTAGGGGCAAACTGCGGGGCTTTTATGAAGGGGGGCAGAATAGTGATCGAAGGTAATGCGGACGACTGGCTGGGCATAGAGATGGCTGGTGGGGAGATAATCGTAAAGGGCAACGCTGCAAACCTCGTTGGCTGCGCTTATTATGGTGACGCAGTCGGAATGACTGCTGGAAAGATCATAATCGAGGGAAATGCTGGGAACTACATCGGGGAAAAGATGAACGGAGGCGAGATAATAATTAAAGGCAATGCTGGTGACTTCGTAGGCACTGAAATGCGTGCTGGAGTTATCGAAATCCACGGCTCCTGCGGCTTCGTCGGTGGAGACATGCGCGGCGGCGAGATAAGAATAAAGGGTAGCTTTGATCTTCTTCCAAGCTTCAGAAAGACGGAGAAGGGCTGGGTGGGAGATGTGAACGTAAAGGGAGAGGGAATTATTAAGTCTCTCTAATTTTTTTTAGATTCGCACTAATATTGGGCGAAATTTCTGTGTATCCTCTCTGCGATCGATATTTCGTGCGGAAAGTCAACTTCCACCCATGGCAGCCCATTGGTAGAGACGTAGTGAATTTCGTAGCCTGAGTCTATCATTCTCTGGAATGCATTTTCGTAAAAAACTCCAGCACCTTTTTCTTCCATTACTTCTTCCGTAAAATCTTTCAACACTTCAACAACATTCCTGCGGATTTTCGCAATTCCAATGTATTCCCCATGGGCTCTCTCCGGCGGGATTCTCTTGCTGATTTTCAAAATTCTCGATCCTTCGGTGATAACCTTCATCTCCTCCTCACCCAGTTGCTTGTAATCGTCAACCACAAGCAGGAAATCGCCAGCGGAGAGATGCAGACTTTCGAAGATACCGGGATGGAAAAATACGTCCGAATTCAGGAGATAGATGTCATCGGAGACATCTTTTATCCCTAGATAAAAGCTGTATATGTTGTTCGTTTCGCGATAGACGTGATTGTGGATAAAGGTAAACTCTAAATCGAATTTTCTTTCCAAAAACTCCCTGAGCTTTCTGCCCTTGTAGCCAGTAACGACAACGAATTTTTTAACTCCTCTGGTTGATAAAACTTCAATAGCATGCTCTATTATTGTCTTTCTGTTAACTCTGAGCATACACTTTGGGTTTTCGGTTGTATAATGCCCCAATCTGCTGCCCATGCCAGCTGCAAGAATTACAGCCTGCATAGAAAAACTTAAATTCCCCAATATTTAAAATTTTCTGCCTGGAGGTGATAAACATAAACTGGGAGTATATTTTGACAAATCTCGTCTACAGGAGGATTTCGGTGCCTTTGGCGAGAAAATTGAGCAAAACCCGAATTTCTCCAAATTTTGTAACGATGGTAGCTTTTATCGTTGGGTTATCCTCTGCGATAGCAGTTTTTTATAACTTGATTTTATCAGTAGTTTTAATTTTTATATCGCAGATTCTTGACTGCCTCGACGGTGATCTGGCAAGGATAAGTGGCAAGACTTCGGCAAAGGGAGCCTATCTTGACAGATTATTGGATCGCTTCGTCGATTTCGCACTCATTTTTTCAATCTCTGCGTACTCAAACCTCTGGATTGAGGGCTTCTTCGCACTTTTTGCAGCGCTGATGGTTTCCGCTACAAGGCTTATGGCCGAAAAAGAGGGCTTAAGTTGCAAGGTGGGAATCGCTGGTAGGGACACGAGAATCCTGATCATAATGCTTGGACTTCTTTTTGCCGATTTTGGAGGAATCTTTGTCGCCTTATGGCTCTTAATAGCGTTAGGTTTCGTGACCGTTGCGCAGAGGATTGCGCTAACACTCAGGAATCTTGGTTGATATGTTGAAGATTTTTTAAATTTCTAATCCCAAACAAAAAGTAGTAGGACACTGAACTCAGGACCATTCGTGGAAAAATATAAATCCAGATTCAGGAACTTAAATCATGCAGCTCGCCACAGCGGTGGGATTCATAATAGGCTTTCTGTTCGGAATGAGCACAATAACAACGCTTCTGGGCTTCTTGGGAAACGTTCTCATTGAGGTTGAAGAAACCCTCAGGGATGTCAGCGCAGTTTCAACGCTTGTTCTTTTGGTGATAGCAGTCATTCTTTTCGTTAAAATAAAGGCAATAGCCGGACTCATTGCTGGAGCTATTGTTGGGGCCGTGCTAAACTTGATTCTCGCACAGAACGGAATAAACGTTTTTGAATTGGTCAGATCGGCACTGGGATTTTAATTTTTTAAGCCCCGGAGGAATTAAATAGTTAAATCTTTATCCTCCTGTTGAGAGAATAATTCATGCTTTCGACCCTTTCAGCATGCATCCAGTGTGGTGTCTGTTCCTCATCGTGCAGCATGAGATACAACATGAATTTGAGAGGGGCAATTGCAAGGTTTCTGAGCCATCAGGACTTCTGGAGCAACGATCTATGGAACTGCACGAACTGCCTGATCTGCCAGCAGAGATGCCCGAGGGGGATAAAGCTCGTTGAAGCCATTATCAGCTCAAGAATGGAGATGGTGGAGAAAGGTTCGCTCCCTAAGGAGCTCAGAGAAATGCTTGAAAACATCCAGAAGTTCCGAAATCCTTTTGGAGCTTTGAAAAGACCTGATTTCGACGCAAAAATAGCTGAAAAGGGAAATTTTGAATATATTTTGTTTCTTGGATGCTCCGTCTACGATCAGAGGGTTCGAGAAGTTGCTGAGAAAGCCTTGGAGTTGCTGAAGGCTGCAAAGGTTGACTTTGCAATTCTTCCAGAAGAAAACTGCTGTGGAAACGATGTAAGGGCTTTGGGGGAGCAAGGACTGTTTGAATTGCTCAGGGAGGATAACCTTAGCAGATTTTCGAGTTTTGGTGTGAAGAAAGTAACCACGATTTCTCCTCACTGCTACAACGCCTTCAAGAACTATTATGGTATCGAAACATACCATATCACGGAGATCCTGCTTGAAAAAGTTCGAAGTGCAGATTTGAAGTTTTCAAAGCCGTTTGAGGGTACTGTGACATACCATGACTCCTGCTACTTGTCGAGATACAACCGCCTCGTTTCGGAACCGCGAGAACTGCTGAAGGCCGTTCCAGGGCTGGAATTCGTTGAGATGCAGAGAATTAAGGAGCTATCGATTTGCTGCGGTGGTGGCAGCGGGGGAATTGTGAGAGATTTTGTCTGGAGACCATCGCATGAAAGAATAAGAGAGGCTCTGCTCACCAAAGCAAATTTTCTGGCAGTTTCGTGCCCCTTCTGTCTTGTGATGCTAGAGGATTCTGCAAAGGTGAAAAAAGCTGAGATAAAAGTGGTTGATATAATCGAGATCCTTTACGACTCAGTCTTCTGAGCTTCCTTCTGTTCTTCTGCCTTATCTTCGACCTTTTTCTCCTCTTCTGCCTTTCTCTCAAATTTTTCTACTATCTGAATCTCTTTGAGGTTTAGCAGTCTGAAGGCGTCCCTAACAACCCTGTATCGCCCGATAAGGAAAAGCTGGTTTAAGTAAGCCTCGCTCGGCACCTCTACAATCGCCTTCTCGCCATCAACGCTCAGGTTTTTGAGTTCTACGCCAGTGTGGATGACGAAGAGGGCTTTCAGCTTGTCCTCAACCTTCTCAAGCTTTTCCCTTATCTCGTATTCAAACACTATGTTCTTTCCAGCAAGCGGATGGTTGAAGTCCACTATCACTCTGCGCCCGACTATTCTCTCCACAGTTCCCAGTTTATCTCCGATTCTCACTCTCTGCCCTACCTCTGGCTTCTCCCTGAACTTTGTTATGCTGAAAGAGTCCTTTTTGTTTGGATCGTAATCTCCGAAAGCCTTTTCAGGTGGAATTTTGACCTCCCCCCTGTATCCGACTTCCTTGCCCACAAGGTCTTCGTCGAGCCCCTTCAGAACGTGTCCCTCTCCAACCACAGCGTAAACGTCTCCGTATTTCGTGTTCTCGTTGAATATTCCGCTTTTCTTTGCAACTTCGGCGCTGGTCGTATCTATTACCTCTCCGCTTTCCAGTTTGGCGGTATAGCTGAGCTTAACGAAATCACCATTTGAGATCATCCAACCACCTTCTCAAAAGAGTTCTGGAAAGTATATATTACTTCCCCAACTGATGAAAAACGAAATAGAATGTTTAAATTGGCTAATTCGCTGACCCGGCGTTCAGTCACTCCTTTTGCTTTTTCTTCTTTATAACTTCCTCGATTCTTTTTTCAAGCGGTTCCTCGTGAGTGTACGGGCAGATCAGGTAATGCTCCACTGCCTTCGCTATCGCATCCTTCGTCGCGCTCTCACCTGTTTTCCTCTTCAACTCTTCAAGCACGTTTTCGGGCAATACGGTTTGGGCATGCACGATCTTCGTCATCACCACCACCTATAATTATAATTAACACAACCATTATTTAAGCTTTTCTCATAATTATGATTGCACCTGTCTAAAATTGCCCACACATCCCGCCCAACTTACTCTGTGCAGCAAAAAGACTTATAATTTTCTACTTCCTCTTGGTTCTATGATCCTCATAAACAGGAAGGATGTGACCCGCCTCCTCATCCTCTCAGAGCTGCTACTCAATCCAGAGTGCAATCAAAGAGACATCGCGAAAAAGCTCGATCTAACCCCCCAGGCAATCTCGGAGCACTTTAAGGAGCTTGTAGCCGAGAACTTAATTAAAGTCATATACCGGGGCTACTATGAGCTGACGGAGAAGGGAGAGGAATGGCTGTCTAAAAACCTTCTCGATCTGCACGTTTTCAGCGAGGAATTGCTTAAGAAGGTCTACTCGAAAAGCCTCGTGACGATCGCGAAGGGTAGCGTCAATGAAGGAGATGTGGTGAAATACTGGTTCGAGGACGGTTTCATATTTGCGAAAAAAGAAACAGAGGGAAATGGAATTGCCCTTACATCGGCAGAGGATGGAGAAGATCTACTGATTAAGCCGACAGGAGTGTTCGAGGCCCCGCAGAAGGGAGAGATCGTGGTCGTGAAAATTCCTGCCGTTGGAGAGGGCGGGAGCAGAAAGGTCAACCTCGAAAAGTTCAGGGAGCTCGTTAGGAGTAGGAGCAGAAGCATCGTTGTTGCCATGGGCGTGGAAGCGCTCATCGCCTGCAGAAAGATAAATATCGAGCCGATATTCTTTGGTGCGAAGGAAGTTTGCATAGAGGCAGCCCACCATGGCTGTGGAGTAATTGCTGCTTGTTCGGAGGACAGGATAAACGATCTGCTTCGGAGTTTAATTGAGGAGAGGCTGAAGTTCGAAATTAGGGAGTTTTAAGGAAAATAATGTTTCCTCTGCCCTTTTTCACCTTCTCAACCAACCCCCTTCTTTCAAGGTCTGCAATAATTAGGCTTACCTTCGCCTCGCTGTAACCGAGTCTTTTTTTCAGCTCCTTCTGCGTTATCCTTCCTCCCTCCGCCTTTATAAGCTCAAGAACTCTCTTCAGATCCTCGGGCAGAACTTCTTTCTCCTCCCTTTTCCTCGTACTGAATCTTTTCCTGAGAGCGAAAATGATTAGAAGTCCAGATAAGCTCAATAGGATCGCGAACCAGCTGTAATCCTCTTCACCCAGCTCTTTAAACTCCGGAATTTCCGGTGGCTCAGCGATTTCGATCTCTGGAAAAAGGATGAGATCGAACAAAACCCTCCCCTTCACGGTAACGTTCTCCACAGCCACCATGTCTCCGCTCCTTGCAATTATGGTGTAATCCCCTGGCTCTACATCGAAGCTGTAGCTTCCATCCTCAGCCACCATTTTCTGTTCAACTCCATTCTTTATACTCACGACAGCCTTGATTGGCTCAAGGGTATCCCAGCGGTAGACTTTGCCGTATATCGTATCCGCTAAAGCGGTGGATGAGGATAAAAGCAGGATTAAGAAAACAAGAAGGGCCCTCAAATCAGATCCCTCACCTTCGGTATCGGCGGAAGCTTCCTCTTGTGCTCGGAACCCTGCACGAGCTCCAAAACTCTCCGGAACTTTTCGTCATCTCTCCTCAAGCCTTTCTCGATTAGCCTCAGAATTTCGTCAAGCTCGCCATAGCTCATACCGATCTCGCCCTCGTCCGTCTGACCAACGAAGAGTCCAGCAGTTGGCTTCTTTCTCACTATCTTCTCCGGCACACCCAGAAACCTTGCGAACTCGAATATCTCGGTCTTGTAGAGGTCCCCGATCGGCTGGAAGTCGGCGCCACCATCGCCGTACTTTGTGAAGTATCCTATGGAGATCTCGCTCTTGTTTCCAGTTCCAGCCACAAGCCTGTTAAGGCTGTTGGCGTAGTAGTAGTTTATCATCATCCTGATTCTCGGCTTCAGGTTCATCTCAGCACTTTTGCTTCCTTTTCCAAGCTTTTCGATTAGTTTTTTAACGATGTCCGAGATTTCTATGACCTTGTATTCTATTCCCAGCATTCTCGCCAATTCAATCGCGTCTTCCACGTCCTCCTCGGCCGTAACCCCTTTCTCTGGCATTATCGTGGCAAGGACCCTTTCCCTTCCCAATGCTCTAACGCAGAGAAAAGCAACGACAGCGCTATCGACTCCCCCGCTCAGACCGAGGACAACTCCGCTGGCATTGGCAGCCTTTACCTGCTCTCGAATGAAGTCAGCGATTCGCTCTGAGATTCGCTCGAAGTCCATAAAAGATGTTTTGAGATTTGAAGATAAGGATATCGGCTATGGCAATGGAAAGAGGGACCCCTTATTTTCCCGCTAAAATTATATTTTGCCTCACCCTGCTAAGTGGAAGGATTTTGGCCGAGAGTTATCGAAAAGCCCTTTCGGAGGATTCACTGCCGCACCTGAAGGCATGATCGTATTTATTTGACTTCGTGTAAAACAAAGTAGAAATGTTTTTAAGCTGAGCGCGGAAAGTGCGGATATGAGAGCATCAGTGCTTTTACTCCTTCTTCTGATCGGAACAAGCTCGGCAGAGATCATTCCATCTCTCTGCTGGAAAACAGAGCTTACTGGCCTAGTTGACGCAACTCCAAGCTACGATAGCGGAAGCATTTACGTAACAAATTGGTATGGCTGGTCAGATTGGAGACCAGGGCTATACAAGCTTAACGCAACAAACGGACAGATAGAATGGAGGAATGAAGCAATAAGCGGCGCTGGAAAGGTTCTTGTAATCGGAAATATCCTTGTAATTGGAAACCTTTCTGGGCATCTCTACTTCGTGAACGCCACAAATGGTAGGATAGAGAAGTCAATTTTGCTTGAAAGCGAGCCATCTTGGTGGGGGATAGCTTCTTCACCAGTATTTCATAAAGGAACGATTTACGTTCAGACGTTCTCCAACTCGACTCTCTGGGCTTTAGAACCGGACGGAACGCTGAAGTGGAGGTTTTCCGCAAATGTTGAAGGAAGCCCATATGCAAGTCCATTTGCATTTACCGACAAGATCTTTTTCTCCGCTGGCAACAGGCTGTTCTGTTTGAACGAAAGCGGGATTGAGCTCTGGAACTTCACTGCAGATTCGAAGATAACGAATTCGCCCGTGGTGGGCGATAACAAAATCTTCTTCTCGACTGAGCGCTCATTCTACGCCCTTAATCTCAACGGAGAAATCATCTGGAACAGAAGCTTTAATGGAACGATTTCCAATGCAGTTCTTTCAGGCGGACTGGTTTGTCTTGGTGGAAAAAATGGCGTTTCCTGCTTCAACTCCACGGATGGGGAATTAATGTGGGAATTTCCGACTGAAGGAAAGGTCGATTCAACTCCTGCGATCAGAGAAGGCAGAATTTACTTTGCGACAAACACGCAATATGGAACGCTTTATTCTCTGAATCTCAGCACTGGGGAGCTTCTTTGGTTTTACAGGCTTGTTCCGCCCAGCAGAGATGCATTCTACAACATAATGTCCTCTCCGGTAATTGCCGAAGAAAGGCTCTTCATAGGTGCCGACTCGGGCTACGTTTACTGCTTCAACTCCCCTGGAACCGTGGAGCTCAACGTTACCCTTTATCCAGGCAATTATACCGAAAGGGTAAATGGAAATGAATACAGTATCAGCAGAACATCCGCCCTCGGAGCTCTGCACTTTGCAAGCTCAGGCTCAAGGGCTGATGGGGCTGAGATCGGCTTTAGCTACAGGCTGAACGACTCCTGGTATTCAAGCTTCGGTCTGTTCTTAAAATCAGCAATGGGGTTGAGCAACCTTTACTGGACTTACTACATTAATTCCGAGATGCCCTGGTCTGCAATGGACAAAGTGGAGATGAGCGATGGAGATACTCTATACCTGATCTACGGCACAGGCTTTGAAACACCAGAGAATGCGAGCACGATGATAAGGATTAACGTCGCTGTGAGGCCAGCTGGAATCGAAAGCGTTTCAATCAGCCCAGGGGCGAGAGGAGGTAACATTACGGCTTTCGTGAACGTCTCAACCATCGAGGGATGGTATGTTCTCGTTTTAAGCGGGATAAACGCTGAGGGCGATAGCATCGCTGGAGTTGCCACTTTCCACTCTAAGGGCGATCTCAGGGTCCCAGCCATAGTTGCAGTTCCACAGCAGGTCAAGGCAGGGACTTACAAGCTTTATGCAGGAATATACAGGCTTGAAGAGTATCCGGATAAACTCGTATCTTTCTTCGGCCCGATAGAGGTGGAGGTTAGATGAAATCGGCCCTTCTCCTGATTTTATTAATAATCCCCGCATGCGCTCTCGAAATTCAGGTTTCGGGAGAATGCGTCAATGAAAAAGTCATCATCTCCACAGATCAGCCAAGTTTTCTTGTGCTGAGGATGAACTACGGTGTTCCGATTTATGCAAGCACTATTGAGGGCCCAGTGACTTTCCTTCCTACGATAAACGGGGATTTGCTGATCACCGCAATTTCCGAAAAAGAAGAGGCCAGCAAAATTGTTAGGATAAGAGAATGCAAGCCATTTATATACCCCGAGATCCCACAAAATATACTTCCTGACGGGAGCTTCGAGGAGCACGGGAAGAAGATAAGCTGGAGAACGGCTTACGGTGCACTGAAAAAAGCATGTGAATTGCTTGGATATCCCTGCTCCTCAAAACTGACAGATTGGGGTATCTTCGTCGATTGTATTCGTGGTGTTTGTACTGGAAGCCTTGGAAAGACTTCTGGCTGGATGTACTGGGTGAACTATCCAAACAAGCCAATGCCAGGAATATCTGCGACCGAATATCGGGTTTATCCAAACGATGAGGTCATCTGGTACTTCTCGAGAAGCATGGATGAAAAGCCCGAAAGTTCGCCTTACAGCATAAAGATCAGGATTGGTCCGAACTACGAAATTCATGTTAACGTGAAGTGGGAGACAAATATCCCGCCTGTCGCCGACTTCGAATTCAGTCCAGCCAATCCCCACGTCGGTCAAGAAGTTGTTTTCAACGCCTCAAAATCATTCGCATTCGGAGGAAAAAGAATTGTGGAATACTTATGGCAAATAGATCGGATAGAGCTGAAGGGAGAGGTTGTGACCTACAAATTCGAAAAAGAGGGAGACTACGAGATAAAACTTACCGTTTACGACGAGGAGGGCCTTTACAGTTCGGTCACGAAGACTTTAAGGGTTTCAAGGGCTGAGGATTACGGGAACATCACCGTTACGGGAGAGAAATCGATAGATTTTGGTTTCGTCGTGCTGAAGATCAGAGCAGAAAACGCGCAGGTCTCGATTAGAAACGAGAGCTGCAGGGTTCCATATTACGACGTCAGGGTCTGCTTTAGCTTGGAGTCGAATGCGTCGATTTTCGCGGTTTTGGTTGGCAATGAAAACTTTAAGGTGCTCGATCTAAACGCCGACAGGTGGGTCGCGGTGAGGGAGAGTGACAGCTTTACGGCAAACATCTCGACGGGAAAGTTTGCGGTTTTGACACCGTGGAAAGATTTTCCACTCGATGAGAGGGACGAGAGGATAATAAAGGCCTTGAAATATCTCAGAAGCTTGCAGAGGGATGATGGAGGGTTTGGTGAGGAAAAAAGCCTTTTCTCAGCAACATGCTGGGCTATAATGGCCATCGTATCTGCGAATGAGAACCCAGAGGAGTGGAAGAAGAACGGTAAAAGCCCGTTAGACTTCCTGAGGGAAAATATCAAAGAGGAAATAGGAAAGATGGGTACAGCAGATATTGCAAGAACTATTCTCGCTCTCGTGTATGCAGGCGAAGATCCGAGAAACTTTGAGGGATACGATCTTGTGAAAATGCTGCAAGAGAAGGTCAGGGAGAATGGCCAGATCGGGGACTACGTTTACACAACCATTTGGGCAGCCTTAGCGTTAAAATCGGCTGGAGAAGATGTTTCTAAGTCTGTAGGATGGATAAAATCCGTCCAGAATCCTGATGGCGGATTTCCCTGGATCGAAGGTGAAAAGAGTGACTGCGACGATACCTCGGCTGCAATCCAGCTGCTGATGCTGGCCAAAGAATACGAGGCTGTTAACAGGGCGATAGATTTTCTGAGGACCTGTCAGAATCCAGACGGAGGAATTAAATACTTCGGTGAGTCTGCAAGCAATTCCGCGAGCGATTCCTGGGCAATTCAGGCTCTGGTTTCAGCTGGGGAGAATCCGATGAACTTCTTGAGAAACAATGTCAGCTTGGTTCAGCATTTGATAAGTCTACAAACACCAGAGGGTTGCTTCAAATACACTGCTTATGAGGTCTCGAATCCGGGCTACATGACAACTTCAGCCATCATGGCGCTGCTCGGAAAATATCATCCGATCAAAAGCCTGCCCGTATACAGATGCTCCTTAGATGTGGAAAAAGAGAAAACTATTAGGTTGCCGAAAGAAATTTTCTACGAAACCAGAATTGATGAGCTGACCCTCATAACTGGTAAAGCTGCAAATCTGACGGTTAGCGTAGAGAGGCTAAAAGATGTTCCTGAGAAGCTAAAACTTGAGAATGCGATCGCTTACATTTCCATAAACGTTACGCCATCGAACGTGAGCGGATACATCAAGTTTGCAGTTCCGAGGGAGTTGGATGGAAGCTACGTTCTGATGAAATTCGATGGAAGTGACTGGATCAGACTCGAGACCAATTTTATTGGCTCTGATGATAGCTACAATTATTACAAAGCCTACACGAAAGGTTTCAGCCTTTTCGCAATCGCAGAAGAGAGGGAGATTATTCCGACCGCAACGCCTCAAATCACCTCTCTGCCTGTAGAAGCGGAGACCACGCAAACAGCTGAAAAGCCCTCGAAAGAAGTTGAGCCCGCTCCTGTCGACGTGACGGTAGCTGTGGTAATCGGTATCGTTATTGCCGCATGCATTGTTGTTGTCTTATGGCTTCGAAGGTAAAACTCTGGATTGCCTTAATCGTGGTGCTCTACACAATCGGCGCCTTCTGCGTTCAGCAGACTGAAGAAGGGGCGCAGGTTCCAAAAACTACCGAAGTCGAAGAAGGAGCATTGGAAGACGAAAACCCCATTTTTGACCTCTCATTTGACGACACAGGACATGAAATCACTGCAGGGAATCCAAAAAGAATAGTATCGCTATCTCCGAGCAACACCGAGATACTTTTTGCCATAGGAGCCAAGGACAGAGTCGTTGGAGTAACGGACTTCTGCGATTATCCACCAGAGGTGCTGGATAAGGTCAGGAGAGGAGAAATTCAGAGGATTGGAGGTTACTCGACCGTGAACATAGAGAGAGTTATTGCTTTGAAGCCAGATCTCGTATTAGCCTCCTACGGCAATGGCTTAGGGACGATCGAAACGCTGAGAAGATACACTACGGTGCTGGCCTTCGATCCAAAGGACATCAGAGGAATAGAGAGGTCGATTCTGGCAATAGGAAAGGCAACCGGGAATTACGAGAATGCTGAAAAGCTCGTGAAAGAGATGGAGGAAAGAATATCCAAAATAAAGGCAAAGGAGAGGAGTGGAAAAAAGGTTGTCCATATAATATGGAACGATCCGATCTTCGTCAGCGGCAGGGAGACATTCATAGACGAAGCCATTTCGATCGCTGGCGGAATCAATGCGTTCAATTTCACGGGCTGGAGGGCCATTAGCGTTGAAGACCTGATCAGGGCGAATCCGGATGTAATAATCGTGAGCAGCGGCAGTGGAATGGGAGGAGGGAGGGATGTCGTCTACGACTGGGTGCTTTCCGACAGCAGGCTCAAGGGTGTGAACGCGGTTAAAAACGGAAAGGTTTTCGTAATAGACTCGGACATAATATCCCGCCCGGGGCCAAGAATCGTCGAGGCAATAGAGCAAATAAACGAGTTTCTGAGCAGATAATCCTCTTCTTCAGGAAAAGGGTTATATAGTGGGAAAATTCTCGTTGAGCATGAGCAGGTACGTTCTGGACGAAGAGTATTTGCCGAGGAAGTGGTACAACATAGTTCCGGATCTTCCAGAAAAGATTCCCCCACCGCTGAATCCAGTTACAAAGGAGCCGATAAAGCCCCATGAACTCGAGCCGATCTTTCCAAAGTCTCTGATAAAGCAGGAGATGAGCGAAGAAAGGTGGATCAGGATCCCTGAAGAAGTGCTCGAGATATACAGGCTTTATCGCCCTACTCCACTGATCAGAGCTGAGAGACTTGAAAAAGCACTGAAGACACCCGCGAAGATCTTTTACAAGTACGAAGGTGTCAGCCCTCCGGGAAGCCACAAGCCGAACACCGCGATTGCTCAGGCTTACTACAACATGAGGGAAGGTGTGGAGATGCTCACAACTGAAACTGGTGCAGGACAGTGGGGTTCGGCTTTAGCCTTCGCAACCAACCTCTTTGGCCTTAAATGCAGGGTATACATGGTAAGGGCGAGCTACGAGCAGAAGCCCTACAGGAGAATCCTGATGGAAACCTGGAAAGCTGAGGTGATCCCCTCTCCAAGCAGGCTAACAGAAAGCGGAAGAAGAATTCTCGAAAAAGATCCTGATTGCCCTGGAAGTCTCGGTATTGCAATCAGCGAAGCTGTTGAGACTGCCGCGAGTGGTGAAAACACGAAGTACAGCCTTGGAAGTGTGCTCAACCACGTTCTCCTGCACCAGACGATAATAGGGCTCGAAGTTAGGAAGCAGCTCGAACTTCTCGATCTGAAACCTGACTACCTGATCGGCTGCGTCGGCGGAGGGAGCAATTATGCTGGCTTCAGCTATCCTTTCGTGAAAGATGCTGAAAAGGAGGGAATAGAATTGATCGCAGTAGAACCAAGAGCCTGCCCAACGCTTACATCGGGTGAGTACAGATACGATTTCGGCGACACCGCTGGCTTGACTCCGCTTTTGATGATGTACACTCTCGGGCACGACTTCATCCCGCCACCAATCCACGCTGGAGGACTTCGCTATCACGGAATGGCTCCATCGCTATGCGTCCTCGTTAAAAACGGGATAATGAAGCCCGTTGCTGTGGGGCAGCTCGAGGTCTTCGAAGCAGGAGTGCTCTTTTCGAGGACTGAAGGAATAATTCCTGCTCCAGAAAGTGCGCATGCGGTGAAAGTGGCGATTGACAAGGCTTTGGAGGCGAAAAGGGCTGATGAGGAGAAGGTAATAGTCTTCAATCTGAGCGGCCACGGCTACTTCGATCTGAAAGCGTATGAAGAATACCTAAGGGGAACTCTCCCTGATACGTAATGAAAGGAGAGTTTGCAATCCTTTTTTCGGCAATATTAATGGGAACAATCTCCATTTTCGTCCGAAACACTGGCAGCGATCCACTTTTTGTTGCATTTCTCCGCCTTTTCTTTGCGACCCTCTTTCTGCTCCCCTTCGTTCTCTTTTCAAAGGAAAAGTTCAGAGTCAGCAAGCTGCTCTTCGCCTTGGCTGCATTCAATCTGCTCACGATAGTTTCCTACATCAGCGCTGTGCAGCAGATAGAGGCTGGCACTGCTGCTCTGTTGCTTTACACCGCTCCCATCTACGTTCTGCTCTTCTCAATTCTTCGTGGGGAGAAGATAGAGAGACAGACCCTGATCTCGCTGCCTCTTGGGCTTTTTGGGTTATACCTGATGCTTTCTCCTTATCCTGAGCTGAACATCGGCTTAGTCTCAGGATTGCTTTCTGGAATGAGCTACGCAATTGTTTTCGTGCTGACAAAGAAAGCCAGACATTTTTCATCCCTCCAGATAACATTCTTCAACGTCTTCCTCGGCTCCATGATCCTGATGCCCTACTTCGTTCTGAATTACAGGGAATTCTCCATTCTCTGGGCCTTGGCTCTCGGCCTGATACCCACTGCGATTCCCTTCACACTTCTCGTATACGGGGTGAAGCACGTTAAGCTGCAGAGAGCGCCGATCATCGCATTAATCGAGCCACTGAGTGCAATTCTTGTGGGTTTTCTGTATTTCGGTGAAATTCTCAGCCTCAAGCAGGTCTTCGGAGGAATTCTTATCGTTTTAAGCACGGCAATTGCTTGGAAGGGAGAATGAAAAAGGTTATATGTTCTTGGTCTCGATGGATTTTCCGGTGGTAGAGAGCTGGGAAGAGTTCAGGATTTTCGAAGGAGAGCTTGGCAGGTTTTTAAAAGCGGTTGATGCTCATCCGAAGATAAAGGAGGCGCTGGAATACGTAATGTCAATTGGAGGAAAGAGAATAAGGCCTATAATAGCCCTGATCTCGGGAAAACTCTGCGGTGGTAGTTATGATAGGCTGATGAATTTCGCGATTGCAAGCGAGCTTCTTCATACTGCAAGCCTGATTCACGACGACATCATAGATTCTGCTGAAATGAGGCGAAATTCTCTTCCAGTACACCTGAAATACAGTCCCGAATTCGCCATAGTCTTCGGAGACTGGCTAATTTCGAAGGCCGTTGAGCTCGTGTCCATCTACGGCGAAGAAGTCGTTCGAGATTCCGCTGCTGCAGGGCTAAGGATGTGCGAGGGGGAGCTGCTCGACATATACAGCAGAACAGGGGAATTCGGCGAGACAGAGTATTTCGAGTGCATCGGAAAGAAAACGGCCTATGCATTTGCCTACTCTGCAAAGATCGCATGCAAAATAGCCTGCAATGACAGAAACTACATGGAAAGCCTTTACAGTTACGGCTACAACCTGGGTATTGCCTACCAGATGGTCGATGATCTCCTCGAATATCTGGATGCTTTGAAGGACAAGCACTCCTGTCTTGAATCTATGACGCTTCCCCAGATTTACGAGAAGAAATTTGGAAGGGAAAAGGCTGTTAGGGAAACTCTTAAGCTGATAGAGCAATTTGCAGAGAAAAGCATTCAATCACTCGCCCCGTTCCCGGATTGTGGGGAGAAGAGGAAGCTGGAGAAGATCGTGGACATAATGACTTTCGAAATGCTCGAAAAAAGGTTATCTGCGTTTGAGTTTTCTAAATAGCCTCTCGTTGTTCTTCAGAACCCTTTCGGGATCCTGAACGCCCGCCCCGAGAAGTATTTTCCTCGCGGTCTCGGAATTCACTATATCTCTCGGGGAATGCATGTCAGTGTTTATCACGAGCTCGCAGGAGAACTTTTCCGCAATCCTTGCGACGTGGCCGTTGGTCAGGCAGTGACCACTTCTCGCGGATATCTCCAGAAAAATTCCGTTTTCTCTTGCCTTCTCCGCATCCTCCTCTTTTATCAGCCCCGGATGAGCCAGAATGTTTATTTCCTCATCCAAAGCGCTCGAATTCGTTCCCTCAGCAACTGGCTCAGCAACGGTCTGCCCGTGCACGACGACTATTTCCGCTCCCTCCCTCCACGCGAGTTCCACGGCTCTGCCTATTAGCCTTGGCGGGACGTGCGTGATCTCGACACCGACGAGAAACTCGATCTCGTATTCCAGCTCCTTCAGCTTTCCGAGGTTCGAGAGAACGAGGGGGATGTTCGAGAAATCCGCATGATCCGTAATCGCAAACCCTTCGTTTCCGAAGGAGGCAATTCTCCGCACCATTTCGCTCGGCAGAAGCTCCCCATCGCTGAAGATCGAATGGGTGTGCAGGTCGAACATGAAAACCTTAAAATATTTAGGGTAATAAAGCTTTTTTATGGGGGGATTGAGAAGGCTCGTGCTCGACGTGCTAAAGTCCCACGAGCCGTCCAACGTGTTCTTTGCAATCAAGCTCAGCCAGCTCGAAAGCGTGGAGGGAGTTAACATAACGCTATCGGAGATCGATCAGGAGACTGAGTCGGTGAAGATCACGATCGTGGGCACTGACATGGACTACGAGGAGATCAGGAACGTGATCGAGGGGCTTGGAGGTGTCGTGCACAGCATTGACGAGGTCGTTGCCGGGAAGAAGATCGTGGAAGCTGTCAAAACCGAGCAGGACTGATCAATTTTGAGAAGAATAACCCGATCTCGAAAAGGAGAATCATCGGCAAAGCCAGCGCCGTTTGAGTGAAAATATCCACAGTAGGGGTTACTATTGCGGCGACGATGAAGCACATAACGTAAACATGCCTGCGGTAGCGAGTTACCGTCGAAATTTCAAGAACACCGTTTCTGACAAGGAATACGATGACGAGTGGAATCTGGAAAAAGAAGCCAAAAATTATCGTCATCAGTACCACGAAGTTGACGAATTCTGCAAGGCTGTAAAGCGGTGTGACTCCCTGCGACAGCGTCAAGCCATGGAGAAACTGTATCACGAGCCTCATCATGAAAAATCCATAGCTCAGACCGAGGACGAAAAGAACCAGGGAAGATGCCGCGTATGCCTTAACGGACGTTTTGAGCACCCCTGCCACTCTTAAAGCTCTGCTTGCAAGGAAAAGAATGTATGGAAGTGCCGAGGCTATGCCAAATGCTATCGAGATCTTTATGCTGAGAACGATGGACTCAAGGGGAGTCAGCACAACGGGACCCGCGTATGGCGTTACAAGCTTCGAAATCCTTTTCAGTTCCTCGAGCGCCTTTTCCGAATCGGTCGAATTTCCCAAAATCTCCGCCGATTTTCTTAGCTCTTCAGATATCCTCTGAATTTCCCCCTCGCTTAGCGATGGCTTCGGGTACATCTCCTCGATGATGAAGCCGATCAGGATGGGAGTAAAGGGAAAGGAAATGAAGAGCGCAAGGAGGAAGATCGCGAAGATCCTCAGTATGTTTCTCCTGAGCTCTACCAGAATCCTTGCCCAGTCCTTTACCTCCAATTCAGCACCTCAGAGGCAGTAGGTTTCGGAAACGTATTCATGAATCCCCCTAAGCGTTTTTTCAATGAAAAAGTCCTCTCTCTTCTTTATGTCGTCGTCGAGCAGTCTGTAATTCGAGAACTTGATGTCCTTTTCGAATAGCTCCTCCTTCGCAATTCTGCTTAGCTCCTTCTCGCCTCTTATTTCTCTCCTGCATGCTATATCGTAAACGGTAGAAACCCACAACCTGAGCTGCTTCATGGCCCTTTCAACGATTTCAATGCTGTCTCTCTTGAAACCGAAGTGGGCAAAGCACACCTTCTTGCTTCCGAGCTTCAAAAGCTTTTCAAGGCTTTCAATCGCCGCCTCGTAGTTGAACCTTGGCGGCGTTGAGGGACGGAGATAGTAGTCGTTTTTCAGCGGAAGATGAACGCCAGCACATTCTCCGATGAACAGGAAATCGCCCATAAGGTAGCTCTGGTGATGGGAAGCGTGACCCGGGGTCTCCAAGACCTCGATCACCTCTCCAGCAAATTCGATCTTCCCTTCGTAGATGCTCACCTCCTCAATTCCCCTCGGCTTTCCGTAAGCCTCTGCGACGCTACCTATTGCATCAATGGAAGCGTTCCATAGCTTTTCAGGATTCAGGAGATGCTTTTTTGCGGTCCTGTGGGCAACAACCATGGCTTCGGGAAACTTTTCTATTAGCTCCGCTATTCCTCCAGAATGGTCGAGATGGATGTGTGTCAGCAGCACGAATTCTATCTTCCTAATCCCGAGATAGCTAAGAGCTTCGATGAGCTTTGGAATCGTGGACTTCGGGCCGACATCAACGAGGATTGCAGAAGAGCCATCCTTCACAACCCAGCAGCTTATGAACTTTCTGAATCCCTCGATTTCCTGAGGTAGATCGACGAGGTAGAGGTTGTCCGCTGCCTCGATGATGTTCATGTAAGCATTAATGCGGCAAAGTTAAAATCTTTTTGCATTAATCGAATGGATGGGCATGGAGTTCAATCCTTTCCTGCGAAGATTCCGAAAGGGAGAAAAGAGGGTCGCTCTCGTATACCCAAACCGATACGTTGGAGGTATTGCCAACATCGGGCTCCAGCAGATATACGCAGAGGTGAACGAGTTTGCCATGTGCGAGAGATTCTACTCGGATGTCTTCAACGGTCTGAGAAGCGTTGAAACGGGTACACCACTTTCAGAGTTCGATTTCGCTCTTTTCAGCATTCAGTACGAAAACGATTGCTTTAAGGCTGTCGAAATCCTTCGGAAAAGCAATTTCAGGGGTATAAAGATAGCTGGCGGTCCATGCGTGATGGAAAATCCTAGAACGCTGCGCAGATTCTTCGACGCTTTCTTCATCGGGGAAGTGGAGAGAAGACTCGAGGAAATCCTCTCGGTAAGGAGTCCGGAGGAGCTTTCTGGAATCGAGGGAATCTGGACGGGTGCAGAGGACAGGGTTAAGAGGGTCTATTCAAGAATTGGAAAGCATCTCGAAAACGAGATAATAGCCAACGGTGCATACGGAAGGTGTTTTCTCGTTGAAATCGGCAGGGGATGCGTTAGAAGGTGCAGCTTCTGTATCGTAAGGCAGATATATTTTCCGCCGAGGTGGAGAAGTCTCGAGGACTTTCCAGAAGTTAGAGGGGTTGGAAAGGTTGCCCTGATCGCCCCTTCTCCAGCAGATCATCCGAGATTCAGGGAAATACTGCAGACTTTCGTTGAAAAAGGCTTTGAGGTTTCTCCAAGCTCTCTCAGAGCTGACAGCATAGATGAGGAGATCTTAGAGCTTTTAAAGGCAGGAAACGTGAAAAGCATAACGCTCGCCCCTGAAACGGCATCGATTGAGCTTTCAGAGGTTCTTAAGAAGGACATCAGCCTCGAAGACCTGAAGAGGGCTGTGGAGATCTCTGCGGGAAAGTTCGAGAAGCTCAAGCTATACTACATGATCGGCATCCCGGGCGAGAGAATCGAGGATGTCAGGAGAATTGCTGAACACGCAAAGGAATTCAAGAAACTGATTCCGAACGTTGAGATCTCCGTAAACCCGCTGGTCCCAAAGCCGCATACGCCCATGCAGTGGTTCGGATTTGCTGGGCTGGATGAGCTTAGAAAAAAGCTCGAGTTGCTCAGGATTGAGTGCTCAAAGGCTGGAATCGAGTTCTCAACGCCGAATCTGAAGGAGTTCGTTCTTCAGACGATAATAGCGAGGGGGGACGAGAGAACTGGAGAGATATTTGAAAGCAGGAGCCACAGCAGCTACAGAAAACTTTTGGATCCAATAGATCTGGAGCAAGACCTTCCCTGGGACTTCATAGACCACGGCTACAAAAAGGAAAGGCTGAGGAAGGAGTTCGAGGAGCTGCAAGAAATTTTAGAAAAGGAAAAATAGAAATTTCAGGTCATTCACCGTTCCTTCCGTTTCTCCTCAGGGCGAATAGAAGGATTCCGAATCCCGCAAATGCAAAAGTTGCAAGTGCAGTTTCATAGTTCGTTGCCTTTGCACCGCTGACAAGCGTTATCTTCGGCGATGTCTGCTCGTTCAGCGAGTACATTGGATCTATACCCACTATGAATGCATCGAGCACGCTGAAATCACCTGTTCCATTCAGCTGGTAGAATATGACGACTGTTTGATTGTTTTCAATTTCATCCCAGTCCTCGTAGTTTCCATCTCCGTTTGCTGAATGGTTCAAAGGCATCAGGCGCCAGTAGAGGCCCTTGTAGTATGTTCCGTATAGTGGTGAACCGCTGAAGTCCTGAGACCCGTTTCCTGCGAACATCGAAGATTTATTGACCCAGTCTCCGTCACCCAAACTTGACCAGTTATAATCCCAGTTAAATTCGCTGAAATTCTGCGGGATCAGATCGTAGACGTAGACGTAGGGCGAATAGTTGCCGCCGATGTTCTCCACGACGAGATAGATGTCGAAGACGTTGTTATTCGCAGCGCTTGCCGTTTCGTTGAACTTCACGTGCTTCGTCACCTTGACCAGGTAGGTGCCTATGATGTATATTTTTTCAATGACAATGAAGTTGCTGCCATAGTTTGCGTTGTAGTCGTGCATCGTAGTGTTATTCGTTCCCCAGCCACTCGTTGGGCTTTGAATCAGCTTGAAAGTTGCGTTTGCCCATATTATCGGGACTTGGGTGTATTGGAAGCTTATTCCCTTTGTATCTTCAGATTCAGATGTGTTCCAACTCCCACCGGGAGTTAGAGTTGCTCCTGGTGTCCACTCCTGAGGACCGGAAATCACATTGCTGAAGTCCCCAGTCGCAGTTGCCCACATCGTGACGTTCGTCAATATGTAGGTAAGCCCGCTTGCCGTGTTCGTTATGCTCGCATTTCCAAACCAGTAGCTCGTTTCATTCGGCCCATATTTCGTAACGTTTATGCTCGCATTTCCAATCGCGAAAACATCGACAACGTAGCTTCCGCTGATGTTCCCTCCCTCTAAAAGGCTAAAATTGAAAACTGCAAAGCCGAAGGGCTCGAAGTAGTAGGGAGCTGCAGTGCTGTTGCTGTAGTTTCCTGTAACCTTGAATGAAATGTTAACGTATTTGTTACCCTCAGAGGTTGTGTTTAGCAATATGTTCGTGACATTCAGAGCATCTGTCTCAGTTGCGGTGCTGTAAGGGCTGTTGAAAATTTCTGAGCTTCCTTTATTTGTAGTGTTATCGCTCAAATTAAGGTAGACCCAGTTCGGGCTTCCAAAATGATCGCTTTGATTGCTCAGATACTTCGTTATGTTCAGCATCACGTTGTTATTGCTCAATCCGCCGAGCGCAGTGCTTAGCCACCAGGTTTCGTTCAGGCTGACGTTGAAGTAAACAGTCCAAGTGTATACGCCCCTCGCAGGAATCTTTGGTGGATCGTAGATCTCGCTTACAATGAATGGCGCCCCACTTGCGATGCCCATTGAGCTGTCATCGACATCGTAGAATACGCTTACAATCTCATTCTTCTTAAGCAGCGGAATGTGGATGAAGCAGTTCGCACCGCTGGTGTTGAAAACTCCAGCCTTGTTTATTCTATCCGGAATCGTTATCGAAGGTCCGACTGTTACGGTTACGGTTGTGTTATCCCAGTAGTGTTGACAGTTGCCTGCCATATTTTTCAAGTTCAATGCAATCCATATGTCATAGATCGGGTCATCTCCAGTGTTTGTAATGTTCACGTAGCCCGTAACGTTCGTTGTATAGTTGAACGTCGGGCCATCTCCAGTATATGGCTGTGGCGTCGCAGTTGTGTTCACCTTCTCTTCAATCCTTATCTCGAGCGGCGCTGCGCTGGCTATGGTAATCATTGTTATTATCACTAAAATCATCACTCCTGCCTTTTTTCCGAGATTGAAAGCCTTAGCCATGACCAAAATGAGCTGAGAGGTGTTTAAAAATTTTTTGAAGTATTTAATTCGATGGAAATATAATAAAAGGGACAGAGCAGCCTTGAAGCTCTAACGGACGAGCTCGAAGTGAACGACTGTTACGAATTCAGTCTCTCCGATCTCTCCGTATATCTGCCTCAGCTTTCTTACAAGCTCTTCTCTGCTTTCAAATCCATCGAGTCTTGCGTCTTCATCGCTTAGCTCCGAAACCCGCTTCACGACTACCTTGTTTATCCTTGCGATTGCAAAGGGCTTCTCGTTCGTGGTTAGCTCCACGATTCTGCCGACCGGATAGCTCTTTATTCCCCTTCTAACGGTCGTCCTCTTGCTTCCGCTCTCAATCTTTGGAACGAATTCCGGGTCGAAGTTTATTCTTTCCGTCATTCAAGCTTCGTCTTTATCCCTGTCTCCTCCTCTACCTCTTTAAAACCTTCCCTCAGTTCCTTTACCTGTTCTTCATCGAGGCTCAATAGAAGGGCCATGAACTCACCGACGTGCGTCTTTTCCTCCTTTGCAACGTCTAAGAACATCTTTCTGCATTTCTCATCTGGACTGAGCCTGGCCATCTGCTCGTAGAGACTTATCGCATCGAGCTCTGCAGATATTGCAAGCCTGAGTGCCTCAATCAGCTCTTCCTTTGTGTAGGGCTTTTCCCTAAGAATCAGGCTCGGGTTTATGGAGAGCATGAAGACAGTAAAACCCGTTTTATTTAACCTTTCTCCACATCGGATTCAGGAAGAAGTTTCCAGCACCTGTGATTTCTCCTTATAGCCATCCATATCCAATGCTTTTCTGAATTTCAATAGAAATCTGGCTTTCTGTGGTTCGATAAGCTCTATGCTCCCCCCGTAGCTCTCCATCAGCTTTTTAACTATGAAAAGCCCTAGGCCGCTGCCGCTCGTCGTGGTCCTATTCATGAAGAGTCTATCCGCGATCTCTGAGGGAATTCCTACGCCGTTATCTTCAAATAATACTTCAATCTCTCCGTCGCTCGAGATAACTGCCCTTACTTCTGTTGCCCTTCCATGCTTAATGGCATTTGCAATGAGATTACCGAATACGTTGTATATTCCCTCGTTTGCCATCACTGCTGCATCCCCCTCGACCACCGCCTTAATCCCGTAGCCGCTGGCCACTTCTCCTATAACCTCCTTCAGTCTGTATGATCTCAACTCTACCTCTACTGCAGACTCAAGCTCTTTCATTTTCCTTACAAGCTCTATTCCACTTTCAACTGCGATTTTAACCTTCTTCAGAATTTCTGGATTGAACTCCTCCTCGAGCATCTCGATCAACGGGTATATCCTGGTGAACAAGTTTAAAATATCATGTCTTAGCATGCTGTTGAGAAATCTGAGATGTTCATTCAGCTCCTCAATCCTCCACTGAAGCCTAACCCTTTCCGATACGTCTGTGTATGTTATGAGACAGTAAGGTTTCCCATCGATTTCAGCAAACCTCGTGCGAACCTCCAGCCAAAACCTTCTTCCATCCGCGCTCAGCGACCTTATGATCGGCGCGGGATCGGGATTCTTTATCCGCTCCAAGAACGTCTTCAGAACCCTTTCCGAGAGCTTCGGGTAATCTTCAGGAATAAAATATTTTTGCGGGTTCTTCGTTGCCTCTTCAAAACTCAAACCCGATCTTTCAAGCAGAATTTTGTTAACGTAAACCACTTCCCCTTTCCAGTTAACGATGACCACGGCGGCTGGTAGCTCTTCAACCACGGTTTTCCAATCCATAGTTCATTATTCTTGGAAAATCTTTTTAAATTTTGCCCCTCCAAAATTGGTTTTAGGAAAATGGTTCATCGTAGGATAGTAATACCGTATATTTAAAAATTTAAAAATTAGAGAAGAGTAAAACTTTTAAACACTCAATTTAAATTAATAAATATGAGATTACGGATAGTGCATCGAAAAATTGATAATGGTGAAATTGAGCAAAAGTTTGTAAACGTATCCCCCTTCTTCTTCAAAGCAGCTAACACTGCCTATTGTAAGCTCCTTATCTCAAATCAAGAAGTTGAAGTGAAGAAGGGTAGGCCGGCAATCATAAAGATAAAAGAAATTACTTTACCGCCGAAAACTGCAATTTCACCTCTCTCTATACTTAGACACGGATTAGGACTTATTTTTGATGTTTATGGGGACAAGATTTACAGAGTTGAAGAGGAAAAGAAAATCAAAGCTGTTGCATTTTTGCCGATTGAGGATGGGAAGGTTGAAATCGATGATCTTTTGGGGGTTATAAAAGTTTATCTAATGAATGTTGCGACAGAAGGCAATGTTAGCGCCATAACTCCTCCGGATGTTAAAATTTCAGTAAAGAGAATGGAGGCAAATCTCGTTTACAGAAAGGGCGGTCAAATGTGTAGAGAGAGAAAAACAGTAGAGGATTACTGGTACAAAAGGTGGAACATTGCAGAAGTTTATCCAGTAATATCGGAAGAGGAGAAAGAAGTTAGAAAGGGGAAAGTTGAAATAATCAGAATAAAGAATTTTGAAATACCGGAAAACACGATTCCTGTTCCCAAGGCAGGAATGATTCACGCTCTGGGGTCTGTTCTTGATATAATGCATTACGGAAGGCCAAAAATGATAGAAGAAAGAAAGTGGATAACTCATGCGATTTTCCTTCCACTTTTCGATGGTAAAATTGAGAAAGGGGATCTCATTGGAGTTTTAAATGTTTACTACGTTTCTGCTGGAGAGAGAGTAATAAGGCTTTTACAAAATTTATTGAAAGAAACTGAAGTAAATCAGGTCTTCTGGAGAAGTGGAAAAATTGAAAGAAAAAGAATATCATTTATACCGTTAAGTTTTAGAAGGAGTAATATTGGCAGGATTATACCAGTTATAGCAGATGAAGATGCAGAAATAAAGGACGGAGAAGCAAAAATAGTCAAAATTGTAGATCTCGAGCTCCCTGCAAGCACAATAGTCCAGCAATTAACTTCATTTAATCATGCTGGTGGTAGTATAGTTGATATTACTTCTTTGAGCCCCCCACGCAGAGTGGAAGAGGATAGAGTGTACACCTCTGCAGTCTTTCTCTCGTCAAAAAGTGAAAAAATACAAAAAGGAGACTTAATTGGTGCTGTTGCCGTTTATAACGTTTCAGTGTTGCTAGAACCCGAAATCCTTGTATCTAAATATCGTAACATGCTTACTTCGAGATGATCAATCACTATTTTTTATGGGGGCCAAGGAAAAGGAGCTAAGGCCGCGAACTAATTAAAATAAATTCTCCAAAATTTACAAAATTTAATATCTCTTTGTTTATGATAAAAACTACAGAATTTAAAAAATAAAAATTTAAAATCAAAAATAACAGAAAATCCGAGGAGAGAGAATGTCTCTCCGCAGGAGTAAACGTTTATCTTTCTGCTATTCTAAAAACGTGAAGAGAGAAGATTGTTCGAGTGTCTAGGAGGTAGCTATCTCAGAAAGAAGGAGCCTATTTAGATTTTAGGTGTAGAAGAGTGGAAATGAGCAATCAAACTAAAATCTGTATCTAATCAAATACAATCCTTTGTGGTTTATCATGTTTACCTCCATAATTCTTTCTTAACGATTCCTTCTTTATACCATTTTATTATCGAGGCACTTATAAAGTTTAAAATCCCAAAAATAGCCAGGAGCACAAAAATGCATGTGTCCAGGGGAAAAGTAATCCAAAGACTCGAAAAAGAAAAAAGGAAGTCAAAAACCGGGAAAAAATGGGTCCGCGGGGGTTTGAACCCCGGACCTCTCGCTCATCAGACATAGGAATAACCCGAAGCAAGAAAAATAAAAAGCAGAGACCGAAAGATTTAAGAAAATAAAAACTTTCTGACGTTTACATGAATGAGCTCCCCTCAAAAGAATTCTTTGCCACCATAATGAAAAGAATTAGGGGTGTTCCGTTTAGTTATGTTATTGAAATGACCACCGGGTGTAAAGTCATTCCAATCGATGAAGAAAGAGACAAAGAAGTTTTAGATGAAATATACGAAAAGGCTATTAGTGTTGTTGAAGATAGTTAAGAAGAAGATTTTAGCGAACTTAGACCGAACGAAATTAGCAACATTCTCGAAGATATGCTTAGAACAAAGCTTGGAGGCGTTATACCCGAAAATAAAGTAGCAGGATATCCTAACATATTGATTGAACGAAACGGCAGGTCATATTATCTTGAAGTTAAACTGGCCGAAGAGGAAAAGTTAGATAGCAGTCTTAGGACATTCTACTATGAGCCAGTCGAGTTAGCAAAAGTAAAAAGAGACGCATGCCACCTAATAGTTGGATTTATTCATAAAAAGAAGGTTGTAACTGGTTTCAAAATAGTTGATGCCTCAAGGATAAGAGTTAATCTCAAATGTGAATTTAATACCAATAACCCCGAACTTTATAAACCTGAAAATGTAGTAAGGGAATATCCTTAAAAAGGGATTAATTTTAGGTCTTAAGATACGTTGAAAGCATTTCTTTAACTCTCTTTTCCGCTATACTTGCATAGTATTCATCTATCTCAAATCCTATCCAGTCAACCCCCAATCTCGTGCATGCAACAGCTGTACTGCCGATTCCCATAAATGGATCCAAAACCAATCTTGTTCTGTGCAATCCATGCAGTTTGATGCACATCTCTGGAAGCTTGGATGGAAAAGCTGAAGGATGCGGTCTCTGCTTCTCTTTGCTCCAGATGGTCTCGTAGGGAATAAACCACGTGTTCCCCCTGCATCTCAGATCCTGAGTCGCAGATTTCCACCTGCCGATGTTCGTCTTATCCTGATACGGAACTCCTATAGCCAGTCTGTTGAGCTCGACATCGCCGTGTTTGGTGAAATGAAAGATGTATTCAAAGCAGTCATTTAGGAATCTCTTGCTCTGAATTGGCTTGTAATGCCCGACAGCAATGTCTCCCTTGATGTTTGGATAATCCCCGACATCTTCCTTCTCTATCGCTATGCTCTTAACCCATATGATTACGTTCTGCAGAACGAAATGCTTCCTCAGCCTAAAAGCTACTTCCCAAGCAACCCAAGGATCTGTAGGTTTTTGCCCAATGTTGAGGAAATATGAACCATCATCTCTGAGCACACGCTTTATTTCTAAAGAAACTTCCTCCATCCAGTCCAGATATTGCTGCCTTGGGATAGAATCGTCATATTTCCGATACTTAACTCCGATGTTGTAAGGAGGAGAGGTTACAACAACGTCTACTTCACCATTTTCCAAGAACTTGCGCATGCCTTCCAAACAATCCATAACATAAACTTTATTTTTCTGGCATTTCATTTTTTCCCATCTCCTTTGATATCCGTAATTCAAGAGCCTCTTTAAGCGCTTTACTAATATTTTTTCTTCATACCATAACGTTTGTAAATAGCTTCTTTAAACCTTTCTTAAAGCTCTTAGGCACATTGAAGACAAGTCTACTCATATTTGTTTATTTACTTTTTAGTATATATATGTTTATCTTTATGCGATAAAGTGACAAAGTCAAAAACAACCATGAGCACAAAGATCCAGCTTTTAACTTTCATCATTTCGCAAGAAAAATGGGTCCGCGGGGGTTTGAACCCCGGACCTTTCGCTTATCAGGCGAACGCTCTAACCAGGCTGAGCCACGGACCCTTTAAAGGCTTCTTTCTTTCCCGGGCTAATTTTAAGGAGCTTTGTTTATTAGTTTTTCTGTTCCCACAACCGAAGCTCAGCACTCGCAAGCGCTCTTGGATCCGACTACGGGGTTTCTCAGAACACCTATTCCCTCTATTTCAACCTCGACGATGTCCCCATCTTTCAGCATTCCGATTCCCGAAGGCGTGCCCGTGGAGATTACGTCTCCCTTTTCGAGTGTCATTATGGAAGACACAAACTCGATTAGGGCTGGAACGTCGAAGATCATGTTAGAGGTGTTCGACCTCTGCCTGATCTCCCCGTTTACTCTCGTCTGAATCCTTAGCTTCGATGCATCCTCGAGCTCGGCTATGTATGGACCCATGGGTGCAAAGGTGTCGAAGCTCTTTGCCCTACTCCACTGACCATCCTTGGCCTGCAAATCCCTTGCTGTGACGTCGTTGAAGCACGTGTATCCGAGAATGAACTCCTTTGCCCTCTCTCTCGGGACATTTCTACATCTTTTTCCGATAACCACTGCAAGCTCCCCCTCGTAGTCAACCCTCGAGGAGGCCTTTGGAAGAATTATGGGATCACGATCTCCAATTAAAGCGCTTGGAGGCTTCAGAAATATGATCGGCTCTTCTGGAGCAGATACTCCAAGCTCTTGGGCGTGATCAATGTAATTTACCCCTATGGCGATGATCTTCGTCGGCTCCACGGGAGGAAGGAATTTAACCGAGGATATCGGGAACTCAAGGGAGTCAAAGATGAGCCTGTCCTTCGAGATCTCGAATCTTCCCTCGAATAGCCTTCCAGCTGCAACGAATCTCCCGATCATTTCAGAGCCTCCAGCTCCTTTTTGAAGAATTCGACCTGATCTGGGTTTATGTCCGCAAGGATCACCTTCTTCAGCTGGCTTCCAGAGTCGATGTGCTTCTTCAGTTCTTCGACCATAACCCTCGCAGCGAGGTCCTTTGGCAAGCCTCCCACACCCGTGCCAAGAGCTGGAAAAGCGATGCTGCCAATCCTTAGCTCTTCTGCCTTTCTGAGGGCAGCGTTCATCGCAAGCCTTACCTTTTTCTCATCCGTTTTGAAGTCGAGTTCCATTGTAGGCGTGTGAATCACATACTTCGCCTTCAGCTTCCCTGCAGAAGTTGCAACGGCAGAACCTATTTTTATTGGCCCCTGCTTCACCGCTTCATCTTCTATTTCCTTTCCACCCGCTCTCTTTATCGCTCCCGCAACACCGCCCCCCATTAAGAGGTGCGTGTTTGCGGCGTTCACAATCGCTTCGACTTCCAGTTTCGTGATGTCCCCATGGAGAGCCTCGATCTCAACCCCCTTGTAGATGACCATAAAAAATATTGCCTTTTGTGACTAAAATAATTTTCTCGCAGATACAAAGCCCTCTTTTTGCTTTGCGTAATCCAAGAACTTTGAAAGAAGGAAGTTTCTGCCTTCAATTGCCCTCGCATTTCCCAAGGCGATGAACTTCGCCCTCGCCCTCGTGAGCGCCACGTTGAACATCTTCTTGTCCGTGGCGAAAAAAAGATTGTTAGTTGCAGTGATCGAATAAATTATGACTTCCTTTTCCCTTCCCTGATAGCTGTGCACTGTCGCGACCTCGCAGCCAATTCCGAAATCCCCGAGTATCGACTTTATAAGCTCTCTCTGCCTCACGTATGGCGTTACTATCCCGACTTCCTTCTCTCCAACGGCTTCAATTAGTTCCTCGCAAATCTCGCAGGCAATCTCGGCTTCCGTCTCGTTAACCTTTGAAGCCCCAACCTTTTTCTCCTCTCCACTGCAATCTATGAAGAGCACGGGCTTATCCGGATCTCCAACTTCGGGTATGCTCGTCCTCACCTCTGGTATTTTGACGTCTCTGCACCTATCATCGATTTCAAGGCGGCCGTAGATTTCCTTAGCAGAGAAACCAATGATATCTGCATTGCACCTGTAGTGTCTGCGAAGCCAGAGGGCGTTTCCGTAAAGATCGTAGAGATGACCGAACGCAGAGAACTTTTGGGCATTTGGAACGCTGATCTCATAAACTGGAGGAAGCTGAAAAAGATCGCCAACGATTACAGCCTTCTTCGCCCTTTCAAGAGCTATTAAGGCAGTAGAAATGCAGGTGTTGCTTGCTTCGTCGATGAAAACCGTGTCAAACTCGAAGTTGCGAATAATGCTCATCGCACCCTTCAGAATCGTTGATCCCACTGCTATCTTTCCACTCCCAATCAACTCCTCCTGAGCCCTTGCTATATCCCTGTAGGCCGAAGAGATCTTCCTTGCAAGCTCTTCGTAGTCGTTGAAGGTTATCTGCGAAATGACCTTTGCTTCAATGCTGTGCCTTTTGGCCCCTTCAGTAAGCTTCGATGGATGACCTATTCTGAGCCCTCTTTCAAGCTTTTCAAGCACGTTATCAACTGCTATGTTCGTGTTGGATGTTATCCATACTCTCTCCTCTTCAGCGAGCCTCTTAGCAGCTTCGGCGATGAAAGTCGTCTTTCCCGTTCCGGGAGGACCTATGACAAGTAGGATTTCTCCCTCCTCGAGCGAGCAGGAAGCTGAAAAGCACTCCTTCTGCCACCTGTCCAGCCATTCAGGCGCATCCACCTTCTTCACTCCCCTCCAGTAAGTGAAGTCGAGGATCTCGTCCATTCTGCCTGCAACTTCCTTTCTCAAGGCCAGATTCAGCAAATTTTCGGCTTCGACTATCTTTTCACCTTCAAATCTCTCGAACTCCTTTATAGCGAGCAAAAAACCATTTCTCCACCTTCTAACGTCGATCACCCAGCCAAATGGAACTAATTCATCGTCAACATAGGCCACAGCGCTTCCAGCGGGTATTATGCCAGAGGAGAACAGGATCGAGACCTCGCCCCTCCTTGCAAGAAGTTCCGCATCGAATACCGCCCTCTCGAGCATCTTTCTCTCAACAGACTTCTCAATTCTATCCAGCAACTCTATCAGGTTCATACGAGGTTGGAAAGTCTTCTCAAGGCAATTTCATATGCCATTTTCATTTCCTCGCCTGTCAGCCTCCTCGAAATCTCGGGATATTCGTAGGCCTTAAACGTTGGGTGATACTGGAACATAAGGTTGAATCTGACTTCTTCACCGAGATTTTCTGCAACCCAGTCAACTATTTTTTCAGTGCAGCAAAGAATGTGGTTAGGCATCACCAAATGCCGAATTAAAAGCTCTCCATTCTCCTTTGCCCTGAGGAAGTTTCTCGTGACGACTTCCATGTATCTCGGGGCCTTTGAATACCTCAGTGCACAGCTGTTGTTCCCGTACTTGAAGTCGCCAAGCCAGACGTCGACGAAGTCCTCTATGACATCCGCAAGTTCTTCGCTGTGGTACATGTTCGAGTTCCAGACCACGGGAATGTTCGATCTGACATTCAGCAATATTTCGGCAATCGTGTGCGCGTGCTGATCTGGATTTCCGCCGACGAAGTTGACGTTTCTGCTTCCCTGTCTGTAGCGGACGTCTATGAGCATTGCGAGCTCTTCAGGATTTGCAACCATGTCGTCGGTATAGACTATGTCGTAGTTCTGGCAGAAAACGCATGCAAAGGTGCAGCGGTTGAAGAAGATCGTGTGCGATGGCACAAGCTCTGGCTCCTCGCCTAAATGAAGGAATTCGCTGCTGTAATGACTCGTTGAAGAGCACTTGCAGAAGCCCGTTGTTTCGTATCTGTTCACCCCGCACTTTCGCTCGCAGAAGTTGCAAGCTTTCAGCATCTCCTTCAGCAGGTCTCTTTTTAGGTGAAGGAAAGAGTATTTCGCGGCCTCCTCATTCAGGATCCTAAGATCGCTTTCGCTGAATATCCTCTTGAACTCCCTTTTTAGCTTTGAATGAACCCTTAAAAGCTCTTCCAGCCCTTCGACCCTTTCAGCCTCGATCCTCTTCGCTATCTGGAACTTCGCAACCGCTTCGCCCCGATTGATCGCGGAGTATCTCTCGAGACCCTTTACCACAATCGAATTATGCGGAATAAAATTAAACTTTTGCCCATGGAAAGGCATATATTTTAAGCAAACAACAACTTTCGAAGCCGGGGTTGCCGAGTGGCAAGGCGCACGCCTGGAGTTCTCGCAACAGAGAGCGTGTGGGCATCGCCCGCGTGGGTTCAAATCCCACCCCCGGCGCACTTTTGTTGATTATTGTGAGCATGATAATTATAAAAGCCGTCGAAAATTTTTTAAACAATATTTACAATTGCAATCCATGCGGGTTTGGGTCTTGGTTTCGTTGTTTATAGTTGCAATGCTTCCCGCAGCTGCAGCAGAGCTCGGAAGTTACAAGGTGCTTATTCCAAAGTATGCGGACCCATTTTCGATTAGCCTTAGCTCAATGCCCCGAATAAGCTCTTTGCCCGTAGACATGGCTGACGACGGGATAGACTGGGTTAAGGTAAAACTACCCAAGCCATGCGTTAATGGCTTAGGGGATGAAACGTTCATTCTCGTGAGAAAGGGGACTGAGAAGAACCTTCTGGTCTTCTTTGAAGGAGGTGGCGCCTGTGCCGACTATGAAACCTGCAAGCCGCTGCTTTGCACAGATCTCTCCTCCTGCAGACCTCTACTTGGAATCGGAAGCGTTGTAGCTCTCGAGTCAAAGTACTGGTTCCTCGATCTTTACTACAGGGGCGGAATATTCGACGTTAAAAACAAGGCAAACCCGTTCCGAAACTGGACGATAGTGTTCGTTCCCTACAATACCGGAGACATCCACATGGGCAATCAGGTCGTAAAGTACTACGATGGATATAAATCGAAGACGATCTACCATGTTGGCTACGTTAATGCGATCGTCGCCCTTCGATATGCGGCTCAGGAAGACTGGGATAAGATTGTGATCGCAGGCTCAAGTGCGGGTGGATATGCGACACTTCTGCACTCATACAGAGCATGGGAGATATTCGGGAAACCAATAACGACGATAAACGATGCTGGCCCTGGACTGAACCCCGATAGTGACAGCCCATTCCAGGTCATGGAAATTTCTAAGAGATGGGGCACGCTGCAGAATCTACCGCCAGAATTCATGGAATATTTGGCAAGCGGTGAAGATTTGACCTATGCAATTCAGGTTCTGCTGAGCAAATGCAGGGAATGCAGGTATGCGTTCTTTGAAGACCAAAGGGATGCAGTCATCGGCGTCATCTTCGACAGTTACTCTTTCTCAGAGTTCCAGCAGAGACTTCTCAAGGTCACGGGAGACATCAGGGCAAATTACACGAATAGCTTCTGCAGGTATATGCCCCTCGACATCCAGCACACGATTTTAAGCGGAGGTCTGCTCTATCCGCTTCAGCCTGATAGAGTATACACGGAATCCATCAACGGCTACAAGTTCGTTAAATGGTTAAATGACGTTCTTGCGGGAAGATGCGTGGACATTGTAGAATAAAAATCGAATTTTTTGAAAATCATTTTTTGTCCTG
>Ga0071330_1079158_pt1 | contig 54376 bp, 48 predicted proteins | sample GBScel77sediment_FD_63802 | JGI IMG/M metagenome (GOLD analysis project Ga0071330, IMG submission 63802) | Hot spring sediment microbial communities from Great Boiling Spring, Nevada - Cellulolytic enrichment Sediment 77C v2 (version 2) | ecosystem: Environmental > Aquatic > Thermal springs >...
AAGACTTAATCAAACTATGTTTTTTTCATCACTACCACATAAAAAAATTGGGGGACCCCTGCGGGGTCCCCCGAGATTTCCGGTGTCCTACGAAGTCTTACTTCACCACTATCTTTCTCGATGTGGACTTGCCATCCACAGTGACAGTGACGAAGTAAATTCCTTTGCCAAAGCTGGAGTCAAAGCTCATTCTGTGGTTACCAGCATTCAGGGTTCCGCTGTAGAGGGTCCTAACCTTCTGACCAGACACATTGTAAACTGTAACGTCTACGTTAGCAGTCTTTGGAAGGGCGAATTCAATGCTCATGTTGCCAGTAACAATCGTTGGCCTTACGCCAAAGGCAAAGGCATACGCTTCATTTTCTCTCACTGAAACAGTTGACTGGCCAGGATACCAAAGCAGATTGACATAGTTGTTACCGTTATAACCACCTAAGAAATACCATTTTAAGGTTAAATCTGTTGCACTTTCGGTGACAGGAATATGTGGTGCTATTTCAGATCTGGAGTTGTAGTCGCCATATGGAGCACCAGCGTCAATAATATCAGACCATGTAATACCATCTTCAGAGTAGACATAAGCCCAGCCCCATTCTGTTGTTGTGGTATCAACTACAAACAAATTGAGGAAGAAGACAATCAAATACTTTTCATCCATTGATTTACAGGCCTGTGGCGTGACACCGTATGGTATCCCGGACTCCCATGCTCCTGATTCGTTATTATAAAATGCAGAATTGAAAACGGTCCTTTCCTCAATTGTTCTTTCATAAGGATCGTAAATAAAGTGCGCTAACACTCCACCACCCTCGTAGCCTGGTTCGCCATAAGCACCAAACCAGTGAATCTTACCATTCCAAAGGACCGTTGAAGCATCATACCACCAAGACTCAAAACCGTACTCCTGGTAAGCATATGGAATTATAGAATCGGGACCATTCCAGGTCTCACCAAAATCATAGGATACCCAGAAATAAGGCCAGATCATGCTTGAGCCATCAAAACTAATAGCACAAATAACAAGTACAGTATCATCTAACATGTATAAATCAGGCTGATATGTTACCTGCTCTATAGGTACCACAAATTGGGTCCAGTTTGTGCCGCCGTCTTCTGATTTATACCCTATAAAGTATCCAGTATCATTATCTGATGCAACCCAAACAACCTTGTCACCTTTTGCTACAATTGATGGACCAAAAGCATTCACGTTAAAGTAATAGGTTGTAAACAATCCGCCGCCAAATTCTGGAACATTCTCATCCTTAACGACCAATATTTTACGATCCGCTGTTCCTGTGGCCGGGTAAATCTGGGTGACAACCCATAGGTTTCCAGTCTCTCTGTCAAAATACGTTTCTGGATATGTTCTAACGGTTGGTGTAACATCCACATCGTACTGCCCTTCAAAGGTTAGACCACCATCAAAGGAATAGTAAATAGAAAGACCTTGCATGTAATAGGTAGCATCACCAGAGAATTTTGCGAAGGCAACTGCAACGATAGTGTCATTAATGACGGCGATGTTATTGTGCCCCTCACCCTGTAGTACCGAAACTCTCCATGAACCAGAAGTACCGCCGGGATAGCCCGTCGAAAGCTCAATTGCACCGGGCGTGGTCTCATTAATTTTACCCGGTTCACCATCCCACCTTGAGTTGTCCAACAGGGCAGGATACTTTGGTATACCTGCCAGTAGCACAGACAGTATTATACTTAGCATTTAACACCTCCTTTTAAAGGTAGAAAAATTATAATTTCCCTCCTAAGTTTTGTCAAGTTTTGCTAACCCTTTGATTTTAAGTGAGTTATAAAACATACAAAAAGCCTTAATAAACAACGTACTTTTTACTTTGATTAAAGAGGACCCCTTTCCCCTTCGAAGACTGCCTTCCAAGAATATCAACCCCACTGTCAAGTTCAGCCATGATGGAGTTGTAGTATGGAGTTTCCCCCTCGAGCACAGTTATAGTATCAGGTGTTAAATAAAGCAGAGTACCCCGAAGTTTATTCCGGGGGATAACTTCAAGCGAAAGCTTGTAAAAACCAGGTGTTAAACGCAACAGAAATTTTTCAGATAGCGAATATAGTTCCTGTTTCACAATTCCCTCTTTTTCCACCCTCAATAAGCATTGCCACCTACTGGCTTTTACGAGGTTTTGCAAACTCAATATAATGCCGTTTTTCTCTCGCACGATAAGAGCACGGACCGTATCCACTTCACCAAGGGAATCGCTCAAGGTATTCAAAACCAAGTCCAGAAAGTTTGTTCTCCTTTGAAAGTTCAAACTCCTATAGTTCAAAAAATCCCTTTTAATAATTGAATAATTTAATGGAAAATATGCAGACAAGAAGCTTAAATTTTCAAAGCGAAAATTGCCTCTCGCATAAAGAACTACGGGCAAGGTGTCTATTGCCCACCCTAACTTCAATAGGGATACAACATCAATTAAACACGCCTCTGGGTCCTCAACCTGGTTAGAGTAAGTGTTATAGGTAATGGCATTCATTCGATATTTTAGTAATTCTGTCGTGGTTTTAAGGTAACTCGATTCCACTGCGTCCTTAATAATTTTTTCTGTAGTGTCGATTTTGGTCAAATCAAAAACCCCTAAGGAAACCGTAAAGCCTAATGAATCATAATCCGAAACGAAATCATCAACTGATTTTTTGAGAATATTTTCTATTTTTTCCTCCATTGAAAACATTTCCAGTAACTTAGTGTAGTTAAATCCAAGGGAAGGCACTAAGGCGGGCGAGGCTACCACATACCTTGTTTTTTCTCTTAGTTCCCACAGTACCTCTATACTGCCCATAAGGCAGGCGTCAAAAAAAATCACACTGAAAAGTGAATCGGGCAGGCTTGAAGTAAGCTCGCCATTAAAGACCTCTATAGAATTAGAGGTTGAGGCATCTATTGCAACACTTTTCTGAAAAAAGTTTTCACTTTTATTCCAACCTGTTCCATGTCCCCAGATTACCAAAGCATAGTAATCCGAGGGAAAGTTATGCCTCAGATAGGTGATGAAAAAAGATAAGTTGCCTGGATCACCACTATCGAGATTGCCGAGACTTAAAAGTGTTACGAGAAAGGTATCCCTCTTTACATACATAAAGGTGCCTGGACACTCTGAAAATATACCCCTATCTGCGAATACTACCACATTTAAGCTTCTATCTATTCTTGCCCGCTTTATTTCACTTAGGTCTTTATCGAGTGCCATTGCAAGGTCATTATCCCCTGCCATGTAAAGCCCAATAGTCCATTTGTAGGGTGTACTCCCGACAAGGGAAATAAAAATAAAAAGGGGCAGGACGTAGCGTCCTGCCCCACTGAGGATCGTCCACTTCACCGCTTAGAAAGAGTAAATTAGGGTCACGAAGTGGTTGAGACCGAGAAGGCCATTATCCATAACGGCATAATCGATTCCGAAGCGAGAAGGCCCAAACCCAAGCTTTAAACCGAGACCGCCCGAAAGACCGTAAGTATACCTACCTTCATTCCACTCATCATAGGTCCTGTCGGGGTCGAGCTTGTAACCAAACCTTAGGGAGAGCATCCTATCGAAAGTATATTCAAAACCAGTCATAACCTTTTCTGCGCCATCATTGGGGTGCTGCACATCCAACGCAACGGTAAGTTTGTGCTGCGGTATATCAACCAAGTCTGTGGCGAGCCCTATTCTAAAGACAAGAGGGAGTTTGTAAGGCGCAGTCTTAAAGGTTGTTGGGAGTGTAGAACCACCGTAATTGTAGTAATCGACCCAATCCTGAGGAATCGCTCCAATATCAAGGTCTGGTCCCTTGAATGAAAGGTCAGAGCCGTAATTTTGCATTGACATAGCGATCCTAAGATTCTTGAAACCAGTATTGTAATGAGTACCAAGGTCGAAGGCAAATCCAGAAGCAGACTCCCTTGCGATAGCCTCTCTTATAACTTTGAGAGTAATCCCAACTCCAAGCTTATCAGTTAAAGCCCTTGCATAAGAGAAGCCAACTAAGCTACTCGAGGCGCTAAAGGTATTACCCGTTCCCTCAGGCTCGTCAAGAGTGGTTTCCTCAAAGGACCCATAGTTCATAAATCCAACTTGAATTCCAAAGGCACCGTAAGGAAGCGGCATAGCGTAGGCAAGGTAGCTATAAGTGAAATCACCAATCCAGTCGGTGTAGTTGGCAAGGACAGCAGTTTCCTTCAAATTCTTGAGACCCGCAGGATTTATGGAAAGGGCATTTATATCATCAGAAATGGCGATAAAGGCTCCACCGAGAGCCTGCACCCTTGCGCTGGTGTTAATCTTAAGGAAGGTGGCTCCTGTGAAGCCCACCTTTGTGAAGGTGGGCTTCTCCAGTAAAGCCGCTGAAGCGAGTCCAACAATAAATAGTGAATAAATAATCTTCTTCATTTTCCCCTCCTTAGAGAATAATGGCAAACTTTCCGGTTTTCTCTTTACCATCAGGAGTCTTGATGTGATAGAGGTAAATCCCACTGGCAGGTCTAATACCATACTCAGTAAGAATGTCCCATGTAACTTCACCGTCGTTTTCTGGTGTTACTTCAATCACTTTAATGAGGTCACCAGCAGGATTGTAGATTCTGATGGTAGCATTCTTTGGAAGGTTTATGAACCTTATACCGCCTGTGCGGAATTCTTTATCCCTGTCAAGAGGAGTTAAAACGTAGTAAGGATTAGGCACAACCTTTACCTTATCAAGCAATTCTGCAGTGACCGGCAAAGTTTCAAGACCTGTTATTTCAATTTCGTAATAGTCTTTATTAGTTGCAATTCTACTAACCTTTATGTTATCGGGAACATAAGTAGAAATTTCCCATTCGCTTCCATCGGATGGAATGCCACCAGGAGCGCTATAATCAGCCAACCTTAAAAGATCTGACCCAGGTAATCTGATACCCATTACGTAACCAGAAGTTCCAGCCGTCGCATTGCTTGGAATTTTTTCTACTGCTTTGAATCTCAACGAAGAACCAGCACCTGTACCGCAAACAAAGGACCAGCCTATTGCAATACTGTCTCTTCCAGCAACTGGATCAAAGGGAATTGTATCCCCGGTAAGAGTATCGATAACCACCAAGGTAACGGAATCGCCATTATCTGTATAAGTCCAAATTAATTTGTATACAGAACCAGCAAAGAATGCGCCTCTCGATTTCGCAACCCTCGTGTAGGCATTTATCGTTGAATCCCATGTCCAGTCTGTAATACGTAGGTTCCAAGTGGTCGCTGAGGCAAAAAGGGAGGTGTCTGCAACAAAGTAGCTATTTAATAGATCTGTATAAATCTCAAATTTAGGTTCACTTATGACAGCACCACCAAAAGTTATATCACTGGGGAAAACATATGTATATTTAGCACTGAGAGAGGCTTCATCGAAGGTAACCATGAATTTTTCAGCAGGTATAGTTACAACAGTATCACCATCTTCACTGATTAAATACACATTATAAAGGGGCCACACCATGTTGATTGCGGCGTCTGCTTTTCTGTTTCGCATTCCTGCATATTCAAAACGGAAATAATACTTACCTGGTTTCAAAAGGTTCGGATTCTTCGTTGCCACAAAGGCACTTGCGTACTTAAAGATGTTTTCAATGCCCTTCTTTTCTACCCTTATCTCTGGTGCAGATTCATCGATTGGGTTTTTGTGGGGAACAACCATTACTCTACCCGGTGCACCAGAAAGAGAGAACCAAGTCCCTGTAGAGTAATTTATGTCAAAAGGAATAACTTCGTATATATACCTTACCCCGTTTCTCAATTTTGGATCTCTATCAACATAAGAATGTGCTAAACCAGTATTTGTCCCGAGGAAGATCGAATCAGTATAAATAGTGTTCCCCATGAAATCCATCACGCTATCGGTGTAGACAACAGTGAACTCATTAGGTATATCCCACCTTCCCAGTGTGTCCCACGTAATACCATCCATACTTCTTCTTAAAATGTAACCCTCAAAGTCGTATTCACGATACAACGGGTTTGAACCGGATTCGATGTCATAAAATCTGTCCCTTGTTATTTCGGCAGTGTTATCCCACATCAACACCACTTCTTTGTCTCTGCCCCATGCGTATAGATTAGGCTTTGCTGGAGGCTGTGGAGCAATAAAATCGGCAGAAAATACATCCCATGCCTTTTTCGCTACAAACTTGATGTTCGTGCTATCTTTAGCTATAACGGCTGCCACAACAAGTTCAGCTTCGGCACCGGGGGGCATATCAAAGGGTCCGGAAACCTGGATAAATCTCTTATCTCCAGGACCGTAAACATCGTCCATATAGGGGTTATACCTTCCACCAGCCGAAACAGGATCCCAACCCGACATAACCACGTATCTTTCCCCGTCATCCCTTGGATCAATTTGAATTGTGAAAATTTTAAATGCGGTCATCCCAAGAGGTTCGCCGGGTCGAACCGTATCTGGGCCTACTGGGGTTCCAATCGTGTCTATAATTACAACCTCTTTAGTTGCAAGAGGGCTCTTAAGGAACACACTACCAATTACTCCTGGCATACCCGCACCATCAATTCCAATCCAGCCTGGCTCTGGCACAAGCTGATACTGATATGCAAGATTAAGCATTATGGGGCCTGTACCGAAGTCGTAAGTTCTGACAAAACCAACAAGGTCATTTGCATTGCTACCAGCTTCATTACCTATGTCATCGTCGTAACAGGCACCGATGTAAACATCCTTCAAGGTGTCACCAGATATATTTTTTACCCTCCAGAGAAGGAAAGTTATGTCCTTAAGGCCTGGTACATCAAATTGGTATGTCCACTGATCAACAAGGATACCCAGTGGTCTTGAACCTGACTCCTGTCTTGAAGGGTTAAGATCTGTGAATCTTGTGTAGCTATCGAGGGTAGATAGAATATAATTTACCGTGTCACCAGATGTGGTAACTTCCTTAATTGGCCAGCCGTATCCTGCGTTATCTGAGTTTGACAAATAAACCCTTGCCTGAGGATCACTTATAGCCCTGGCATAATCGGTATAGTCGGGTTCACTAACTATAGTATCCCTTTTAATCCAGGTAGGAACCAAAGCGGGTGCACCTTCGGATTGACCACTGTTAGGATTGTAGAAAAAGGTCACTACGGTATCCCACTTTGAGGGATCACTTGAATTTCTCTTCAAAGCTCCAACCCAAACTCCAGCACCGTAAATATAAGTCTCATTTCTCCTCACCCTTGGCCACCAACCACCAGAACCGCCTTGCACCACATTATGACCAAATGTTCCGTAGTTAGTGATATACATGCAAAGTTCTGAACCATCGATTATAGCATAGCTATACACTTTAGAACCCGATAGAGTAGTTGCTGGCCGGGCATACAACATGCCCGTTAAAAGCACCAATATAAAAGATATCCTTTTGAAAAACTTCATTCTAAAACCTCCTTAGAATCTGAAGACAAAACCAAACCTTAGCTGAATAGGGTTGTCAAAGTGTGCTGGTGTTGAGAGGAAGTCTTTGAGGGCAAGAAGGTAAGATCTATACATTTCTTCAGGGGTCAATACGCCATCCCCATTAAGGTCTCTTAGAGGATTATAGCCAGGTTCACCAAGGTGTATGTCTCCTGTACCAAACTGAGAAACTGTAATTGTCCTTGCAGAGCCATCATCATCAGGAAGACCGGTAGTAGAATAGACTTCTACTACATTCTTAATGTTGAATATGTTGAAGCCCTCAAACCTTAACTCAATCGTTTTCCCGAACACATCAATTCCTTTGGATATTGTAAGGTCAGTATTATGAGTCCACGGGGTTCTCTCCGAATTAATATCACCTACGATGTTGCCACGGAGGTCTCTTGGAGTATAAGGGGTTCCACTCTGAGAGCTATGAACAATAGTGAAATTAATGTTACCAAGAATACCATAAGGCCCGAAGCCCTTAGGTGTGGAATAGTTAAAGCTTGCATTTATTGTATGTCTACGGTCGTGTGCCAACGGAACAATACTGGATGGACATGCTGCAGGTTCCCCTGTAATTGGGTCAATACCGATGGTCTGGTAATAGAGGTTCTCATATGCTTCAAAGGGATCTGATTCTGTACCTTCAGCAAATTGTAAGGTGTAAGCGAGCCTGAAGCTCATGTTTTTCTGCAGTAACTGGTAGGTTACTTCAATCCCCTTAGAGTTTCCATACGCCGCGTTGGTATATATATAGAAAGACATTGGAATAGCCTTTACTTTACGAGAGCCGACCCAGTTATAAATATCTCTGTAAAAGGCTGTAATATCTACAGCAGAGAAGTCATTTAACTGGTTTGCTATTCCTACTTCAAAAGCAATCTGCTTTTCGGCATTCAAGTCCGGGTTACCCACAAGCTGATTTCCACGGGACATAATCTCATCAATATTCATATGAGTTGAAGAGTAGAAGTATTCAAGAGGTGGTGTCTGGAAGAAATAACCATAGGCAAAGTGTAACACCTGCCTTTCCGTTACAGGATGCGATATACCTAACCTTGGAGACAACTGCCACTTGGGTTTTACCCATTTGGGTATGGTATCTTCTGGAGTAATTACATAAACATCATTTGGACCAAGTCCTGCAACACTAACATAGTAAGTTTTCTTAGGATCAATGTAGTCAAACCTCAAACCTGCATTGACAACAAGACCTTCAAACTCCATCTTATCCTGGACATAAGCAGCCGCCTGGTAAGGCTTAGTTTTATATACATCTAAGAATGGGTTTGCATCCCAAGGTAGTGAGTTGTGATAGAAGTTAATATCATGTCTTCTTAGTTCAATACCCGTCTTGAACTCATGATACTTATTTGCCTGCCAGGTAAGGTCCCATTTAAGGCTATATGTTTGCTCAATTCTTCTGTGAAGCACACGATAATCACCAGTGTGTATGAAGTTAACATGCGCCTGATCACCCACACCCCACGGGTTACCGGGACCATAGTTGTACATATAGTAGCCTGGAATTATCACCTTGCTCTCAGGTGGGTCCGGTATGTATCCAATGAATCTATAATCGGAGAACAGCTCGTCAATCTTCCTTGAGTAGACATATTTCTTGACATTAGGTAGGTACTTAGCAAACCAGTAAGGCTGATAGTTGGGATCAAGAATTCCCCTTCTCGCTCTTGAATAGAAGTATCCAAGGTTCAGTGTGTAGAAGAGGTTATTTCTTAAAATATGGTTAATAGTTAATGTGGTCTGATAACGCCTATCAAGATTAACTCTGTTTCTCCACTGACGGTATTTAAACCTTTGGTCGCTTCCGTAATGGTATGTTTCACTTTGCTCCTTTGCCAGGTTTCCAGCTAAAAGCACTTTCAGATTCTCAAGGGGGAGGAAAGTAATTTTACCCTGTAGATAATAAGCCTGCATTGCAGAGTGTGGAAGCAGATAAGGATGCTTTGTAAAGTAATCTTTCCAATACTTTGCCATTTCATAATAATCTTTCCAGTAAGGCTTTACTGCGTAGTTCGGGGTTGTATCAGCTGCAGGATTGTACCACCACACCTTAGCTGTATCAACAAAGGCACGGAATTCATCGGTTCCAACCTCGTAGGCCTTCAAAATAGGATACCATTCGTCATCCTTCGGAATATAGTTAAAAGCAGGAGCACCGTCTCTCCAGTAGGTCTCGCCAGAGAAGAAATATCTGATTTTTTTATTCGTTCTTGGTACGGGGCCACCAAGGGTTAATGTTGTTCTGGTTGCGCCGTAGCTTAACTTTTCTGGTAATATCTCATCAGTTCTGATAGTTAAATCTCCCGATGTCTTGGTTCCGCCTTCTCTTGTAACGACATTGATAACGCCGGAGAGAGCCTGCCCATATTCCGCATTGAAACCGCCAGTAATGAGTGACATTTCCTGAATAGCAGAAGTGTTTATGTAGCCATAGAAGGTACCATAGACTGGTGAGTTAATTAGCATGCCATCAACGTAATATGCTACTTCGTCGTCTCTACCACCTCTTACGATATTTACACCAGTAACGCCAGCCTGCATTTGAATAGCCGACTGAAAGTTGGTATAAGGCAATTGAGCTATATCCTCCTGGCTAACCACTCTGCGGGTTTCCGTAGCGGTTCTTTCAACCAATTCTCTCTGAGCAGTAACAACAATCTCCTCCGTCCTAATTGCTGTTGAAGTGAGGTAAAAGTTCACATTTGTTGTTAAGTCAGCCTTTACAACGACATTAGAAATTTCCTGAGGATTGTAACCAATCATAGAAGCTCTGAGAGTATAGACACCCGGCGGAATATTGATGAGGTAGTAGTATCCATCGAGGTCGGTAGAGGTACCTATCTTGGTACCAACAATTACCACGTTTGCGCCGGGTAGGGGCTCCCCCGTCTCCTTGTCAAACACCCTACCGGCTATCTTTCCTGTTGTGCCAGCATAAAGGGTGCCTAAGGTTATTACCCCTGCCAGCACAACATACAGTGCCCTCCTTATTGACATAGGGCTACCCTCCTTTTGGTTTCGATCTCTTTTGTCTAAATATTATCATCTTAACTGAAATCTAACAGGGACTATCACCTTACAAGCAACTGGTCTATCCTGCTGAATTGCAGGGGTGAATTCAAATTGCATTACCGCTTCAATAGCGGCATCGTTAAATATGGGATTGTCACTTTTTGCAACGGTGGCGCTCCTCACCTTGCCGTCAGGTCCAACGATTGCAAGCACAAAAACCGTACCTTCAATCCCTGCTTTTCTTGCAAGCTCAGGATATTTAGGAGGAACAGTCTTTTTATATTGAGGCTTCACTTCCACAACGGCATAGTCGTAAACGGTGGTATCCGTTGCTGGCGGGGGTGCTTCAAGCTCACTGAATACCGTCGTCGGGGCAATCTCTACCTCTTCAGCTTCCTCTCCACCCGTTGCATTCTCAGTTACTTGAACGGTTACCTGAGGTTTAGGTGGAGGTGGAACTTCTAATTCCTTAGCAACTTCTATACCTGCGGCTTCAACATATGTGCTCTCAACCTGCTTTGGCTGATAAGGAGTAACACTGATTCCTCTCACACTCAAGAAGAGTATTAAAAGAATAAATTCAGCAAGAAAAACGCTCCTCGCAAGATTGTCTGGATACTCATCCATTAACTCACTGGATCTAACAAACTTTTTCTTTCCCAGTTCTGCCATATTAAATCACCCCCTAACCTTTTTTGAACTCCGTAGCAAAAATCACTCTGAAAGCCTTGGCATCGCGTAATGCTTCAAGCACCTGATCAACGTAATCGTACTTCACTTTCCTATCGGCTTTTATATAAGCAATAGTTCCGGGGTTTTCAAGGATCTTTAACTTGAATCTGGCAGAAACACCTTCTGGATTTACAAGAAAGTCATCAACGGAAATTTGGCCCTTTGAGTTTATGTAAATACGTGCAAGGTTTTCAGTTTTAACAATCCTCTCCGTTGCCCGAGCCTCTGGTAACAACACCTTAAACCCTATCTCTTTTCTAAACTTCGTGGAGACAAGGAAGAATAACAAAAGAAGAAAGGCAATATCTGACATTGAGGCCGTAGGAATGTTTGTTCTTGTAGCCACTTTTTGTTTTAAGCGCATTTTTAGCCTCCAGCTTTAATACTTGCCAGTGAAACTGCTTTTGCTTCAGGAATTTGCTTAATTACATCGAAAACCTCAATCATCTTTTCGTATGGAGCTTCAACATTAGTTCTTATAACTATCAAGGGATCTTTACCTTCGTGTTTTGCTTTGTATTCTGTAATCCTATTCTCAATCTTTTCCTTTAAATCAACTACGGAAGTTATATTCTCTTCCTCGAGAAATATTTCTCCGGCGTCATTAATGGAAACTCTAATAACCCTCTCACCACCGATCTTCACAATCTGATCCGTTTTTTCAGGTAAAACAAGCTTTAATCCCTTATCCCTCATAAACACCGTGGAAGTCATAAAGAAGATGATGAGAAGGAATGCAATGTCAGCCATTGAGGCTGTTGGTATCTCGGCCTCTGGCGCTATTTTTGGCTTTGGTAAAATAGGCAAGTTTATCCCCCCTTGATTTACCTTTCAAGTACGCCAGATTCCACGAGATAATCTATGAAGGCGTTTGAAGTTTCTTCCATTGCCCTTGTAAAGTTATTCACTCGGTCAGCAAAAATAGCATAGAAGAGAGCTACAGGTGCTGCAATGAGGAGTCCCGTAGCGGTCGTAATTAATGCTTCTGAAATACCTGAAGCAACGATCGTCGGTTCAACCTCGCCAGCTGCAGCAATAGCGGTAAATGCCCTGATCATACCCGTCACTGTTCCAAGGAATCCCACGATTGGTGCAAGAGTTGCAACTGCCTGAAGGTATATCATTCCCCTGTCAAGAAATCCAAACTCAGAAGCTGCCTTTGCGGTCATAGCCTCTTCCACCACTATTCTTCCTTTGTCAACCTTTTCAAGGCCAGCCTCGAGAATCTTAGCGACAGGGTTCTTTTCATTCCTGAGGTATGCAAGAGCTGCGTCAATGCCCTGCGCCTCAATCTTCTTAATAACCATTTCCATAAGCTCTCTTGGATTGCCCCTTAACTTTACAAACAGAGATATTAGACGCTCGATGATGAATGTGAGGCCTATTATAGCGAGGATCAGGAGCAACCACATCATTGTTCCGCCTCTATTGAAGTAATCTACTAACGTTGCCATTTTATATTACCCTCCTTTGTTTGTTTTAGTAAAATTTTAATAGGAAAGCCATCCACTGTCAAGAGCCTTCAAAACCTGTTGACATTCCAAATACTTAGCAACATACTAATAAGGGGGTGTCAAATGAAAGTGTTTAAAAATTTGATTCCAATTTTGCTCATTACATTTGTCTCATGTAGTGCAATAAAACTGACCTACGATTACAAATCCAGAAGCCTCACCTGGCCAAGAAGCTACAACTTAAGAATATTTGTTGGAGAATTTCGAGAAACCAGCGATTCTGTCTTTGGGGAAATGGAACTGATAGGTACAGAACACAATTTAAAAAATGTTTTCGTAATAGAGCCAAGAGATTTTCTGAGAAGGGCCTTTATTAAAGAAATTCAAAACTCCAACCTGTTCCCACTGGCACAGAGCGAAGAGGAGGCAGACATAGTTCTTAGAGGAACCCTCGATAAGTTTTACATGAACTTCAGAATTCATAAAATGCCTCAACAACCAAACGGCCTTGAATATAAATTTTACACTGAAGGATGGATAAAGGCGACAATGTACGTGTATCAAAAAGATCAGCTAATCCACAAAATAGATGCAAAGAGTCAGATAAAAGACAAAGGGGAAATGTTTCTCTTCGGACATTGGGAAGATGCGGTCAGAGACGAACTGGATAGAATGCTTCAACCGATGATATTTGCAGTAATGGACTCAATCGAAAACTTCTTATCTCGAAGGTAGCTTCCTGATAAGTGCTATGAAGAAACCCTCAAAACCAGGGTTTAGGTGAGGTTCTATTCTTTTGCATTTTTTAATCTCGTCACTGAATCTAAACCGGTCCCACTCCACTACGCCAGAACTTAAATTAATACCGGGTAGCTCAAAATCAAGAATTTCTGCGTTTTCCCTTTCTTGCAACAAGTAGTTGACGATATATTCATTTTCTTCAGGGGTAACCGTGCAAGTGGAATAAACCATCACTCCACCAGGTTTCAATGAATCAAATCCACTAAGTATCAATCCTTTTTGGGTTGCCATCAATCTCCCAATCTTTTCTCGACCCCACCATTTCACGACTTCAAAATTTTTTCCCAGCGTACCAAGAGCTGAACATGGGGCATCTACAAGAACTCTGTCAAAGGCTCCGGGATAAAGCTTACCAAATCTATGACCCTGTTCTATTGTTATTATCGCGTTTAGTACGCCCATTCTATCTATGTTGTTGGCAAGGGCTTTAATACGCTTTATATCAACATCATTAGCTACTATTACACCTCTATTTTTCATCATCTGAGCCATCTGCGTTGTTTTAGAGCCAGGTGCACTGGCAATATCAAGCACAGCTTCACCAGGCTGTGGCCTTAGGACCACCGGGGGAAGGAGAGAAGAAAGGCTTTGAACATAATAATAGCCAAGAAAATGTTCTACGGTGTTACCCAGCTCGGTAGGTGCATAATCAACGATAAAAGCATCTTCAAAAAATGGAACTGGTTTGAGCACAAACCCCTGGTCCAAAAGACGTTTCACAAGGACATCTTTTGAAATCTTTAAAGTATTTACCCTAATGGCACTTTTAGGCTTCTTCACCACGCACTCTAAAAAGTTGCTAAGATTATCTCCGTAAAAAGACGATAAAAATCTATAAAGTTCCATGTTGGATTTGAGATTCTCAAGGTTCATTTAATCCCCCCATCTCGTCAATCTGCAACATCCATAACCTTTCCTGCTGTAACTTACCCCGTTTATACATATTATATAATAGGTATAGATACCCTGTATTGTAGGCCGCCACGATGACGTTCCTCAAAAACCTCACATAACCCGTTCGCAAAACGGGGGTCTCGTCGAAAAGCTTCAGGAAATCTTTCTCTTCAAGGGAAAGAAGGCTTTCTATGGGAGGAGCAATTAGCTCCTCTCTACACATAGAGTGTACTTTAAGATACTTTTTCTTCCTATTTAATGGACACACCTCCTGACAAACATCACACCCAAAAACCCAATTCTGCATCTTCACAGCAAGTTCCCTTGGAATTACACCTTTATATTCAACGGTCAAATAGCTTATGCACCTCGAGGCATCAAGCACACCTGGTTTAATCAGCGCTCCTGTTGGGCAAGACTCAACGCAGAGGTTACACCCCAAGCATGGGTTATCTTTTAAAATCTCAACGAATTCTGCTAAATCCCTGCTAAGAAAGGCCCCACCTATGTGAAAATAGGAACCCCACTCCGAATCCAGAAGCAAAGTGTTATAACCGATGATACCAAATCCTGCAAATCTCGCAATTGGTTTCTCTAAGACGGGGGAACTGTCAACAAATACCTTGTATTGCAGACCTTTGTGTTTTATTTCAAGTTCCGCTAAAAAATCGGCAATAAAATTCTTTATAACGGTATGATAATCTGCCCTTATTGCATACTTTGAAATCAAAGCCTTCCCACCGGTATTAATCTCATCCCATTGAATATCATTGTAAAAAGCCCTCACAACGAGAATGGACCTGGCCCCTTCGGGAAAGGTTTTCCTCTTATCTAAAGTCCTTTTAAGGTAGGTCATTTCTCCATTGTAACCCATTTCAATCCATTTTTCATAAAAAGCAATTTCTCTCGTCAAGTCAGGAAGAGGAATTATGCGATACTCCATAAAATTAAAGATATCTTCTTATTGCTGAGATTTCAATGCACTTTCCTGTGGTTTCATCAATTTTGGCAAAAACACCCTCCAGCCCCGGCTCTGACTCCTCTGGCTCAAAGCTAACAGGCATCTGGCTCAAAAACCTGCGGATAAAAAGTTCTTTTTTTACTCCGATCACGCCACCCAGTCCTCCCGTCATCCCTGCATCGGTTATATACCCTGTTCCACCAGGAAGAACCTTGGCATCAGAAGTCTGCACATGAGTATGAGTTCCAACTATAAGAGATACCCTTCCATCCAAATAATGGGCAAGACTCAGCTTTTCTGAGGTAGCCTCAGCATGGAAATCGAGTATTATTACATCCCCCTTGTGCTCTTTCAAAAACTCGTCAGCAACCCTGAAGGGACAATCATAGGGTTCCATAAATACGCGTCCTAAAAGGTTAAAAACTATTACTTTATAACCCTTTACCATAAAAACGTTAAAACCACGTCCTGGAGTCCCCGGGGGATAATTAAGTGGTCTTATAACCCAATCCGTGTTTTCGACAAACAAAATCCCCTCCTTCCTATCCCATATGTGGTTGCCACCTGTGATAACATCAACCCCTGCACCCTTAACCTCCAATGCCGATTTTTCAGTAATCCCAATTCCGCCTGCGAGATTTTCTCCATTGGCAACTACAAAGTCAATTTCAAGCTCTTCTTTTAACTTGGGAAGGAGAATTTTGACCACTTCCCGCCCTTTACTACCTACTATATCTCCTACAAATAAAATATTAATCACCGCGCGTACTCCACCGCCCTCGTTTCTCTTATCACCACCACCTTGATCTGCCCCGGGAATTCCAACTCACCTTCAATTTTCTGAGCGACTTGTCTGGCAATATCAAAGGCTTCCGTATCAGAAACCTTTTGCGCCTCTACAATGATCCTTATTTCTCTGCCGGCTTGTAGAGCATAGGCCTTTTCAACCCCTGGAAAACTTAAAGCAATCTGCTCAAGTTTTTCAATTCTCTTCAAGTAAGCCTCTATGCTTTCCCTTCTTGCACCCGGGCGAGAGCCGGAAATGGCATCTGCCGCCTGCACAAGAACCGCAATTGGGTTCTTAGGAGACTCCTCGCCATGGTGAGAAGCAATGGCATTCACCACAAGGTCATTTTCCCCCAACCTCTTAGCAATTTGTGCACCAATTAATGCATGGGGACCCTCGAAAGTTTCGTCTGCTGTCTTTCCGATGTCATGCAGAAGACCAGCCCGCCTTGCGAAATGAACTGGAAGGCCTAATTCACTGGCCATTATCCCCGCTATATACGCAACTTCTATTGAGTGCTGCAATAAATTCTGACCATAACTGGTCCTGAACTTCATCTTACCTATTTGCTTTAGCAATTCGGGATGGAATCCAGAAAGACCAAGCTCTAAGGTGGCATCTTCACCGATCTTTTTAAGGTGCTCTTCAAATTCCGATTCTACTTGAGCGTAAATCTCTTCAATCCTTGCAGGATGGATTCTTCCATCCTGAATCAACCTTTCGAGGGTAAGTCTTGCCTTTTCCCTTCTAATAGGGTCAAAGGACGATAGGATGACTGCTTCAGGGGTGTCATCAATAATTACCTCCACACCGGTTATCGATTCAAAGGTTTTTATGTTTCGACCTTCTCTTCCGATAATCCTACCTTTTAAATCATCAGAGGGAATGGGAACGATGCTTGTGGTGCTCTCTTGAGAAACCACAGTAGCAACTCGCTGGATTGCCTGCAAAACGAGTTCCTTGGCTTCTTTCTCAGCCTTTTCTTTCGCTTCCTCTCTTATTTTGTACATTAACTGAGCCGCTTCATACCTAACCTGCTGTTCGAGACTTCTGAGCAGTTCCTGTTTCGCCTCCTCCCTCGTTAACCTCGCAATCTCTTCAAGTTTTCTCGCCGCCTCTTCGTTAAGTTTATCCAGTCTCTCTTCCTTTGCTTGAATAGATTTTTCTCTCTCTTTAAGTTCGCTTTCCAGCTGTTTAAGTAAGATTTCCCTTCTATTAAGCTGTTCCGCTCTTTTATCAAGGGCCTGCTCTTTCTCGATCAATCTTTTTGACGTTTTTTCCAGTTCCTTTTTGGCTTCGAAAGTCTCTTTCTCAAACTTCTTTCTCTCTTTCATCCAGTATTCTTTTGCCTGATTCTCACCTTCTCTCTTTATCTCTTCTGCTTCTTTTTTAGCGTTTTCAATTATCTGCTCAGCAGTCCCAAGGGCCTGTTCAAGCTTCTTTTTGTAAATGCCCTTAAAGTACCCCACACCGAGACCAAAACCCACTAAAATTCCTACAATCCCGAAAATTATCGCTGTCATTGCTCTTCCTCCTTCTGAAATATCTTTACATCTTTGATTTTATCTGGCAGATAATCCTGCTTTGCTCCACGACCTTTTCCGTAGGGATAGATATATCCCACACCTCTTCCAAGCTTTTTTGCTCCTGGATAGTGGGAATCCATTAAATGGAGAGGGACGGGTAACTTTCCCGTTTTTTCTACGACTTCCCTTGCTTTAGCAAGGGTTCTTATAACAGCATTGGATTTTTTAGCCAGTGCTAAATATAAAACTGCAAAAGTTAAAATAATATCCCCCTCTGGCCTCCCCACCATCTCAAATCCTTCTTTGCAAGCACTTACGACCCTTATAGCATCAGGGTCTTCAAGTCCAATGTCTTCACAGGCGTGAACAAATAACCTTCTAATAATGTAAAGAGGGTCCTCACCCTGCTCAAGCAACCGGACCAACCAATAAACCGCTGCATCGGGGTCTGAGCCCCTAATGGATTTAATCAGAGCGGAAATCATATCATAATGTTCGTCCTGAGTCAGAGTATAAGCCCTGTGAGGCATAATTTCCTGAATAAGTGACATATTTATTTGTCGCAATTTCTGGTTTACAGCCACTAATAGTGCGGTTTCAATGACATTTAAGGCTCTCCGAGCATCGCCATCCGCCATCTGTGAAACTTTAACAAGCACATCATCGCTAACTTTAATGTTCTGCTCTCTTGCAATTAAATCCCCTGCGCGTCTCAAGATTTTCAATATGTCCTCCTCGCCAAGGGGCTTAAATTCAAAGAGCATCGACCGCGATAAAAGAGCGGAAGAGATGGCAAAGTAAGGATTGTGAGTAGTAGATGCAATTAGAATAAGACTACCGTCTTCCGTAAAGGGCAGGAAAAATTCCTGATGAAGTCTGTTAAGTCTATGAATTTCATCAAGATATAAAATAGCTGGTTTTCCAGCCACTTTAAAGTAACTAATCAGATGATCAACGAGATTCTTGATTTCGGAAGGCTTTATTTTTGCTGCGTTAACTTCTTCAAACCTGGTTTTGACAAAATTTGCAATTATCCTTGCAAGTGCTGTCTTGCCACAACCAGGAGGCCCAAAAAAGATAGAACTCTTTAATCTTCCATTTTCAATAAGCACCCTAAGGGGCTTCCCGTCCCCAACAAGGTGCTGCTGACCAACAAACTCCTCCAGAGTCTGTGGCGCAAGCCTGACCGAAAGAGGTAAAAAATCCTTATTTTTGTTTTCAAAAATATCAAATTGCAAAGGTGAACACCTCCTCTGAAATATCTATGCATTATGAGGCCCTCCCAGCTTCGCATCTATGCGCTGGATGTTAAACTTCACGCTCTCCATGAGCTTATCGCTATCCTTTTTGAGGATGAGGTATCTATAAGTAAGATCAAAGATGACATTTACGAGCACCGTTGCCCAATCTATATCCGGCCTCATCCTTGAAAGCCGCTCTTCCTCTTCTTTAAACTTACCCTCAACGAAAGCAACAACTTCATCTAAAATGGCCTCATCTTCTTTATCACAAAAAATTTCAAATTCCATATTTTTAAACTTGATTTGCCTTTTTCCGCGGATATTGCTAAACAAATCAGCCATTACTTTAACACCTCTATCTTATTTTTTAAATTATGCAACCTCTCTTCAATTTTTTCCAGCCTGGCAATTATCTCTCTTATTACTTCGTCCTTTTCAGATGAGAGCTTCTCAAGGGCATTTATCCTCTCAATCAACTCGCTCACCTTTTTTGTAAGTTCCTCACTAAGATCAGGCATTGAGCCCCCTAATTTCGTATCCCTTATTCATCAAAACAGACACAAAATCATTAAACTTCGCATCTACCTCTTCCTGAGTCAGGGTTCTATCCTTTGACCGCAAGATAAACCTCAAAGTAACACTCTTTTTGCCTTCTGGAATTGGCTTTCCTTCAAATATATCTAAAACTCTAAACTCTTCCAGCAAATCTGAAAAGGTTTCCCTCGCACAACCAATAATTTCCTTTATAGATTCATCTACTCCTATGACAACCGATATATCCCTGCTGGTTGCAGGAAAGGTCGGCAGTCCAGTGTATTTTAACTCTTTTGGAGTAAGATTAGTCAGTTCCAATTCCATTACAAAGACAGGGGCCTTAATATCAAAGATCCGCTTGATTTTTGGGGCCACTTCACCCAGATATCCGATCACTTTCTCGCCATTCATTATCACTCCACCAGAAGAGAATCCCTTCTTTCTCACATCCCTCTGCTCCAAAACAAGGTTTTCTGAGAAAACTCGCTTTAGAGAATCAAAACCTGAAAGAAGATCATAGATATCCACTTCCCTCTCAGCTCGATCCCAGGTCTTTGGAATTTCTCCCGCGACGCAAAGGCCAACTCTCATAACTTCCTTAGGCAATTCCTCACCCCCGCGCCAGTGGAAAACCTTACCCACTTCAAAGACCTTCAAATACTCAACACCTCTTCGTAAATTCAAAGAGACCACCCTTAATAGTCCAGGAATGAGTGAGGTCCTGAGTACTGAAAGCTCACTATGAATTGGATTCTGTACTTTTACAAAAAGTTCCTCAGGCTCGCCGAGAGCAGTAAGTTCAACAGGTGAGGCGAATTCAATGTTTTTAACTTCCATAAACCCGCTTAAAATAAGGGCTTCTTTAACCAGTCTGTCCAGAGTTTTTTTCCTCTTACCTGTGAATTCCCCACAGCTTTCTGTTTTGGCCTTAATCCGATCGTAACCATATATCTTGAGAATTTCCTCAGCGATATCCTCCCACACTTCTATATCTCTTCGCCTTGAAGGAACAGATATAATAAGGTGGTCATTCCTCTTATGGACAGCAAACCCAAGTCTTTCCACAATTCGTTTGACTTCCTCCGGCTCTATTACTTCACCCAAAATCCTATTTAGATCTTTAAAGTAAAGGGCTATCTTTTTCTGTTCAAAGGTTTTGCACTGTACCAGATTAACTTTACAAACCTCTCCGCCAGCGATTTCTTTGATGAGATAGGCAACGCGCTTTGATGCAACCTCGGGTATCATTGGGTCACCACCCCTCTCAAAGCGTCTTGAGGATTCAGTCCCGACATTGAGTATTTGTACAGCCTTTCTTATTCTAACTCTGTCAAAATAGGCGCTCTCAATAATGATGTCTGTAGTATCTGAATTAACACTGGTATCTTCTCCACCAATAATTCCTGCGATCGCTATCGGTCCTTCAACATCTGCAATCACAAGTATTTCGGGGTTCAACTCCCTCGTGAGTCCATCAAGGCATAGTATTCTCTCTCCTTCTTTTGCCCTCCTTACGACGATCCTTTCACGAACTTTCCCTTTATCAAAAGCGTGAATTGGCTGTCCAAGCTCAAACATAACATAGTTAGTAATGTCAACGATATTATTTATCGGCCTTTGCCCCATAAGGCTCAACTTTCGTTGTAAATCAAAGGGTGATGGTCCGACCTTCACATTTTTAACAACTCTCGCAGTATACACAGGGCAACCTTCAGGATCGGAAACTTCAACCTCGAAAATCTCACCGCAAACCTCTTCAACGCCCATCCTTGGCCACTGGATTTGGTTCCCGGTGTGAGCCGATATTTCATGGGCTAATCCGATAATTCCAAGAAGGTCAGGCCTGTTGGGGAAAATATAAAGGTCGTATAACCAGTCCTTTAACCCCAGATATTCCAGGGGAGAAATTCCGATGGGAAAATCCTCAGGCAATTCAAAAACTCCTTCCGAATCTATATTGAATCCCATCTCTTCAAGAGATAAGAGGTTCCCTTGGGAAACTATCCCCTTTATCTCCCTTTCCTTTAAGGTATTTCCCTTTATAACAGCCCCAGGAAGGGCTACAACAACTTTAATGCCTTTTCGAACATTGGGTGCAGTAGAGACAACATTAATTTTTCTATCCCCAAGGGAGACTTTAAGATGGTAATACCCTGGCGCATCCTTTATCTCAAAAATCTCTTCAATAAGTCCGCTAACCACGTATCCATCGAGCCCTTCTCCAATGTACCTGAACTCCTCAACCTCTATACCCATATAAGGGAAGAGATCCTTTAGTTCATAAGGTGAGAGATTAAGCTCTTGAAAATATTCTCTCAAGATATTGTATGTAATTTTCATAACTGCCTCAAAAATCTTATATCATTGTCACTAAAAAGCCTTATATCGTCTATGCCGTACTTAATCATTGCAATTCTCTCTATGCCCAATCCGAAGGCAAAGCCCGACCATTCTTCAGGCGATAGTCCCACATTTTTCAAAACCTGCGGATGAACCATACCACACCCAAAAATTTCAAGCCATCGGTCGCCAAACTTCACGTGGCCTTCTGCTGATGGCTCTGTGAAAGGGAAATAAGACGGCATAAGCCGGAATTCCGCCTTCTCACCAAAAATTTCTTTAACCAGCTTTTCTAACGTTCCTTTCAATTCCGCAAAACTAACATTCTTGTTAATATAAAGTCCCTCCATCTGATGGAAGCAGGGGGCATGGGTGGCGTCAAAGGCATCAAAACGGTAAACTCTTCCAACATGAACAATCCTCAAAGGGGGCTTCCTCTGAAGCATCATCCTTATTTGTACAGGAGAAGTCTGGGTTCTCAAGAGCATTTTATCGGTGATAAAAAAGGTAGCTTGCATTTCTCTCGACGGATGGTAAGGAGGTATGTTTAGACATTCAAAATTGTAGTAATCCCACTCCACATCAGGAGCATCGTAAGCACTGACTTCTTCAAAACCGAGACCTGCCATTACTTCTAACAACTCCTCTATCACTTTAGTCAGAGGGTGAAGGTTACCAATTTCCGTTTGTCGTGGTGGAAGACAAAGGTCCCATTGCCTTCCAAAAGTAGAAGCAAATTCTTCTTTTTTCTCTTTTACTAATCTCTCATACTTTTCTTTAATTTCATTTACAAGCTTCCCAACTGTCCTTCTATCCTCGGGAGCGAGGGTTGAAAGTTTCTTTATAAACTCCTGAATAACACCTTTCTTTCCAAGATATTTAATCCTGAAGGACTCTAAGACATCAAGGGAGGATACCTTCGCCCACTCTCTATCTATTTCGTCCTTCAGTGCCTGGATTTCATCAAGAATTGACATGGGCCTTTGCTATCTTAGCCAACTCGCTGAAAGCCAACGGATTATTCACTGCTAACTCCGCCAACATCTTCCTGTTTATTACCACATTCGCTTTTCTAAGGCCGGAAATGAGCTTGGAATAGTTTAAACCCTCTTCTCGTGCCGCAGCATTGATTCTAATTATCCAGAGTTTTCTCATATCACGCTTTTTGAGCCTTCGGTGGGCATAGGAATACTGCAAAGACCTCAAAACGGCCTCATTGGCTTTCTTAAAAGTGGAATGCTTTTGTCCGTAATAACCCTTAGCTAATTCGCGAATCTTTTTGTGCCTTCTTCTTCTAACAATTCCCGTTTTAACTCTCATAAGCTCCTCCTTAACGTAAGTTTGGAAATTATAATAGAAGATATTCGACCAGTCAAAGTAAAAGCGGCAGGCGGAAAAATTATTCACAACATAAAACATTGACATAACTCAAAAATGCCAATATAATTTTAGACAGGAGGTGTAGCATGAGGTATATCCCCAAAATATTAATTGGTTCAATAGTATTAGTATCTATCTTTCTGGGCTCTTGTAAAAAGCAGGATATCCAGAAAGATGAGACTGCCGCATTCCTTTCATCACTCAACGGTACCGCCACTGATCTCCAAAATACTCAAGCTTTGAATGTTCTTAGCGACTTTCTATCAAAAAATCCACCGATAGAAATTGGAGTCAAAAAAGTTGTAAAATTCAAAGGAAATACCTATAATCTCCCTCTAAAAATTGAAACAAAGGGCTTAAAAGGCGGGATTGAAGACTATTATGGAACATGGGAATGGCAGGACACCGGTTGGGTTCATATTGATCCCAATAATCCACAAGACGGGATTCTTTTCAGATGGATCTATTTTGACGAATCTTCTAATACTCATCAAGCTGAGATTCTGATTGATTCAATAGAACTCTTCATAATAGATTCAGACACATTGCCAAAGAAGCTCCACGTAGCTCTTTATTTAGACGGTACAAAGATAGCTGAGCTCAGCTTCAATGCTCAGTATAATTCAGCAGGGCAAATCACTTATTTATCAGCTATTTTAACCGTCGTAAATGAATTCCAGATTGGCTTGGAAGCTAAAAACCTTCAATACGATCAGGATGGCGAGCTGGTTTCAATCCAACTTCACTTATGGATTATTGATTACAGGAATCATAATTTCAGAAGGGATATTACAGTAACATTAAGAAACGATGAATCTATAAGCTTCCTTTATACCGATTCTGACGATTGGAAACTAACTCTTAATGTCTCTGCACCTACACAAGTAACCGAGAACTTTATTACCTACAATAAGCGCACCGTTTCTGGAGAAATTACCAAGGACAATCGCCACGCAGCGGATATTACCGGTACCATTTGGGAACCAGAGGATGAAAATCACCAGACTCAAATCTACGTGATATTCAGTGACGGAAGCCAAGAACCGCTTTCCAATTATATAACCTTCCTCGGATCGAAATAAAATTTCAAGACACAGAGTAATTCGCGGGGTGTGCAAAAACACACCCCGCTTTTTTTATTTAGTAGCTCTTGAAAACATCGAGGAAATTCCTTCCGGCGAAAGGTACAAAGAGTATGTAAGGGATAACCTCTTCTTTCACATTCAATCTTAACCAAGAAGAAATCTCTCTGTAAATTTTCATCATTTCCTGAATTTGGTCACTCCTTATCTTCTTTGACAACTCCGAGATATCATCCTTCAAATCAACATTTATAATAACCTCGGGAACCCCACTTTTTATTAAGAAGAGATCCCTTGCTAAGCTTCCATAAAATTCTACAATATCCTCTATAACCCCCTCTGAATTGCCACTTTCAACTTCCTGATTAAGAAAGGACTCGCATACGTCTTTAAAAACTTGGGGATCAAACTCAGAAATCGCCTTTAACAAACGGAAACGAAACTCTACAAAGTTGGTTTTAATAAACCTTTTTGCTTTACCTATGGACCCCGAGGTTATTCTGTAAAGAAGAGTAGTAGAAAACTTCAAATCTATAGCTTCAAAATATTCACTGAAATCTCGGAAGGGCAGATAGTCAAACTTTATTTTCCTCGCCCTTGAATGGATCGTTGGCAAAATTCTCTCAGGCCTGTTAACTACAAAAATAATAACAGTCCTGGGATAAGGCTCTTCGAGGGTCTTAAGAAAGGCATTTTGTGCATATTGGTTTAGATTCTCACCATTGGCTACAATAATAAATCTATACCTTCCACTGTAAGGCCTCTCTCTCCATAACTCTCTTTCAACTTCCCTTATCTCTTCTATCTTTATCTGCCGAAAGGGGCTATAAAATGCTCTTAAATCTCCACGCTTTTGAGCTTCAATCCATTTATCTGGATTCATATCGGGCATTAATAAAAACAAGTCTGGATGCTGCAGATGGCTAATTTGAATGCACTGTGGACACCTTTCACAGGGAAACTCGTCGAAGTTTTCACAATTAACAGCTTTGGCGATTTCTAAAGCGGTGGTCAATTTCCCTACGCCTTCCGGGCCGTAAAATTCAAGAAAAATCGAATCTATTTTTTCACCCCTTAAAAGCTCAATGAGAGGTTTAAGCACTTGCTTAACCTTGTGCTGGCCACGGATTTTCCCCAAGTTCAAACTCATCTTACCTCAACATACTCCTTTATCTTTTCCAACTTTTTATCACCAATGCCCTTAATCTCTTTTAGTTCATCAATATTTGCAAACTTCTTTCGTTCTCTCCGTTCAAGAATCAGTAATGCTGTTTTAGGACCAATGCCTGGAACTCTCGTTAACTCATCAAAACTGGCTGTGTTAAGATTTAACTTCCTCTTCAATACTTTAACATTTTCCTCACTAACATCTTTTGTAAGTCCTTCAAGGGCTGCATTCTTCAGCTTTGCTAAATCCCCTTCTTCTTTTTTATTCAACAACAAACCACCTGCCAGCATTGAGATTCCTATCAGCAACAATCCGATCCTTTCCTCTTTCGTGAACCACATCAGAAATTAAAGTTAACGTTAATTGCAAAATTTGTATTCGAATTGTACCTCTTGCTGAGATTATCGGTATACTTCCTATATCCAAAACCAATAGTACCTGTAATATCTCTCGTTATAGAGTATGTACCATTAAGGTCAAAGCTCATATTAGTCTGATCCCTTAATTTCGTTTCCTTTCCACCTACAATGCTGGATTGAACACCTCGTGACCAGGTGAAATTACCTCCAAGCTGAAGAGAACTGGCAAGTTTCCACCGCATCCCACCGATGGGAAGTTTGATTACCTTTCCCTGGGAGATGGAGTAGGTCGGATTTAGAGTTAGCCTACTGTCAACGTTCTTCGTCGTTCTCTCACCAAAGCGAAAATCAGTATTCTTTTGCTCATTTCTGGAAAAATTGACACTTAAACCCATCCCGTTTTTAAACAAAAGATTCATGGTTTGAGTTAAACTGGTCGAAAAGGACCTATTATCAGGCAACTTCCCAAAGTCACCAGACTGCTGCTCGCTTCTCTGATAATTAAAGCCAAGGGTCCAGCTGGACGTAAACTTTTGGAAATATTTGCCACCAATTCTCACATTAGAAATAGAAAACCTTGGCCACGTAACGCTTTTTGTGTATCTTTTGCTTAGATATACCCTGTTAATCGTATTATTATATGAACCCCCTACATTAAAGGAAGCCATCATAAGGCGGAAGCCCCAATCAACACTGTATTGTCTTGTAAACGAATTGGTAAACCTCTCCACCTGCCCCCAATCGGTTATAGCGTTTCTATCAATGCCAAAACGAAACCTCCAGTCGGGGCGATTGGACACCATATACAACCCGTAGTTATCCACAATTGTATAATTGAACCTCAGAGGCTGTATACTATTTGAAAAATCTGTTAATTTTTTCTTTAAAGGATTGGGTATCTGCTTTCCTGTAGAATCAACCAAATCTTTAAACAGAACGGCAGACATCTTAGAGAGCAAATTGGAAAAGTTAAAACTCACATTGGCTCCTGCATTGGTACTGCTTGTGATATTAGCCTTTAAAATTGAATCAATGGCTTGGAAACTCCTATCCTTGCTTTCCCTGTAGTTTGCAGCAAAGTTTAAAGTCGGATCCAAAATACCAAACAGGGTAAATCTAAGAGAACCGTTGATCCCTTCACTGTAACTCATCTCCTGCTTTCTCTGTAAATCATTGGTCTTTCCTAAGTCATAGCGCAGATTCAAAAAGGAAAAGGGATTGTACCCTATGGAATGAGATTGGTCAAAGGTCTTGGACGAATCCTTTTGGGTTATATTACTGAAAAGGTCTTTATAAAACGATTTGGCCTCACCAATACTCCCGGAAAAGTTATACTCAGGAAGTGGATTTAAAACCATCTTTCCCCTTCTTATGGTCCAGGGTACAGAGATTCCATGTCTGAAACTCAAACTTCTTGAAAATCCATTCCTGATGTTTCTTGGGGTAATGGAGGTGTCGGAATTTACGAAGCCAGAGATTGAGAAAGGCTCCACAAGATATTTGACCAACAGGTTATTGGAATTACGACTTTTTGAGAAACTAAACGAAGTGCGCCTTATCACTGAGGTACTCCTTTGTTCCATCTGCTGGGTTTTGTTCAGTATGAGATCCGAATATGTACCATAAAGTGGCAAGGAATAGGTGTAATTTTTCGAATGGAGAAGATTAAGCCGCAATCCCCACTTCTGTGGTAAAAGTTGACCAAAATCGGCATTTATACTGTAGAATGTGATTTGGTCGTTGCTTTTTGTTCCTGCACCCTGAAGGGGCTTAAAATTACTTTGCATCTTTGTAAAAGATAAATTAGAACTGAGAAAGTTAGCAAACCTGAAATCAATGTTCAGCTGACCTGCGGTAGCCCTATCTCTCCGTGGGTCCCCTGCTCTGAACTCATCGATCCATATTTCTCCACTTATTCTTTCTAAGGACTCATTTATAATACCAAAAGATACACCTTGTATCTGAGTAAAGGATGGATTACCTTTTATAGCAACGTTTCCAATTAAATGCGGGCCAGGAGAAGACGTGGAATCCCTCAAACGTTTCTTTACCTGAGTTAAAGAATCAATCTGAATGACCACCTCTTGCCAATCTGAACTGGTGATACGATATCTGTACTCGTAGTAATTTAAACTATCACCCAATCTCACATAAACCGTAGGATAAGGCATAGAGGTTCCAGGCGCAGGTTTTACAAAAAATCTCACCGTTCTATAATCTATTAAATTTAATGGAGTTGACTTCATCTGAGTTGCATGGGCAAAGTGTTTAGGGCCCAGATTTTCATACCTTATGCCAAGTGAATTCTCCTGTTCAAGCCTCCCGGTAATGAGGTCTCTTTCCAGTTCAATGCCCGGAGGCGAAGTATAGTTGGGATCATCATTATGTCCCACAGATCTTACGAAGATGTTCTCATCCGAGCCCACAGGGTAAAGGGAATCTGCTGTCATTACCAACGACTTAACATATCTATTCCCCTGAAACTTCAACTGGGCTATTACGACAGTATCTGGTTCAGAAACATCATCGAACCAAATTCTCACGAATCTTATATACCCCCAGTTGGGATTGCCAAATCTTTTGACAAAAGCGGTATCTTTAAGAGGAATCAGGAAGGTTCTAAACCCCTCTGGATTTTCCCCAACAAATATATCAGGTGAAGGATTTTCAAGGTCTATGACAAACTCATAATAATTGTTGTCCAATGAAAGTTTGCCATCTGCAATCAATTCTTCCGTATCCAGTCTTCCATTTCCTTCGGTTCCATTAATCTTAGAATAATCCCTGACACCTAAACCCCTTGGGTTGTAATAATCATCATTTCCATCATCAGAAGAGCCCGGATTCCATAAGCTATCTACCCCGCTAACACCATCAAGTCCAGTATCTTCACCCTCATCAAGCACACCATTTCCATTTTTATCCTCGGTAGAAATTATATAAGGATCATAGCTCTTTATCCTGCCCCCCTTATCCCTCCACACCGCATTTTCTGAGATATCAGGGCCCACATTAACAATTAGCTTCCCCTTTCTACCCTTCACAATTACATTCAAAAACTCATAGTTCGAGAAATCTTGCCCATAATTGCTTAGCAAACTTGAAATGGAAAGAAATGACGGAATCCCTGAAGTTTTCGGGTAAAGCTCAATATAAAATACAAGATGTGGTAAATCCTTTTCTTCCGATGGAATATTGGAAAAGATTTGACCTTTCTTATAGAGATCATAAACGCCTGCCCAGACAATCTTCTGTCCGAGATAAAAGGTATCTTTCTCCTGAGATTGAGATACAAGGGGTATAGAACCAACTTTCCAATCAAAAACCGAAAAAGAGACGTTTACCTCATCCTTGGAATTTTCCATATCATCAATGTAAGCGAAGTTTTTAGTATTGGGGTCGGGATATGACCTTGCTATCTCGCCCTGAATTCTTAGAGTTGATGGTGCCTGAGTTTTATTAAAACTTATTTTATTAAACCAATCGGTCAGTTGGGAAACTTTTGTGTCCAAAATTAAATCAAGTTCTCCTACAACACTTCTTGTGGGTTCACTTCCAATAGATGGCCTCTTTACGGGCGAAGATTCGGACCTGCCCATGAGACTGCCACCCACTTTTAAACCGGTAGTTAAAGGAACTTCAAACCTCATCCCCCAGAGGGATTTATCCTTAATACTAAAAAGCGGCGCGTAATCAAAAGATATATCGATCCTTGCATTTGGATCTCTGAGAATATTTTCATCATTTATTATGATTTTCCCCAAGCTGTAATCAATCGTATAATCTTTTCCCCTCTCCAATACCCTACCGTTGTACTTTACGACCTCACTGTTTTCAAGGATATTACTCTGATTCAGGTATATCTCGCGGGATATTTGCCTTTTTATAACTTTTATAACATACTTAGTTCCCTCATTATAAGAAAGCCTTGTTTTTTTGTAGATTAAGGAATCTGGACTGCTCAGCGAATCATAAATAAATGGCCTTGAAAGGGGAAAGATCAGAATTCCTTTGTTTAGATCGAGAATATCAAAAGTGCGCTGCCCCACCTGTCTCACCAGGTCAACCTTTCCATCATTGTTTTCGTCAAGTCCAAGTATATTAAGATAACTGCGTCCATTCTCACCCCAAACTATCACGCCGGAGGAGTCCCTACCAATTTGAATGTCGATATTCTCGGGAGTTATATAAGAAACTCTTACATCGTAAATATTCATAAGCATTGAATTCCACAGTTGAGCCTTCAAGGTATCCGACCTTGTGTAAAGGGAATCAATGTAGAGAGGATAGCTGGAAGGCTTAACCAGCCTTAAACTGTCAAGAATCGTATCTACTAAAACACCTACACGCCTTCCTGTATTCGTTTGGTAAGATACTGCAATAACATAGTTTTCACCAGCTTTGGTGGCAAGTTCAAGAACCTTTGAGTCTGGATAATATATAAAATCTTCTCCATAGGTGAGGGCCCTGAAATTCCCATACTCTTTAAGTGCAGAATCAGGCAAGTACGTTCCTGTAGAGTTGTCAAACCCGTAAAAGTAGGCAAACCCTGGTATTGTTTTTCCCGGCTGTATTCCCCTCTGCTCATCTACGAAGACCTGAATGGACACTATTGACTCGGATTCCGGGATGTAAAAAAATCTGAATTTTTCGAAATCCTTTCCATAAAGCAAAAAACTATCCTGCACTGCGCCTCTCGAAAGACTCGTAGTTTGGCTCTCCCCTTTTTCTCTCGTAGCTATAGCCTGAACCATTAAGGGACCGAATTGGAATTGGGAATTAAAGCCAAAAAGTCCTTCCTTTGTCTGGCCAGGAAAACTTGCAAAGCGCGTTGATGGTAAAGTTACCCTTGTATCACCAAGTTCTATGAGCTTTACAACGTCATCTTCCTCACCCTGAAATTTCACGATTACTTTATTCTTTGTTTCGTCCTGCCTTTCCGAATCGTGGTCAATGTTTATGCTCAATTTGCTTCCAATAAAGGCGTTCAAATTAAGCCTCAATTGTTGCTCCAGCTGCGGGTTAAAGAAACTCGAGGTTCCTTTACCAATATAACTTAAAGGATCATGTGTAACATTTTTCTCAAAACTGAGTCTAACAGACTGGGTTCCATCAATATCAATCTTTGCACCTTCTTTGCCAAGAAAGGAAAAGGAAGGGGGCATGTAAACAGGTATCTGTATAGTAGGAATAACTCCCCTGCTGCTTGCGGTTTTAGATGCAGTCTCTAATTCTTCGCTTTGCCTCTCCAAAAGGTTTTTGTAAATAATTTCTCTTGCTCTCACCAGCTTAAAACGATCATAAGAAACAATAGAGTCTAAAACTATCTCATCAACACCCTTGTATTTACCGAAATAAACTAAGTTCTCCCCCACATACACACTGTCAAAAATACCATAACTCTTCCTGAGATATTGATAGAGGGGATCGTCAGGTAGGCTAAAAGAGAAAACAAGTTGAAAAACTAAAATAAGCGATTTCATCTGATAATCTTAATTAAAAAGTCATGGACTTTCAAAACATATCGGACCCTTGCACATAAATTTTCCTAACGTAATCCAGTGCTTCCTCTTTAGAACGAATCCTTCCTTCGGCAATTAAATCATCGATCTCAGCAAGTATCTTTTTAAAAATAGGCCCCGGCTTGAGTCCGAGCTCTATCAGGTCATCCCCAGTAACCAGTCTTCCCTTGGTAACCTTTGCCTTTTCCTCTATAACTTTATTAATCTTTGCGCGAAATTCGTGATACGGAAGTACACCTTCGCCTCTTGGAGGAGAAGCAAGGGCATCAGCAATTGCCATATCGAGAAGTGGAAAAGCCAGTTCTTCCATACGCCTTAAGTAGCGATTTACAGCACGCTCAGTGAGAACCTGTTGAGCAGCCAGTAAATGAGGATACATGTGATGCTTCACCAATTTTTTTAGAGTATTTCTCTCCCTTTTTGACAGTTTTAACCTTTCAGCAATACTTTCAGCGATCTCCGCCCCAATCCTATCATGACCATAAAAATGGGTATTTCCCTCTTCATCAAAACTGATCGTTTGGGGTTTCCCAATATCATGCAGTAAAACGGCGAGCTTAAAAATCCAGACGAGTTCTTTTTCATATTCTTCAACCTTCTCCACCAGAATTTTTTCAAAATTCGCAAGGGCTTTAATTGTATGGTATAGAAGGTTTTGTTCGTTATAGTACCGCTGTGAGGTATGTTTCATAGGAGAAAGTTCTGGAAAGACTGAAAATAAAACACCATCCTCAACCATGAGTTCTACAGTCTGTGCAGAGTTCCCAGTCTGCAAAATAAGATAAAGTTCATATCTTATACGTTCACCCGCAATTATCCTAAAAGACAAAAGCGGAGAAAGCTCTCTTAAATAAAAACGTGTATCAGGTTCAATTTCAAAACCGAGAACAGTGCTAAACCTGTATGCTCTCAGAATTCTCAGAGGATCCTGAATCAAATTTAAAGGACTAACGAGCCTTATAACCCTTTGATCAATGTCTTTTCTTCCTCCAACGGGGTCGATGATTTTACCACTCCTTAAATCCAGCGCTATAGCGTTGATTGTAAAATCCCGTTTTTTCAAATCCTCATATATATCCCTACCCTTAACTGAAGTGACATCCAGCCATAGATTCTCTGCAATAACAATTCTGTACTCTTTATCTTCTTCTGAAAGGGGGAAAAGGGTAGATTTAGGATATTTCCTTTTGTACAGTTTCAAAAAAGGATTTATGTCACCCTCTAAAACTAAGTCATAATCGCTAAAATCCCTTCTAAGAATTGCATCCCTTAAAGAACCTCCTACCAGATAAATCTTAAAGCTGTTTACAATCTCCTCATCAATGGTTGGGACCTTTATGGCACACTCCATCCTGTCTCCTTTAGAGTATCAAGTATAAGGGTAACCGCGTCCTCCCTTCCCGCAACAATATTACCAGATTTCAAGTAGTCATTTCTGCCCGAGAAATCTTTAACAACTCCACCTGCTTCTATTACGATCAATGCCCCGGCAGCGATATCCCAAATGGAAAGTCCATACTCGTAGAACGCAGAAAAGATCCCTTCCGCAACATAACAAAGGTCAAGGGAAGCAGACCCTAATCTCCTCACGTCTGAAAACTTTTTATAGAGTCTTTTAAATACCTCATACAAAACATCAAACATAGATTTTTCTCTAAAGGGAAAGGCGGTGGCGAAAAGAGTCCTTTCGAGAGGTAAATTATTATTGATTCCAATTTTCTTACCGTTCTTAAAAGCCCCTCTTCCCCTAAGGGCATAAAAAAGTTCATTTTTAACAGGATTAAATACAACACCTACAATTGGTTCTCCTTCCTCCAAAAGTGCGCAGGAAATTGCAAAAATGTCTATTCCCGAAAGAAAATTCTTTGTCCCATCAAGGGGGTCAATAATCCATGCGAGTGGGGCCACTTTTTTGCTACCCCCATGCTCTTCACCCACAAATTGATGATCTGGGAACTCTTTCAATATTATGTCTCTTATAATATTTTCCGTCTCTTTATCTACAAAGGAAACAAGGTCGTTTGCTTTCTTCTCTTGTGCATGAATGTCTAAAACCTTTCCGAAGTGATCCTTTAAAAAATCCCCAGCTTCTCTTACAGCCTTTAAAGCAGTCTGTAGATATTCTTCCATAACTCCCCCACATCTTCAAAGACAAAATCGGGTTTAATTTCCTTTATTTCCTCTTCATTTTTGTTAACCCCTGTAAGAACGAGGATGGTCACCATCCCCATTTTTTTACCGAGGGCAATGTCCGTATCAAGTCTGTCACCCACTATAGCTGTGTTTTCTAAGGGTACTCCAAGTCTTTTGACAGCATACCTTATTATGTACTCGTTAGGTTTTCCAAGCACAAGGGGTTCAACTCCAACTACTGTGGTTATTGCATTTACGATAGCACCCGCTCCTGGAAGAAACCCTTCAGGAGTTGGAAAAGAAGAATCCCTGTTGCAGGCAATGAAAGTAGCACCCCGCTGGATTGCCAAAACCGCCTGTTTCAGTTTTTCATAGGTAACCTCTCGATCGAGTCCGACAATAACAAACTCTGCCTCTTTATAATCTTTAACAATCCTCCAGCCAAGATTCTCCAGCTCTCTCAAAACGCCATCTTCCCCGATCACATAAGCATTGTGACAACCCTTATAATGTTCCCGTAAATAATCAGCAAGGGTATTTGCTGAAGTGTAAATCTTGGATGGATGAGCCTGAATCCCCATCTTTTCCAATTTCTCTGCAACCTGCTCCGGCGTTCTCGTTGAATTGTTCGTTAAAAAAAGAAAAGGAATGTTATTTTCCTTTAAAAAATCAACGAACTCCCTTGATCCCCTCACAGGCTGGTTGCCAAGGTAAAGAGTCCCATCCAGGTCTATCAAAAATCCTTTTACCATCTCAGTAAGATCGCACCATAAATAAAACCTGCACCAAAAGATACAAGCAGGACCCTTTGCCCTCTCTTCAAAAGGCCCTTCTCGTCCATTTCTGCAAGTGCAATAGGGATTGATGCTGCACTGGTATTGCCCGTCTTCTCAATGTTAACATATACCTTTTCCCAGGGTATTCCAAGCCTTTCCCTTGTAGCATCAATTATTCTTATGTTGGCTTGGTGAGGAACAAGCCAGTCAATATCTTCTGACCTTATATCAGCCCTCTCTAAAACTTTCTCAGCGGCTTCCTGCATTCCCATTACAGCATACTTAAATACTTCCCTCCCCTGCATCTTTATATAATGCTCTTTTCCACCTATTGTTTTTTCAGATGCAGGGTTTCTTGCTGCCCCTGCAGGGAGCATAAGCAACTCATACACTTCACCATTTCCCTTTAAATAAGAAGCGAGCACATCGCTCTCAGAATCATCCTTTGTAACCACTGCTGCACCGGCGCCATCTCCAAAAAGTACACAGGTGTTCCTATCAGTGTAGTCCACAAGTCGGGAAAGGGTTTCCGCACCGACGATTAGAAGGTACCTGTAATTAGGAAGTGATAGTAGTCCCCTTGCAATCTCAAGGGCGTAAACAAATCCAGGGCAAGCTGCTTCTACATCAAAACACATAGCCTTTTTAGCGCCCAGTTTAGCCTGTAAAATACAAGCTGTAGCAGGGAAAAGGTAGTCTGGAGAAGCAGTCGCCACGATTATTCCATCGATCTGCTCAGGTGTGATGCCGGCTTTCTCTAAAGCTTTTAAGCTTGCTCTGTAAGCAAGATCAGAGGTAGCTTCCTCTGGAGCAGCTATATGCCTTTCTTTTATACCTGTCCTTTCCACTATCCATTCGTCAGAGGTTTCAACCATTTTCTCAAGATCTGCATTTGTGAGTATTTTTTCAGGTAAATAAGACCCCATCCCCAAAATTTTGACACCCACCTCACACCTCCAAAGAAAGGTTTATAGATATAAAGGCAAAAGACGACCAAATATTATTCGCGTAAAGAATTTTACAGTAATGCTTATGTACATTCCCAAAAGTGGAAAACCAAGAGCTGAAATAACAACCAAAACAAGAAGGATGTAGTATCCGTATTGTCTCATGAAAAACTTAAACGCTCCAGAGGGAAGAAAATATTCAAGGACATGCCATCCATCAAGAGGAGGAATGGGAATTAAGTTAAAAAAAGCCAAAGCGGTACTGATCACTACAAAGTTCACAATCATAGCTCCAGGCGTTGTGTAAAGCAAGAACCTGTATGCAAATATTCTCAATGTAAAGCCAACAAGAAAAGCTGAAATGAGATTTGAAAGCGGACCAGCCAGCGAAACCAGTACCACGTCTCTTCGTGGATTCCTCAAGTTATATGGATTAATAGGGACCGGTTTTGCCCATCCAAAATGAAGAAAAAGAAGTGCAACAAATCCAACGGGGTCTATATGCGCAAGGGGATTTAATGTTAGTCTTCCCTTCAAACGAGGGGTAGGATCCCCCAGTTTGTAAGCCACATATCCATGAAAATATTCATGGATAGTTAATGCAAGGAGAATACCTGGTAAGACTAAGATAAGATCAAGCCAGCTCATACCCACCTCATTTTGATATAAATTAACGAGATAAGAATCCCTAAAACTGCTCCCACGAAGACTTCCAAGGGAGAATGACCAAGGAACTCCTTTAACTTCTCTTTACCAAGGGTCTTATTCTTTCCTATCATCTCTTCTACTATAATATTTAAAAGCTCGGCGTGTTCTCCCGCTGCCCTGCGAATGCCTGCAGCGTCATACATAATGATAAGACTAAAATACAATGTAATACCAAATATAGGAGAACTAAACCCATAATGCTTTCCAGCAATCACCGAAAGACAGGAAACAGCGGCAGAATGGGCACTGGGCATCCCCCCAGTACTGAAAAGCCAGGAGAAGGCAAGCCTTTTTTCCCTAATGCTGTAAATTGTAAATTTTATCATCTGGGCAATAAAACCTGTCAAGAGAGGGAGTAGCCAGAATGGATTAGAAAAAATTTCTTTTATAACCAATCACTTCCTCCTGGAAAGAAAATAATCTGCAAGTCCTTCTATTAATTTGACTTTATCTCCGAGAAGACTTTTGGCCTCAACTTTAATATCTCTTACCAGTTCTCTTGCTATATCATAAGACTTTTCAAGTCCCAAAACAGAGGGGTACGTGCACTTTCCCCTTTCTCTATCTTTCCTCGCTTTTTTGCCAAGCTCTTCGTCCTCTGCTGTCTCGTCAAGAATATCATCCACGATTTGAAAAAGCAATCCCAGTTTTCTCCCAATTATTCTTAAACCTTCTACAACAGATTCTTTAGCCCCTGAGCCTATAGCTCCGATTACAATGGAGGCCTCAATAAACCTTGCCGTCTTCCTCAAATGAATATTTTCAACCAACCTTTGAGTGTGAACCTTCCCCTCAGCCCTTAAATCCAGCACCTGCCCCCCAATGACGCCATCCACGCCGAGGGCATCCACAAGTTCACTTAACATCTTAACTTTAACTTCCGCACTTAACGGGCCTTTTAAAAACAATCCAACAGCCTCGATAAAAAGCGCATCACCGGCAAGAATCGCCATAGCTTCACCATATACTCTGTGATTTGTCGGTTTTCCGCGACGAAAGTCGTCGTTATCCATTGCAGGAAGGTCATCGTGGATAAGTGTAAAAGTATGGATCATTTCAAGGGCACAGGCCTGAGGCAAGATTTCTTCTTCATTTTTTCCACCACCCAGTTCATATCCCAAAATACAAAGAACAGGGCGCAGCCTTTTGCCACCAGCGAAAAGGGAGTATCTCATTGACTCCCGTAATAAGGGAACGCCCTTAGCATTTTGAGGGAAAAATTCCTCCAATTTTTTGTTGACCAATTCACTCTTTTGTTCTATGTACTCTAAAATATGCACTTTTCCTCCTAAAAAAGGTTATCCAACAGGGTCATTATTACAAAACCCAACATAAAAGAGAAGGTTGCAACCTTTTCCGAACCATGGGTGTGGGATTCAGGAATCATTTCATCACTCACCACGTAGACCATTGCCCCCGAAGCAAAAGCCATAAGGTAAGGTAAAAGCTTCGTGAAGAGTATTCCGAGAGAAACACCCAAAAGGCCAGCTAATGGCTCAATCATTCCCGTTAGAAAGGCTATAAAAATAGCTCGGCCCTTGCTCATACCGAGGCTGAAGAGGGGTAGGGCTACTGCTGCACCTTCAGGAATGTTCTGCAAACCTATGGCTATTGCGAGGGAAATTGCAGAAGGAGAAATACCTTCGGCAAAAGAGACTCCAACGGCCATTCCCTCGGGAAAATTGTGAATTACCATCGTTAAAAGAATGAGCGAAACCATTTTAAGTCTCGAAGAAGGACCTTCCAGCCCTTTTATAAAATGTTCGTGAGGAACAACAGAGTCCAGGAAATCCACAAAAAAGGCTCCACCGAGAAAAACCAGAAGCACAGGAATAAGGGCACCTTTACTGAGAGCCGGGATAAGAAGACTGAAAATGGAGGCAGAAAACATAATTCCACCGGAAAGTCCTAAAAACAATGGCATACTCTTGGAACCAAAATCAACCTTAAAAATAAGAAACAAAGCACCAAGAGTTGTGGCAAGCCCTGCAAACAAAGATGCTAAGAAACCAATTAATACGTTATTCACTCTGATCTTCCAGCCCCGATAGTTTTCTAAGGTGATTTAAAGCCTCATCGTCATCCGGTTTTATTTCGAGACTTTTCAAGAAGTATTCCCTGGCAAGTTCTTCATTATTTATCATTTCCTGGAAAATTCCCATCCCTTTGTAGTACTTTATTTTTTCCTCCTCTGACTCCACCTCATTAGACTCGACCCGCCTCAACAGCTCCTTAATGCATTTCTCAGCTAAATCGAAATTTCCTTCAAAAAGAGCTTCTTTGAAGAATTCAAAGAGTTCGTCATTAGAGTAATTAGAAACTTCGCTTTTACTCGGCTTCTTTTGAGACATAGTTTACAAACTTCTCAATGTTTTCACGAGTTCCTATCACAATAAGCCTATCAGTTCTTTCTATTTCGAACCCGCCATCTGGTAAGACGTAAGTTACGGTTTTAGAAGAAACACCGATTTTTGAGCCATCCTCAGGTTTGGAGCCTTCTTCCACAATAACTGGTTCATTTCTCTCAACGGCAATAACATAAAGGCCAAATTTTTTCCTTATCTCAAGTTCACTCAATGATTTCTTCTGGAAGTTTCTCGGGACATCAACAGTGGATATCATGATATTCTTCTTCTTGAGAAGATCGGCAAGTTCAACGGTTCCCATCATTATACTCATTGCTAATCTCTCGGCAGATTGTTTTTCGGGCTGAACAATCTTGGATACCCCAAGCCGGGATAAAATTTTTGCATGGACGTCGTTTGAGGCTTTAGCATAAACATTTTTAATCTTTCTGTCCTGCAATATCTGTGCAGTCAAGATTGAAGCTGAAATTTCAGAAATACAAAGGAAAACGTAATCAAAGTCCTCCAAATTTAACTGAGCTAAAGCACTCTCATCTGTGCTATCAAGAATCACGGCTTGGGAAACCATGTCTTCCATACCTTTTATTTTATTCTCGTCTTTATCCACAAGAACAACAGTGTGGTTTTCTCGCATAAACACTTCTGCTAATGACCTTCCAAACCTTCCAGCACCGATAACAAGAATGTTCATATAAATTCACCCCACTATATATCTGTCTTCTGGATAACCTATCTCAACCTTCGTCCTTTCTATCATGTAGGTTGCCACAGATAGTATACCAACCTTACCAACTATCATAAGTAAAATTATAATCCACTTAGAAAGTACATTAAAATCTGCCGAAAGACTTACATTACTATAAATACGAGAGCCAGTCGTAAGACCCACCGTACCGAAGGCTGAAACGGTTTCAAAAGCTATTTCTATGGGGGTGTGGAGTGAAAGGACATTCTTGTCAAAAGACACAATTAAAAAATAGCTAATAAACAAATAGGTGGAGGAAAGGATTAAAATCAAAATTGCCTTTTCTACCACAGCGTCAGATATTCTTCTTTTGAATAAATAAACGTTTTTGTACCCCTTAAGGTAGTGGAAAATCCACAAAAAAGCCAGGGCAAAGGTATTCGTTTTAACCCCGCCAGCAGTTCCACCTGGATTTCCCCCTATATACATAAGAAGCATAACTAAACTTAGTGTTGCGGGGGAAAGAAGAGAGAAATCAACGGTATTAAAACCGCAGGTTCGCGGAGTAATGGATTGAAAAAGTGCGGCCAAAATCTTTTCCGAAGTTGAAAGGCTTCTGAAGCTGTTGTTTATTTCAAGGAATAAAATTAAAAAAAATCCTCCTACGATAAGGATAATCGTCCACGTAAAAACAGCGCGTGTATGGGTCGAAAGCCTGAAGGCTTTCCATGAAGTCCTCTCGAGTGAACCTCTTCTTATGGATCTTTTTAACAATTCCACTCTACTTTTGAAAAATTCCTTTAATTCGTTAAGAACAAAGAATCCCAGTCCACCTGTTATTATTAACAGGATAACAACTAAATTTACAAATGGGTCACCTCGAAAAGACATCAGAGAATCAGAAAAAGTTGAAAATCCCGCATTGCAAAAGGCCGAAATCCCCTGAAACACCGCATGTTGAAAGGCAAGAATTGGGGGAAAATATTTTAAAAAAGCAAAGAACAATAAAAGAATTCCAATCGACTCTATAAACAAAGTATAAATCACCACCCTCCTGGCAAAATAAAAAGCAAAACCTGGCTTAAGCTCAGGAAATCCCTGGGCCATCATTTCTGGAAGAATCAAACTCCTCCTCAACCGATGCAGTAATATACCCGCTACACTCATATATCCAATACCGCCAAGCTGAATCAAAGTAAGGATAACAGCTTTTCCAAACAAAGTGAAAAACACGGGGGTATCTTTCACTATTAAGCCGGTCACGCATATAGCAGAGGTCGCCGTAAAGAAAGCATCGGTCAAACTCAATGGCCCTCGCCTCGAAAAAGGTAACAGCAAAAACAAAGTCCCCAATAAAATGGCAAAAATGTAACCCGAAACGAGAAGCAAAAAAGCCTTACGCTCCATAAAATTGTAGGAAGATAATCTATTTAACCAGCTGTATTATATACCTGCTTTAAGCCCCAGTGTAAGGCCAAATCTATTGTTTCTATACGAGCCTTCAAAATACCCTTTAATCACTAAAATTTTGAACTCTATACCGCCAAAATAAGAAAGGGTACTGTTTTCGACCGCTTGTATTTCCTTCCTGGTGGAGTCACTCGTCGTCCAATAATTTGTGTTCAATGAATAAATATCGTAACTTATTCCAAGATAAGGGGTTATGAGAAGAACGTTTTTGGAAACAGAAGCCCTGATCGAAAGATCTTTAAGATGCAGGTTTGTATAGAGGGTATCAAATTTAAAAGTGAGGTTTTTATATTCGTGATTAATGAGGGCCACTGAGACCGCAGGAGTGGGTGGGACAAGCTGGTCTTTTAGAATTTGAACTTTTAAACCATAGCCAATGAGATAGGGTGATTCCTCAAAGAAATCGGATTTAATTAGTGTTGGAGCGTATTTTCCAATTAGATCCACCGCAAAAAGTCCCCTTAAAAGTGGAGTAAAAGAGAACCCCTTAAAGAGTCCGATTTCACCGTATAAGAATGGAAAAACAGCAGGGAAAGATATTTGTTCAGAATTAACGGGATTGGTAAACTTAAACCAGCTGGCATTTGCAGCAACACCCAGATTGAAGTGCGGCAATCCGCCTCTACATCCGGCATTGGATATCACACCAGAAGAAATCAGGGCTGCAGCATTGTCAGTGAGAGAAACTGCCATATTCTCAACACGCTCTTCAAGGTTTTGGGCACCCAACACCCCTATTACTGTCACTAACAATATCAGTTTTTTCATATACCCTCCTTGTGTCTATAAATTATAACCCAATCCGTTTTGACGGTCAATCTTGTAGAGCTTCTCAAAAACCCCCTAACCGAAAAGTTTCAGTATCTTCTCTCGTTAAAGTAATTCAAGGACTTTCAGCTTCACGATTTTGTTATAAAACTTATAAAAAAATATCTTTTATCCTCTCTATGCATTTTTTGCTGAATCCCATTGGTACTCTTACGTAATTTCAAACTGCACAGCCTCATTAAATAACTGGAGTAAATTTATAAAATAACTCATAACGAAACACCTAACAATTCTGAGGCAGGCCGTCTCCGGTTTATATATTCTTTTCAAAAAGCGATGGAGCTGAAATTATAATAGAAACTTCCCAATCTTTTGACTATTCAAGCATACTTCTTTAACATCACTTTATGTACGGTTTGATTCTTCTGATTTCCTTTTATTTTTTCTTTTTCAGCATTGAGCTTTTATCCAAAGGATTCAAACTTCTCGGAAGCGGTTTTGCGAATATTCTGATTCAAAACACCGCACACCCTATAGTGGGTTTTTCCACAGGTCTACTTGCAACTACAATCATGCAATCATCCTCATCCACCACTTCCATTATTGTTAGTTTGATAGCAGCTGGGACCCTAAATATCAGAAATGCAATTCCAATGATAATGGGAGCCAATATTGGCACCACGGTAACAAACACTCTTGTATCCCTTGCCCATCTGAAAAGAGGAAAAGAGTTTGAAAAGGCCATTCAAGCTGCAACCGTTCACGACTTTTTCAACCTCTTAACAGCCCTTACCTTCCTACCTTTAGAGCACTTCTTTCACCCTCTCGAAAAATCGGCCAATTTTCTCTCCAATCTCTTCAAAAACATTGGGGGATTCGAGGTTGTATCTCCCTTGAAAATCATCCTTGAACCACCGATAAAACTCATTTTAAGCTCCCCTCTTAAAAAGTATCCTCTTGCTGTCATCTTGATCGCTGTGATAGTTTTATTAATTTCCCTGAAATACATAGTAGAAAGCATGACCAAAATCTCTAAAAAATATGTAGACCGTTACCTCAACACTATTTTTTTCAGAAATATAAGAACCTCATTCATCTCAGGAATCGTATTGACTTCCATAGTCCAATCAAGTTCCTGTACAACCTCTCTTGCAGTCCCTCTTGCCGCTGTAGACCTTCTTGACCTTAGGAGGATTTTCTACTACACAATGGGTGCAAATATAGGCACCACTGTCACCGCAATTCTGGCAGCTTTAATCACAAAAAACCCTGCAGCTCTCTCAATTGCTTTCACACACCTGCTTTTCAACGTGTACGGTGTTGTACTTAACACTCTCATTTACAGGGAACTTCCTGTAAAAATAACGAAGATCTTCGCCAGGATTGCAACGAGGAGAAAAATTATCGCAGTGTTATACGTTATAATAATGTTTTATGTTTTACCTGCCATTATAATCTGGTTAGGAGGTATAAGATGAAAAGGACACTATGGGACCTTTTAAGAGGAAAAACTTTGCTACAGGAAGCTTTTGAAGAAGGCCTCGAAATGTTAATCCAGGTAAAGTATATGTATGTTGAGACCAATAAGCTTCTATTCGAAGCTGTTGAAGAAGGTTTTGACCCCTACTCCATTGATAAAAAGGTGAACAAACGAGAAATAGAAGTGAGGGAAAAGATTTTAAAGCATCTTGTTTTTGGTGCGGATAAAGTAGACATAGCCCCAGCCCTTTCTTTAAGTAGCATTATAATTGACATAGAGCGGATTGGTGATTATTGTAAAAACATGTTTGAGCTTATCGAAATCTACCCTGAAAAACTTGACGAAGATTCCTACATCAGCAAACTCAAGAAGATTTCTGAAGACATTTCTCACGAGTTTGACGTAACCTACTTAGCCTTTAAGGAAGCTGATGAAGAAAAAGCCCAATATGTTATGAAAAAGCACCTGGAAATTAATGAAGCCCTTGAAGGGTTGCTGAGAGAAGTTGCCAGAGACGATTCCCTGAAACCAAGGAAGGCAATAATAATAGCTCTGTTAACAAGATATTTAAAAAGAGTTAGCGCTCACCTCAAAAATGTAGCCTCATCTATTGTGAATCCCTATCCCAAAATTAGCTTTCAACCGGAGAGCAAGTTTTAGGATTTAAATTTCAGGAGAATAATTGACTCACACTCAATAAGCCTGGATTCGCCAACAGGTCCTATTTTCTCACCTGTCTTTGCTTTTATGTTCATTCTTTCTGGAGCGATTCCAAGAACTCTTGATATATTTTCCCTCATTTTTGGTATTAAATCCTGAATCTTTGGCTTTTCCAGTTTAACATAGGAGTCAATGTTAATTATCTCCACCCTATTTCCCCACTTTTCCAGAATTTCTCCAAGAAGTTTTAAACTTGAAACCCCAGCAAATTTAGGATCGCTGTCGGGGAAATGGTATCCAATATCCCTATCACCTACAGCACCGAGGAACGCATCAATGATTGAGTGTACCAAACAATCACCATCAGAATGAGCAACAGCACCGATTTCCTCTGAAACAACAACTCCACCAAGTATCAAAGTCTTGCCCTGTTCAAGCCTGTGGGAGTCATAACCCAAACCCACCCTTAATTCCATCTTTCCTCCCAATATTTTTTTAAAAAAAATGAGGTCTTCCGGGTACGTTATTTTAAAATTTTCAAAACTTCCTTTAACAACCTTTGCCCTTATGCCAAGAAGGTCGAAAACCATCGTTGATTCGTCAGTATAAGTTTTCTGCGCTCTTTCAAAGCATTTAAGGAGCAACTCCTTTCTAAAACCCTGTGGGGTCTGGATCAAATATAGGTTATCTCTTTCAACTTTGGTAGAAAAAAGTTCGGACTCAAAGTAACCTGCGGTATCCCTCAGGGGAATTCCCGGAACCACCGCATCAAACTCTTTAAGACCTGCTATAACATTATCTACTATTTCCTTACTCACATTAGCCCTTGCGGAGTCGTGGATCAAAACATACTCACCTTTTGCTTCGCGAACTCCGTTGCGAACCGATTCACTCCTTTCTGCTCCGCCTTCGACGATGGCAGAAAGCTTACGGTACTTTGTCTTTAACTTCTCACCCTTTCCAATGTCCTGCCTACTTAACACAAGAACAATCTCAGAAATAAGGGGATGTCTTTCGAAGGTTTCAAGGGAATACTCTACTACGTATTTTCCAAAAACTTCGAGAAATACTTTATCTCCCCCAAACCTTTTACCTTGACCCGCAGCAACTACAATTGCAGAAAACTCTGGCATTACTGATTAAAATCAGGGGGTTCAATCAATTGTCTGAGTCTTTGCATTCTCATGGGGTGTCTCAATCTCTTGATAGCCTTCGCCTCAATCTGCCTTACCCTTTCTCTCGTAATGCCGAAAATCGCTCCAACCTCCTCAAGGGTCTTAGGTGGATGCCCATTTAGTCCAAACCTGTATTCAAGAATCTTCCTTTCTCTTTTGGACAAGGTTTGAAGAACCTCTTCAAGACGCTCTTTCAATATAAACTCCTTTGCATATTCAAGGGGGTTATTTTCTCTATCAACGATGTATTCAGCAATTATAGATTTCTCGTCGTGATCAATTGGTTTATCCATCGAAATTGGTTCTTTCTGCGCTTCAAGGGCCTGCTTCACCTTCTCTACAGTGAGGTTGGTAGCTTCTGCAATTTCTTCATAGGTGGGCTCCCTATCAAGTTCTTGCATTAAATATTTGATTGCCCTATTTATTTTAGTTATGGTTTCAATCATATGAATTGGAATTCTTATAACCCTTGACTGGTCAGCTATTGCCCTTGATATGGATTGTTTAATCCACCATGTAGCGTAAGTGGAGAATTTAAATCCTTTACGGTAATCGAATTTTTCCACAGCCTTGATCAAACCGAGATTACCTTCCTGAATCAGGTCACCAAATTCAAGCCCCCTATTCATGAATTTTTTGGCAATATCGATTACAAGCCTCACATTACCTTCGACCATCTTACACTTAGCAAATTCAAGCCTTGCGAAGTGTTCCCTTAAACTCGCGTAAACCTTATCTGCTTCATCAAAGGGCATACCAATTTTTCCAATTCTCTGTTCCAGCGCCCCTGCAGTTTCCCTCATCATATACATTAGTTCGCCAAGTCTTTCTAAATCCCTGGGAGTCTTGTCAGGTTTGTTCTTTAACTCCTCCTCTTCAGCCTTCAGTGCATTCAATTTTTCATAAAATTCCCTAATATTGTTTATTTCTTCCTCAAACTTGAAAAATATATCTTTAACCACAGAAAACCTCGGAGATACCTTTTCAATCTTATCTGCAATCTTTTTCGCAATTTTCTCCTTTTCTTTTGAGGAAGACAAGCTCTGGTACTCCTCAATTAGCTTTTTGAGTTCGCGAAAGCTTTTCTCTACTCTAACTTTCTCTTTCCTATTCATCTCCCTTGAGGTCCAGTAGTGTGAATCTACCTGAACAAGCTCCTCTACAGGGATAAAACCATCTAAACACTGCCTTATAAGCATATAGAATCTTTCAATTCCATAAGGGGTAGAAAAAAGTTCGCGAACTATTCCTCTCCTTGCCTCATCGATCATTTTAGAGTATTCTTGCTCCTCCTCTTTAGTAAGCAAATCAAGATGAGAGACTTGTTTCAAATAGGTCTTTGTGGGATCATCCCTTATCTGAGAAAACTCTTCTCTTTCAAAAATATCCTGCTCAACCCTTTTCTTTTTCCTTGCTCTGAAAGATTCATGAACTTCAATCCCCTCTTCCTGAAGCGCCATTATGACCTCTTCAAACTGTTCAGTACCAACCTGATATTGCAAAACCCTCTCAAGCTCATCGAAGGTAACTTTCTTTTCCTTTTTCGCCTTTTCAATGAAATCCCTGAATTTTTTATCTTCAAACAAAGTTTCCATAATTATCCCCCCATATTTTCCTTTTTGCTCTTAAAAAACTCAATCAAAATTTTTTCAACATTTTCCTTGTTTTCGAGCCTCTGTTTTAATAACATTTGTCTCACTTTCGAGGCTCGAATATCTCTAATTTTCTTAATAATTTCACCTTTGACCCTTTCGTTGATTTCGCCAAGGTACTTCATTGCGTATTCTACTATCCTGCTGGAGCCAGGATGCTCCGATATCACCTCTTCGGGTGTTTTGCCTTCCTTCAAAGCCACATAAATAGTCTTTGCATCCTCACTCAAAAAATCCTCTTCTGATAGTTCATTTAATAATACTTCCCTAATTTCGGAATCTATCAAGGCTGAAACCGCAAGTGAAAAATCAACTCCCGCAACAACACTCTCTTTTTTCTGTCCGCTAAGCAATTTCAAAACCTCATTTAACCCAATAGAACCGATGCCAAAGGCTTTTGCAACTAAGTCACCAAAGTCCTTTCGTAAAACAGGATTTTCAATTCTTTGTATGGATTCAAGCAAATCCCTTACATTTGATGCCCTTTCCTCTATTGTTGCGCTTATACGTAATATATACTTAGCAAAATCACTCGCACTGTCAAGAGCCTTTTTTACCTCGTCAATCCTTCCATTCTCCCATGCCTCAGCAGGGTCTTTCGAAAAATCTAAACTTGCAATTAAAGGCATAACGCCCTTTTCAAGAAGAACTTTAATACTCCTTAATGTTGCCCTTTTCCCTGCCTCATCACTGTCAAAAAGTAAAATTGCCTTTGAAAACTGCGATGATATGAAATTCGCGTGATCCTCCGTTAAAGCTGTGCCCATAGGAGCCAAACCTCTTTTGATTTCCATCATGAAAAGCGCCATGACATCAAAGTAACCCTCTACCACTATCGGGATTCCAGATTCCTTTAACTCCTTTTTGTTTGTATAATATCCAAAAAGTATCTTCCCTTTGCTGAAAAACTCTGTTTCCGGTGTATTTAAGTACTTGGGTTCATCAGATTCTTTCATAGCACGACCGCCAAAGGCAACAACATTCCCAAAATGATCATAAATTGGTATAATAAGCCTATCCTGGAAAAACTCAGAATAACCACCTCGTGGATTTTCCTTTATTAATCCAACTTTCAACATGGTATAGAAATCAAACCCCTTATTTTTCAAGTAGGTAACTAATCCTGCGCCAGAGGCGTAACCCAGACCAAAGGTAAGAATTGCCTCTGTTGTAACTTTTCTTTGTTTGAGATAATTCAAGACGGGTATGCCTTCTTCAGATTCATTCAAAACCTTCTGATAATAGGTCTTCGCTTCCTTAAGAAGCAAGAGCTCTTTACTGCTTTTAACCTCTTCGTCAATTTTAATACCCGCAATCTTTGCCAGTTCTCTCAAAGCCTCTGAAAAAGACAATCCTTCCTTCTTCATCAGAAAGGTGAAAACGTTGCCCGATGCCCCGCAACCAAAACAGTGATACAGCCCTTTGTCCGGATCAACATAAAAAGATGGAGTTTTTTCTGCATGGAACGGACAGAGTCCTCTATAAGATTTTCCCGCTTTTTTTAGCTGAACATAGTTGCCTATGATATCGACTATCGAAACAGAAGTGCGAATCCTTTCAATTACCTCTCTAAAGTTATCTCCTCTCATAAAGGTAACTCAGTGGAACTTCAATAAAAGTTTTGCCTATCTGAATAAGGGCTTTATCTCGTCTAACTTCTTTCAAAACTCCCACAACCCCTACCGGTTTGATAAAATACTCTTTTTCCAATATCAAGTTGGCTGCGGGCCTCAAATCAAGTTCGTAGTTTTTTTCCATTTCTATCAGCTCTTTTTTAACATCCTTCGCAATCTGCTTGATTTTTTCTCTGTTTTCTTCTCTTCTTATTTGCTTCAGTAATCTCTCCACCTCTTCCCGAGCGCTGGCAACTATCTTCTGTGCCGTTTCCTTTCCAATCTTTTCTGCCCTTTTTAGCTTTTCTTCAAGAGAGGAAAGCTTTTCCTTATACTCGGCGGAAAGCCTTTCATATAAAGCTTCCTTCTCCTGCAAATTCCTGATCACTCTATCCAGTATAGCCGACTCACCCTGGACATACCCTCTTGCCTTTGCGATAATTTCCTGGGGTAACCCTGTTTTTTCTGCAATTTCAAAGGCATGACTGACACCTATTTCACCGACTTTTACTTTATATGTGGGCCTCTGCAATACAGGGTCAAACTCCATTGAAGCATTTAACATTTCTTCATTTTGAGAAACAAGCAACTTCAAGGTAGTTAGATGTGTATTGCCCAGAACCCATAAACCTTTGGATAAAAGGTATTCAAGAACCGCATAGGCGATGCCTGACGCTTCCTGAGGGTCCGTGCTTGAAATCATTTCGTCAAAAAGCACCAGGTCACCTTCTTTCGCCTCTGCCAGAACTTCAACAATCTCTTTTATATAAGAGGTAAAACTCGATTCCCCCTCAACCAAGTCCTGTTCATCTTGAAAACCTACTGCAAAAACATTCTCCGGGAATACCAGCACCGCCTTTTCAGCAGGAACAGGAATCCCTGCCGTCGCCATAAGATGAAAAAGCCCAACAGTTTTCAAAAGAACCGTTTTCCCACCTGCGTTAGGACCTGAGACAAGAAAGACCCTCTTATCTATACGCAAATTCAGAGGAACCACTTTATCAAAGCCCAGCATATTAAGCAATATCGGATGATAACCATTAACAATTTCGATGAAATCTTCTGAAAATTCCGGATATTCACACCTATAGTCTGCTTTAAAATTGGCAAGGGCGCAATACAATTCAAGCTTACCTACATGTTCCCATACAGAAAAAAGGGCGTCTGAAAGTTTTCCAATCCTTTCACTGATATCGCGCCTTATTCGATCTATCTCTTCCTTTTCCTCTTCCACTGCCCTTACATAGCTGTTTTGAAGATTAACAACCTCAATTGGCTCCACGTAAACTGTCTCACTGCTCTTAGAATAGCCGTGGATGATGCCCTCGGTCTTAAAATTGGCAATCAAAGGAATTACAAACCTACCATTCCTGATGGTTATTACAGCCTCCCGCACAATACCATCAGCTTCCAGTTTTCTCAAAATTTTGGTCATCACCTCATATATCTCGTTTCTCAGTGAGATAACCTTTTGTTTTATCCTATAAAGTTCGGGCGTAGCATCTACCCTAAGTTCCCCATCTTCACTTACTATGGAAAATATCTGCCTCTTTAAAGATTTTAAAATCTCTGGACTAATAAGAAAATCGCAAGAATCTGAAAGTGATTCGTATAGTCTTGTGTAACCCTCAATAAAATCACCTACTTCTCTTATCTCTTTAAAGGAAAGGGGGGCACCTGTGCGAGCTCTTCCTAAGGCCTTTTTTATATCAGAAAATTTAGAAAAGTCAAGCCTTATGCCTTTATGAATGGCTTTTTCAATTATCTGCGTTTTTTCAAAAATGTCCTTCACCTCTTCTCTGCTCTTTCCAGGCATAAGGCTCTCTATCTGCTCCATGCCACAAGGAGATAAAAGGTAGGATTTCAATATCTCCTTGAGCTTTCCAAACTCTAATCTCTCGAGGGTTTTACTCCTCATTTCTTTTCATTTTACGAAGCATGCGCCTTCTTGCTGCAAGGAGTTCTTTCTTCTTCTTCTCAGAGGGTTTTTCATAATACTGATACTTTTTGACATCCTGAAGAATGCCATCAGCAGCCACAACTTTTCTGAATCTTTTTAGAAGGCTTTCAAAACTTTCACCATCACGCAGTCTGACACCAGACACAGAAATCACCTCCTTTTAATTTTTTCCAGTGCCCCCCATCCTAAAAATTATTAAAGTGGCTAAAGCCACTGCCGCTGTCTCAGCCTTTAACACGGTTTCACCAAACCTGAAACCAATAAATCCCGCTTTTAAGAGGGCCTCAATTTCTTTATTTGTCAAATCACCCTCAGGACCGACAACAATTATAGTATCACCAAATACAGAAGTTTCACAATGGAGGGGCTTGCCCTCCAAATGCCCGAAAAACTTATGCTGGAAACCCTCTTTCTTCAAAAGTTCAGAAAAACCTATGGGGTCTACAATACTTGGTACTGTTGAACGATTACTCTGTTTTACAGCTTCTCTCGCTATTCTTGACCACCTCTCTATCCTGAAGCGCTTTTTAACGCTCCTTTCGAATAATACAGGTATAAATTCACTTACACCCAGCTCAGTGCATTTCTCGATTAAATAATCGTTTGCCTTCCCATCCGCCAACGGAGAAAAGGCAAGTGTAAGTTTAAAAGGTAATTCGTGTTTTTTCAAATGATGCTCAAGAATCGTTGCTTTTAAAACCCGCTTACGTAAATCTATTTCTTCAACTCGCGAAATAAACTCATTGCCTTTTCCGTCGATCAGCCTGATAATTTCGCCTTTTTTAACTCTTCTTACCTTTACAAGATGATGAAATTCCTCTTTATCTTTTACAAGCAGGATATTTTCGACCTTTTCCTGATAAAAGGCAGAATTCATGAGGGTTTGCCAAACCTTGGAACTCTTTCCATCACCTCCTCTTCCTCTTTCTGCATTTCTTGAACCAACTCTCGATACTCCTTTGATGGTTTCGTAGGAACTACAAGTTTAATATGAAAAAATAGGTCGCCTCTATACCCATTTCTTTCCATACCGTATCCTTTCAGACGAATAGTTTCACCCGGCACTGTTCCTGGCGAAATTTTAACTTTTAACTTCCTTCCATCAAGATGAACAAATTCAATCTCCTTCCCCAAAACCAGCTCAGAGTAGGTAACATTGATTCCAACATGAAGATCCTCTTTATCTCTTACAAAAATCTCGTGCGGTTTCTCTGAAATGGTTACAATTAAATTCCCCCTTTCACCGCCCCTTGGTCCCGCATGGCCTTCACCGGTGAGAATAAAGTACTCTCGGTCTCTGATCCCCTTCGGTATCCTAAACGCAATCTCCCTATCTTCCCGTACTCTCCCCGTACCATTGCACTTTGGACAGGGATTTACTATTACCTTGCCTTCCCCTTTACATTGAGGACATACTGTTTCCCTAATAAATTGCCCGAAGAAAGTTGACGACACCTCCCTTACCACACCCGTCCCATTGCAGACACTGCAGGTTTCTACCTTCCCATCCAAACTTCCAGTCCCTTTGCAGGAATCACATATCTCTAACCTTTTAAGTCTAATCTTTTTTACATCGCCACGATATACTTCTTCCAGGGTCACGGGAAGAGTAATGTGAATATCTTCTCCCCTTACCTTTACGCGCTGTCTTCGTGTTCCTCTACGGGTGTTAAAACCAAAAAAGTCTCCGAAAAACTCATCAAAGAAATCAAATCCAAATCCAAGGTCTTTGAAGATGTCTCTAAGGTCATCAAAGTGCGTAAAGTCTCTCCAGGTAAAATCACCTTGTTGGAATCTCGTCTTAACCCCTTCATGTCCATACATATCATAGAGTCTTCGTTTTTCTGGGTCAATGAGCACCTCATATGCTTCGCTTATCTCTTTAAATTTTTCCTCTGCTTCTTTCCTATTTTCAGGATTTCTATCAGGATGATACTTTATTGCCAGTTTTCGGTAAGCCTTTTTTATCTCTTCCGGGGATGCATCCCGAGGAACCCCAAGAATTTCATAATAGTCTTTTTTAGCCATTATTTCACCACTTCATAATCTGTATCATCAGGTTTATCTTTTTTCCCTTCTGTCGTGCCCGTTTGTGTGCTGCTTCCATATTTTGCGTAAACTTCTTGAGCCACCTGCGACCACACCCTCTGAAGTTCCTCAAAATCCTGCCTGATCTTATTGAAATCATCACTCTTTAAAGATTCCTTAAGCCTGTTCATTGCCTCCTCAACTCTCTTCTTTTGCTCTTCAGTTATCTTCTCATGCAAATCTCTTAACCCTTTCTCCACGGCATATACATAAGCATCGGCCTGATTCCTAAGCTCAATAAGTTCTTTTCTCTTGCGGTCCTCTTCTTTGTATTTTTCAGCTTCCTGTACCATTTTTTCAATCTCTTCCTGAGTTAATCCGGTCCTTGCATGTATTCTGATAGAGCTTTCCTTATTGGTAGCTTTATCAACCGCAGAAACATGCAAAATTCCATCAGCATCTATGTCAAAGGTGACTTCAATCTGAGGCGTACCTCTCGGAGCCGGTGGAATTCCCATCAGCTCAAACTGACCGAGCAATCTGTTCTCCGATGCAATCGGTCTCTCACCTTGATACACTTTAATAAGAACGGAAGTCTGGTTATCTTCCGCAGTGGTGTAAATTTTGGATTTTCTTGTTGGTATTGTTGTATTACGAGGAATTACCACATCAAAAATACCACCAAGGGTTTCTACTCCAAGAGAAAGCGGTACAACATCAAGAAGCACAATGTCTTTATCCTGGTATTCGCCTGCAATGATGGCACCCTGAATTGCAGCACCCACTGCAACTACTTCGTCTGGATTTATGCCTTTATGAGGTTCCTTTCCGAAGAACTCTCTGACCTTCTGTTGTACAAGAGGCATCCGGGTCTGACCACCAACCAGAATAACTTCATCAATATCTTGCGGCCTGAGTTTTGCATCTTCTAAAGCATGTTTGCAAATTTCGATAGTCCTTTCAATCAAATCCATGGACATAGCCTCAAGACGAGATCTTGTAAGAACCCTTTCCAGATGCTTAGGACCGGAGGCGTCGGAAGTTATGAAAGGAAGGGAAATTTGAGTTTCCATAAGGGTGGACAATTCTTTCTTTGCCTTTTCAGCTGCATCTTTAAGCCTCTGCAGAGCATTCCTATCACTCCTTAGATCAATACCTGTTTCCTTTCTAAATTCTTCAATCAGCCAGTCTATAATTCGCTGGTCAATGTCGTCCCCACCAAGGTGCGTATCACCGGAAGTAGCCTTAACCTCAAAAACTCCCTGATCCAGCTCAAGGATCGAAATATCAAAGGTGCCTCCTCCGAGGTCGTAAACAGCCACCCTGATAGTCCTGTCCGTCTTATCTAATCCGTAAGCAAGAGCAGCTGCTGTGGGTTCAGGGAAAACCCTTACAACCTCAAGACCTGCTATGATTCCGGCATCTTTCGTGGCTTGCCTCTGTGCATCATTAAAGTGCGCAGGAACGGTAATCACAGCCTTCTTAACAGGTTCATTCAGATAAACTTCAGCGATTTCTTTCATATAGGCAAGAATTTTGGAAGAGACCTCCTCGGGTGTCACATTCCTCCCAATGGCTGGTATGTAGATTTCTACTCTGTCGTTTTTCCCTCTAACAACTTTATAAGGAACTCTCCTGATATCAACTTCAGCCTCGTCATACCTCTTACCCATGAACCTCTTTACTGAAAAGACCGTATTTTCAGGGTTAAGAATTGCCTGCCTCTTAGCTATTGAGCCAACAAGAACCTCCTGACCCTTAAAAGCCACGACAGATGGTGTAATCCTCTCGCCTTCTTTATTAGTGATAACAACCGGATCACCACCAATAACCACTGCAACAGCAGAATTGGTAGTTCCAAGGTCGATTCCGATTATCTTTTCTTTCACTGCCATAAGCATCCCCTCCCAAAAATTTAGTTATTTTCCTGCTTTTTTTCTTTAGAAACCTTAACCCTTGCAGGGCGAATCAACTTGCCCCGTAAAATATAGCCTGGTTGAACTTCCTCCACAACCTTTCCGGGAGGAAGCTCATTTGTCTCGACAGTTTCTATTACTTCGTGTATTTTTTCATCGAAATCTCCACCACTTCCGCTCACAAGCTCGAGACCTTCCATACGTAAGACCTGTAGAAGCTCATTGTATATCATTTCTACGCCTTTTTTAAAAGCCTCATCACTGGTTGGGGTTTTTAAGGCGAGGCGGAAGTGGTCAAGAACAGACAATAGATTTCTAATAATTCGCTCGTTTGCAAAGTCAATATTTTTTTGCCACTCCTCTTTCATCAACTTCTTGTAGTTTTCAAATTCTGCTGCTTTCCTCAAAAACAAATCCTTAAAATTATCCCTTTCTTTTTCAAGCTCACTAACCCTGTTGTTTAATTCCTCAAGTTCCCTCTTCAACTTCTTAACCCAGTGTTCCTTCATATTACTTCTTATCAGAACTTTCTTCCGTTGAAGCCTTACAGGTTGAGCAAGACTTCCCGTAATCATTCACATAGAAACCTGAACCCTTAAAGCTCAAACCTACACTTCCGCTGTAAACCCTAACAAGCTCTCCTCCACATTTAGAACATTTTGTAGGAAGTGAGTCCCCATTAGTGTAAAGTTCTTCAAACACCCAACCGCAATTTTTGCATTTAAATTCGAAGATTGGCATAGACCCTCCTTAAAAAGAAAAGTTTTTGGGCGGGGCTTCGCCCC
>Ga0071330_1113007_pt1 | contig 54254 bp, 53 predicted proteins | sample GBScel77sediment_FD_63802 | JGI IMG/M metagenome (GOLD analysis project Ga0071330, IMG submission 63802) | Hot spring sediment microbial communities from Great Boiling Spring, Nevada - Cellulolytic enrichment Sediment 77C v2 (version 2) | ecosystem: Environmental > Aquatic > Thermal springs >...
CCAAGGGGAAAATGTAGGAATGATAAGGCTTCTTTCACCTATTTTTGCCGTCGACCTTCAATAGGGGTAAAAAGGATAGGGGGTCGACGGCAGATTTTTTGGCTTAAATCCTTAATTTTAGAAGTATTAAGTTGTCAAAGAGCAACTACCCCCCCTGGGGTCGACGGCAGATTAATATAAAACGGCATTTTTGTCAAGAGGAAAGGGGCTTTCTTTTTGTCGGAAAGAAATGGAAAATATCCATATGAACCCGATAAGGGTTGTTTCTTACGGGCGGTCTTTGATAGAGGAGTTAGCCAAGGAGCTTGTAGAAAAACACTGGGATCCAAAGGATCCTTTATCTTTTGCAAATCTCACGGTCATTTTTCCACATAGAAGACCTAAAATATATTTGAGACATCACCTTAAAGAACTTATAAAAAAACCTTTTATTTTACCTCGCATTTATTCGATTGAAGAGTTTATAACCGAACTCGCCTTGAAAATCGAGGACCCGCCTCAAAAAGTGCTCTCGATTCCTGATAGGGTGTGGCTTTTATTTCATTCGCTTAAGGAAACAAAGGCTTTTAAGACAGTTCAAGAAGGATTTGAATCGTTCTTTCCATGGGGAGTGAGGCTTGTTGGGCTTTTTGAAGAGTTTTATAAAGAGATGATCAAACCCGCCTCGATCCAATACCCCTTAGGAGTTCACCCTAAGGTCCAGGAATTTTTAGAAGACCTTTCTGAGATTTTCGCCTGTTACGAAAAAGCCCTTAAGAGCAATGGATTTACTACTCCGGGAAGAAGACTTAACCATCTGGCTCAAAAAGCAAAGGAAATACCCATTTATGGGAAAAACATTTTCATTGTGGGCTTTTATGCTTTAACCGAAGCCGAAAACTTACTTTTTCGGTCACTTTGGGAAAATGGAGCACAAATCTTTTGGCAGGCCGAAGAGCCTCTTCCACCCCTTTTTCAACGATGGCAAAACAGTTGGAAGGCTCAGCTTGAATTTGTAAAAGCCGAAAAAGATTCAAGGCCCCTTCTTCACTTCATTTCGGCCTATGACCTTCATTCACAACTTTCCAAGGTAAGGGAAGTCCTCGAAAAAGAAAAGGACGAAAAAGAGACAGCTATAGTGTTACCAGACCCTTCGGCCTTAATGCCCTTGCTTTATGAACTACCGGAGGACCAAGAGGTAAATATCACCTTAGGCTATCCCCTCGAAAGAACGGCAATATGGGGATTGATGGATCAGCTTATTAAATTGCAAGAAAACTTTGACCCCCAGAGGGGTTATTATTATCAAGATTATCTATCGGTTATAAGACACCCTTTCCTTAAACGTTTGAGATTAAACTCCGATAAAACAGGTCAAGCAGTATTACACCTTTTGGAAAGCAAAATAAGAGAAAAGGGAAAGCCTTATCTAACTCTTGAAGAGATAGAAGAACTTGTAGAAAGTTTCGAAGAAGAGGAACTTTTCCCGTGGGAAATTAAAACAGAGGAAGCCAAAAGGTTTATTTCCGAGATTCACCAAACGGTGATCTCCCCTTGGAAAGAAATAAGGAGTTTAAAGGATTTATGTGAGGGGATTGAAAAAATCCTAAAGTTCTTTGAAGAAAGACAAATTCCACCAAAGGGATATTCGCTCGAAGAGGAGTTCATTTATACCTTCAGAGAGGAGTTACTCCTTACCTTAAAAGATTCGCTTTTCTTTGAAGAGGAAATCAACCAAAAACTCCTGTTTGAACTTTTTAGAAAACTTGTCTCCTTTATAAGAACGCCCTTTGAAGGGGAACCCCTTGTAAAACTTCAAGTATTAGGGCTTCTTGAAACAAGGCTTTTGAAATTTGACCGAGTCTTTGTGATAGACGTAAACGAAGGGATACTCCCCCCTTCGGAAGATGTGGACCCTCTCTTGCCTCCTTCTTTAAGACCAGTACTCGGACTGCCCGAAAGGGAAAGGGAAGAGGAAATAGTTTGGTATCACTTCCAAAGGTTAATACGCTCAGCTAAAGAAGTTTACCTTCTTTGGCAAAGTAACGTGCTTTCTCAAAGTAGGGGTGAATCTAAGATGGAAAGAAGCCGTTTTGTGGAAAGGCTTCTTTGGGAAGAGGAAAAAAGAAAAGGAAGGCTTTTAGAAGATGAAATAGAAAAAATAAGCCTAAATCTTTGCCCTGCTTTCTTCTCTAGCAAAAAAGAAATCCCCAAAAAGAATAAAGAAAAGTTAAAACTCAAACTCTTCTCCATTTCTCAAAAAAGAGGACTCTCAGCTTCCTTGTTTGAAACTTATATGGAATGCCCTATTGAATTTTACTACCGGTATATACTCGAGCTAAAACCACCAGAAAAAGCCATAGAAGAAATGGAAGGAGACGTATTAGGAGAAGTAATCCACCAAACTCTCGAACAGTACTTTAGACCTTATGTAGGAACAATTTATAACCCTTCAACACATAACGATCCTGAAAGGATGTTTAAGTTATTCCTTTCAAATCTCAATAAAAGCCCCCTTCAATACTTGGCCGAAGAAAAAAAGATCTTCATCGAAGAAACAGTAAAATACCGCCTTGAAAGTTATTTGGATAGCATAAAGGAACCTACAAACATCGTTGCTCTTGAAAAAGAATTTAGTTTAAAGGTAAAATTGCTTGGTACCGAATGGAACTTGTTTGGAAGGATTGACAGGATAGATCTTAATGAGACCGAAAATAAAAAATACTACCTAATTATGGACTACAAAACAGGAACCACAGTCGAAGAAGAGAAAATTATTTCAAATTTCCGTCCTCCTGAAAATTTAGATTACGAATCACTTAAAAAACTCAAAAAAGAATTGAAAGGTATACAACTTCAATATTACATTTTTCTCTTCACTGAAGGCGGAAGAAAAAATGTTAAAATGGTGGATGCAACTTATGTAAAATTAGGAGAAAAAAAAGACGGGAAAAAAATGCAGTTTTTAATTAAAGAAATCAATCCTAGCCTTTGGAAACACGTGGATGAACGCGTTTCTTATTTTCAAGAAAAATTCCCGCAGCTTTTGGAGTACCTTTTGAGGCATATTGTTGAGTCTCCCTCTTATTACAGCTCGACTGATTCTGGGCGTTGTTCTTTTTGTGAATATGAGCCCTATTGCCTATTTTCTCATTGAAAATAAAATATAAACCATGCAGTACCCTGCTTTATTGCTCAACGCTACCTATGAACCGTTGAGGGTTATTTCATGGAAAAAGGCTATTATACTGGTCATTCTGGGAAAGGTCGAGGTTTTGAAAGAATACGAACGGGAAATAAGGGGGGTTTCTATAAGGCTTAAACTTCCCTCGGTGATAAGACTTTTAAAGTATGTAAGAGGCAATCACCATTGGATAACCTTCTCGAGGCAAAATGTCTATTTCAGAGATGGTTTCAGGTGCCAGTACTGTGGAAGGGAATTCCCTCCGGAAGAGCTAACCTGTGATCATGTAATTCCAAGGTCCAAAGGGGGAATAACCGATTGGAATAATGTGGTAACCTGCTGTAGGAGTTGTAACACCAAAAAGGGAGACCGAACACCTGAAGAGGCAGGCATGAAGCTTCTGAGAGAACCAAAAAGACCCGTGTGGTTACCCTTTGTACATATGAGTTTAAAAATGGAAAAATTGCCAAGTGCTTGGGCTGAATACCTATTTGTGGATCATTTTAAAGAAAGTACAAGCCGTATATAAAGCTCCTGACTCAAATCGTCACATAACTCCGAAAGGATTTTTCTCCTTTTTTCTTGATCCAAAATCGGACTATTACCAAGGTTAAGCAATGTGTCTCTTTTTAACTCAGTTTCCCATAAAGGATTTTCGTCTTTTACCAAAGTGAACCACACCTTAAGAAAAACTCTAACTTGTCGAGAAAGCCGATTGGGATCATAGGCAATAGTCTCTATCTTTTCCTCTTTTATCTTTCCCTCAAGCCTTAAAGTGGCTCCTTCTTTTATGTTAACACCCTTTGATTGGAAATAACGCCTTACGGATTCCTTTAAGGTACTTTCAAGTCCTGGTTCCTCTTGAACTCCTTCAATCGGTCCAAGTGAAAGCTCATTGAAAGGAGGCTTTGAAAGTCCAACCCAGTTGTAAGTGCAGCAAAAAAGAAAGCTAAACAGAAGGAATAGGATTAACTTTCGCATACGATGTTAACAAGCCTTTTTGGAACATAAACTATCTTCTTTACTTTTTTACCCTCCAAGTGGCGTTTGGCTCCGGGACTATTTAAGGCGAGTTCCTTTATCTGGTCTTCTTCGGCATCTTCAGGAACAAGAATTCTGTCACGCACTTTACCATCAACCTGCACCACTATGGTGATTTTTTCACTTCTTATGGCCTCCTCGTCATAATGGGGCCAATTCTCCTTTAAAATAGGAGGCTCCTTACCAAGTACTTCTAACCAAAGCTCCTCGGTTATATGAGGAGCAAAGGGGTGAAGCAAAAGACACATCTTCTCAAGGGCCTTTCGCCAAAGGGATGGCCTTATAGGCTCGGCCAAAACTTCATAGAGATAATTGACCCATTCCATTAAGTAGGCAATGGCTGTATTGAAGTGGAATCTTTCGATGTCTTCACTCACCTTTTTTATAGCAAGATGGATCCTTCGATTGAACTCACGTTCTTGAGGATTCCACTCACCTTCTTTATCTTCTTCTTTTAGTTTTGGCAAAACTTCATAAAAAAGCCTCCAAAGTCTGTTCAAAAACCGAAAACACCCCTCAATGCCCTCGTCTTTCCAATCAAGATCCCTTTCCGGAGGAGCGGCAAAGAGGATAAAAAGCCGAGTCGTATCGGCTCCGTATTTGGAGATCATATCATCGGGGTCCACGATATTGCCCTTGGATTTGGACATCTTGGCACCATCTTTAATGACCATGCCTTGAGTAAGAAGGTTTTTAAAGGGTTCACTCAACTTCACATAACCTAAGTCCCTTAAAACCCTCGTGAAAAACCGAGAGTAAAGCAAATGTAAAACCGCATGCTCAACCCCTCCGATGTACTGATCGACTGGAAGCCAATACTCCACCTCCTCGTCAAAGGGGGCTTCTTCGTTTTTATAAGAACAATACCTCAAAAAGTACCAAGAGGACTCCACAAAGGTATCCATCGTGTCGGTCTCACGCCTTGCCTCGCCTCCACATTTGGGACACTTGGTCTTCACAAAGGATTCAAGCTGCGCTAAAGGAGAAGCACCTTTACCAGTTATCTGAACCTCAAGGGGCAACACCACCGGCAGTTCCTCCCGAGGCACAGGAAGGGTCCCACATTTATCACAATAAACAATGGGTATAGGAGCCCCCCAATACCTTTGCCTCGATATCCCCCAATCCCTCAAACGGTAATTAAAGGTCCTCCTCCCGAGGCCCTTCTCTTCCACCAGATCCATTATCCTTTTCATGGCCTCTCGGTTGGAAAGCCCATCGAAAGGACCAGAATTAACCATTATGCCATCTTCCACATAAGCTTCTTTCATCTCCGAAGGATCAAGCATCCGATCCGGAGGCGTTATGACCACCTTTATGGGAAGGCCATACTTTTTGGCAAACTCAAAATCCCTCTGATCATGAGCAGGTACCGCCATTATGGCACCTGTTCCATACTCCATGAGGACGAAGTTAGCACTCCAAACGGGAACCAAATCCCCGTTAAGGGGATTCCTACAGTAAACACCAAGAAATACCCCCTCTTTTTCAAAAACATCTGAAGACCTTAGAAGGAGGCTCTGTTTTTTGGCTCTTTTTACAAACTCCTTCACCTCTTTCTCATAAGGAGTCCCTTCCACGAGTTTTTCAACAAGCGGATGTTCAGGAGCAAGGACCATGAAGGTAACTCCGTAAATGGTATCGGGCCTAGTGGTGAAAATCCTTATAGAACCCTCCCTCCCTTCAAACGGAAATTCCACTTCAAGCCCTTCGCTTTTACCGATCCAGTTCCTCTGCATAGTGATGACCTTCTCGGGCCATCCTGAGGAGAGCTCCTTTAAACCTTCCAAAAGCTCGTCGGCATAGGCGGTTATCTTCAAAAACCATCCTTCAATCTCGCGCTTTTCAACCTCGGAATTACACCTCCAACACCTTCCATCAATAACCTGTTCGTTGGCCAAAACGGTCTCACAATCTGGACACCAATTCACCTCTTGAAGGCTCCGGTAAGCAAGCCCTTTTTCGTACATTTGAATGAAGAAAAGCTGTTCCCATTTGTAATAAGACGGATCACAAGTAGCTATCTCTCTCCTCCAATCGTAGCTGAACCCCATTCTTTTGAGCTGCTTCTTCATGTAAGAGATGTTCTCCTCGGTCCACTTGGCGGGATGAACCCCATGTTCGATGGCGGCATTTTCAGCAGGAAGCCCAAAAGCATCCCAGCCCATGGGATGAAGCACATTGAAGCCTTTCATCCTCTTGTAACGCGCTAAAACATCCCCGATGGAATAATTCCTTATATGACCCATATGAAGTCGACCTGAAGGATAAGGAAACATCTCCAAGAGATAGTACTTGGGCTTTGAGGGATCGGGATCGACCTCAAAAAGTTTGGTCTCCTCCCAGAACTTTTGCCACTTAAGTTCTATCTTTTCAGGTTCATACGGCCTCATAGCCCCAAAAGCCTCCTTATCCTCATCCTTAGAGCATTAAGCCTTATAAAGCCAGTGGCATCTTTTTGATCAAAGACCTCCTCCCGCTCAAAGGTGGCAAAATCGGGATGATAAAGGCTTCGAGAGGATTTTCTCCCCACAACTATGCAGTTACCCTTATAAAGTTTAAGCCTAACTGTACCACTTACGCCTTTTTGGGTCGCATCTACAAACTGCCAAAGAAGATCCATTTCGGGATAAAACCAATAGCCGTAATAGATGAGCTCCGATATCTTGGGGATCAGACTGTCCCTAAGCCGCATAACCTCTCGGTCCATAGTTATGGATTCTATTGCCCGATGGGCTATATGAAGGATGGTACCCCCTGGAGTTTCATAAACCCCTCGAGATTTCATCCCCACATAGCGGTTCTCAACGATATCCACCCGCCCTATTCCGTTTTCTCCTCCGAGTTTATTCAAATACTCAAGAAGCTCAAAAGGACTCATATTTTTACCATCAACAGCCACTGGAACCCCATCTTCAAACTCTATCTCCACATATGTAGGTCTATCAGGCGCCTTTTCAGGGGAAACGGTAAGGGTAAAGATATCCTCAGGTGGCTCAACCCATGGATCCTCAAGGATACCTGCCTCGTAGCTTATGTGAAGCAAATTGCGATCACAACTATAAGGTTTATCCTCACTTACTGGAATCGGTATTCCTTTTTGTTTAGCATATCCCATAAGGTCACTTCTTGATTTAAACTCCCATTCCCTCCAAGGGGCTATTACCTTTATGTTCGGATCAAAGGCATAATAGGTGAGCTCAAACCTAACCTGATCATTCCCCTTTCCAGTGGCCCCATGGGAGACCGCATCAGCTCCTTCCCTTTTGGCCACCTCCATTTGTCCTTTGGCAATTAAGGGTCTAGCTATAGCCGTACCAAGAAGGTAACCCCCTTCATAAATGGCCCCAGCTTTTAAGGCTCGAAACACGAAATCCCTTACAAACTCCTCCCGCCGGTCATCGATTATGACCTTCGAAGCTCCGCATCGAATGGCCTTCTCCCTTATCTCTTCCAGATCCTCCTTCTGACCTATATCGGCACAATAAGCTATGACCTCACAATTATATTTCTCCTTAAGCCACACCAATATAACTGACGTATCAAGGCCTCCTGAATAAGCTAAAACGACCTTCTTTATCTCCATTTTCCTTACCTCATAAGGAATTCGAGAATTGCCTTTGCCACATGAAGCCTGTTTTCGGCCTGATCGAAAACCACCGACCAAGGCCCATCCATAACCTCATCGGTGATCTCCTCCCCTCTATGAGCCGGAAGGCAATGCATAACTAAAACTCCTGGAGAAGCAACTTCGATGAGCTCCCTGTTTACCTGATAGGGCCTAAAAACTTGGAGTCGGCTTTCCCTTTCTGATTCTTGACCCATAGAGGTCCAAACATCCGTGTAAATGACCTCGGCTCCCTTTGCCGCTTCCTTTGGGTCATGAAGAACCTCAACCCTTGCCCCCTCCCTCAATGATTTTTCCAAAATACCTTTATCGGGCTCATAGCCCTCGGGACACCCTATTTTGAGCTCGAATCCAAACCTCAAAGCCGCTTCAATAAGGGAGTTGGCCACGTTGTTTCCATCTCCGACATAAGCCACTTTAACTTCCTCATATCTTCCGAGCTTCTCCCAAATGGTAAAGACGTCACTAAGAGCTTGACAGGGATGAAGGAGGTCCGTGAGGGCGTTAATTACAGGTACTGAGGCATGACGGGCTAATTCCTCAACTTTCCAATGTTCAAAGGTCCTAACCACTATGGCATCCACATACCGTGAAAGAACCCTCGCTGTATCAGAAAGGCTCTCGCCTCGGGCAAGCTGGGTCTCATTGGCGCTTAGGTAAATGGGATATCCTCCCAATTGAACCATAGCCACCTCAAAGGAGACACGGGTCCGAGTTGAGGGCTTTTCAAAAATCATGGCCAAGGTCTTCCCCTCAAGGGGTCTCCAAATCTCGCCCCTTTTTTGCCTCTCCTTAAGCCATTTAGACCTCTCCAAAAGCTGCCGCAGTTCTTGATCGGTCCAATCGTAAAGCGAAATAAAATCCCTCTTCATCAGGCCTTTGATTTTAACTCGAAATCCTCAAAGAAGCAAAGCCCAAAAGGCTTTGACATTATTAAAGGCTTATGGTAATCCCCAAAAAGCCATGATCGTAAAAAACCCAAATGACCCTGAGGTAATAAGGAGCATTCACATTTTTCCCAAGGGGATACCTATAAGACTGCTTCTTGCTGAAAATATACTTAGGGGACTGGAATATGTGGCTTATGCGGTCCTTATGCCGGGTCAAGAAATTGAGGAACATTTGGATCCAGTGGAGGAAGTTTATTTCATTTGCAGGGGCGAAGGGATAATGCGAGTTGAAGAAGAGGAGAAAAAGGTCAAGGAGAAGGACGTAATTTGGGTGCCTGTTAATACTTCACATTCCCTTAGAAATCCCTTTAAGGAAAAACTCGAAGTCCTTATAATTGGCGCTTATCCGAGAAGAAGGTAAAGGGATCTCGTAGATATATAACGTCCTCCCTTTCGGGACCGGTTGAGATAAGGAAAAAGGGAATTTGAAGAAGCTCCCTTAACCTCTCAAGATAACGCCTTGCCTCAACTGGAAGCTCTTCCAAAGAGTGCTTTCCCTTAAGCTCTTCCTTCCAGCCGGGGAGTTCTTCATAAATGGGAACACAACGTGAGAGAAGTTCTGCCGAAGCCGGAAACTCCTCTACCCTTTTTCCCTTCAGTTCATAAGCCACGCATATTTTCAACCTCTCAAGACCCGAAAGGGTATCGAGCTTTGTCAATATTACTCCATCGGCCCCATTGATCCTTAGGGCATACCTTACTGCCACCGCATCAAACCAGCCACACCTCCGGGGCCTTCCGGTGGTAGCCCCATATTCGTTACCCTTCTTTCTCAAAAATTCACCCGTAGAATCACGCAGTTCCGTTGGAAATGGCCCTTCCCCCACACGGGTCATATAGGCCTTAACCACCCCTAGAACTAAGTCTATCTGCTTAGGCCCTATGCCACTTCCACAACAAGCATTGGCCGAAACCGTATTACAGGAGGTCACAAACGGATACGTCCCATGATCCACATCAAGAAGTGTCCCCTGTGCCCCCTCAAAGAGGACTTTCTTGCCCTCTTTAAGCTTTTGATAAAGGAAATAAGAAGTATCACATATAAAAGGCCTCAACTTCTCTCCATACTCGAGAAGAAGCGCATAAAGTTTTTGAACCTCCAAGGGGGGTTCTCCAAAAACGCGTTCCAAAATGAGGTTCTTTTCTTCCAGTAAGGCTTCTACCTTCTCTCTTAAAACATCTTCTTCCAAAAGATCCCCCATCCTTATTCCAAGCCTTGCCACCTTATCCTCATAGGCAGGCCCAATCCCCCTTCGAGTCGTCCCTATCGGCTTCTTCCTCCGGGACTCCCTAAGGGCATCAAAAAGCTTATGATAGGGCATAACCAGATGGGCCTTTTGGCTTATAAGCAAACGGGAGGGATCATCCAGATACCCCCGTTCGGATAAAAACTCTATCTCCTTCAAAAGCTCTTCAGGATCAATGACCACTCCATCGCCTATCAAACAGATCTTATCCCGATGAAGGATCCCGGAGGGTATAAGGTGAAGTATTATCTTCTCACCCCCTACAACGAGCGTATGACCCGCATTAGCTCCCCCTTGAAAGCGGACCACAATATCGGCCTTCTCGGAGAGCAGATCCACCACCTTGCCCTTCCCTTCGTCACCCCATTGAGCTCCTACCAACACTATCGAGGGCATCTCCCTCCCCTTAAAGCTCGACCAGTTGAACGCTTAATACATGAGGTAAAGCCTTCAATGCTTCAAGTACTTCCGTGTTGGGCATGGAATCAAGATGTAGGATGCAAAGTGACTTTCCTCCTATTCTATCCCTTCCAAATTGCATATTGCCTATATTTATCCCCTTCTGACCAAGGGTCAGACCTATATTGCCTATCACTCCAGGCCTATCCTCAGTATGAATCAAAAGGATGATTCCCTCAGGAGCAGCCTCAACGGTATACTCATTTATCTGAACAAGCCTTGGCTCCTTTTTCCCAAAAAGAGTCCCCCTCAAAAGGTACTCCCTTCCATCACCTTCAGCTTTTAAACTTATCAAACTTGTAAAATCGGCCTCTTCACTCACCTTTGATTCGTGATAATCAAGCCCCCTCTCTCGGGCTATAAAGGTGGCATTCACCTCATTTACTCCTTCCTCAAGATAAGCCCCAATGAGCCCCGCCAAAACCGCTGAGGTTATAGGCGATAAATCGAACTTGGTAACCTCCCCTTGGTATTCGATGATAAGCCGTTTTATGGGAAAGGTAGCTATCTTGCCAAGAAAACTTCCCATTCTTTTACCCAGATTAAGATAAGGACCTATTGTAGCTAAGGTTTTGGCGTCCACCGAAGGGGCATTGACGGCATTTCTTATGGTTCCAGTCTTAAGGTAGTCCACAATTTGTTCAGCTATAGCCTTCGCCACATTTAACTGCGCCTCTTCAGTAGAAGCCCCAAGGTGAGGGGTTACCACCACATTATCCAAGCTCAAAAGGGGATGATCAGGCGGAAGGGGTTCCTGGGAAAAGACATCAAGGCCCGCTGCTTTGACCTTCCCAGATCGACAAGCTTCTATCAAAGCCTCCTCATTTACTATCCCACCCCGGGCACAGTTTATGAGTATTACCCCCTCCTTCATCAGAGAAAAGGCCTTTCGATCAATCATATTGGTTGTTTCTTTTGTTTTTGGAACGTGAAGGGTTATGACATCGGATCTTTTCAAAAGATCTTCAAAGGAAACAAGCTCGATTCCCTTCTTCTCCGCCACTTCTTTTGGAATATAAGGATCAAACGCCAGAACCCTCATCCCCATGCCCTTGGCCTTCTCGGCCACGATCCTCCCTATATTCCCTAAACCGATTATCCCCAACACTTTCCCCTCAAGCTCAATACCCGTAAAACGTTCCTTTTCCCATTTTCCCTGCTTTAAAGCCATATGGGCCTGAGGGATATTGCGTGCTGCTGCCAACATGAGCCCTATGGTATGCTCAGCAGCCGCCATGGCATTTCCACCAGGTGTATTCATCACCACTATACCCTTTTTGGTAGCCGCTTCCACATCGATGTTATCAACCCCAGCCCCAGCCCTTCCTATTACCTTAAGCCTTTCTGCCCTCTCTATAAGCTCCTTGGTAACCCTGGTACTTGAGCGGACGATAAGAGCATCGTATTGGCCAATTATCTCCATGAGTTCCTGAGGGGATAAACCGGTCTTCACATCTACCTCTATCCCCCCAGCTTCCCTTAATACCTTAAGTCCTATTTCCGGGAGTTTATCCGAAACAAGAACTTTCATAACCCAGCCTCCTTGAAAACCCTTTGGGCTGAACTTACGCCCTTGCCAAACTCCACCGGATAACCCATTTTCGAAAGTTCAAGCTCTAAGGCTGCTATTACTTCCAAAATGTCAGAAGGTTGGAAATAACCCATATGAGCTATCCTTATGATCTTTCCCTTCAAATGTTCCTGCCCCCCAGCCGTTATAAGCCCATAATGATCTTCTAAATTCCTCTTAAGCTTTTGTCCATCGATCTCGGGGGGAAGCTTTATGGCAGTAAGTGTAGGGCTCGGGGGGTTACTAAAGATCTCAAGCCCCAAGGCCTTAACCCCTTCTTGCATTGCCCGAGCTAAAACTTCGTGTCTTCTGAAGACGTTTTGAAGTCCTTCCTCTTTTATCATCCTCAACGATTCCCTTAACCCTACAATCAAAGAAATAGCAGGGGTGAAATGCGTCTGATTTTTCCGTTGGTTTTTCAACTCGGCCTTAAGATCAAAATAATACTTGGGAAGATCCGACTTCTCACAGAACCTCCAAGCCTTCTCACTTAGGGCAATGAAGGCAAGCCCAGGAGGAAGCATCAAGGCCTTCTGAGAACCCGCCACCATTACATCGATGCCCCAAAGGTCCATGGGAAGATCCACTGCCCCCAAAGCGCTTATGGCATCAACTATGATTATCACATCGTCCCTTTCCCTCACTATCTCACATAAATCCTTTATAGGATGAAGAACACCTGTTGACGTCTCACAGGCTTGAACCAAAACCGCCCTTATCTCCGGATAGGTCTCAAGACTCCTTTCAACCAAAACCGGATCAACCGCTTGGCCCCACTCCACATCTATCGGAATAATGTTCACCCCATAAGCCTCACATATCTCACCCCATCTCTCTCCAAACTTACCACCTCGGATAACTAAAACTGTATCCCCTCTCCTTAAGGTATTAACAATTGCCGCTTCCATCGCCCCAGTCCCAGAAGAGGCAAGAACAAGTACATCCTGCTTGGTCTGAAACACATACTTCAGATCCTCCCTCACCTCCTGGAAAAGCTCCTCAAAAACTGGATCCCGGTGATGGAAAAGGGGCTGCGCCATCGCTAAAAGAACCCCTTCGGGAACCGGTGTGGGCCCCGGAGAAAAAAGCTTCTTCTTCATTTATTCCCTCCATTGTTATTTTTTTCACGAATTAAGGATATCAAAACTTTGCTCCTTTTCAAGTAAGGATCTGATTTCTCTGTCTTATTATCTCGTACATTAGGATAGCTCCGGCGACCGAGGCATTAAGGGAATTTATTTTCCCTTTTAGGGGTATTGAGACGATGAGGTCACAGTTCCTTTGGACCAATGGTCTTATGCCCTCTTCTTCACCTCCTATCACTAAAGCTATGGGGCCTCGGAGATCGGCCTCAAAGACCGTCTTTTGGGCCTTTGCCTCCCCTCCTATGACTTTTATTCCTTTTTCCTTAAGCAGCCTTAGAGTTTGGGAGAGATTACTCACCCTGGCAATCGGAATATGAAAAAGGGCACCGGCTGAGGCCTTGGCCACAACACCGCCTATTTTTGCGCTTCTTCTCTTTGGTACGATCACCCCCCAAAAGCCAAGGCCCTCGGCCGTTCTCAATAGGGCTCCAAGATTTCGAGGGTCCTGAATCTGGTCAAGTATCAAAAGAAGCGGGTCCCCTTCCCTATTAAGGAGATCAAGCGGATCCCAATAATGAAACCTTTCGATCAAGGCCGAAACTCCCTGATGGGGAACACCCGAGAACAAATTCGAGAGCTCTCCTTTGGTTCTAAACTCCACCTTTGTCCCTCTCTGAGAAGCAAGTTCCACAAGTTCCCTTAAAGCCTTTGACCTTTCTTGAGCTAAAACTACCTTTTTTACCGGTACAGAAGACCTCAGCGCTTCCCTTACCGGATTAACCCCATAAATCCAAAATGCCTCAGCAATTTCCCTCATGCTCCAAAAGGAGATTATAACCACATTGCTACCAACCTGCACTTCTTTTTATTAACCCCCCAAAATTGACATAGATCAAAGAAATTAAAGAGGAAAAATCTTTAAATTGATCGAAAGGTTTTTAGAAATCAAAATGGTTCAATTCTTAAGGAGGTAATACCATGAAATCAGTAAAATGGACCGATTTTGAAATCACACCAAATCCACACGGAATAGACGCAAGAATACTCTGGGAGAGCGAACATCTCCAACTTGTTCATATAACTTTGAAACCAGGCGAAAAATTAAAAAAACATATAACACCAGTTAATGTGATATTCTATGTTTTAGAAGGAAAAGGAATCATTGAAATTTAAAGTTCCAAGACCAACAGGACCGCTGAGGGTATTATGAAAGAATTGTTTTTATCTTTAATGCTTAAAAAATTAAAATTAAGGAGGTGAGAAGATGTTTTGCAATCAATGTGAACAAACTGCCAAAGGAGTTGCTTGTACTACAAAAGGCGTATGTGGAAAAGCACATGAAGTAGATGTTTTACAAGACCTTTTACTTTACGTTTGCAGTAGCCTTTCAGAAATATGCCTATTGGCGGAGGAAAAGGGAATCAAAAAGGACAAAGTGGATTTCTTTCTTCTTGAGGCAATCTTTTCGACTCTAACTAATGTTAATTTTGATCCAGAAAGGATCCGCGACTATATCCATAAAGCAATTGAATTGAGGGAGGCTTTAAAGAAGGAAATCCAAATAGAATTGGATTCTCCCCTTTCTAACTTTTATCCGGCTGAAGATCTTAACGAACTAGTAAAACAAGGGGAGGAGAAGGAGATAAGGCCAGAATCCTTTCGGGAAGAGGGAGAAGATGTGGGCAGTTTGAAGCTCACTATTTTATACGGTTTGAAGGGTATTGCTGCTTATGCTTATCATGCGGAAAAGCTCAACGTGAAAAATGAAGAGGTCTTAAAGGGTTTAAAAGACCTTCTGGTTAAAATCTTCAAGGACAAAAGTTCAGATCTTAAAACTTGGATCGAAAGAGCCATTGAGGTTGGAAGGCTCAATCTCTTGGTGATGGAGGCTCTGGATAAAGCCCACACCAGTACTTTCGGTGATCCCATACCCACTAAGGTCCCTCTTGGAGCCAAAAAAGGAAAAGCTATTCTGGTTTCGGGGCATGACCTTAAGGATCTTTACGAACTCTTAAAACAAACAGAAGGAAAGGGTATTTACATATATACTCATGGAGAAATGCTTCCCGCTCACGGTTATCCGGGCTTAAAAAGGTTTGAGCATCTTTATGGCCATTATGGGACAGCTTGGCAAAACCAACATAAGGAATTTGAAGCCTTCCCAGGTCCAATCCTCATGACCACAAATTGCCTTATGCCCCCCAAGGATTCTTATAAGGAAAGAGTCTTTACCATAGGTCCAGTCGGTTATCCGGGAGTAAAACACCTCGCCAAGGATGATTTTTCACCCCTTATCCAATTGGCCATTAGCATGGAAGGTTATAAAGAGGATATCCCCGGTAAGGAGGTAATAACGGGCTTTGCAAGAAATGCCGTTCTTTCGGTTGCGGAAAAGATCATAGATCTTGTGAAATCGAACAAAATACGACACTTCTTTTTGGTGGGCGGCTGTGATGGAGCAAGACCCACCAGAAATTATTACAGTGAAATTGTGGAAAAAGTACCAAAGGACTGCCTAATCCTCACCCTTGCTTGTGGTAAATTCCGTTTCTTTGATAAGGACTTAGGAGAAATAGAAGGAATTCCACGACTTCTCGATATAGGTCAATGTAACGATGCCTATTCTGCAATCCAAATAGCTCTTGCTCTGTCAAAAGCCTTTAACGTCAATGTAAACGAACTACCCCTCTCACTCATCCTATCTTGGTTCGAGCAGAAAGCCTGTTCTATCCTTTTGACCCTTCTTTATTTAGGAATAAAAAACATACGACTCGGCCCAACTATGCCAGCTTTCCTAAGCGAAAATGTGAGGAACTTTATAAGGCAAAACTACCTTTTAACACCTATCACCACGCCTGAAGAGGATCTTAAGCATATTTTGGGTTAAAAATAACCTTTTAAAAGCTCAAAAAGGTCAAGGGGAAAACCTCCTTGACCTTTTCTTTTTTCTTAATGAAATTTTTAAAAGCTATGTCTAAAATTGAGCTTATCAAAGAAGCTTTGAAACAAAATCCTTTCTTTTGTTACTTAAAAGAAGAACATTTGGAAAAATTAGCCTTAATTGGTGAAGTACTCGATTACAAAAAGGGCGAAAGTATATTTTTTGAGGGCAAGGAGGCTAATTCTACTTATCTCATAATAGATGGAATTGTAAAAATTTATAAAATAGGAGAAAATGGAAAAGAACAAATAATTCACATCTTTGGCAAAGGCGAACTTTTTGCTGAGATAGCCCTTATTGAAAACCAAACCTATCCCGCTTCAGCTGAGGCCCTTACCTTTACAAAACTTGTGGCCTTCAGAAGAGAAAAACTCAAGGAGTTATTTAGAAATGACCCGGAAATCATGACGAGCATACTTGGCATTTGCATATTTAGACTTCAGAAGCTCATTTCTTTTATAGAAAGCATAAGACTAAGAGACGCGAGAAAAAGGGTTCTTTATTTTTTATGGGAACTTTCGGAAAACGGAAAAATCAACCCAATAAAGCTCGGTTTTAAAAAACACCAGATAGCCCTTTTGCTCGGGATAACCCCCGAAACCTTTTCGAGGGTTTTGAAAGGCTTAAAGGAAGAAGGAATCATTACTGAAGCAACCGGTAAAAAGGTCCTTTTAAATTTGGATAAGCTGAAAGAAGAGCTCGTTTAAGGTCTTTTAATTTGGGATATGTTTTTATAAATGATAAAGGGGATTAAAGAACCAATAAGTGTGAATACGCCTACTAATATAAATAATACCAGTTTAAACCCATAATTTTCGGCCAATAATCCCTCAAGGGCTACTGTTGCTGCTTGTCCCAAGCTTACACTTACGGCGTTAAGGCCCCATTCGAAGGATTCCAGCCCTTTGTCTATATAACGAGTAAAAAGATTCATAAAGGGTGAGTAACGCAGACCAAAACCGGCTCCATTTAAGGCTTGAAGCAGATATACATGTAAGGGAAATTGGGCAAAAAGGTAAAAAAGGGAGGTTATGCCGATTAAAATAGAACCAAGGGCAGAAAACATTAACCTCTGTTTATCGTTAAGCTTTCTATCTACCGTATAAGCTGAAATGAGTCGAACCAAGGAGAAGGAAACCATATAGATGGCCGAAGAAAACCCCACCACCTTAAGGGAGCCGTTTATGATCTGTTGGGTCACAAAAACGGCGAAAATGGGCGAAATGAACCCCCAGGAAGACACGGTGACAAAATCAAAAAGTATTAAGTATTTTATTATGTCGTTTATAATCATGGCTGTTTGACCCATTTTAATGATATTGAGCCATGACCGTAAAGATAAGTAACCTATCACCCGAAGAATTCAAGCATAATAGGGACCTTCTCGTAAGGATTTATCTGGAAGGATATAAGGGGCTTGAGGAGTACGCTTACAATCGAAGGTCAGATGTCAAGGGGTATTTGAATTGGCTTTACCGGGGCGATCCCCATGGATTTTTCGTGGCCCAAGAGGAAGGAAGGGGGGTAGGTTTTTTGGGTTGTGCCAGCAATTGGTTTGATCGAAATTTTGGCCTCATAGGGGAGATTCACGAGCTTGTAGTATTGCCAGAAAAACGAAACCAGGGGATAGGCTCGGCATTGCTTAAAGAAGCCCTTAATTATTTAAAAAACAAAGGTCATGAAACGATAGGCCTTTGGGTTGGAAAGACCAACGAAAGGGCCAAGGCCTTTTATAAGAAGTTCGGTTTTAAAGAAGTAGGGGGAATAGGAATATGGATAAGGATGGTCTTAAATGTAGAGCCATAGAGATCCTCACAGAACTTTTAAAAATAGAAAGCTTAAGTGGGGAAGAAAAACCGCTTATTGAAGTCCTTTCAGAAAAGCTTCGCCAAAGGGGGTTTGAGGTAAGGATTCAAGAGGTTGAAAATTGTGGAGGCAATTTATTGGCCCAAAGGGGGAAAAGCCCCCTTCTTTTTGCCACTCATTTGGATACTGTGCCTTGTTGGGGACATCCTTACTATCTGAACCCCAAGGTCTCCGAAGGCAAAATCCTTGGCAGAGGGGCCATAGATTCGAAAGGACAAATAGGCGCCTTGCTTTTGGCTTCGGAGCTTACCGAAGACCCGATGAATATCGTCCTTTTTTGCGATGAAGAGAGAGGTGGAAAGGGATCCAAAGCCTTCGTAGTCCCCAAGGGAATAAAATGGGCCCTTGTGCTTGAACCGACCGATTTGCGACTTGCCATCTGTCAGGCCGGATGGGTGGAGGTGAAGATCAGAATAGAGGGTAAAAGCGCTCATGGGGCGATGGCCCAAAAAGGGAAAAACGCCATTGAGGCCTTTTTTGAGGCTTGGAATAAGTTATTGGAACTCCCCTTTTTCACCAAGAAAGACCCCCTTTTCACGGGTATTAGGCCCAATTTGGGAAAGATAAGTGGAGGTATCGATCCGCAACTTGTGCCTAACGAATGTGAGGCAATGGTAGATTTTCCGGTCCTTCCGGGCTTCGATCCTCAGGAAGTACTGGAAGCCATAAGAAAAACCCTCAAGGCTTTTGAAGGAAAAATCGTCGAGGTCATAGACATAGAACCTCCTTGGCAAATGGAAAAGGAAGACGAAGTCTTTTTTCAAATGATAAAGGAAGCTTGGCAAAGAACGTTTGGGGAAGAGGTGAAAATTTGTGGTATGCCCGCTTGGACTGATGCTTTGAGCTTGAGACAAAAGGGTGTCTCAGCCTTTGTCCTTGGAGTTGGTGAGCTTCATTTGGCTCATACCGAAGAGGAATACATTAAAGTGGAGGAGATGTTAAAATTGAGTAACCTTATCTTGGAATTGATAAAAATGACCAAGGAAAAGAGATGATACAAGTATATGGGCTTTCCAAAACCTATCCTGGCGGAATCAAGGCCCTTGAGGGGGTGAGTTTTTCGGTAAACAAAGGGGAATTCGTATTTGTAACTGGACCAAGCGGAGCCGGTAAAACCACTCTTTTGAGGTTGATTCTTCTTGCCGAAAAACCGGACCGGGGCGAGATCATCTTCGAAGGCGTAAATATAACCCGATTGGGCCGTAAGGCCATTCATCAGTTTCGAAGGAAAATCGGCTTCGTCTTTCAGGACTTCAAGTTAATCCCCCGTCTTACGGTTTTTGAAAACGTGGCCCTCCCCTTGGAAATATCGGGTTACCCTCTTAAGAAGGTAAAGAAAAGGGTCGAACAGGTTTTGATGCTTGTGGGTCTCGATAATAAACTCTTTAACCAGTTACCACCGGCTTTGTCCGGAGGTGAGCAACAAAGGGTAGCCATAGCCAGGGCCATAGTTTCAAACCCCCCTTTAATAATTGCTGATGAACCAACTGGCAATCTTGACCCAGATCTTACGGTGGAGATTATGAATCTGTTTGATAAAATAAACCTCACGGGAACAACCCTCATTGTGGCCACTCACGACCGATCCATCATCGAGCGATATCGGAAAAGAACCATATTCTTACATAAAGGAAGGATCGTAGGCGATGAGAGGTTTTAAAATCCTTAGGAGAAGTTCAAAGGGGCCACAAATCGTCGGCATTTTGACCATAGGCCTTGCCTTCACCATCTTCTCGGTTTTCCTTCTCGGAATCGAAAACTTCCAAGGGATTATCTCAAAATGGCAACAAGGTATAGAAATATTGTGCTATTTGGAACCCGATTTGCCCGATTTTAAGATAAAAGAAATCCTGGATCGAATAAAAAACGAGCCTCCCATAAGTGAAACAAAGTATGTCTCTTCGAAGGAGGTAAAGGAGGAGTTTTTAAAAGAAGCAGGAAACCTCCTCCAAGGATTTGAGGATTTTGAGGAAGAACTTTTCCCAAACCTCATCGAGGTCAAACTCAAAAAACCACTAACGGTTCAAGAGTTAAAGGCTCTGGCTTTGAGGCTTCAAGATATCCCCGGCATAAGGGAAGTCCAATACGGAGGAAAATGGCTTGAACGAGCTTATGAGAGTTTGAATTTCTTAAAGGGCTTACTTCTTGTGGGAGGATTATTGCTTTTCGGTATAACGCTTTTTATCTCCGCCAATACCCTCAAGCTTGTTTTTTACCAACGGAAGGAGGAGATCGAGATTTTACGCCTCATGGGGGCAAGTGAGAGTTTCATAAAGACTCCTTTTATCCTAGAAGGGGCCTTTCAAGGGGCTTTAGGAGCGATTCTTTCTTTGGCCCTTTCCTATTTGATCTTCGGATTCCTCCACAGCAAAATACCCATATGGGTGCTACCTTATTTACCAGAACTAAAGTTTCTTTCCCTTAAGACCATGCTTTCCATACTGGGATTGGGCCTTTTTTCCGGAATGATCGGAGGATGGGTCTCTTGCGTGGGGTCCTCATCTTAATTGTTTGCTTTTTGCTTTTTCCTTCATTTGGCTCTTCTCAAAGTAGAGGAGAACTTGAGAAGATAAAGAAGGAACTGCTTTTAAGACAAGAACGTCTGAAACAAAAGGAGAAAAAGGAAAAAAGCCTTGAGAAAAAATTGAAAGAGGTCTCCTCTCAGGCCGGTCAAGTTCAGGGAAAACTTCGGTCACTGAAAGAAGAATATAAACAAATCGAAAGAGAAATTGAAAACTTGAGTAAAGAGATAAACCAGCTCCAGCAGAAGATAGAGAAAATAAAGGAAGAACTAAAGATAAGGTTTATCGAATTGCACAAATTACAAAATGGCACTCTTTTACAGCTCCTGTTTGAAAGCAAATCTTACGGTGATCTTATAAATCGCATGAAGGTCCTTTCCTTAGTAGCAGAAAGGGATTGGGGCTTAATAAGGCAATATCAATCCCTCGTTATGGAGAGAAAGGATAAGCTGGATAAACTGAGAGGGATACAAAGCGCTTTGAGCAAAAAGGCAAAGGAACTCGAAGCCTTACATAAACGGTATGTAAAAAAAGAAACGGAAGTAAAGACCATACTAGCTGCTGTTAGGGAAGAAAAAAGAGAAGAGTTGAGGAGGATTGCTGAATTGGAAAAGAGGAAAAGAGCTTTGGAGGAACTAATAATCAGTTTACAGAAAAAAGAAAGCCCTGTGCTCTTGAGCAGACTTAAAGCCAATTTCCCCCTGCCTGCGGAAGGAATTTTGAAGAAGCTCCCCCATTATGAAGGAGTAGCTATCGTTTGTGAAAAGGGGACAAAAGTAAAAGCGGTGGCTAATGGTAAAGTAGTCTTCGCCTCTTTTTTTGAAGGATATGGTAACTTATTAATAATAGAGCATGGAAGGGGGTATCACACGGTTTACGCGCGGCTTGAGAAGTTACTAAAAAAGGTAGGCGAAGAGGTTAGAATGGGTGAGGTAATTGGCATTGCTGGTTCAAGTGGAACCGAAGGAATGGTTTACTTTGAAGTCCGTCATAACGGGAGATGTGAACCCATAGAAAAATGGGTCTCCGTTCCTATAACTCAATAGGGGGGAGTTATGAAGAAGTGGAAGTTCTTTGCAGTTGCAATCTTCATCTTATGGTCAGCTTTAATTATAAGTGGCTTCGCCCTCTCAAAGTCAAAGGATGAAGTATATAGAAGGCTCAAACAATTTACCGAAATCATGGAGATCATCCGTAAGGAATATGTGGAAGAAGTTGATTATGACCGGCTTATTATCGGAGCAATCCAAGGTATGCTCCAGTCCCTTGACCCCTATTCCTCTTATCTCACGCCCGACATGATGAAGGAAATGGAGATTGAGACCAAAGGAACCTTCGGAGGAATAGGAATAGAGATTGGTATAAAGGACGGAATCCTGACCGTCATATCCCCCATCGAGGATACACCCGCTTGGAAAGCGGGTCTTAAGGCAGGCGATAAGATTCTCAAGATAAACGGAGAACCCACAAAGGGTCTGAGCTTAATGGAGTGCGTTAAAAGGCTTAGAGGCCCTAAAGGGACAAAGGTCACAATTACTATCCTTCGAGAAGGCTTCAGTGAGCCCAAGGATTTTACCATCGTAAGGGACATAATAAAAATTCAGAGCGTTAAATCAAAGGAACTCGAACCAGGTTACCTATATTTAAGGATAACCCAGTTCCAAGAAGAGACCACCAAGGACTTAAGGGAGGCCATAGTTGTTTATGGGAAAAAAACGCCCATTAAAGGGTTGATCCTCGACCTTAGGAACAACCCAGGAGGTCTATTGGACCAAGCGGTGGGAGTAGCGGATCTCTTCCTTAAGGAAGGGGTCATAGTATCGGTAAAAACACGAGGAGGACAAGAGTTGGTATATCAAGCCCAACAAGCAGGCACTTTCCCCGATTGGCCTCTTGTGGTTTTGGTGAATCATGGTTCAGCCAGCGCTTCGGAAATAGTAGCAGGGGCTTTAAAGGTACATCGCCGGGGGGTAATCCTCGGAGCGAGGACCTTCGGTAAAGGATCCGTCCAGACCATCATCCCCTTGGAAGGAGGAGCCGGATTGAGGCTTACCACAGCCAGGTATTTTACCCCAGACGGAAATTCCATACAGGATAAGGGAATCAGCCCTGATATAACCTTTGAAGAAGAGGAAAACTCCGAAAAGGAAGACCCTCTTCTTAAGAAAGCTTTAGAGTATCTTAAGGTGTTGAACATTTATGGAAACTACTTAAAAGTGGAAAATTATTAAAAAACAATGCCACCTCGTAAAAAAAAGAAATTGCCTACCTTAGTGTGGTTGTTTTTTTTAATTTTACCAATTGTGGGAGCAGCCCTTTCCTCTTTTTATTGGGCCAGAAAATTTCCTAAACCTCCCGACCCCGTTCCAAAAGTAAACCAACCTTCGGATTACCAGCTGGAACTTGAAACGTTAAAGACGTTAATCGAGGCCACCTGTTTGGAGATAGGCCTTAAACGCCAATATATAGAGTTGGAAGAAAGTGAAGCAAAGATCACTTTACCCCAGAGAGTGGAAGAAAGGTTCTTTTCCACCTTAAAAAGGAAGGCAGAATCCCTGAAAGGGGTACAATATGAGGTTTTGGAAGGAGAAAAGACCCTCATTATCATCCGTTCGGGAAATAATAGTTTTAAAGTCACCCTCTTGCCCTTTAAGGAACCAATGGTCTCACTGATAGTGGATGATTTAGGGGAGGATTTAAACCTGGCTTCGCGTTTTATGGCACTTGGTGAACCCTTAACCTTTTCTATCCTGCCTCTAAGGACACATAGCCGAGAAATAGCTCTCAAAGCTTCAAGAAGGGGATTTGAAGTTTTGCTTCATATCCCCATGGAACCCAAGGCTTATCCGTTAAACGATCCAGGCAAAGAGGCTTTAATGCTCTCAATGAGTAAAGAGGAGATAAGGCAGAAGGTCAGACTCTTCATAAAAGCTATGCCTCACGTTCAAGGGGCTAATAATCACATGGGGTCCCAGTTTATGGAAGATCCCGAAATGGTAAGGGTTGTTCTGGAGACTTTAAGGGAAGAAGGGTTATTTTTCTTAGATAGCCTCACCACCCCAAATTCGGCAGCCGAATTTGAGGCTAAAAAGCTTGGTTTACCTTTTTATAAAAGGGATGTATTCCTCGATAATGCTGAAACAACCGAGGACTTTTTAAAGGCATGGGAGGAACTTATAAAAATAGCCAAAAGAAAGGGCCAAGCCATAGGAATCTGTCATCCTTACCGTTCCACCCTTATGGGATTAAAAACAGTCCTCCATAGCTCTAGAACTCCTCAACTTTTCCCTCTTTCTTGGCTTTTACCTTCCAATTTGGTATTTTAGGGTCCGCTATGGTGGATCTTTGGCAAAAGTGTCCATCTTGTCAGGAAATGATCCTAATTAGAGAATTGGAAAGAAATTTAAAAGTCTGTCCAAAATGCATCTATCACTTTCCTATCCCAGCAAAAACTCGAATAGAACTTACGGTTGACCCCAACAGTTTCACGGAATATGACATGAACTTGGAACCTCTTGATCCTTTGGGTTTTAAAGATACCAAGCGTTATTCCGAACGTTTAAAAGAAGCCCAAGAAAAAACAGGGCTCAAGGAAGCTTTCATCTACGGAAAGGGAAGCATAGGGGGTAATCCGGTCATAATAGGGGCTATTGAGTTCGAGTTCCTCGGAGGAAGCCTTGGGTCGGTCATGGGAGAGAAAGTCACCCGGGCAGTGGAATTGGCTTTGAGGGAAAAGAATGTGCTCATTATCTTTTGTGCCTCTGGCGGAGCCAGGATGCAAGAAGGGACCCTTTCGCTTATGCAAATGGCAAAAATATCGGCAGCCTTAGGTAGGTTGAAAAGAGAAGGGGTCCCTTATATCTCCGTTCTCACTGACCCTACAACCGGAGGGGTCACTGCCAGTTTTGGAATGCTTGGCGACATCATTATCGCCGAACCAGGGGCTTTGATCGGGTTTGCTGGACCAAGGGTAATAAAAGAAACAATAGGGGAAGAACTGCCTCCGGGCTTTCAAAGGTCGGAATATTTGCTTCAGCACGGCATGGTAGACATGATCATTGATCGACGCAAATTAAGGGAAGTTTTAATCAAACTTTTGAGTCTTCTTTACAGTTAAAGATGGAAGAACTTCAGAAGGAGATCGATTTCCTTTACGGCCTTGAACGATTTGGAATGATCTTTGGCCTGGAAAACGTCACAAGCCTTTTAGAACTCTTGGGTAATCCCCATTTAAAACTTCGAGCGATCCATGTGGCAGGAACAAACGGTAAGGGTTCCGTATGTGCCATGTTGGATGCCATACTTTCTCGAAGATATAAAGTGGGTCTTTACACCTCACCCCATCTGCATCGGCTTAATGAAAGGATAAAGATCAACGGAAAGGAAATAAGCGATGAAGAACTTCTAAACCTTATAAGGCTTTTAAGGGAAAAAACCGAAAGGGAAAAACGACCTGAAAGGTTCACTTTCTTCGATTTCACCACTGCTTTGGCATTTTTTTACTTCGTTGAAAAGGAAGTGGACCTTGCCATAGTGGAAGTAGGGCTCGGAGGAAGGCTTGATTCCACAAACGTGATCAATCCCGTTGTTGCGGTAATAACCAACATAGGTCACGACCATATGGATGTGCTTGGACCCACCCTCAGGGAAATAGCCAGGGAAAAAGCGGGAATTATTAAGGAAAACACACCCATTGTATGCGGAGAGAAAAGAGAAGAACCTCTTCGGGTAATCTTAGAAGAAAGTTCAAGAAAGAAAGCCCATCTTTACCTTCTTGGTCGTGACTTCGATTACAGGTACGAAGGAGGTCTTTTTTCCTTTTCCGGAAGAAGGTTAAAGCTTCAAAGTTTAAAGTTGGGCCTTTTGGGTAAACATCAAGGAGAAAATGCCTCTTTGGCGCTTGAGGTCATTGAAACGCTTTTGGACCTTGGTTTCTACATCGATGAAGAGGAGATAAGAAAAGGGCTCAAAGAGGTTAAATGGCCTGGGAGACTTGAACTTTTTGAAGGTAAACCAAAGGTATTACTTGATGGAGCCCATAATCCAGAAGGCGTTAAGGTACTTTGCGAGTTTTTAAGGGAGATAAGCTTCAGAAAGCTTCATTTAATAATAGGGATAATGAAGGACAAAAGTTGGAAGGAGATGCTAGAGATCCTCCTCCCCCTTTCCCAAAGTGTTATAGCCTTTAGACCCCAAAACCCAAGAAGCCTCGAACCTGAAATTATATTAAGCTTGGCAAAACAGATAGGCCTCGAAGGCTTCGAAGCGAAAACCCCAGAAGAGGCCCTAAAAATTGCCAAAGAAAAGGCAGATCCGGAAGACCTGATTCTTGTTACAGGATCCCTTTTTGCAGTTGGCGAAATCCGAGAGTTTCTTCTTAAAAGACTATGAAAAGACTTCTCCTTTTGATCCTTTTGCTTATTCCAAGTCTTTTATACGCCCAGTTGAAGATAGAAGCCGAAAGGGTATTTTATGATGGAACTCAAAGACTCATCCATTTTCAAGAAGAGGTCCGAGGATGGGACGAAGATCGTTATTTTGAAGGGGATGAACTATTTTATTGGCCAGATGAAAAAAAGGTCTTAATAAAAGGAAACTGTCTTCTTAAAGAAGGAGAGGACTGGATAAGGGGAGATAAGATCTTTTTTGACCTGGAAAGAAAAGAAGGCGAAATAGAAAATGGGAAGATCTTCATCTCTCAAAGGCACTTTTACGTAACTGGAAAACAAATAAAGAAAATCGGACCTGATAGATATACCGTGGAAGAGGCAAGCCTTACCTCCTGTGACGATGAAAAACCTCCTTGGAAGTTTACGGCTAAAAGCTTGGAAGTCCAAGTGGAAGGCTATGGAAAGGTCTCATGGCTTTCCCTTAAAGTAAAAGAACTCCCCCTTTTCTCCATTCCATGGGCGATCTTTCCCGTCAAAACCGAAAGGCAAACTGGTTTTTTGATCCCTTCTTTTGAAATGAGCAGTCGTTATGGCCCTCAAGTGACGCTTCCTTTTTTCCTTGTACTTTCAGAGAATCAAGACCTCACCTTTTACCTCACCAGACACGGGGATGGACGAGGTAGGGGGTTTAAGGGAGGAATAGAATATCGATACGCCTTAAAGAGGACAGATCAAGGTGAAATAAGGGTTTTCGGCCTACACGATGAGGTTCTCCATAAGGACAGATGGGCCATATTCTCCCGCCAAAAGGGCACTTTGCCTTACGGCATAAAGGGCATCTTAAACCTTAATCTGGTGAGCGATGACGAATATGTTTGGGATTTTGAGGATGACCTATTTGAGGAATCCCGACGGGAAGCCCGTTCAAAAAGAACCTTAGAATCCACTTTTTTTCTGTCAAAAACCTGGCCCTTCGGCGAGGCTATTTTAAAGTGCGTATACTTCCAGGACTTAACCACTGAAGAGGATGAAAAAACGCTTCACCGCCTTCCCGAACTGACCTTCCGACTTTTCCGTAAAGAAATCCTTAAAAGTGGCCTTTATTTTGAGACGGAAGCAGAAGGGGTTAACTTCTTCCGGAAAGAGGGTTATCGAGGGCAAAGGTTTCAAGTGGTCCCAAAACTATCACACCCAACAAAGGTCTACGGCTTCCTCAATTTCGAACCCTGGGCCCTTTTGAGGACAAGTCTTTACTTCACCCAAAACCAAAAGGACCCATACAAAAGCTTCTCTTACCGGTTACTTCCCGAAGGAGGCTTTTCCCTTTCGGCTTTGGGGTTTAAAAATTACCGTCTTTTTTCCCAAGAGTTCCTCCACCTGCTTGAACCCAGATTGAGCTTCTCTTTAAGGCCTAAGGTAAAACAATCGAAAAACCCCATTTACGAGAGTTCCGATAGATTAAAGGAAGAGGCCCTCTTTACTGCGGAGTTACTCCAAAGGTTCCAAAGCCAAGGCCAGGAAGTCCTTTGGTTTAAGATATCTCAATCCTATGATCTCTTCCCCGGTCTTAAGAGGAAGGAACGCTTAAAACCGTTAAGTATGCAACTGAAATTCAATCCTTACACTCAATTGTCACTTTCGACAGAATTAAATTATGACCATTGGTCACAAAAAATCAAGCAATTCAATAGTAACATAAACTTTTCTTATGGGAAATTAAGCCTTAGAGGCGATTATACCTATGACAAATCGATCCAAGTCGAAAGCCTGAAAATAAGCAGTACCTTTAAAGCTTCAGAGAAACTTGACCTTTATTTTTCTCACGATTATGATTTTCATTCTAATTCAAGAGCGGAAACGAGCTATGGGCTTCGGTATCGACATCAATGTTGGGAAGTGGGGCTTACACTTGAAGACATTGGAGCTTCTCCTTCAAGAAGGAGAAAGGCCGAATGGAAAGTACTTCTTCAGATAAATCTCCGTGGTATAGGCTCTATAGGCATTAAGGGAGGTATGGAGAGGTGAGGTTTTTGATGACTTTTCTTTTACTTTTCGGGTTTTGGCTTCTTCTTTCGGGAAAGTTTGACCTTTGGCACTTAAGCTGGGGGATAGGATCGGTGATTGTGGTTTCGCTTCTTTCTAACAGCCTTCTTTTTAAGACTCCTCTTAACGTTAAAGAAAAGGCCAAAGAGGTAGGGGGCTTTTTGCTTTACCTTTGGTGGTTACTTAAGGAGATTTGGAAGGCCAATTTACATGTGGCCTATTTGGCCTTTCATCCGAAAATGAAAGACCTAATAGACCCGAAGGTTATAAGGTTTAAGACCCGCTTGAGAAAAGAGCTTTCTCTCGTTTGTTTTGCCAACTCCATAACCCTTACTCCTGGTACTATAACTCTTCTCATCAAAGAAGGTCATTTTTACGTTCATGCCATCGATAAGTCCTCAAGAGAGGGCTTGCCAGGCGAAATGGAGATAAGAGTAGGAAAGGTCTTCGGAGAGGCCTGAGATGGAAGGCTTTCTTATCGGGGTTGGCCTTTTTCTACTTGGGCTTTCGGTAATTGGCATTTTGAGAGCTGTGCTTGGCCCTACGGTCATTGACCGAATCGTAGGGGGAAATTTTGTAGGGACCATTACGGTTGTTTTGCTTGTCGTTATCGGGCTTATTTACGAAAGGCTTGAGCTTTTTATAGATATCGCCCTTATGTACTCCCTTCTCTCTTTCATTGGAACTTTAATTTTTTCCAAATACCTTTCCCATAAGGGGCCATAAGATGGTGGTATTAGGAATAGCCTTAGTAAGTTTAGGGCTTTTCTTCTTCTTATCAAGTGCCATAGGTCTCATAAGATTTCCCGATTGTTATTGCCGGATGCATGCAACTGGGAAAGCTGACACCATGGGAATCCTCCTTAGCTTATTGGGCTTAGCGATTTTTGTGCTTCACAATGGGTGGGAAGGGGAAAGGCTTTTGCTTGTGGTTAAAATCCTCTTTATAGCTCTATTTTGGTTTCTGGGAGGCCCTACGGCGACCCATGCCCTTTTGCGTTCGGCCTTTGAAAGGGGAGTGCGGCCATGGACCAAAGACGGAAAGGAGATCATCGAATGGCCGGAGGGTGAATCATGATCTGGGAACTTAATTTAGTGCTTGGTCCCTTGGCCTTTTTAGCGGCTCTTTTAGCTTTGGAACTGAAAGACCTTTTGGGAGCGGCTGTTCTTTTGGGAGTTTTTAGTTTATTTATGTGCCTTATTTGGGCCGAACTCGGAACGCCTGATGTAGCCTTCACGGAAGCAGCTGTTGGAGCGGGTGTGAGTACGGCCTTTTTTGTAGCAACGGTCTTTAAAACCACAAGGAGGAGCAAGGATTGAAGAAAAAATGGGGAATACTTGGAGCTCTTTTTACCTTTTTGGCCCTCGGACAAGCTGTAAAGGATTTCCCTGCTCTTGGTGATCCACAACAGCCGGCTTCCATCCATGTGGTCCCGAGATATGTAGAAAAGACAATTGAAGAAACATATGTTCCAAACGCTATCACTTCTATTATCGCTGACTACAGGGGTTACGATACCAATTATGAGACTACGGTTATTTTCACCGCCGGGCTTTCCGTAATGATGATCTTAGGAGGAGCACTCAAATGGAGGAAAAATGGGAAGACTTGATAATTGAAACCATATCCCGAATCCTCATTCCTTTCATTCAAACTTATGCGCTTTACGTTTTAGCCCATGGGCATTCCAGCCCAGGAGGAGGATTCCAAGGAGGATGTATTTATGCGGCAAGCTTGATCTTGCTGTTTCTGCTTTACGGACCAAGAGGACTCGAAGGCAATTTCCCGATCAAATTCCTTTTCATCCTTTCAGCTCTTGGCGTCGGTGTGTCTTACGCAGGAATAGGTGCCCTTTGCATGCTTTTTGGAAAAAACTTCTTAGACTATGCGGCTTTAAACAATCTCCTACCTCACGGTCCCGTTGAAGCCCGTTACTATGGAATAGCCATGGTAGAAACGGGAGTTCAATTTACGGTGATGTGCACAATGGCTTTGATCTTTTTGAAGCTCCTTCAGGAGGAAAGGACAAGTGTATGAACTTTTGAAACATTACAACTATTGGTTATATGCCCTTATTTTAGCCGTAGGGTTATACGGGATGATGTCAAAAAGCAATTTAATGAAAAAATTAATTGCAATGAGTATCTTTCAATGGGCCATTATCTATTACTTTATTTCTATAGGCGCAAAAAAAGGGGGAAATATTCCCATTTTTCCGGAACATGGAATTGAAAAACTGACAATTAGAGCTCACGATTATGTAAATCCCTTGCCACATGTACTGATGCTCACTGCCATTGTGGTGGGAGTAGCTACTACAGGAATAGCTTTGGCATTACTTATAAAAATTTGGCACAACTGGAACACTTTGGAAGAGGATGAGATTTTGGAGAGGATGAGAAATGAATGAACAGTTGCCGGCCCTAGTAGTGATAATTCCTCTTCTGTTTTCTTTTATCATTTATCTGATAGGGTTTATTGAGAAAAGAGCCCCTTATTTTATGCTATTGATCTCGAGCGCCTTAACTTCCCTTTTTTCTTGGAAGCTTTTGATAAGGGTAATAAGAAAAGGGTCTTTGAGTTATCACATAGGCGGATGGGAACCCCCTTGGGGGATAGAATACCGGGTTGACCATTTAAATGGGATTGTGGCCTTTGCAGTTTCATTTGTGGCTTTTTTGGTAGTTCTTTCTTTTAAGGAAAGGGTTGAAAGGGAAGTTGATCCCCCTCGGTGGTCCCAACTTTATGCCCTTTTTTCGCTTCAACTATGTGGTCTTTTAGGCATAACGGTCACAGGAGATGTATTTAACCTCTATGTACTTCTTGAGATAGCCTCCTTTTCTGCCTATTCGATGGTAGCGATCGGTAAAAGGGGAGCCGAATTTTCGGCCTTGAGATACCTCATTTTTGGAACGATCGGGGCCTGTTGTTATCTGTTAGGAGTGGGCCACCTTTATATTTTGACCGGTTCCTTGAACATGGTGGATATAGTCAACCTGTTAAAAAGCATACCTGACTCCTCGGCTTTAAGGGTGGGGCTTTGCCTTCTTGTAATCGGAATAGGGATAAAGATGGCCCTTTTCCCCTTGCATACTTGGCTTCCCGATGCTTATTCACACGCCCCTTCTACGGTAAGTGCCTTTTTGGCTCCTTTAGGCACAAAGGTGGCAGGATATGTGCTCCTGAGAATCCTCTTTGGCATCTTTAACCCATCCTTTCCTTCAGAAAAGGTCCTTTTAGAAGTCTTAGGATGGATGGCCTTTATGGGGGCCTTTTTCTTTTCTTTTATGGCGATAATACAAAGGGAACTTAGAAGAGCCTTTTCTTACCTTCTTCTCAACGAAATCTCCTTTTTAGGAATGGGAATAGCCTCTGGTACCTTAGACGGTTTAAGGGGAGCCATTTTACATTTGATAAATGACGTCTTTATGATGGGATGTCTTTTTACGAGCCTTTGTGCTTTTATTCACCAGTTTGAAAAAGAGGATTTTAAATACTTGGAAGGACTTGGCCTTTTAAGCCCGTGGGTATCTTTGGGTTTTTTGATGGGAGGGCTTTCGGTAATTGGTATTCCCCCTTTTTGTGGTTTTTTCAGCAAATGGTATCTAATCCTTGGGACAATTCAAGGGAAGAAGTGGCATCTTTTGGTAGGCATTTTGGTCTCAAGCCTTATTAACGCCATTTTGATCTTTAAGGTTTTGGAAAAAATTTATCTCAGACATCCCCATGTGGAATTGTTGAAGAAATTACCTTTTACCTTTTTGATTTCTTTGTTGATACTTTCAATATCCCTTCTTGCTTTAGGTGGTTTAGCCTCCAGGATCGTAAAAATGGTCATTGATCCTTGGATTGTTACGCTCGGAGGGTTTTAATGGAGAAAGAATCCCTTTTACCGCTTTTGGCCCTTTTAACCCCTCTTTTGGGAAGCTTTTTGATCCTCATTTTTGGGGAAAAGAGGAGGAATCTAAGAGAAGGAACGACCCTTGCGGCTTCTTCCTTAACCCTTATTTGGGCCTTTTTGATGCTTAAGGCTTTAAAGGCCGGATATATTCCACAAAAGGACCTTTTTGAAATCTTTCCTGGTCTTATGTTTTCCTTCCGAGCCGATCCTTTGGGTATGGTATTTTTACTGCTTTCTACAAGCTTATGGCTTATTATCTCCATTTACTCCATTGGGTATATGAGAAGCCTTAATGAACATGCTCAAACCAGGTTTTTCTTTTGCTTTTCTTTGGCCATATTGGGGGCCATTGGAGTGGCGCTTTCGTCCAATTTATTAAGCCTTTTTGTCTTTTATGAGATTTTAACGATCTCCACCTTTCCCCTTGTAGCCCATGAGGAAAACCTTGATGCCCTTCGAGCGGGAAGGAAGTACTTGGTGTATCTTTTAAGCGGAGCTTCACTTGGGCTTTTTGGCATCATTTATTTATGGGGCCATTACCATAATGTCTCTTTTGTGGCAGGTGGATTTATAAAGGAGGTTAAAGATGGGGTTTTAACCTTTGTGTTTTTTAGCCTCTTTTTGGGGTTTGGAACAAAAGCGGCTCTTATGCCCTTTCATGAATGGCTCCCTTCAGCCATGATTGCCCCAACTCCAGTAAGTGCCCTTCTTCATGCGGTAGCAGTGGTTAAAGCCGGGGTTTTTTCGTGTTTAAGGGTCCTGTATTTTGTGTTTGAGGCAAAAAAGCTTTCACCTGAATTTTCCTTTTGGCTTTCTTTATTTGTAAGTGTTACCGTTATAGGAGCCAACCTTTTAGCCATAAGGGAAGACAATTTAAAAAGGAGGCTTGCCTTTTCGACGATTAACAATTTAGCGGTGATCCTTCTGGGAGCCCTTATGCTTTCTAAGGAAGCTTTAAAGGGGGCGATTCTTCATATCCCTTTCCATGGGTTTATGAAGATTACCCTCTTTATGTGTGCTGGTTCTATATATGTTAAGAGCAAAAAAGAGCGGGTGAGTGAACTTGATGGAATAGGCCATAATATGCCTTTTACTATGGGAGCATTCACGGTTTCAGCTCTTGGTCTTTGTGGGATGCCACCTATTTGTGGCTTTTTGAGCAAATGGTATCTTTGTCTTGGTACCCTCGAAGCCTCCAAAAATTGGTTCCTTTTGGTCTGGCTTACAAGTTCCTTTCTTGATGCGGTTTATTTCCTTCCAATTGTGTATAGGGCCTTTTTTAAAGGTGAAAAAGACCCAAAAATAAAGGAAGCTCCACCGAGTATGACCATTCCCCTTCTGCTTACCGCTTTAGGAAGTATAGTGTTTGGACTTTTCCCCAATTTTGCCTTTCACCTGTTGGACCTTGTTAAGATGGTCATATCTTCTTTCTGGGGGGTTTAGGGCATGAAAAGGCTTCTTCTCGTTCTCACGATCTTAAGCGGTCTTTTGGGAATTTTATTTCAAGAAAAAGAGGCCCATCATTTGTGGGAAAAGCTAGGTTTTTTTGAGGTTGTCTTCGGCCTTTTAGGTTGTACAGGTTTAATCTTCTTTTCCGAATTTTTGGGAAAGTTCTTTCTTTTCAGAAGGAGGGACTATTATGGGGATTTTTAAACTTCATCCTTCCCTTTGGTTTTTCTCTGGGGCTTTTCTGCTTTACCTCCTTCCCCATAAAGGCCGGGGTATTTTGAGGCTTTTAGTCCCAATATTTGCCTTTTTGTCCCTTTTACATCCTTGGGAATGGGAGGGAATTGGAGCTCGGATTTTTGGACTTGAGCTTTCATTTGGACAGGTAGACAAGCTCAGCCTTGTCTTTGGGTATGTGTTTATCATTATAGCCTTTGGAGGTTTTCTTTACAGTCTACACGTCAAAGAAAAAGGGGAACATTTTTGGGCTATGTTTTACGCCGGTTCAGCTCTGGGAGTGGTTTTTGCGGGGGATCTTCTTTCGCTTTATCTTTTTTGGGAACTTATGGCAATCTCAGCTGTCTTCATAATATGGTCCAATAAAACGCCTGAGGCTTTAAAAGCGGGATATAGGTATTTACTCGTACACCTTTTTGGGGGGGCCCTTCTTTTAAGCGGCATACTCCTTTATTTTCATGAAACTGGAAACCTTACGTTTTCCGGAGCATTTGAAAAAACGGGTTTAGGAAGGAATCTGATATTGATAAGCTTCATGCTTAACGCCGCAGTTCCTCCCCTTCACGCTTGGCTTCCTGATGCTTATCCTGAAGCAAGCCCAACTGGGGCCATTTATCTAACCGCTTATACTACCAAATCGGCCGTTTATGTCCTGCTTCGAGCTTTTCCCGGAGAAACGGTTTTAACCTGGTTTGGAGCCATTATGGCCCTTTATGGGGTGGTTTGGGCCATAATCCAAAACGACATCCGAAGGCTTTTGTCCTATCACATCGTGAGCCAGGTGGGTTATATGGTAGCGGGGGTTGGAATAGGTACAAGCCTTTCCATGAGCGGTTCTGCAGCTCATGCCTTCACCCACATCCTCTATAAAGCCCTCCTTTTCATGGGTACAGGCAGTGTCATCTACGCTACTGGTAAAAGGCTCATGACAGAACTTGAAGGAAGGGGGCTTTTTAAGCTTTTGCCTTGGGCATTTTTCCCTTACATGGTAGGAGCTTTTTCCATTTCTTCGGTTCCGCTTTTTAGCGGTTTCATAAGTAAGCCCATGATCGTAGAAGCTTGTAAGGAGGAAGGGCATCTAATACCCTATTTGCTCCTTCATCTGGCCTCAATAGGTACCTGGCTTTGTACGGCCTTTAAACTTCCCTATTACACCTGGTTTGGAAACAAAAAAGAAGTCCCCATTTCTGTTTCTCCACTTCCTTTAAGTATGAAAGCAGGCATGGTCTTTTTGAGTTTTTTATGTATACTTTTTGGCCTTTGGCCCTCTTTGCTTTATCGACTTTTGCCATATCCTTTTGAGTTTTCCCCTTATGAGAAAAAACACCTAATCGAATCCTTACAGCTTCTTTCCTCTTCGGCTCTCTCAGTGTGGCTTCTTATAAGATATCTTGCTCCCTCGGATAAGATCGCTCTTGATAGTGATTGGTTTTACCGAAAGGGAGCCTTGGTATTTTTCAATTTCTGTGGAGTTATTTACGGTTTAAGAACGGCTTTGCAGGAAAAAATGAAAGATGTAGTTTCTTTCTTTGAGCTCTTAAGCCTTAATCCTTTTGAACTTAAAAGAGTAAAACAAGGTGAACCCATTTCCCCTTACAACCCTAATCGTTATCGTTCTCCCGTTGGGATGGGGATATTGATATTTACAATAGTTTTTTCCATAACAGTAGTACTTTTGATCATTTGAGGCTCAGATCCTATTAACCATACAGTATTCCCTCAGTCTATTTAAAGCAGTAAAAAACTCCCTCATCATTTTACTTACAAGGAACATCCCCTTTTGGGTCACCCGATATCCCTCCGGTACTTCCTCGATGGCTCCCAAAAGGGAGAGAATAAAAATTTCCCATTTCAAATCATCCATTAAAGAACGACCAAACACTTTGAGATGATAATCCTCTTTAAGCTTCATCCCAAAAAGCTGGGTGAGTAGGTAATAATTGAGAAATTCCCTTCTTTTTAATTTCCTTATCATAGCGACGGGAAAATTGCCGTTTTTTAAGGTAGAGATGTAGTTTTTTAAGTCAAAGTAATTCACGAAAAACACCTCTTTATAAAGGCCCACCGAACCACTTCCTATAGCGATGTATTCGGGGTATTCGATTATGTATTCGTCAATCATATGATCTCCTCGGGAAAAACACCAAGCGGTTGAAGGTTTCCAGTTATCCGTGATCATTTCTCTTAATATGAGCTCATAGAAGGCGCGTTCACGCTTGTAATCGACCTTTGAAACCTTTTCTTCTATTTCTCTCAATCTCCTTGGGGCGGGCATAAGGGGATAAAAAGTAACCTGATCGACCTTGAGTTCTTTTACCACCTCTATATCCCTTTGGAGGTCCTCCAACCTTTGAGCCGGGAAGTTATAAAGCAAATCCACATTGAGGGTCTTAAAAACCCCTTGAAGAAGTTCAACCTTTTCCCGAGCTTCTTCGCCCGTATGAGAAAAGCGTCCCATCAATCGGAGCATATGGTCTTGAAAACTTTGAACCCCCATTGAAAGTCTTTTCACCCCAAGTTGTTTCAAAATCCTTATGTTCTCCCAGGTCACATCATTGGGGTTTGTCTCGAGAGAAATCTCTTGAAGGGCATTTTTGGAAAGAAGATACTCCAAAAAGGAAGCCAAATGCTTCATTGAAACAGTAGGGGTTCCGCCCCCTATATAGACGCTTTTAAAACGAAACCCCCTATCCAAATATAAATCCAACTCCCTTTTTAAAGCTTCAAAATAACTTGAGGCTAGCTCCTCTTCAAATGGATAGCGGTTAAAAGAACAGTAAGCACAGGGTTTCCGGCAAAAGGGAATGTGAACATAAAGGGCCAATAAAGTTCCGGAAGAAGGATAAAGGGAAAGCTCCTCTTTGTCTTTTAAAAGGAGAAACTTTCTCCCTTCCCTTTTTACCAACCAGGGCAAAAGCCATTCCCCTATTTTATCCCAAAACATCTTCGCTTTTTCCTTTTAAGCTTTCCGCGAAAGATAAAACCCACAACTCTCTTGGCCTTCAGGACAATACCCTAAGATCACACATTTGGGGCCAACTTCCTCAAATATGGCAGGTAAAACCTTCTTGCATTCTTCCAACATCCTCTTTGCCAATTCCCTTATCTCCCATTGAGCCCTTGAGCAAAGCCTCTGGGAAAAGAAGTGCAAAAGCTCCCTCACGTTCATTGTGACAATAATTTTTGTCTCCGTAGCCTGAGGCAAAAGAAAACGGGCATCTTCTTTCGCCCTTTCATCATTTAGACCGTGGGCTCGAAGGATTTCCTTTATCTTTTGGTAGCTTTTCCTTATTTCTTCCATGGCCCGTTGGAATTCTTCTAAAGCCTCGGGTATTTTGGCAATCGAAGGGGGAATTACATATCTAAATTGGGACATGTCCACATACCTTTGGCTCTGTTGGGAATAAGAAGCGATGCGATGCCGAACCAACTGATGGGAACAAGCCCTCGAAATCCCCTCTATAGCAAAGGTGAACTTTACGTGCTCCAAAGGACTATGGTGACCCCGTTTTACCATCTCCTTAACGAAACGCTCTTTTTCCTCATTGGGTACATCTTTTAATTCCGGTGCAAATCGAGACGAATAGCATTGGCGGTAAGATCTCCAAATGAGGTCCAAAGCATTACTGGAAGCCTCAAGAAGTACTACCCTTAGTTGAGCTTGAGACATTTTCAACTTCCCTTAAGTTTACCCTCGGTGGGCCCAATCCACAGGTGAACCTCGGTGGTCCAGAATCCCTCTTTTATAAGTATAATGCAACTTCTTTGTTCCTTCTCCTTTATGAAATTCAACAGGTAATGGCGATATTTGAAATTATTCAAAAGGACCCAACCATAACCCTGAAGCGCATTTTTGAAATACTCAGCAAGGGAAGAGGCCTCTACCCTTCCTTTGTAAACGAAATACCCGCTCTTATAGGGACCACCCTCGAAAAGCAAGGAGCTTTTTTTATCAAGCTTAAGTTCCTTGGGAATCGGGATATCGGAAAAATCTGAAAAAATGGTTGTGGGAGTAGCACTTCTCTCAGTACCTTTTTCTATCCCTACGGTCTTACACCCTAAAACCGAGAGGCAAAAAATGGTAAATAGTAATACCAACTTCCTTCTCATCCTTCCTCCTTTGACTTTTATCCATCTTTTTACCACCTTTAAGTAACCGTTGACAAGGATCCTCTGCCGTGATAGGGTCCTTAACTCTGAGGTTAAAGATGAAACTTTTGGAAAACTTATACATTTACCCTTGGCTTAACCCTGAATACAACAACGCTAACAGTTACATCATCTCCTCGGAAGGGATCAATGTGCTCATAGATCCTGGCCATTTGGCTTTTATACCGGAGCTATTGAGAGAGATGAGAAGAGACAACTTTCACGGAAAGGACATCACCTTGGTCATATGCACTCATCTTCATCCCGACCATTTTGAAGGTGTTGAATTTTTTAAAGGAAGCCTCCTCGCTTTTAACGAAGAAGAAGAGCGGGCCCTAAAGGAATTTTACGGTCCTTATTTATTCCAGGCTTCGGGATCAAGACTTCCTGCTAAAGAGGCCGATTTTTACCTTAACGAAGGAGAACTCCAATTTGGAAGGGAGGTTTGGAGAATAATACATACACCTGGCCATTCTCCTGGTTCAATATGCCTATATAATCCCCAAGGTAAGATCCTTATAACTGGAGATGTGATCTTCCTACAAGGAGTCGGAAGAACTGACCTAGGTGGTGATCCCCAGAGTTTAGCAAATAGCATAAGAAGGCTTATGGAATTGGAAGTAGAGTTTCTCCTTCCTGGACACGGACAGATCCTGGTTGGAAAAGAAGCGGTAAAAAGGAACTTTCAATGGATTGAAAGGATGATCCTTCCGCTTCTCCTTTAAACGCCTACGGTTAATCCGCCATCAATAAAAAAGACCTGACCAGTTATATAATCTGACTCAGGGCTTGCCAGAAATAGGTGTAAATAAGCCACATCCTCTGGCCTTCCCAAGTAGCCTAAAGGTATTCTCTCAAGGATTTTCTTCCTCATATCTTCCGAAAAACTTTCGGTCATAGGGGTTTCGATCACCCCTGGAGCGACGCAATTAACCCTTATTCCCGCCCGAGCGTATTCTAAGGCCAGGGTCCGGGTAAGGGCTACAACCCCCGCTTTTGAAGCCGCATAGTTGGCCTGTCCGATGTTTCCCTTTATGGCCACCGAAGCGGTATTGACAATTTTACCGTAACGCTCCTTTCTCATCGGTCTGAAAACCGCTTGACAGAAATAAAAAGTCCCAAGTAAGTTCACCTTAAGGACCTCTTCCCACTGTTGAGGGGTGAGTTTAAGGGCTAAATTGTCTTGAGTGAGGCCTGCATTATTTATGAGTATATTAACCGTTCCATAAACCTTCACCGTTTCATCAACCACACGGTTTACGTCCTCTGGGTTTGATACATCTGCCTTCAACGGAATCGCTTCTCCTCCATCCCTCTTTATCTCAGAAGCTAGGTCTTCCAAAGCCTCCATCCTCCTTGCCACCAACACCACCTTTGCCCCCTCTCGGGCAAAAAGCCTGGCACAAGCCTTACCTATTCCACTTGAAGCACCTGTTATTATGGCTACCTTATCCTTAAGCCTCATCTTTCCCTCCTTTTTTAAAATGTTATAATGCCTCCATGTTAAAAAGTTCTCAACCCATAGGAATCTTCGACTCAGGGGTAGGCGGACTTACGGTTTTAAGGGAGATCAAACGTCTTTTACCCCAAGAGGATTTGTTATATTTAGGCGATACTGCCCGAGTGCCCTACGGAACTCGTTCTCCCAAAACGGTAATGCGTTATTCAGAAAGAAATACCGAGTTTCTGGTAAAAAAGGGCATAAAACTTCTGGTTGTGGCCTGTAATACTTCGTCGGCGGTAAGCCTTGAACTATTAAGAACCAAAAACACCATACCGGTAATAGGGGTGATAGAACCGGGGGCTAAAAAGGCCGTGGAGCTTACCAAAAACGGAATTATAGGGGTAATAGGAACGGAAGCCACCATTCGAAGTCAAGCTTATCAAGAAGCCATAAAAAGGTTAGCCCAAGGGAAAAGAATCCAAGTGATAGGCCAGGCCTGCCCTTTATTCGTTCCCTTAGTGGAAGAAGGATGGATAGACGACCCCATTACCAAAGAAGTAGCACGTCGTTATCTTAACCCTTTAATGGAAAAGGGTATCGATGTGCTAGTTTTAGGTTGTACCCATTATCCACTTCTTGAAAAGGTAATAAGGGAGGTCCTGGGTTCGGGAGTGACCTTAATAAATTCGGCAAAAGAAACCGCCGAAGAGGTGAAAAGGGTTTTGGAATCGTTAAGTTTGAGAAGGAAAAAGGGAACGGGAAGAACCACCTTTTACGTGACGGATAATCCCGAGAAGTTTAGATATTTGGGAGAGCTTTTCTTAGGAGAAAAGCCCAAAGAGGTAGAAGAAATAGACTTATAGCCCTAGATCTTCTTTAAGCATTTTCAAAAAGGTTATGTTTTCTTTATGACCGGTCATGGTGGCTTTGATTTTGGCCTTTAAGGGCCGATTCAAAAGATAAAGGTCACCCAATAAATCCAGGATCTTGTGCCTCACGGGTTCATTTGAAAACCGTAATGTGGTATTCACGGGTCCTACTTCGTCTAATAGTAGCACATTATGAAGGTGGCCTCCTCCCGCAAGTCCCATTTTGCTCAACTTCTCCACGTCTTTGAGAAAGGCAAAGGTCCTAGCAGGAGCGATGTCCCTCTTGAAACCCTCGGGACTTTTTAAAACAAACTTCATGGAATCCCCGTTAAAAGGGGGATTGGGAAGGACAAACTCGATCTCCAGTTCCTCTGAAGGTTCAACAATTAACACTCGATCACCATTACGTATCTCGTAACGTTTGGGAACTCTTAATATCTCCACCACTTCTTCCTGCTCCTCAAGTCCCACCTCTTCGATCAAACGGCAAAACTCAATGGCCGAACCGTCCATTACCGGAACCTCTCGGTCCACCTTTATAAGGAGGTTGGTAATCCCATAAGCATGAAGGGTTGCTAAGAGGTGCTCTATGGTCCTTATGTAAACGCCTTCTTTGCCCAAAGAGGTGGCAAAATCGGTGGACACCACGTGATCAACCGTGGCTGGGATTACCACGTCCTCAGCCAAATCATAGAAGAGAATACCGGTAAAAGGGGGTTGAGGAAGGAGGATCAAACCCGTCTTGTGACCCGAATGAAGACCCGTCCCGTAAAGAACAGCGCTTTTTTTTATCGTCTTTTGATGAACCTGACCTCCTACCGTACTTTCTTTCGAGGTGAATCTTAAAAGCTTACCGTTTTTTACTTCCCTTAGGGCACGTCCTTTTTCCTCCCTCTTTAAAGCCATAAGGACGCTATCTATCGAGAGTGGTTTTTCTAAGAAGTCAGCTGCCCCCATTTTCATGGCTTTAACCGCCGTTGCGACCGTTGCATGACCGGATATCATTATTACTGAGCATTCGTTGTCCAAATCCTTTATCCTTTTCAACACCTCAAGGCCATCCATGTCGGGCATCCAAATGTCTAAAAGCACCACTTCGGGTCTTTCTTTTTGAAAAAGATCAAGGGCTTCTTTTCCGTTGCGGGCTAAAAGACAAATATACCCTTCGTCCTGGAGGGCACCTGATAGAGCCTTGAGGATTGACTCTTCGTCGTCCACGATCATTATTTTTGGCTTCATGTTTTAAATTATATACGATGTTTACATTTCATAAAAGTTCTGGTAAAACCTTTTTAAGTCTCAAAAGGAGAAAAGATGAAAAAGGGATTCTTAATAGTGATAACGGGCATAGTAATGCTTTACTTAGGGTGTGAGAGAAAGGTGATAATTGTACCTCCTACGACTACTCCTTCGCCACAAGTTGAAAAGGCTCCTCCTTCGGAGAAGGCAAAGGTCCCTTCGGGTGAAGAAACCTTACAACCCGTAAAATATCCTGGGATAGAAGGCGAGGTATGGAGGACACCGCTTCTCAAGACCATTTATTTTGACTTCGATAAGTATGATCTGCGTCCTGACGCAAGAAAAACTTTGGAAGAAAACGCGAAAGTGCTTAAAGAAAACCCCACTTGGAAGATCCTTATAGAGGGGCATTGTGATGAAAGGGGAAGTAACGAGTATAACCTTGCCTTAGGAGAAAGAAGGGCGCGAGCAGCCATGGAGTACCTGATTCAACTTGGCATAGATCCCTCCCGACTATCCATTGTGAGTTACGGTGAGGAAAGACCTGTTGATCCGAGACATTGCGAGGAGGCTTGGGCCAAGAATAGGCGATGCGAATTTGTAGTGGTAGAAAGATGAAAAAAATATGGTTTTTTTTAATGTTTTGCTTTTTAGGATGTGCTACCAAAGAAGATCTTTCTAAGCTTGAATTCCGAATTTACAATCTTGAGGCCCAGATTCGACAATTAAGGGAAAATCAAGATAGCACCTCCTCACAGCTTAAAAAACTTGACGAAAAATTAAATCGGATATCTTCCTATAACGAAGGTGAACTCAATGCTTTAAAAGAAACCCTCTCTTCCCTCAAAGCTGATCAGCAGGAAAAGGCTGAGGTCCTTCAAAAATTAGTCCTTAAGCTTGGAACAATCGAAAGGAACCTAAACGAGGTCGAAAAGAGCATAAAGGAGTTAAAGGAAGCCAAAACTGCACCTCCATCACCACCTTCTCCTCAGATCGAACAACCTTCCTTACCCACAGATCCCACGGAACTTTATCGTTTGGCCCTCGAAAACTTTCGACAAGAGGACTTCAAAAAGGCTCAACAATTGTTTTCCCAGTTCTTATCCCAATTTCCTAACCATGAACTTGCTTCAAACGCCCAATTTTGGATAGGTGAGTGTTTTTACAAACAGGGAGATTACGAAAGGGCCATCTTGGAATATGAAAAGGTCTTGAACCGTTACCCTAAATCCCCCAAGGTACCTGCTGCACTCCTCAAGCAGGGACTTTCCTTCCTCGCCTTAGGGGAGGAAATGACTGGACAATACCTTTTACAAAAGCTGATAAAGGAGTACCCTACTACGGCCGAAGCGGATTTAGCACGTCAAAAACTCCCTCTCCCCAAGAAACGCTAATCCCTATTCAGAGTCTTCAACACTTTGGTAAATCGGGATCAACTCTTCCTCTACCACCTTAATGTCCAAGTCCTGATAAAGAGGATAACCGGTTCCTGCGGGAATTAGCCTTCCCATTATGACGTTTTCTTTTATTCCCCTTAAATAATCCGTTCTCCCTTCAATAGCCGCTTGGGTAAGAACGCGCACTGTCTCCTGGAATGAGGCTGCGGAGATCCAACTATCGGTATAAAGGGCTGCTTTAGTAATGCCCATTACCACCGGTTCAGCTACCGCTGGCTTTTTGCCTTCCCTTATCACCCGTTCGTTTTCCTCACGAAATACGAATTTATCCACCACCTCATCGTAAACGAACCTTGTATCACCAGGATCCTTCACCCTCACACGCTTAAGCATCTGTCTTACTATTACTTCGAAGTGCTTATCGTGAATCTTAACGCCCTGAAGGAGATAAATGACCTTTATTTCATCCACCAAAAATCGCGCCAAAGCCTTCTCACCCAAAACCCTCAGTATGTCATGAGGGTTAGGAGTACCATCCATCAAAGGTTCACCCGCTCTCACGTATTCGCCTTCTTGGACGGTCACGTGTTTACCCTTAGGAATGAGGTATTCCTTCGGTTCTCCTACTTCAGGGGTGATTATTATCTTCCTTCGGCCTTTGGCAATTTTACCGAAACTCACGTAACCTTCGATCTCGCTTATCAAGGCCTGCTCCTTAGGCCTTCGAGCCTCAAACAGTTCGGCAACCCTGGGCAATCCACCGGTTATATCCTTGGTCTTAGCGATCTCCCGCGGGATCTTTGCCAGTACATCACCTGCTTCAACCCAGTCCCCTTCCCTAACGAAGATGGTAGATCCTACCGCCAGGTAATAACGCCCGATGGTCTCAAGAACCTCTTTGCCTTCCTCATCTATGCGCTTCTGCTTTATGGAGATACGAGGCCTAAGATCCGGATCCTTACATTCGATAATCACTTTTCGAGTATGCCCGGTGACCTCATCCACAAGTTCTTGGATGGTAAGGCCTTCTATGATGTCTCCGAATTTCACCCAACCGGAAAATTCCGTGATTATTGGTATGGTGTAAGGGTCCCATTCGGCAATTAGCTCACTTTCTCTTACCTCCTGTCCATCCTCAACCAGAAGCTTAGCTCCATAAGGCAATGGATAACGCTTCCTCTCCCTTCCTTCCTGATCCAATATGGCCACTTCGCCTTTTCGGTTCATCACCACTAGTTTACCTTCCCGGTTTCTGACGGTTTTGATGTTTACAAACTTAATTCTTCCCGACATGGGGGCTTCAAGTTTAGACTCCTCAACTTGCCTTGACGCCGCTCCTCCGATGTGGAAGGTTCGCATGGTAAGCTGGGTACCGGGCTCACCTATCGATTGAGCCGCTATTATGCCCACAGCTTCACCTATATCCACAAGTCTTCCCCTTGCCAGATCCCTACCGTAACACAAAGCACATACCCCATCGCGGGATTCACAGGTGAGAACCGATCTTATCTTGACTTCCGTAATCCCACAGTCCGCAATCCTTTGAGCCTTCTCTTCATCTATCTCTTCGTTGGCTTTAACAATTACTTCCCCCGTGTATGGATCGATGACATCTTCCAAGGCCACCCGCCCAAGGATCCTTTCGGTTAAAGGCTCAAGGATCTCACCGCCTTCAACAAGGGCACTTACCGTTATGCCATCAAGGGTCCCACAATCATATTCGGTAACCCTCACATCCTGAGCCACATCTACCAAACGCCTCGTGAGATACCCTGCATTTGCGGTTTTTAGCGCTGTATCCGCCAATCCTTTCCTCGCTCCATGAGTCGAGATGAAGTATTGCAGAACGGACATCCCCTCTCTCAAGTTCGAGGTAATGGGCGTCTCTATGATCTCTCCCGAAGGCTTAGCCATAAGCCCCCTCATCCCAGCCAATTGCCTTATCTGCTGAGGGCTTCCTCTGGCTCCCGAATCCGCCATGATGAAAACGGGGTTAAAGCTCGGTACAAGCTCTTCCCTACCATCTGGGGTCTTCACCTTTTCATAGGCCAGTTCCTTCATCATCTCACTGGCTATCTCTTCAGTTACCTGAGCCCATATGTCGATTGTGCGATTATATCTTTCTCCATCAGTGATAATGCCCTCCAGATATTGATGTCTCACTTCCTCGGCTTCCCTCATGCCCTTTTCCACTAACTCGGCCTTCCTCGGAGGAACGAGTACATCTTTTATGGCCATGGATATACCACTTAAGGTAGCGAAGGCGAATCCCATGTCCTTAAGCCTGTCCGCCAATATAACCGTTTTCTTTTCGCCGGCAACCCTATAGGTATAATCGATAAGGTTGGTTATGGCTTTTTTGTCCATTACGCGGTTTACCAAATCAAAAGGAACCTCTTCAGGGAGGATCTCCTTTAAAAGAACACGCCCTACGGTTGTATCCACCACTTTTCCATCGAGCTTCACCTTAATCCTGGCATGAAGCTCCACCTCCCCAAGAAGGTAGGCCATCTTAACCTCTTCCAAGCTGGAAAAGGCCTTTCCTTCACCTTTGGCATAGGGCCTCTCTCGAGTCATATAATAAAGCCCCAGGACTATGTCTTGAGTGGGAAGGATGATGGGTTTTCCATGGGCAGGAGAAAGGATGTTATTGGTGGACATCATCAGCACTCGAGCCTCGGTCTGAGCTTCGATGGAAAGCGGAACGTGAACCGCCATCTGGTCCCCGTCAAAATCAGCGTTATAAGCCACACATACCAAGGGATGCAATTGAATGGCCTTGTGCTCGGTAAGAAGGGGTTCGAAGGCCTGAATGCCCAACCGATGAAGCGTGGGCGCTCGGTTAAGAAGAACGGGGTGCTCCCTTATCACCTCTTCCAAAATGTCCCACACCTCAGGCCTTTCCTTCTCTACCATCTTCTTGGCACTCTTTATAGTGGTGGCATAACCCCTCTCTTCCAGTTTGTTATAGATGAAGGGCTTAAATAGCTCCATGGCCATCTTCTTCGGAAGGCCACATTGATGAAGCCTCAACTCCGGACCCACCACAATCACCGACCTTCCAGAGTAATCCACCCTCTTCCCCAATAGGTTCTGCCTGAACCGCCCTTGCTTACCTCGGAGCATGTCGCCTAGAGACCTAAGGGGTTTGCCATGAGCACCAAGGATAGCCCTACGGCCTCTTCTTCCATTATCAAAAAGGGCATCCACTGCTTCCTGAAGCATCCTTTTTTCGTTCCTTATGATGATCTCGGGGGCATTGAGCTCGATTAAACGCTTCAGACGGTTGTTCCGGTTTATGACCCTCCGGTAAAGGTCATTAAGGTCGGAGGTCGCGAATCTTCCTCCATCAAGAGGCACCAACGGCCTCAAATCCGGAGGGATCACCGGTATAACCTCGAGTATCATCCATTCAGGTCGGTTTCCCGAATCGCGAAAGGCCTCAATTATCTTAAGCCTTTTAGCAATCTTGAGCTTACGAGCCTCAGACTGGGTCTCCTTCATTTCGAAGCGAAGTTTTTCGGAGAGTTCCTCAAGGTCAATTCTTTTCAAAAGTTCACGTAAAGCCTCAGCACCAGTACCAGCTACAAGGGAATCCCTTCCGTATTTAGCGATGTATTCTTGATACTCCTCCTCACTTATCAACTCCCTTTCCTTATAGGGGCTATCCTTAGGATCTATAACTACAAAGGCCTCAAAATAGAGGACCTTCTCAAGTTCTTTTAGAGTCATATCCAACACCATCCCTATTTTGCTTGGGACACTTCTCAAAAACCAGGGATGAGCCACTGGTGCTGCCAGTTCTATATGCCCCATCCTTTCCCTTCGGACCTTCGAAGGGATGACCTCGACTCCACATTTTTCACACACAATGCCCCTGTGCTTCATTCGCTTGTATTTCCCACAGAGGCACTCATAGTCCTTTATCGGACCAAAGATCCTCGCACAGAAAAGCCCGTCCCGTTCGGGCTTAAAGGTCCTGTAATTTATGGTCTCGGGTTTCTTCACCTCTCCATAGGACCAACTTCGAATCTGTTCCGGAGAAGCCAGCGATATCCTAACCGCTTCTATATCATCCGGGCTTTTGGGCTTTTCAAAAAAGGACAAGATGATATCGTCCACTTTTAACCTCCTTTACTTCTTTATTTCTTTTTCCTTTTCAATTACTTCCACGTTTAAACAAAGCCCTTGAAGCTCTTTTATTATCACGTTAAATGACTCAGGAATCCCTGGATCAAGTATATCCGTTTTCCCCTTTACAATAGCCTCATACGTCCTCGTCCTTCCCCCTACATCGTCGGATTTAACGGTAAGAAATTCCTGTAAGCTGTAAGCAGCCCCATATGCCTCAAGGGCCCATACCTCCATCTCACCAAGCCTCTGCCCCCCAAACTGGGCTTTCCCACCGAGCGGTTGTTGGGTAATAAGGGAATAAGGGCCGATAGAACGGGCGTGGATCTTATCGTCTACCAAGTGATGGAGCTTTAGCATGTACATATAACCCACCGTCACTTTCTGATCAAAGGGCTCACCCGTTCGGCCGTCATAAAGTACCACCTGTCCCTCTGGAGGCAAACCGGCTTTAATAAGGGCAAATTGGATTTCCTCTTCGGTTGCCCCATCAAACACTGGAACCGTCATAAAAATCCCATCCTTTAGGCGTTGAGCAAAACCAATCAATTGTTCTTTGGAAGCCTTCCTTAAAGCCTCCTTCACCTCGGGTTCGGAAAAGATCTCAAGGAGAAAATTCCTAAGCTCCTCAACCTCGTTATCCTTCAAAGTTACCCGATCTCCTTTGAGAAACTCCTTTACCCTCTCACCAAGCCCCTTAGCCGCCCATCCGAGATGGGTCTCAAGGATCTGCCCCAAGTTCATCCGCGATGGAACCCCTAAGGGATTGAGCACCATCTCAACCGGAGTTCCATCCTCAAGAAATGGCATATCCTCTTCGGGAAGAATACGGGAAACTATCCCTTTGTTCCCATGACGCCCGGTGAGTTTATCCCCTACCGAAAGCTTACGCTTCATAGCCACATACACCTTAACTACCTTAAGGACACCAGGGGGAAGCTCATCTCCTGCCTCAATCTTCTTAATCCTTTCTTTTGCCCTGCGTTCTATCTCTTGAATATCCGAAAGCCCTTTCTCGATTAATCTATTGAGTTCCTCCGCAACCCGAGGATCCACTGGTATGTCCTTCCATTTCCTCCAATGGATCTCTTTAAGTAATTCCTTGGTGACAACCGTGCCTGCGGGTAACTTCTCCCAACTTTTGTTAAGACGCTGCCCTTCGAGAAGCTCAAGGGCTCTGTTTTTGATAAAATCTTCGATGATCTTCTGTTCGGTCTCCATATCCTTCAAAACCTGAGCCTTTTCGGCTTCTTCTATCTCTTTGGCTCTTTTGTCCTTTTCAAGCCCCCTTCTGGTCAAAACCTTGGTATCGATGACCACCCCCTCTATCCCATGAGGAACCCTAAGGGAAGTATCCTTCACATCTGCTGCCTTCTCCCCAAATATAGCCCTCAAAAGCCTTTCTTCAGGGGTGAGCTGAGTCTCACCTTTGGGGGTCACTTTCCCCACCAAAATATCCCCTGGTTTTACTTCTGCCCCTATTCTTATAATACCGCTCTCATCGAGGTTTCTAAGCTGTTCTTCGCTCACATTAGGTATATCCCTTGTTATCTCCTCTCTACCAAGCTTCGTCTCTCTTGCCACACACTCAAATTCCTCGATATGGACCGAAGTAAAAGTATCCTCCTTCAAGAGCTTTTCGCTCACCAAAATGGAATCCTCAAAGTTGTAACCACCCCATGGCATAAAAGCCACAAGCACATTCTTACCCAAAGCCAGTTCCCCAAGGTCCGTACTCGGACCATCAGCGATAACCTGCCCTTTTTGAACTCTCTCCCCCTTCCTGACGATAGGCCTTTGATTGATGCAAGTCCCTTGGTTTGATCTTTGAAATTTCACCAAGTTATAAATATCGACCCCCACCACCTGACCATCCTCCTCGGCCCTGATGACGATCCTCTGGGAATCAACGCTCTCTACCACACCTGATCTTTTCGCCACCACCGCTGCCCCAGAATCCCGAGCCACGATCTTCTCCATACCGGTACCGATAAGAGGAGCTTGGGGTTTCAACAAAGGTACCGCTTGCCTCTGCATGTTCGATCCCATCAGCGCTCGGTTAGCATCGTCATGCTCCAAAAACGGGATCAGTGAGGCCGAAACGCTTACAACCTGCTTAGGCGATACGTCCACATAATCCAACTCCTCGGGCTTCACCATAACGTATTCGCCACCTCTTCGAGCTTGAATTAAATCCGCCGTGATCCTTCCGGTCTCATCAACGGGGATCTTGGAATGGGTTATGGTATACTTCTCCTCATCTAAGGCATAAAGGTAATGAACCTCATCGGTAACCCTTCCATTTACCACTCTCCGGTAAGGCGTCTCGATAAAACCAAACTCATTGATCCTCGCATAGGTGGTCAAGGAGACTATAAGACCTATATTGGGTCCCTCGGGGGTCTCAATAGGACAGATCCTACCGTAATGAGAAGGATGAACGTCTCTTGCCTCAAACCCAGCCCTTTCTCGAGAAAGTCCACCTGGCCCTAAGGCGCTCAGACGCCTTTTGTGGGTCGTTTCAGAAAGTGGGTTCGTCTGATCCATAAACTGCGACAATTGTCCAGACCCAAAGAACTCCTTAAGGGTCGCCGTAAGCGGCTTGGAATTCACCAAATCTTGGGGCATTAAGAACTCCACGTCCTGAATGCTCATCTTCTCCTTTATGGCTTGAGCCACTCGATTAAGGCCTATATAAAATTGGTTCTCCACAAGCTCCCCAACTGTTCTCACCCGGCGATTCCCAAGATGATCTATATCATCAACACTTCCCTTACCTTCTGCCAGAGAAACCAAGTATTTCACCACCTCCAACAGATCCTCGGGCCTCAAAACAGTAACCTCATAGGGGACATTCAAACCCAACTTGTGGTTTAACTTCATCCGCCCAACAGGTGAAAGGTCGTATCTCTCGGGGTTGAAAAATAGATTGTAGAAGAAGGCTCTGGCTGTCTCCAAAATCGGCGGTTCCCCTGGTCTCATCCTCCGATAAATTTCTATTAAGGCCTTCTCCTCCTCGAGCTTCCTTATCTCCTTTAAAGGGTCTTCCTTTTGCCAAGCCTCTTCCCTTTCAACTAAAGTAAGTCTCACTGGGTCGATCAATAGGGTCTCTCTTATACCAAACGAAATTTTATCTTCTTCCTTTTTGATAATCTCGAACTCTTTTATGCCCCTTTCCTTTATGGTGCTTAACCTCTCGGGAGTGAGTTCTTCGTTTATTTCGACCAGGATCTTCTTACTTTCAGGATCCACTATGTCACAAGCCGCTACGCTTCCGAAAAGCGCCTCTTCATCGACAGGAAGTTCTTGGATCCCTGCTTCTTCTATTTTCTTGAACAAGACCTCGTTAATCCTTCTTCCCTTTTTAACGATAACTTCCCCCGTGTGAGGATTTACGATGTCGCAAGGTGCCTTCTCTCCGAGAAGCGTTTCTTTTGTGACCTTTTTCCAAAAGGTCCCTTCACGGATAATCACCTTTTCAACACTGTAAAACTCCCTTAATAGGTCCTCAGTACTATACCCTGCTGCTTTAAGAAGGACTGTGGCCGGTATCTTTCTACGTCTGTCAATCCTCACGTAAATCAAATCCTTTTGATCGAATTCGAAGTCAAGCCAGGAACCTCGATAGGGGATTATCCTCGCAGTATAAATAGGCCTACCCGCATAAGCACTTGGCATCTCCTGATCGTAAAAAACACCAGGAGACCGATGTAGCTGATTTACCACTACTCTTTTCGTGCCATTTATGACAAAACAACCGTTAAAAGTCATCAGGGGAATCTCACCAAAATAAACTTCATGCTCCTTTATGACTTTCGTTTGTCCAGTCTTAACACCTTCTTGTACATCATAAATCACCAGTTGGACCGTTACCCTCAAAGGTGCCGCATAAGTGAGCCCTTTGACTATACACTCCTCCACATCGTATTTGGGTTCATCAATCCTATATTTGACAAACCGCAATTCAGCCGTTTCATAGAAATCCTTAACGGGAAATATCTGCTTGAAAACCTTTTGGATACCTATATCCTTCCGCTCCTCCGGCGGTATTTCCTTTTGCAATAACTTCTGGTAGGATGAAAGTTGAACTTCCAAAAGGTGCGGTACCTCAAGCGTTTCTAAAACCTTACCGTACCTTTTCCGCACCCTTTTTTCTTCTAAAAAACCCATCCCTTCTCCTCCTTCCAATATAGACAAAGGGAACCCTTTGTGAAGAGCCCCCTTTCTCTTCTTATTTTATTTCTTTTTCCCCATGCAATTAAAAGGGGTTGATCCCCTATTTTACTTCAACAGTAGCCCCAGCTGCTTCGAGTTTTTCCTTTATCTTCGTGGCTTCTTCTTTAGATACCTTCTCCTTAATGGGCTTGGGGACGCTCTCAACAAGTTCCTTGGCCTCTTTCAAACCAAGCTCCGTAAGCTCCCTTACGACCTTGATGACTTGAATCTTCTTATCCGCCTGGAACCCGGTGAGTATCACGTCAAATTCCGTCTTTTCTTCTACCTCGGGAGCTGCCATTACTGCCTGAGCCCCTGCCATAGCGGGAACGGCAGCCATGGGGGCCATTGCTTGGACCCCGAACCTCTCTTCCAACGCTTTAATGAGTTCAACCAACTCAAGTACCGTCATCTGCTCTATGTACTTTATCACGTCCTCCTTAGTTAGTCTGAGTTCGGTCATCTCTCCTTCCTCCTTTCTTATTTCTGTTTCTTTTCCTTTATAGCCTCAAATACCCCTAAAAGTTGGACCATAGGGGCAGAGAGCACCATTGTCAACCTTGCCAAGGGAGCTTTCATCATACCTATAAGTTGCGCTATGAGAATCGGTTTGGGTGGAAGATTGGCAAGGGCCTTTATCTCCTCAACTCCCAGGACTCTCCCCTCAACGAGTCCAACCTTTATGTCTAATTCCGGTTCTTCTTTTATAAAATCCACAAGCACCCGAGCCGGAACCATCGGATCATCGTAAGCCAAAACCACTCCATTTGGTCCAACAAAATAAGGAGCCAACGCTTCAACGGGCGTTTTTTCGGAAGCCATTCGCAAAAGCGTATTTTTAACCACCCGGTACTCTATGCCCTGTTCCTTGAGCTGTTTCCTCAAACGGGTCAAGGTCTCTACCGGAAGCCCTGTGAAATCCGTCAGAAACACCGCCTTAACCCTCGTAAATTTATCGCGTAATTCTTCCACAAGCTTCCTTTTCTCTTCCCTATTAAGCACTTCACCCCTCCTTACATGCCTAAAGCTTCTCTTAAGGATTCGGGACTGACCTTAACACCCGGGCTCATGGTTGTAGAAAGAGTAAGGGTTTTTATGTAAGTGCCTTTACTTGTAGGCGGTTTCGCCCTCATGATGCTATCAAGAACACTCACCACGTTTTCGTAAATCTTATCGGGACCAAAGGAGAGCTTACCAACCGGTACATGAACGTTACCATATTTGTCAACCTTATACTCGATTCTGCCCGCCTTGAGTTCTTTAACCACCTTGCCAACATCAAAGGTGACCGTTCCCGTTTTTGCCGAAGGCATAAGCCCTCGTGGTCCAAGGATTTTTCCGAGCCTTGAGACCACCTTCATCATATCGGGGGTAGCCACAACCTTATCGAAATCGAGCCATCCTTCCTTCTCGATTTTATCAGCCAGTTCCTCCGCTCCCACATAATCGGCCCCCGCTTCCCTGGCCTCTTTTTCCTTCTCACCCTTGGCAAAGACCAAAACCTTCACCTCTTTACCCGTCCCATGGGGGAGTACCACGCTACCCCTGACCATCTCCTCGGGTTTTCTAGGGTCCACTCCAAGCCTTACCGCCAATTCAACGGTCTCATCGAATTTAGCGTAAGAGAGCTCCTTCAAAAGTTCAACAGCCTCCCTCAGGGGATAGCGCCTTGTGCGATCCACCTTCTTCTTAACCTCCAGATATTTCTTCCCCCTTCTGGCCATCCTCTCCTCCTAATCCACGATCTCAATACCCATATTTCTGGCCGTACCTTCCACAATCCTCATGGCCTTTTGAAGATCATCGGTGTTAAGATCAGGGAGCTTTATTCGAGCTATCTCTTCGAGCTGTTTCCGAGTGACCTTTCCCACTTTGACTCTATTAGGTTCCGAAGACCCCTTGGCGATCTTTGCCGCCTGTTTCAAAAGAAACGAAGTTGGGGGAGTCTTCAACACGAAGTCAAAGGTTCTGTCCTTATAAATGGTCACCACCGCTGGAACTATGGTCCCTTCCATGCCTTTGGTGCGTTCGTTGAACGCCTTACAGAACTCCATAATATTGACCCCATGTTGCCCAAGGGCAGGTCCTACCGGTGGAGCCGGAGTCGCCTGTCCTGCCGGAAGCATTAATTTTACCGTAGCCTTCACCTCTTTCTTCTTGGCCATCATCAACCCCCTTAAGCGGGTTCTACCTGCATTACATCTAATTCAATAGGAGTAGCTCTGCCGAATATGCTTATAAGGACTTTTACCTTCCTCTTGTCCGGATGAACCTCCTGGACCGTACCAACGAAATTAGCGAAAGGTCCTTCTATAACCCTTACAGTATCACCCTCTTTTAAACTAACCCTGGGCTTAGGCTGATAAGCCCCTTCCTTAAGCTGAGCTATGAGCTCTTCAGCCTCCTCGTCAGGAAGCGGAACGGGACGAGTTCTACTTCCCGCAAACCCTGTAACCCGCGGGGTACTTCTAACCACATGCCAAGTCTCATCATTCAGTTCCATCTTCACCAAGATGTAACCCGGAAATATCTTCTTGGTGGTGGTACGCTTTCTACCCTTTACCACCTCCATGACCGTTTCGGTCGGAACGATGATCTCCGAAAAATACTTGCCTCGGGCGTCCTTTTCACCTTGGCGAACCTTCTCCTCTTCGAACTTACGAATACGTTCCTCCAAGGCTGCCTTCACCCTCTCTTCATAACCCGCAAGCGTATGTACTATGTACCACTTCTGTGCCATGTTAACCCAACACCGCCTTCATAAAGGCTGCTATGATCAAATCTATTATCCCCAAATAAATGGCCATAATGATAACCAAAATCAAAACCACAAAAGTAGCCCCTAAAACCTGTTTCCTCGGTGCCCAACTAACCCGCTTGGCCTCAGCCCTAACCTCCTTCAAAAACTCCACTAACTGCCTTATTTTGTCCCTCACCCAATACCCCCAAATATCAAAAATGGCAGGCCAGGAGGGATTTGAACCCCCAACCTCCGGATTTGGAGTCCGGCGCTCTTGCCGTTAGAGCTACTGGCCTACCTTACTTCCCTATGAACGGTATGGCGCCTACAACTTGGGCAAAATTTCCTCAATTCGAGCCTATCCGGTGTATTCTTCTTATTTTTCGTCGTCGTGTAATTCCTCCTCTTACACTCCGTACAAGCAAGTGTAATTATAACCCTCATCTCTCACACCCTCAATCCATCACTTCTGTTACAACCCCAGCTCCTACGGTCTTTCCCCCCTCTCGAATAGCAAACCTCAAACCAGGCTCCAAAGCCACAGGCTCCAAAAGCTCAACCTCCAAATTCACATTATCAC
>Ga0071330_1121268_pt1 | contig 54240 bp, 52 predicted proteins | sample GBScel77sediment_FD_63802 | JGI IMG/M metagenome (GOLD analysis project Ga0071330, IMG submission 63802) | Hot spring sediment microbial communities from Great Boiling Spring, Nevada - Cellulolytic enrichment Sediment 77C v2 (version 2) | ecosystem: Environmental > Aquatic > Thermal springs >...
TGAGCATTCGATGGTCGGCACTTCCAAAGCTCTGGAAGAGATAAGGAGGCAGAGGGGTTGGAGCGTGAGGGAGCTGAATGAGGAGCTTGAGAGGAGGAAGAGGGTGCTGGAGTTTATGCTGGAACACAACATAAGGGATTTCAAGAGGGTGAGCAACATCATTCACACCTATCAGACAAAGCCGGATAAGGTTATGGAAGCTATTTCGAAGGGTAAGGAGGGATAAAATGTTTAAAGAAGCGAACAGACTTACCTACATAGGATACAAGCTTTTTGCAAAGGAAATCAGTAAAAAAGAATCAAAGTACTTCGAACTTGAGAGGGCTTTGAAAAAGGCAATGATTTCAATGCCTCCTGAAATGTACATCGCCACTGCGAGAATGTTCTCGCTCATTTTTGGAGTGATAGGGGCAATTATGGGACTGATTATCGCTTTCATACTCGTCAGATACATTGGTGTGCCACCATTATTCAACATTTACCTTCCCGAACCTCTCGAAACTTACTGGCTTTTTTACAGATCTTTCGTTTATGCGGGTATTCTGGCGATAGGCACAACCTTGATTTTATACTATCTCGGAAATCTTATATTTGCAATCTACCCTTCAACCGTCATAAGTGACAGGAAAAGCAAGATCAACAGAGTTCTTCCGCATGCAATCATTTTCATGTACTCTTTAAGCAAAGGTGGGATGAATCTGGTTCAGATTTTCAGAGCTCTTGCAGACAACCATGAGGTTTATGGAGAGGTGTCGAGAGAGGTATCAAGGATTCTCTGGGAGGTTGAGGGTCTGGGCAAGGATTTGAGAACAGCTCTTGCTGAGGCTGTTAACAGCACACCGTCTGACAATTTCAGGGAGTTCTTGCACGGACTCATAACCATAATTGACAGCGGGGGTGATATTACAAGGTACTTTGAGGAGAGAGCAGATTTTTACTTTGAGAGAGCGAGACAGGACCAGAAAAGCTTCCTCGAATTTCTTGGTCTGATGGCAGAAACCTACATCACAGCATTCGTGGCTGGTCCTCTTTTCCTCATTATAATCCAGACCGTAATGTCAGTTATAGGACAGGCAAACGATGTTGCACTGTTTTCCATCATCTACTTCGTAATCCCCATCGGTTCATTCATGTTTGCGATGATTATCAAGCTTTTAACTCCGGGAGATGTTGGTAGCGCTCCGAGGTTGAGAGAAAGATACATGTACGTCAGGCGATCATCGGAACTTGAACCAAAGGAAAAGAAAAAGGTCGAAAAGAAGGTGGGTAGATACAGGCTGAGAAAGAGACTAAGAAACCCCTTCAGACTCATCATAGAGAACCCGTATTACACGTTTGCATTCAGCATTCCAGCAGCAATTATAATACTGATTTACGGGATGTTTGTAAATCCTTACATTCCCGGCATGGACTTGAAGTACTGGTTCTTTTCCTATGACGATTACATCTTTATCTCTCTAATGGTCATTCTCGCCCCGTTCGCGTTCTTCTTTGAGCTTGGCAGGAGAAACGTGAAGACCTACATGCGTTTGACACCTATATTCCTCAGCAAGCTTGCATCAGCCAACGAAAGCGGTATGCCCATCTATCGTGCAATTTCAATGATAGCAAAAACCGACACCAGCCCGCTGAGAAAGGAAATAGCAAAAATAAAAGCTGACCTCGACTGGGGAATAAGTCTTTCGGATGCGCTTGTAAGGTTTGCCAACAGGTTGAAAATATTTGAGATTTCAAGAACGATGACCCTGCTCAACGAAGCTCTGAAGTCAACGGGAAACGTCACGGAAGTTCTGATGATCTCAGCGAAAGATGCAACAAGTGCTGAATTGCTCAGGAGGGAAAGGTTGACAAACATGTTCATGTATTTGATCATAGTTTACATAGCCTTCTTCGTTTTCATCGGCATAGTTTATGTAATCTCATCAACATTCCTCTCAACTCTTGCTGAAAGTGCCGCAAAGGTTCAGGCAACTGGGCAGAGCTTCCAGCTTTTGAAGAGCGTTGACACTTCACTCTACAAAAACGTCTTCCTGCATGCAGCTGTTTTTCAGGGAATCTTTGCCGGAATGGTTGCAGGAGTTATGGGTGAGGGAAGTTTGAGCGCCGGGGCAAAGCACTCCTTCGTAATGCTTACGATTGCCTACGTGGTCTTCAGCGTGCTGTTCGGATTTAAGCTCATCTAAAATTTTTCAAGCAGACATCTCCGGCAATTCTTGAGAGACCAAAAAAATTTAATGATTCAGGTAGAGATAGGGTAATGATCGAAGAGAGCAGCGGAGAAATAAAGATTATTGAACTTGAGGATATTCCTGGTGTGGGTCCTGAAACAGCGAGAAAGCTTAGAGAGGCCGGTTTTTCAACAATCGAAGCTGTTGCTGTAGCCTCACCATCGGAACTTGCCAATTTAGGTGGGATCAGCGAAGGTAACGCCTTAAAAATTATCCAGGCTGCAAGGAAAATGGCCAACATAGGTGGATTTGAAAGTGGAGACAAGGTTTTTGAAAGAAGAAAATCTGTTAAAAAGATAACCACGGGAAGTAAAGATCTTGACGATTTACTGGGTGGGGGTATTGAGACTCAATCCATTACAGAGTTTTTCGGTGAGTTTGGTAGCGGCAAGACACAGATCTGCCATCAGCTGGCTGTAAACGTTCAGCTTCCGGAAGATGAGGGGGGGCTGGAGGGATCTGTTATTGTAATAGATACCGAAAACACCTTCAGACCTGAGAGGATAATACAGATGGCGGAGGCAAAGGGTCTTGACTGGAATGATGTCCTGAAAAACATCTTCGTCGCCCAGGCTTACAACTCCAACCACCAGATGCTTCTTGTTGATAATGCAAAGGAGCTGGCAGAGAAGCTCAAGAAAGAGGGAAGACCCGTGAGACTTGTGGTTGTTGATTCACTCATGTCCCATTTCAGAGCCGAGTACGTGGGAAGAGGGACTCTGGCCGACAGACAGCAGAAGCTGAACAGACACCTGCATGACCTGATGAGGTTCGGTGACCTTTACAATGCTGCAATTGTTGTTACAAATCAGGTTATGGCACGCCCGGATGTGCTTTTCGGAGATCCAACGAAGCCGGTTGGCGGACACATAGTTGCCCATACGGCAACTTTCAGAATTTACCTCAAGAAGGGTAAGGATGATCTCAGAATTGCAAGACTGATCGACTCACCCCATTTGCCTGAAGGGGAGGCCATTTTCAGAGTAACGGAAAGGGGAATTGAGGACGTGGAAGAAAAGGAGAAAAAGAAAAAGAAAAATTAAATTTTTTAACCGGTCGATTGGTTAGCTGAAAGGATTCCTAACCCTTGGGTAGCTTAATTACAAAGATAGCTCCATCTTTATGACTCTCAAATGTTAACTTTCCCCCATACCTCTCCACGAGCTTTCTGGCTATGAACAGTCCAAGACCTGTGCTACCCGATGCACTGAATCCCTCCTCAAATATTTTATCCCTTAATTCTTCCGGAATTCCCACACCGTAGTCTTTAATTCTCAATTCAACAGTCTTTCCAATATCAGTTACTTCGAAATCAACTCTTTTCGTCTTTCCATGAGTTATGGAGTTGTGAACAATGTTATCGATAACTGTATAAATTCCATTATCTGCCAAAACTGCAGCTTCTCCACCTTTCCAGTTCCATTCAACGTCGTATCCCTCCATCACTTCTTCCACGACCTCTTTGAGTTTTAAGCTCCTCATTCCCTCCTTCTCCTCTAAACCTCGCAGTCTGCTTAGCGTCCTCACAATATCTTCACAAATCTGACGGATCCTGTCATAGTATTTTCTCTCCCCACTCTCTGATCCCAGTTCTGCAAAGAGAGAAATTGCTGCCACTTTGTTCTTAATGTCATGCCTCATTATTTTGTTCGTAAGGGACAAAGCATCATTTAGCGTCTTCAACTCCTGTGCAGTCCTCTCTATCCTCTCAAGAAGCATGTTGATGTTTTTTGCCAGTTCAGAAATTTCATCATCACCTCTAACGCTGATTCTCTCCCTGAAATCTTTCAGCTCTTTTAAGAACATCCCCACCGACAAAATCCTACGAAGCTCCCTATCCAGCATTGCGAAGATGGCAAAAGTTAAAACAGAAGCCGTAATCACCACAGAGATGAGAACAATTTTGATTGAATTTGACGAGAGTTCAAGCCAGAAGGGATAAACTGAGAATACAGCATTGGCCACCGTATTCCCCCAAATATCTTTCACCGGCAAGAAAACAGTGACGTTATCGCTGTAAAAGTAGCTGAGAGCGGTAAATCTTGGACTCACTATTTGAACCGGAAAACCAACTAAGGCTGAAATTTGCTCATCGTAAACCTTTCTGGCAAATATTAGCCAGCCTCTTGCTTCATCACTCCCCTCACTCGGGAGGATATTTCTAACAGCAACAAAAGTGGGAGACTGTAAGTCTACAATTCCTTTAAACTCGCTGTCAATACTTTTGATGAACTCGTAAAGTTCTTCTGGAATCTCCATTGAAGTTCCGTTCTTCCAGTCGTAGGCTCCGGCCCAGACAACCTTTTTCTGCCTGTCTAAAAATATTATGTAGTTCATTTCGATGTCGATGAAAGTCTCGTTAACAAGGTTTGACTTTATGTACTCCTGATTTCTGCTGAGAATAAACTCGTAAGTGTCATCCCAGTAAGCCCAATCTTTGCAGATTTTGTCGATTTCATCAATCTCCCTGTCAAGAGCACTGTTGACAAGTTCAACCTTCTCTATTATTACTCTATCTCCAATCTCCTTTGAAAGACTCAACATCGTGAAGACAGTGAAGACTGCTGATACAGATCCCATTACCAGTATTGTGAATACAATCACAGCCAGAAATCTCCGCCTCACAGACATCCGTTACCTCCTTTATGCCTCTACTTATTGTAGTAAAATTTTTTGTTTTTGTAGAGTAATTTTTGTAGAGAAAATAAGAAAAATAAATTAAACCTACGAAATTAAACCTACAAATGCCTGCCATTCACCGTCACTGGAATATAAAGCTGTCAGATACAAGCCTAAAACTTCGCCTCCCGTAAGCTCCCGGAATGAATCCGTAAAATATAAATATTATGGAACTTGATAAAGAAAGTTGAAGACGCTAAATGATGTTTTGCTTACAGGTGAAAAACATCTGGAGGTGTGAGTATGGCAATTGTTGTCGCGATAGACCATTCCGAAAGAACCCCGAGAATTGTTGATTTTGCAATTGAAGAGGCGAAGCTCAGGGGAGAGAAACTTCTTTTCGTCCACTCTCTCTATGGAGGTGACAGAACAAGTGTAAAGGAAATAGAGGCAGGAAATAAGCTGCTGGATTATGTTGCCAGCCTTGCTGAAAGCAGGGGTGTTGAGGCCGAAAAACACCTCCTTATTAGGGGGAAGGAGCCTGAAGAAGATATAGTTGAGTTTGCCGATGAGGTTGATGCGAGTATAATTATAATAGGTGTCAGAAAAAGAAGGCCTGCAGGAAAACTCCTCTTCGGAAGTGTTGCACAGCATGTTATTCTTCACGCAAGGCAACCTGTTATCTGCATAAAATGATGCCAAACCTTTAATTTCCCTTCGTTTATTTTTTCCAATGTTTCGTGTGATTCCCGCTGTTGATCTCAAGGATGGAAAGGTAGTCAGGTTGAGACAGGGGAAGGAGAACGAAGTAACATTCGAGGCAGAGAATCCGGTAGAAATAGCAAAAAATTGGGTGATGAGGGGTGCAAGAGTTCTGCATGTAATTGACCTTGATGGTGCCTTTCAGGGAAGAATGAGGCATGAGGATGTTATTGCTGAGATCGCATCTTTTGCAGAAGTGCAGGTAGGCGGGGGAATAAGAGATTTCAGCACTGCTGAGAGGCTTTTTGAGCTGGGTGTTGAGAGAGTCATTTTTGGAACTCTTGCAGTGGAGAAGGTGGATGAGCTGAGAGAATTTGCAGAAAGCTGGGAGAGGAGAGTCATGATAGCCATAGATTCAAAAAAAGGCAGAGTTGCGGTTAAAGGCTGGAAAGAGACTTCCAGTCTGAATCCAATTCAGCTTGCAAAAATTTACGATGACCTCAAAGTCAGCTTCCTCTACACAAACATCGACGTTGAGGGTCTGGTTTCAGGGATAGAAAAAGAAAGAATTGCAGAAGTTGTTAAAGCTCTAAGAAATCCGGTTTATGTTGCAGGCGGGATAACGAGCGTTGAGGACATCAGGTTTGTTAAAAGGGCTGGGGCGGCAGGGGTTATAATTGGTTCAGCCCTATACACTAAAAAGCTTAAATTTGAAGAAGCATTAAAGGTGGAGTATGAAAAAATTTAGCAGAAAAACCGAGGAAACCGAGGTCACGGTAATTATTGACGCGGAGAAGACTGAAGTTGAAACAACGATTGCATTCCTTGATCACATGGTGAAAACACTTTCAAGACATTCTGGAATTGCCATGAGAGTTGAGGCAAAGGGAGACCTTGAGCACCACGTAATTGAAGATGTAGCCATCTTGCTCGGCAGAGCTTTAGCAGAGATTAATAAGAAGGGCGTTGAGAGGTTTGGCGATGCGATAGTTCCGATGGATGATGCCGTAGCAATCTGCGGTCTCGATTTCAGCGGGAGAGGTGTGCTTGTGGTTGAAGGGGAGTTTGGAGACGGAGAGATGAAAGAGGAAGATTTTCTGCATTTCCTCGATACTCTCTGCAGGAATGCAGGGCTTAACGTTTACCTTAGCGTGAAGGGAAAGAACTCGCACCATAAGATGGAGGCCGCTGTAAAGGCGATTGCCATATCCCTGAAAAAAGCCTTGAAAAAGAGTGGTAATGAATACAGAAGTGCGAAGGGGGTACTGGATTAGTGATCGAGGTTAGAGACCTTTCAAAGCAATTCGGAAGGAAGATCGTGCTAAAAGGCTTAAATTTTAAAGTAAACGGTAAGGTGGCAGTTCTCGGTTACAACGGTGCTGGCAAGTCCACACTTGCTAAAATAGTCGCCGGAATAATCAGACCGACTGAAGGGGAGGTAAAGGTCTTTGGAAAGGACCCTTCAACATCTCCGGATGCAAGGAAGAGAATCGGCATTGCCACTCACAACCCGATGCTGTACGGTGAGCTCACCGTTAAGGAGAATCTCAAATTTTATTCAAGAATTTACGGAGGAGAGAAAAAATTGGAGGAGCTGGCAGAAAGGTTTGGATTTTTGGATTACCTTAACAGCAAGGTAAGTGAACTTTCAAGGGGATACCTGCAGAGAGTTTCACTGGCAAAAGCCATTGTAAACGACCCTGATTTGCTCATACTTGACGAGATAACCTCAGGACTTGATCTGGAAGTCAGAAAAAAGGTTCTGGATACTGCTGAGAGCTTCAAAGGGACACTTCTTTTTACAACCCACAATATTGAGGAAGCAAGGATTTGTGATAAATTTATAGTTTTAAGAAATGGAGTGCTCGCTTACAACGGAAAGAGCTTTGAAAAAGCTTTGGAGGCGCTTAATGAGATTACTTGAACTTGCAAAGAAGGACTTAAGGCTCGAGATAAAAAATAAATCAAATATCAGTTTAATGCTTCTCTTCAGCCTTACTGCAGCTTTTCTTTTCAGCGCATCAATTTCGGAGCCGGGGAAGATATTCTCCTCTCTCCTCCTTATAATTTTCTTCCTCGCCGGAATGCTTGGTTACTCGGCATCCTTTCTTAAAGAATACGATTCGGGCACAATTGAGGGTTTGAAAGCTTCACCTCTAACCCCACAGGAGATAATTGGCGGGAAAATTCTCTTCAACCTCTTCCTCATGCTTGCCATCCAGACATTCATTTTTCCTGTCTGCTACGCACTTTTTGATGTTGAAGGAGATTTTGTTCTTGCCTTCTCCACCTTTGCAATCTGCAATGCCGCTTTATCGGTTACCATCACCTCTCTATCACCTTTGCTTTCCCATTCAAGGGCGAGGGAAATGCTTCTTCCGGTTATGCTCTTTCCCGTTATTTTCCCGCTCATAAACTCAACTGTTATTGCTGTTAACAGTGCTCTTGAAAGTTTTCTGGATTTCGAAAGAATCCTGTTTATTGTAGCCTACACGGGCATAATCTCAAGCCTTTCAATGATTACCGCTGACAGAGTTGTTTAAATCAGAAAATAAAAAGTAAAAAATCAAGAGCTCTCCTTCAGCAACCTCCTGAGCAATTTACCTGTGGGTGTTCTCGGCAAAGGCTTGTCTGTGAACTCAACTATCCTTGGGAGTTTGTATCTGGCAATTTGTTTCTCAAGAAAACTCAAGATATCTTCCCTGAGCTTATCATCTGGCTGGTAACCTTCCTTGAGCCTTATTATTGCCTTTACAACCTGTCCTCTTATTCCTTCAGGATCCGGAACGCCAACTACAGCACATTCAACAACTGCCGGATGCGTGTTCAGTGGCTGCTCTATCTCATCGGGACCTATTCTGTACCCGCTGGATTTGATTAGGTCATCATCTCTGGAAACGAAGTATATGTAGCCGTTTTCATCCTTTCTTACAAAATCGCCAAGAACGTTCCATCCGTTCTTTACGCTTTTCGCCTGCTTCTCCTGCAAATCTCTCGACGGGTGGTTCCAGTATCTTATTCCTGTTGGGCCCTTGATGTACAGACTTCCGACTTCATCAGCCCCGCATTCTTTGCCTGTCTCGGGGTCAACGATTTTGGTAATGTAACCTGGCACAGGAAAGCCTATGCTCCCGGCAACAGGTTTAGGAGCGCAGGCATTGGCGATGCAGATGTGAAGCATTTCTGTCGCTCCCAGAGACTCGTATATGTCCATTCCAAAAACTTCCTTCCACCTTCTTGCTGTTTCAGCCCCAAGAGCTTCCCCTCCACCTGTGAAAAGCCTCAGACTGCTTATATCGTATTTCTGCATGTATTCCTCCAGCCTGGGATCCGCAAGAATCATTCTGTATGATGTTGGGAGAGACGAGAACACAGTGATTCCATGCTCCTCAACGTATCTGAAGAAGTTCTCGACAGTGAATCTGGGCCAGATGCTCGCTGCAGCACCATGGAAGTAGGGTATAAGGCAGCCATTACCGTAACCCATCGCAAAGCTAACTGGAGCAGGGCCTCCGACAACATCATCCGGTGTCAGCTTCCATACATACTTGCCAACGAGGTAAACAGATGATATTACGTTCTCTACAAAGTGCACGCAGCCCTTGGGCAAACCGGTTGTTCCAGAAGTGTAGAGTATGAGAGCCGGAGTGCCTATCCTCAGCGGCACCGGATCAAACTTCGCACTCTCTTCCATGACTTCTGTGAACGGTATGAATCCTTCCCTCTCTCCATCCATAACAACAAATGCCTTGGCAGTCTTTATCTCGTCCTTGACCTCATTTACCGCCGTAAAAACTCTTTCATCACCGCTGACGAACAGAGCTTTTATTTCAGCATTGTTTGAGACAAATGAGATCTCCTTTCCCGCCCACATCGGGTTGAGAGGCACCGGAATTGCTCCGGCTTTCATTATACCGAAATTCACCGCAATCGCTTCAGGCATGTTTCTTGTTCTGAAACCAACTCTGTCGTATGGTTTGACACCAACTCCAACAAGGAAGTTGGCAATCTTGTTGCTTAGCCTGTAAACGTCCCTAAAGGTAACTCTTTCATCCTCAAAGTAAACTGCAACCCTCCTTCCTCTCCCCTCCTTAATGTTTCTGTCCAGCAGCTCTTCTGCCAGATTCAATTCCTTTCTATCGCCAATATACTCCTGCACCTCGTCAGGGATTATTATTTCAGGCCAGCTTTCTTTTGGCACAACAAACTTCTCAATTTCCATCAAATCACCCCAAAACCTCCTTTATCTTATCCAGCGAATCTGGATTTTCAAGAGCAGAAGTGTCGCCGAGATCCTGCTTTGCAACAACCGCTTTTATTAGCCTCCTCATAATCTTCCCGCTTCTCGTTCTCGGAAGATCAGGAGTGAAAACAACTCTTTCTGGCTTAAATGGCTTCCCGAACTCCTTTACAATTCTGTCAACAATCTCCTTCTCCAGCTCCTCAGACGGGGAAAATCCGGGTTTCAGAGTTACGAACACCCAGATAACCTCTCCCTTGAGTTCGTCCGGGACTCCTATGCATGCTGATTCCTGCACTGCGGGAATCGAGTTGACTATGGTTTCTATCTCCGCAGGACCCATTCTCTTTCCGGCAACCTTTATGACATCATCAGCCCTTCCAAAGAGGAACCAGAATCCGTCCTCATCAACGTAAGCCCAGTCTCCATGATACCAAACTCCCTTCCATCTGCTCCAGTACGTCTTTATGTATCTCTCAGGATCTCTCCAGAAACCTCTCGTCATTGAGGGAGCGGGTTTTTTGCAAACCAGATATCCGATCTGCTGTCTTACAGAGTTGCCGGCATCATCAAAAACGTCTATATCCATCCCCAGTCCCGGATAGCCGAGTGTTGTGGGTTTGAGGGGCATTGCTGGTGAGGGCAGCAGGAAGCATCCGAAGATCTCAGTTCCACCCGAGAGGTTTATTATGGGGCATCTTTCCTCCCCAACGACTTTCAGCAGCCACATCCAGGTGTCGTGGTCTATCGGCTCCCCAGTATTGCCCGTAGCTTTTAAACTGCTCAGATCATGCTCCTTAACGATTTCATCCCCGTATCTCTTCAGCAATCTGTAAACTGTTGCTGATCCCCCGAGCTGGGTTATCTCAAACTCCTCGATCATCGCCCATATCCTGTCCTTCTCCGGGTAATCAGGAGCACCCTCAAACAGAACGTGCGTGCCACCGAGATGCTGACAGCCTATTATCTGCCACGGCCCCATCATCCAGCCAATGTCTGTGATCCACAGAAACACATCATCAGGCTTCAAATCCATGTTGAAGAATATCTCCTTGCTGCTCTGCAGCATCACTCCTGCATGTGAGAGCACCACGCCTTTTGGTTTTCCGGTAGTTCCTGATGTGTAAAGCAGCAACGCGGGATCATTTGGATCCATCTCAACTGTCTCGCATTTTCTGCTCTCCCTGATCTCATCCCAGTAAACGTCTCTGTCTTCCTTCATTTCCACCTCAGCGTCTGCTCTGTTCACGACAACAACCTTCTCAACGCTGGTTCCTTCAAGAGCTTTGTCGAGTTCAGGCTTGAGAGGAGTAACTTTACCCCTCCTGTAGCTCGCATCTGCTGTAACAGCAACCTTTGCCCCTGAATCAGCCAGCCTCGTCTGAATTGCGGCTGAGCTGTAACCTGAAAATATCGGCATTGCAACAGCCCCTATCTTCATCGCTGCAAAGAGAGTTACAACAGTTTCGGGAAACATGGGGAGGTACAGAGCTACAACATCTCCCTTGCCCACCCCGTAAGCCTTTAAGGCATTTGCAAGCCTGTTCACTTCTCTGTAAAGCTCTAAATAAGTGTATTTCCTAACTTCCCCATTCTCTCCCTGCCAGATAAAGGCAAGTTTGTTTCTCCTCTTTCTGTGTCTGTCAAGGGCATTGTAAACCACATTGACCTTTCCTCCCGGAAACCAGTCCGTCCACTCAATTCCTCTGGACATGTCAAAGACCTTATCGTAAGGCTCGAACCACTCAACATTGAGCCACTCAACCGCCTTGCTCCACCACCATTCTATATCTTCAGTGGACTTCTCGACCATCTGCCTGTAGTCAGAAAAGCCTTCAGCATCCATGAATGCCTTAACGTTTGACTCCTCAACAAGCTCCTTTGGTGGATACCAGACAAAACCCATATCACCACCTTAAAAAATAAAATCAGACGATTCCCATCTCCCTGAGCTTTTCAAGTTTCTCGCCCGAAATACCGAGATACTTACCATATATATACTCGTTATCAGCCCCGACTGGCCTGCAAACCCACTTAACCCTTCCCGGTGTCTTTGACATGTACCTCAGCGTGGAATTCGGAACCAGCACCTCACCGTAATGCGGGTCCTTAAGCTTGACAAAAGTCCTCTTGATTCTGAAGTGCTCAACTTCCATGACCTCTTTTGGAGCGTTAAGTCTTCCCGTCACAACCGTTCCCTTCTTGTCTGGTCTCCTTGAGTATTCTGTGACCATTTCAAGGATCTCTGCTGCGGTGTAGTTCATTGTAAACTTCTCAATTTCATGCTGAATCGCTGGCTGATTCTCGGGATTCAACCTTTCCCTTATGGTTGGGTATTTCTGCTGCAGATCAGGACGGTTCATGATTTCGCAGAGAGCAGCCCAGTTCGGATCCGTGAAGCCCGACATGAAGGTGTAACCATCCTTGCATCTCACGTAGGTGTAGGGAAAAACAGCATAGTCGAAGTTACCTGCTCTCACCATCTTCTTCTTCGTCAGATGGAAATACTGCATCAGGTAGTTTGAAATTGCAAGCAAGCCCTCAGGTGGGGATAAATCAATCATCTGCCCCTTTCCGGTTTTTCTTTTATACAGCAGAGCAAGAAGTATGCCAAAAGCAGCCCATGCTCCACCAACGTACCACCCCATCCAGTTTCCATGTTTTAGCGGTTTCTTGTACTCTTCAGGCACTTCTGGATCAAGTTCAGGCTCTCCTGTAACTGACATAATCACTCCCCTTGCCTGATCTGTTAAATCATAATCAGGCTGATTTGGTCTGCTCTCCGCATCCTTACCAAAATGCCCGTAAGCACTGATTGCACAGTAAATCAGTCCCGGATTTATCTCCTTAAGCTGTCTGTAACCAACACCGAGTGAGTCCATATATCCGGGCTTAAATGACTCTATCAGCACATCCGCTTTCTTTACCAGCCTCTTAAGCATGTCTCTACCTTCTTCACTCTTGATGTTCAATGTAACATGGAACTTGTTTCTGCCCTCAGTGAGATAAGCAAGTCCTGCATCCTTTACCATTATTCCGTAAGGAGTCATTTTCCTTGCAATGTCTCCTTCAGGTGGCTCTATCCTGATAACCTCAGCACCAAGTTCAGCCAGTATGGACGATGCAAAAATCCCTGCATAGCTCCCGTAGCTCATATCAAGAACCATAACATCATCCAGAGCCTCAGGTTTTCTCATGGCATCATCAGGGTTCGTTTCGCTGTAGATATACCTCGCATACTGAGGATCCAGTGCCATTCCAACAATCTTTTTATCCTCCATTTTATCACCTCACGGGAACTTCAATCCCTTCTTCCCATCCCAGTCCGGCGGAGGGCACTGTGATGGAACAGCTGGATTCCACTTGTAGATCACACCTTCCTCATACAGCTTTTCGATTTCTTCCATGCTCAGGCCAAGGTACTTTGTTAAAACAAACTCATTGTCGAAGCCCATGGGTCTTGCACCCCATTTCAGCCTTGATGATGTTTCCATTCTTGGAGGGTAGCATGGTTCGACAAATTTTCCGTATAACGGGTCATCATACTCCATGATCGCTCCTCTCTCCCTCAGATGCTCGCTGTAATAAGCCTCCTCAGCATCAACGACGTGTGTTGCGGCAAAACCATATCTGTCTGCAAGATCCTCAATCTCCTTTACTGTTTTGTTCTTTGCCCACTCTGCTATTTCCTTCAGAATGTACCTCGCATTCTCATCCTTGAGTCTTTCCAGCGGGTCTGCAAATCTCTCATACAGATCCATTCTGTCCATTGCCTTGCAAAGCCCCATAAACTCCTCTTCTGTAAAGGCAACAATCGCTACCCATCCATCCTTGCAGTCGAACAGGTCTGAAGGGCAGATTGCCAGATCTCTGTTTCCGACTCTCTCCCTGTTTTTGCCTGTGATGTCAATATATGTCCAAGTCCAGTCGAGAAATCTGATTATGTTCTCAACCTGCGAGTAATCTATGTACTGCCCTTCTCCGGTCCTCTCTCTGTAATTAAGAGCTGCAACTATTGCAATCGCACACATCAAACCTGTAGTCCAGTCTGCTATCCAGACTCCTGACTTGATAGGCCCTCTACCTTCAAAGCCCGTGATGTAAGCCAGCCCTCCTTCACTCTGGGCTATCGCGTCGTATGATGTTCTTCCAGTGTATGGCCCCCATGTGCCGAATCCAGAGACGTGCAGCTGTATTATTCTTGGATTTATCTCTCTCAGTCTATCGTAACCTATTCCCCATTTAGAAAGTCTGCCGGGTGTGAGGTTGTCAACCACGACATCGCTCTTTTTTACAAATTCATAGAAAAGTTCCCTTGCCTTTGGATGTCCGAGATGCATTCCAACCCAGTACTTGTTGTGGTTTTGTTCAAGCAATCCCGGAGACAGATTTCTCCAGAAATATGCGTATGGCGTTACATAACGCATCTGATCTCCCCTTTTTGCCTCAAACTTGATGACTTCAGCACCAAATTCTGCAAGGTAGTCTGTAGCAGATGGCCCTAGCACAACTGAACAGACTTCAAGAACTCTCACGCCTTTCAGAGGTTCTGGCCTGTCAAAGATTTCCTCAGCGCCAAGCAAACTTTTAACAAACTCCATGTACTCTCTCAATACAACCCCTCCTTGCATTATTAATGATAACTAAAATTTACACTGTATAAGCTTTTCGATTATGATACTTTGGTAAAATTTAAGTATAAGTCAAACATTAAGGACAAATGGTGATTGAATGGTAGCTGTTGTGGGAGTTGGATATTCGGGCTTCAATTCCACCACACCTGACCTGAGCTGGAAGGAGATCATGTACGAGGCCGCTGTAAGGGCTTATACAGATGCGGGCATAAATCCACGCAGAGATGTTGACAGCTTTGTAACGTGTGCGGAAGACCTCTACGAGGGTTTTGCAATTTTCGATGAATTCGTTCCAGACCAGCTCGGGGCGGTAGTTAAGCCAACCTGCACGGTATGTGCAGACTTTCTCTACGGTTTGGCCACCGCATACATGCAGATAAGAAGTGGACTTGCGGATATAGCAGTTGTAGAAGCTCACAGCAAGGCAAGTGATATTCAGACTTTCGGAAATGTTGTTAAGTTTGCAATGGATCCAATATGGCTCAGGAACGTTGGAAATGCACATCCCTACTACCTCGCAGCCCTTGAAATGTTTCAGTACATGGTAGAGAGATGTCTCAGTGAAGAGGATGTTGCAAGAGTTGTTGTTAAGAACAAGAACAACGCTTTGCTTAACGAATCAGCCCCGTATGGAGCTAACATAACTCTCGAAGATGTCATGGCCAGTCCTAAGCTATTTGATCCAATGAAGAAACTGGAGATTGCCCCTCTTGCTGATGGTTGTGTTGTCTTTGTTCTTGCGAGTGATAAGGTAGCAAGAGAGCTTACAGACACTCCTGTTTGGGTTAAGGGCGTTGGATGGTGGAGCGAGACTTACGGATACGATACTGCAAGCTTCTCTGCAATGTACGCTTACAAGGCGGCGAAGATGGCATACAGGATGGCAGGAATAACAAATCCTGCCAAAGAAGTTGATTTTGCCGAGGTTGATGACAGGTTTGCATTCAAGGAGCTTCAGCACATAGAAGCTTTGCAACTTGCAGGAAAGTTCGACTCGGCAAGGTTGCTGGCCGAAGGCTACTTCGACAGGGATGGTGCTTTGCCCGTCAATGTTTCGGGAGGGAATCTCGGAGTTGGGAATTTGCTCGAGTGCACTGGAGGGCAGAAGGCTCTGGAAGTGGTTCTTCAGCTCCGCGGTGAAGCTGGTAGAAGGCAGCTAAGCGATGTGGAAACTGGAGTTGCACAGTCATGGAGATATTTACCAACTCACAGCGGTGCTGTGGCTGTTTTTGGTTTGTAGGGTGATGGTTATGGAAGTTGAGAAAATTAGCGGTTTGAAGTTTCACAAGAAGCAGGATGTGGCGATCGTTGGAGCGGGAATGACGACGTTCAAGAGGAGGCTTAACGAGACAGGGAGAGAGCTGAGCTATCTTGCAGTAAAGCAAGCTCTGGAGGAGGCTGGAATAACAATTGACAACGTTGAGATGGTTGTTATGGGCTCCGCACCTGACACGTTCGATGGCTTTCACATGAAGGGAGAATACCTCCTTGACGGAGCAGGTGGTTCGGACAGGCCATACATGAGGGTGTTCGTGGGTGGAGGAACCGGAGTCTTTGCCCCAATCGCCGGTTACTGGCATGTTGCAAGCGGTCTGGCGGATATTTGCCTTGTGGTTTGTGAGGAAAAAATGTCCTCAACTCATCCTCATCCCCAGTCTGCATTCAAGTACATCTGGGACCCGATACTCGATCGCCCCCTGAAACCCAACCTGATCTGGATTTTCGCACTCGAAATGCGCCGGTACATGCATGTCCACAACATCAAGCACGAGGACATCGCTCTTGTGTCGGTGAAGAACAAAGCAAACGCCCTTGACCACCCGTGTGCACAGGTGGCAGAGAGGATTACGGTTGAGGACGTGCTGAACAGCGAACCCATGGCTCTTCCTGTAAGAAGGCTTGATGTCTCCCCACCATCAGATGGGGCTGCTGCTTTGATAATGGTTGCTCCACACATTGCGAGACAGCTTACCGACAATCCAGTCTGGGTTACCGGAGTTGGCTGGGCTCTCGACACCACGTGGTGGACAAACCGTGATCTTTACTTCCCGCGCTATGTTGCTGAAGCCGCCAAAATGGCATACAGACAGGCACACATCACGGACCCGAGAAAGGAGATTGACGTTGCCGAACCCTATGACCCCTTTGATTACAAAGAGCTGCACCACATGGAAGGATTAGGCCTGGCAAAGAAGGGAGAGGCGCCGATTCTGACGAGAGAAGGAGTTACGCAGAGAGATGGAGATTTGCCCACCTGCCCTTCAGGAGGATTGCTGGGAGTTGGTAATCCAATTTCAGCTGCGATGGGTGTTAAGGCATGCGAGCTGTACTGGCAGCTTGCATACAGGGCTGGAAAGAGGCAGGTTGCGAAGGAGGTAACAACGGGCGTGTGTCAGGCGTGGGGAGATCTGATGCAGGTTGGAACGGTTATGGTTATGTCAAACAAGAGGTGATGTAATGGCTGTTGGCAAAAAGGATATTGAGTGTCCTCCATATGCTGAGGGGACACCGCTGAGTGATGCTGACATAAATGATAAGAAGGTCACGTATGTGGAAGACCATCCGGATATCCGCTATTCATGGACGGCCGGACAGGCAATAAGCAAGTTTCTGAATGGTTTGAAAGAGGGTAAGATTCTGGGAGTGAAGTGCAACAAGTGTGGCAGAACAATGGTACCTCCAAGAATGTTCTGCGAACTCTGTTACAAGCCCATTGACGGATGGGTTGAGCTTAAAGATACCGGTACCGTTGAGACATTCTCAATCTCCTACATCGATCCCGATGCCAGACCGCTGCCCGAGCCGGTAATTGTGGCCGTGATCTCCATCGATGGAGCTTCACCGCACATGGGAATAATGCACATCCTCGGTGAGATAAAACCGGAGGATGTTTACATAGGAATGAAAGTCAAAGCTGTCTGGAAGGGAGAGGAGGAGAGAGAGGGAGCGATTACGGATATCAAGTACTGGAAGCCATTGGAGGGATGAAGATGATTGAGAAGATTGTCAATCCAAAAGAGTTGAGACACTGGGATGGCAAGATAGAGCTCTACTGGGTTTACACAAGTGGAAGGGCTGGAGATGAATTCTTCAAGAAACTCATGAACGAGGAGAAGTTTCTGGCCGCTAAATGCAAGAAGTGTGGAAAAGTCTACTTCCCGCCAAGAATCTACTGCGAGAAGGACTTCAGCGAGACCGAGTTTGTGGAGGTAAGTGGAGAGGGTAAGGTTAGAGCGTTCACGGTTGCGAGACTTGACGCCTACGAGAAACCCTTAGAGAAGCCTGAAATTTACGCTGTTATCGATATCGACAACACAGACGGCTGCCTGATACATCTTCTTGGCGAAGTTGAGCCTGAAGACATCAAGGTGGGCATGAAGGTGAAGCCTGTTCTAAAGCCAAAGAGCGAACGGGAAGGGAAGATCACAGACATCGTCTATTTCAAACCCATCTAATTTTTTGGTGATAGCATGAACTTCGAATTTAGTGAAGAGCAGAGAATGATTGCCAGTGCTGCAAAAGATATAGCAAAGGACTTCCCGCCCGAGTACTGGAGGGAGAAGGAAGAAAAGGGAGAGTTTGCTGAGGAGTTTTTCAGGGCTATAAGCGATGCAGGCTTCATGGGAATAGTTATTCCGGAGGAATACGGTGGCAGCGGTTATGGTATGACGGAGCTGCTTATAGCGATGGAGGAACTTGCAGCGAATGGTTGCGGGATGGCTGGAGTTTGGTACATAACTCTTACAGAAGTTTTCGGTGGATTAACGATAGTGAGGCACGGAACCGAAGAGCAGAAGGAAAAGTATCTGCCAAAAATCGCAAAGGGTGAGATGGAGTTCTGCATGGCCTTAACTGAACCCGATGCAGGAACAAACACCCTTGCAATAAGAACGACAGCTGTGAAAGATGGAGACGAGTGGGTGATAAATGGAAACAAGATCTTCATCAGCGGTGCTGACAGGGCAAAGGGGATGCTTATTATCGCCAGAACAACGCCAAGAGATAAAGCAGAAAAGAAAACTCACGGAATAAGTCTTTTCCTTGCAGATTTACCAAACAATGCAATAAAGGTGAATCCAATTCCAAAGCACGGAATAAATTACTCCAAAACATGCGAGGTCAGCTTCAACAACCTCAGACTGCCTGAAAATGCCCTTATACCTCCACTGGATGGTGGATGGTACCATCTCCTTGACACGCTGAACCCTGAGAGAATGAGCTTTACAACTGCAGCTATTGGCATTGCCAGACTTGCTGTAAGCAAGGCGGTTGAGTACTCGAAACAGAGGGTGGTGTTCAGAGACCCGATAGGCAGTTATCAGGGGCTGCAGTTTCCGCTTGCTGAAGCATACGCAACTCTGGAGTGTGCAAAACTCATGAACTTCAAGGCCTCAACACTGTTCGATCAGGGAGCACATTACAGAGAAGTTGGGGCTGCTGCCAACATGGCGAAGGCTGTTGCGGTGGAGGCCGGGATAAAAGCTGTTTACTGGGCAATGCAGGTTTTTGGCGGATACGGATATGCCAAGGAGTATGACGTGGAGAGATGGTGGAGAGAGATCAACCTCATTCGCCTGGCACCGGTAACACAGCAGATGGCTCTGAACTTCATAGCAGAACACGTCCTCGGAATGCCGAAGAGTTACAGAACGTGAGAAAATGGCGGTGGAGTACAGAGAAGAGGATGGGATACTCTGGGTAAAATTCAACCGTCCTGAAGCTCTCAATGCAATCAACAGAGATTTTGTGGAAGGATTAAAGGAGGTCGTGGAATACGCAAAGAAAAACAAAAGTGTCAGGGTGATCGTGCTAACCGGGGAGGGTAAAGCCTTCTGTGCGGGTGCGGATATCAAGATGTTTTCCGAATCATCTCACTTTGAAGCGAGAAATACGATAGAGGAGCTTGGAAAGGTTCTTGAGGAAATGGAGGATCTTGAGGTTCCTGTAATAGCTGCCGTTAATGGCTTTGCATTGGGAGGTGGATGCGAAATTGCAATGGCCTGTGACATAATAATAGCGAGCGAGAAGGCCAGTTTCGGTCAGCCTGAGATAAACCTCGGCATCATTCCCGGAGCGGGAGGAACGCAGAGACTTGCGAGGATTGCAGGATGGAAGAAGGCTATGGAAATGTGCCTAACAGGGGAGAGAATTTCGGCAGATGAGGCATACAAACTTGGACTGGTTAACAGGGTGGTTGAGCACGAGAAGCTGATGGATGAGGCAAGAAAAATGGCAGAAATTATCAAAAGCAAGTCTCCCTATGCTGTAGCTTTCGTTAAGCAGGCAGTCAACAGAGGCTTCAAAATGGGACTTAGAGATGGAATAATGTATGAGAGAGACCTGTTTGCCCTGTCCTTCTCCTCTCCAGACGCCGTTGAGGGGATAAAAGCCTTTGTTGAAAAGAGAAAGGCTGATTTCAGGAGGGAAAGGGAATGAAATGGATTCTTTCGGTTTTTTTAGCGTTAATTCTGCTGGGATGCGCCCAGCCTTCTGAGAAAGTTGAGGAGAGAATAAAAATAGGTGTGCTTGTCCCTGAGACCGGGATATATTCAACAGCCGGAGTTGCGATGAAGAATGCTGCCCAACTTGCTGCAGAGCATGCGGGAAATGTGGAGCTTGTTTTTGCGGACTGTGGAGATACTCCCGAGAAGGCAAAAATGGCCTTTGAATACCTTGTTTCCCAGAAGGTTGATGCGGTTGTTGGTGCGTACTCAAGCCCCCAGTCAATAGTTGCAGCAGATGCGGCAGGCGAGAGCAGGGTTGTTTATCTCGTAAGCGTGGCATCTACAGAGGCAGTAGAGAAAAAGGTTGCTGATGGTAACAATTACGTTTTCAGGGTTGCATACAACACCACATACTGGGGTGTGCTGGCCGGAGAATTTTTGAAGCTTGCAAATCCCGAGAAATACTACTTCGTGGGATACGATCCCCTGAGGACATTCAATCAGGGAATGCTCAATTCAATCAAATCCATCTACGGTGATCCGGAAATGGAATTTTACTACAAATCTCCGAGCGTTTCGGCAGAGGATTACAAGAAGGTTGCGAGACAGCTGGCAGAAATTGCCGGGGACAGAGATGTAATTGTTATAGGTGATCCGGGAGAGATAGCGATTAACTTTCTGAAGGAGTACAGGGCAAACGGAGGCATGGGGCTGGTGTATTCAGTCGGTGGTTCCCTTGCTCTTCCCTCAACCCTGAAGGCGATTAACGCTGAATACACGGTATTTCAGGCAGCTGCACTGGAGTTGACAGATAAAACAAACTGGACAAAGAGATACTTTGAGGATTACAGAAAGAAGTACGGGGAGGATGCAAACAACTACGCCGGACTGCTTACTTACGACTCGATCATAATACTCTCTCAGGCCTACAAAAAAGGAGGTAAAGATAAGCTAATAGAAACCCTTCTTTCTGGAGAATTTGAGGGTGCTGCAGGAATATACAGGTTCAATGACCTCCATCAGGCTTTATGGGGTAGCGATGAGCTCAAAGGCGTAATTGGGGAATTCATCGGAGGAGAAGTTAAGGTTCTTTATCCCCCCGAATTTGCAACATCGCATGTTCAGTGGATGAAATGATATCGGTACTCTTAACAGCAATTTTTTTCTCCTTTTTTGCCTCTGCTGTGCTTCTGAACTACAAAATTGGCAGACTGCTGAATCTCTCCTTTGCATCAATTTTCACCCTCGGAGCGTACCTTTATTTCTTTAACCCGACTGCTGCGGCATTGCTTGCCCTCATTTCTGGATGTGCTGTAGGGGCTGTTGTTTCAACAGCAACGAGAAAGCTGTCGATTGCCGAGGCGTCCATAGTATCACTCGGTTTTGCCATAGCAATCGAAGAATTTTTGAGAATTCTCTACAGAACTTCCTATTTTCTGGTAATGGAATCCAGCTATGTAGAAATAATTGGAGAAGCTGTTAGCGTCCATGAAATAACGAATGGGGCTGTGCTTGCATTACTTTTTTTAATATTTACAGCCATCCACCTTTCGCGAAGGGAGCTGAAGTTTGTTGAAGATGACTGGGAGCTTGCAGAGATGTACGGGGTTGACACATCAAGGATCAGACTTCTGACAATTTCAATTTCATCCGGCTTTATCTGCCTTTCAGGAGCAATTTTAGCACCAACTCAATCAGTATTCCCATCTATGGGGTGGAGCAGTACGGTCACGGCTGTAATAATCGCCTCAATTGCCGCATCAGCTGGAAATGCTGGTGTGAAGAAGTACCTCCTCACCCTTCCTGTAGCCATCGCATACACCGCAATACTGAGGTGGTTGTTCTGAAGGGGGATTTTGCGGTTATACTGGCCATACTTCTGCTCCCTCTATTTATAAGAGACAGTTTTGTTGTTTCAACAGCAACATTAGCTGTCATATACTCAATCCTATCACTATCCTGGTTTTTCATGGAAAAGGAAGCCGGCTGGAACAGCCTTGCACATTCAATACCCTTCGGTATCGCTGCATATGCAATAGCAATCAATCCAGCCCTCATAATTCCGGCTTTTTCTTTATCGATTTTACTGTTCACGGCAATCTCTTTTTTTGGAAGAGATAAGTTTGTCTTCACCTCCTTCATTATTGCGATTGTTTTGTGGTATCTCTCCCATTATATAACACTCAGTTTGAACGGTAAAGTCACTGGCGGAGAAGAAGGCTTCTCCTTCCAATCTATCGGGTTATGGGAAAGTTATCTGCTGTCTTCATCGGTGTTGCTGATATTCTTCACATCTTTTCTTCTCCTCAGAAGAACAGGGCTTGGACTTAAAATTGAGGCTGTGAGAGATGATGAGATTGCTGCAAGAAGCATTGGCATTCATGCCTTCAAAGTGAGAATTGTGAGCTTCACGATATCTGTTTTTGCAGCAACTGTTGCCGGGATTTGCTATCTCCTGTATTTCGGTCATGTCTCTCCTGAAATTTTTTCCATTGAGGTTGCTCTTCTGCCCTTCGTTGCCAGTCTCATCGCCGGAAACAGGTGGATTTCTCCGATAATTGGCTGTTACATCATTGTAATTGTCTCCAGAGCTTTTTCAGGGATTCTGCCGGAGACTCACCTCCTGATCTACGCTGCGGTGCTGATTCTTTCTCCCAAACTGAGGAGGTGGTGGAATGCTTCAACTCATTGACGTTTCAAAGGTTTACAGCGGAAATGTGGTGTTAAGGGGCATAAACTTCAGGCTCGAAAGCGGATTTGCCGGAATCTACGGCCCCAACGGCAGCGGAAAATCGACGATGTTAAAGATTATTGCAGGAATCGAGAAACCTGATTGCGGAAGGATTTTTTTTGAAGGAGAGGACATTACAGGAAAATCCCCCGAAAAGGTTGCAAGAATGGGCATTTCAATCGTTCATCAGATTCCAAGACCCTTCAGGAACATGAGTGTAATCGAAAACGTGGCAACATCATTTCTCATGAGAAAAAGTTACAGAGAGGCGATGGAGCTGGCATTGGAAATTTGCGAGTTCATCGGGCTCAGGAACAAAATGAACTTAAAGGCTGGTTTGCTGTCACAGGGTGAGCTCAGATTGCTGGAAATAGGAAGAGCGCTTGCAACCCAGCCGAAACTCATGCTTCTCGATGAACCGTTCTCGGGACTTGATGTGGAAAACGCAAAAAGGGTGATAAGAATTCTGAAAAAAATAAAGCGAGAAGGTGTGAATGCCATTGTTACTGCCCACAGGATGAAGCTGCTCAGGGATGTTGCCGATGTCAGTTACCAGATGAGGGGTGGAAGAATTGCTGAGGGCTGACAAAATAAGACTTGAACTTAACGGAAAAAAGATTTTGAGAGACGTCACCTTCTATCTTGAAAGGGGAGAAATAATGCTCGTTGCCGGTCCCAATGGCAGCGGAAAGTCGAGTTTGTTGAAATGCATTATGGGTTTGATTGAATCCAGAGGAAGAATTTTTCTTGACAGCGTGGAGATCACAAACCTGAAGCCCTCTGAGAGGTTTAAAATGGGTTTAACTCTCTCACCTGAGAGGTTGAGAGTTGCAAAGAATTTGACTGTTGAGGAGAACGTTTCTATTTCTGGAGATTTTCAGCAAGCTCTGGAGATGTTTCCAGAACTCAGACCGCTGGCAAATAAAAAGGCGGGAAAGTTGAGTGGTGGGGAAAGACAGATGGTTGTTCTGGCAAGGGCTTTCGTGTCCAATCCGAAATACCTGCTCCTCGACGAACCTTTTCAGGGTCTTCATAAAGACGTGAGGGTGAGAGTTATAAACCACATTTACAGCATCTCCAAAAACTGCGGAGTGGTTGTTGTCACCCATGACGAGATTGAGGAGATCTTTCTCATGTCTGATAAAACCTGCATTCTTGTCGGTGGGGAGGTTCTGTACTTTGGTGACAGTGAAGGTGCGGAGCGGCTTATTAAAGAGATGTTCATTTGATTTAAAACATGTAAGATCCCAGCTGTCTGTCCAGCTCCCCTTTCTTTATCAACTCCAAAAGCTTTTCAATGTTTTTAATTCCATACTTAATTGTCCTCAGAAGCTGAATCTGAAATATCTGGGCAGTTATGAAGGCATCAGCAAGAGCGTTGTGTCTGTAGGGAGTCTTTATACCATATTTTTCGGCGAGGTTATCAAGGGTCATCTCAATGACAGGTCTTTCACCAAGAATGTAGCACACAGCTCTTTCCAGGTCAATAATATCAATTGTCCGGTTTTTCAGCCTGTATCCCTCATTCTTAAAAGCCATTTTAAGAAATTTATAATCGATTTCGACTGCGTATCCAACAATGATTCTATCTTTAATCATTCTGTAGAGATCTTCAGCAATCTCTGAAAATTTCGGTGCACTTTCGAGTTTCTTGGGGTCGAGACCGTGAATTCTGATGGTATCAATCCGAAACTTGTCCGGTTTTAGGAGAGTATAGTAGCTCTCACAGGCCACAATTCTTGTTCCGTTGATCGGGACCGCACCAATCGCCAGTATCTCGTCTTTTTTCTGATTTAACCCGGTAGTTTCGAGGTCAATCGATACAAAATTTGTCCTTCTTATGTCCATCACAATCCCCTCTCAATTCTGTAGTGCCCCTTCAAAAACTTCTGAAATCTTGAAATTATTTTAAAGGATTCCTTTAAAACAAGAGCATCTATTTTATCAATTTCCGAGAGTTTTACAATGTTCGCATTCACCTCTTCCCCTTCAAGCAAGGCTCTTGAATGTTTCTTGAGTCTCAGGTCCTGCAGAAATTCATAGCTCTCCTTGAGAGAATTCAGCAAGTCGTCCTCCATAAGTTTGATCTCTCCAAGCTTTTCGAGTCTATCCTTTGTGTTCGTAATGTCAATAAAACCGTTCTCCAGTGCAAGAACTCTGACTCCATTGGTTACCGGGTATATTCCGTGCATCTTGATATCCACCTCTTTCAGTCTCCTCAGACCGAAAAGACCGACCGGAGGTTCGAACATTGTTGCATCATGTGCAAGAAATCTGAGGGATTGCCCAGTATAGCTCTGCTTTATTTCCTCCACCAACTCACGGTAAAGCTTCTTTTCTCCATAAATCGGTCTCAGATCGAGAAAAACTGATAGATACCGAACATTCTCAGATGTGAGATTTATGAACCACTCTTGAAATGTCCTTTTCCAGTTTTCAACATCCATGTTCCATCTGGGGTTGGATGCCATGTAGTTTCCCGGACACTTTGGTATTCCGATGTAATCGAGAGCATCGCAAACCCTTTTTCCAAGCTCAAGCATGACTTCACCATCACCTGAATGGATCAAAGCGTTATCCTGATCAGTTGCTATAACCTGCTCTCTTCTCGCAGAGCTCCCCATATGCACCCATACAAACTCCGGAAGTTTTCCATGCTCCTCTTCCATTTCACCTAACACAATTTCAATGGTCTTCACAACAACGTAATCATAGATGTCTGTGAGCAAAGATGAGAGGTCATAAAAATGCATACCCCTCAGAACCAATTTTGCAATGGATTTTTTTAGATTTATGAATGCAGACCTCATTTCATCAATATTTCTGGACTTCTTGAGTTTCCTGTAGAGAACAACAAGAGACGTGGTGGGTTCAAAGAGCATCAGAATGTCGTTGGCTGTTATAACACCCTCAACCCTTCCATTTTTTGTTATCACCAGATGATTGATGCCCCTCTTCAGCAGCTCCAGATGAGCCTCAAAAACAGGGGAATCAGCATCAATTGTTACAACCGGTGAGCTCATGTAGGCGGAAACTTTCTCATCGGGTGTCTTTCCATGCATTATGAATCTTCTCAAATCTTTACTTGTAAGAATTCCAACAGGCCTCATGTCTGCATTGACAGCAACAATTGAACCAACTCCGCTCATTTCCATTTTTATCGCCGCTTCTTTTATGCTTGTGTGCGGGTAGCAAACCACCGGCTTTTTGGAAATGAGCTCTTTAACTTTTGTCAAAAAAATCCTGTCTGTAATTATCTCTTCTTTCAAAATTTCCGAAATTTTTCTGAACTTCCTCTCCTCAAAACTCCTGAAAAACTCTGCAAACTTTTTGTTTCTTTCCATTAACTCCTCAAAGGATTTCTTTTTGATCAGATAACATATCGTGTCCTCTTCAGCTATCGCTTCTCTGTCATTTTTCTGGAAAAGACCAAAAATTTCCCCCTTAGAAATCTGATCAACAAGCTCCCCATTCTCGTAAATCCCAACTCTGCCAGAAAATACAAGGTAAACGTATTCACTTCTCTCTCCCTTCTTAATTATCTTCTCTCCTTCCTCAAAAGCCTCGACCTCGAGATTTTCGAGAATTAACTCTATTTCGTCATCTCCGAGGAAGCTGAATGGCTCTATCCTCTTTATAAACTCTTTCGGAGGTAACATTTAAAAACTATAAATTATTCGAGTTTATAAAGGTTTTTGGTTACTTGAGTTGAAACACAAATGATATTGCTCAAAATTTATGATTGCCAAAATCAAAAAATTTAAATATTGGAAATGTCTCACTACTAATCGTAAGAAATTGGAGGTGAAAACATGCCCTGGCCGCCAAAAGTGTTTTGGGCAGGTTTAATAGTGTACTACGGCTTTACAGCACTCTGCTGGATAGCAGAAGCGACTTCAGGGATTAACCACATTGTCGGACTGCCGTTCTGGTACGCATCTTTCCTCGGAACATTTCTGATACCGCTGCTGATGTCTGTAATCTACTTCTACTTCCCGGAGAAGGCTGAAAAAGCGAGAGGTGGTGCATGATGGCGACAGTTGAGGCTCCGGTTTTACTGATAACCGTGCTGTACTTTGTGGCCATAATTGTAATCGGGTACTATTCGAGGAAGAGACTGAAGAGTGCTACTGACTACTACGTTGCGGGAAGACAGATTGGATCAGTTGTGAACGGTCTTGCTCTGGAGTCAACTTATCTTAGCCCGGCATCAATGCTCGGACTGCCAGCATACATCTTCCTTATTGGATATCCCTTCTGGTGGGCGATGGCAGCCATCATTGCAGGAATGCCGATAGCAACACTTCTCACCGCATCTGCACTGAGAAAGTACGCTCCAACAAGCTTCGCTGACTACTATGCAGACAGATACAATGATCAAAGACTGAGATGGCTTGTCGGTATAGTTACCGTTATTGGTGCAGTGCTCTACATCACGCTCTCACTTGTAGGTATGGCTCTCTTTCTCCTGGCAGTTGCAAAGGTGCCCTACATTATTGGACTTCTCATTGGAACTGTCATAGTCATGCTTTACGTTGTCTGGGGAGGAATGATTGCAACAAGCTGGAATGCTGCATTCCAGGCTTTCCTGATGACTTTGGCAGCTGTAGTTGCTGCAATTGCAATACTTATAAAGCTTGGTGGAATCAATGGATTTTACGAGGCTGTGGCTGCAAACAATCCCAAATTCTGGAACACTCCAAGCGATGAGGTGCCACCTCACGTTTTTAGTGGAACATGGATAGCGGTCATAGGATGGTTCTTCGTCTGGCATTATGGCTTTGCAACGATGCCCTATACTGTAGTCAGGTTCTTCACAGCCATGGACCTCAAGACTGCAAGGAGGAGCATTTTCTGGTGTACGCTGGCTGGTGGTATATTCTACATGGCACTGCAGGTTATCGGTGCTTCTTCAAAGCTTATGATTGAAACCGGACCGATGGGTGGAGAGGGGGCTAATGCTGTCAACATTCTTAAGGAATACATGGCAAAGTATGGAGTGGGAGGCTGGACAGACTATTCGATGATTGCAGCAGTTGAAGCTCTGCAAAATCCATGGATTCTCGGCATACTCTGTGCCGGTGGTCTGGCAATAGCCATGTCCACAGCAGCTGGATGGGTGATGGTTGTCAATACCATTTTAACAAGAGACTGGGCAACCATGTTGCTTAAGAGCAAGTATGCGAGAGAAAATCCAATCAGAGTTGCCAGAATTGTTTCAGTGATATTCCTGGCTGTTGGCTTTTTAGTTGGCATCAGTCCGCCCGGCTTGGTTCTTGACCTCTCTGGCTGGGCATTCATTGTCATAATCTCAGCCCTTGGTCCCGGACTTGTGCTTGGACTCTGGTGGAAGAGGGCAACAAGAGCTGCTATGTGGACAACTGCAATCATCATGACAGTGCTGCATCTCATCGCATGGCTCAGAGCGCATCTCGTTCTCGGACACCATGCATACTTCTTCCTCAACGACGTGCTGTTCGGAAACAAGGCTGCTCTAATAACACCCCATCAAGTGTGGGCAGTACCTGTTGGATTCATACTATTCATAGTCGTCTCACTGCTTACAAAGCCGCCTGAGGAGGAGGTCGTGCAGAAATACTGTGTTGAGCTGACGAAGGAAGTTTAAAATTAAATTTTATTATTTTTTATCTTGTCAAAAACTTCATAACATCCTGTTTCGTGATTATCCCAGCAACCTTTCCTTTATCCACAACAAGCACGGCAGGATGTTCCATCAGGAGCTTAGAAACGTTACTGACACTCTCCTCAGGATCAACCACAGGGAAAGGGTCGCCCATCATCTCCTTCACCTTTACGCTTTCAGCCCTCGAACCTTTCTCCAGCACTGCCTTTAAAATGTCGGCTTCAGTTATTCCTCCAACCGGCACATCTTTTTCCATAACCGGAAGCTGTGATATCTCCTTTTCCATCATCAGTTCCGCAACTTTCTTTAATGAGTCATCCGGAGATACTGAAATAACGGGGGAGTTCATAACAACCCTCGCCTCAATTCTGCCACCCTCTATCTCCTCAAGAACTCTGATAATTTTCTTGACCAAGGATAACTTTGGATCAAATTTTCCAGCCTCAATCCTCGCTATTAAAGGCTGACTCACTCCTACAAGTTCTGCAAGCTTTTTCTGGCTAACACCAAGCTTCTTTCTTTTCCTTTTAATTTCCTCGATTTCAGGGAACATCAAATTAGTTCTCACTTTTTACTAAAAAATCTGTCGTAAAGAAAGAGGTAAAACAGTATGTCTCTCGAATATCTTCCGAACCTTATTTTCGCCACCTCCCTGATTTTCTCAGCATTCTGAAGCTCCCCGTTGAAGTAAAGATTTGAAACTGCCCTCCTCACTCCCAGATCATCGGCAGGGAAAACGTTTTTTCCGAGAACCATTGATAGAATCAGCTCTGCTGTCCATTTTCCAATGCCCCGGAATGATGTGAGATACTCATAAGCCTCATCCTCGCTTGCATTCTTCAACTCCTCAAGGTTTTCCTCTCCAGCAATCTCCAGAATCAGCTCAGCTTTCCTCCTGCTCAGACCGCAATCTTTCAGATTCTCATATCCAGCCTTAACAATGGCTCTCTGGGTGGGGAAGCTGTAGAATCTCAAGCCATTCCACTCAAAAGTTTTGCCGAACCTCTGTACGATTCTGGCAGCTATTTTCTCCGCAACAGCAAAGGAAATCTGCTGCTGGATGATGGCTTTAACGATGCCTTCAAAAACACTCATCGAAATCAAACCAGCCCTTCCAAAGCCGTAAAACAGTTCCTTTAGCATTCTAAGCTTCTCATCACCCTCCATGAATTCATAAAGTTTCTCAGGATTTTGCAGGCCGAAGTACTCGACAAGCTTCTCTCTGATTTTCTTCCACTCTCTGCTGCTGAAATTGCCTTTAACCGCAATTTTTCCCTCCCCCTCAGGATGAACCAAGACGGCAAAAGCCTTGTCTTCAAGAAGAATCGCTCTTCTCCAGCTATCGCCCTCAACAACGTCGGGAGTTGGTAAATCCGGTAGCATGAAGAATTTCATCTTTACATCCCAGTTCACCCCGCACAGCTCGATCCTCCACATGTTCACAACCTTTTTAACTCGCCTTTCAGTGCAGCCATTATGGATGATGTGGTTATAGGCCTTGAAGTTCACGTTCAGCTTAACAAGCTCAGAACTAAACTCTTCTGCTCATGCCCCCTCAACTATCATCAAAGTCCCCCCAACACGCATGTCTGTCCGGTATGCCTCGGAATGCCGGGGGCGATGCCGGTAATTAACAGGGAGGCTGTCAGGGCTGCTGTTAAAGTAGCCATGGCATTGAATGCCGAAATTCAACCCTTCACCGTTTTTGACAGGAAGAACTACTTCTATCCTGATCTGCCAAAAGGATTTCAGATAAGCCAGTATGATCGCCCATTAGCTCTTGGCGGGTACGTAACAGTTGAGATTGATGGTCAGGAAAAAAGAATTCTGCTCAAAAGAATCCATATGGAAGAAGATCCGGGAAAGCTGAGTTACAAGGGTTCAATAACAACAGCGAAATACTCTCTTGTTGACTACAACAGAAGCGGTGCACCATTGCTTGAAATTGTCACCGAGCCTGTAATGAACTCCCCCAAAGAGGCGAGACTATTCCTGAACAAGCTCAGGATGATTCTGGAGTATCTCGACGTTTTCGATGGAGATCTTGAAGGGGCCATGAGGGTGGATGCGAACATCTCCATCAAAGGGAGCGGGAGAGTTGAGGTCAAGAACATATCATCCTTTAAAGGTGTTGAAAGAGCTTTAAGCTACGAGATAATTCGGCAGAAAAACCTGCTGCAGAGAGGTAAAGCTGTTGTGAGAGAGACAAGGCATTTTGATGAGGTGAGAAACATCACGGTCACGCTGAGGAGCAAAGAGGAAGAGCAGGACTATCGCTACTTTCCCGAACCGGATTTAGTGCCAATTCTAACTGAAGAAATTGTGAAAGAGGTTGAAGGAACTCTACCCGAGATGCCCGAGGAGAAAAGGGAAAGGCTGAAGAAGGAGTACGGTATTGGAGATAACTTTGCCAGAGTCCTGATTCTTGATGTAAAGATGGCTGACTACTTTGAGGAGGTTGCAAAACGCATTGATCCAAAGCTTGCAGCGAGCTGGATTGTTGATGTTCTGAGGGGAGAGCTGAACTACAGGGGATGGAACTTTGCAAAATGCTGGGAGATTTTCAGGCCTGAAGAATTTTCAAAACTCCTGAAGTACTTCGAAGAAGAGAGAATTACGGAGAAGGGTGTTGTTGAGGTAATAAGGACAAAACTTGATGAGGGTGGAGAGATAGATGAGATAATTAAGAACAGGGGACTTTTTGCAATTCCAAAAGATGAAATTATCAGATTCTGCAGGGAGGCCATAGAGGAGAATCCAAAGGCGGTGGAGGATTATCTTAGCGGCAAGAAGCAGGCTCTGAACTTTCTCGTAGGGCAGGTTATGAAGAAGACGCGTGGAAGAGCTGATCCTGCCGACACTGCGAAGATGATAGAAGAAATGCTCTCATGAAACTTGCCGTGGTGGTTCCAGTCTCTCCATTTGAGGATGAGAAGATAATCAGGCGAAGCATTGAGCATCTGAAATCCTTAGACTACGATAATCTTGACGTAAAATTCGTTTACGTAATAGACTCTAACGGTAAAGACGATGGCAGACCGGAAATTGCAAGAGAAATGGGAGTAGAAGTTGTTTTCAGGGAAAGCAGAAGAGGAAAGAGGGCTGGAGCAATAAACGACGCTCTTGAATATCTGGTAAACTTTAATCCGGATTACATTGCAATCTTCGATGTCGATTCGAGGCCTGAGAAGAACTTCATCGTCGAATGCGTTAAAGCGCTGGAAAGCTGTAAGGATTGCTACATTGCCTCAACCAAGAGATACATTATCAACCCAGTTAACCTCGTTTCAGAAACTGTGGAGGCGGAATATTTTCTGATAAACTTTCTGCTTGAGAAAAGCAGGTTCAGGCAGTTAAACGGGCTGATAGGGGTTTTGAGGGCAGAATTTCTGATGAAGAAAAGACTGAATGAGTGGGCTGCTGCAGAGGATGCGGACTTCGCTACAAGAATGCACGCAAATGGAAAGAAGGCATTGCTTGTAAAAACCTCTAAAATCTACGAGCAGGCACCAATTAGCTGGAGAGACCTGTACAACCAGAGGAAAAGGTGGTACTACGGGGGTTTGCAGTTATGGAGCTACAGAAAGGAGATGAAAAAAGCTTCTTTTGGCGTAAGGCTATCGTGGTATATGGCTCTCACACTAACTTTCATTCCTGTAATTTATCTGCCCTTCCTCCTCCTTTCACCCTTTCTTCTCATTGCCAAATTCCGAAAATTTTCCAAGATAAGAGTGACCGTTGGTCTCTTCATCCATGCAATCATACTTCAGTATGCAGCGGTAAAAGCTTTATTCTCCTTTCTCAGAAAAAGGGATGTTGAGTGGAGAGCCATGCAGAGGGTGATAAATTGAGATTGAGGTTGGCACTTTTTTTGCTTTTAATAACAGCAGGAATTGCTTCAGCCAGTGAGTTCAGCGTTCAAATTTTCACAAAGGGTTACAACGATACTGCGGAGCTGAGCGTAATCGGGGAGAACTTTTCAAAAAAATTGGAAATAAAAAACGGAACGGTTCTGAGCTTACCAGCGGGGAAATACACTCTGAAACTTTTTGCGTTAAACAAAACATTTGTCGAAAGGCTGGTGCTTGATGAAAATAAAATCATCACATTCAACCTGCTGTTCACAGGCAGCACTGAGAACCTGAGCGTGATGAGGCATGCAATCATCCAGCCAAGACTTGAGGTTCTTGAGATTGTCATAATAACCAATTCAGGGGATGCAAACTTCGAGGGTGACATAGCAATTCCACTGCCTGAGTTTGACGAGCTGGAGATACTGGATTCATCTCTGAGTTTTATGAGTGCATCTGAGTTTGATGGAAGGCTCATTCTGGAGAAACTCATTGTTCCCGCAAACAGCAGTGGAAATGTATCAATCACTTACAGATTGACAAAACCGGTTTTCTCATCATCGAACGAAAATCAGAATCTCCTTGTTCTGACGACTGTTCCGGTTGATGGACAGTACAACACGACGTATCTCGGAGTTCAGCGGTTCGGGGGTTTGGATTACAGCGTTTATCGTTGCGAACCGGGATGCAAACTTGAATTCAGGGTAAAACCTGAGATAAGAGTGGATAAAAATTCTGCTCTCCTCATCACCGCTGCATCGGGACTGCTTTTCCTCTACTTTTTCAGCAGAAGGGGTGGCTGGGAGTAGTTATTGCAGAAGGTTAAAGCAGTTTTACCCCAAATTTTTTTAGCAGGAAAGTAACTCAACTATATGGTTTCATTAAAGGATCATCTTGCAGAACTTCTCGAAAATTTCGATTACAGCGGGGATGTTGAGGAAAGAATAAGGCTTCTGAGGGCTGCAATAGGGAGAATCAACAACATATTCTACGGTACAGAGAGTGAGGAAATTTATGCCGACCAGGTAAGGAGAATAAAGCTGAGGTTGAGAGAACTGAGGGAAACTTATGAAAAATGCAGAGATTCTTGCTGGAGAGAGCTTATGGACAACCTTGAGGAGCTGAGGGATCAGATTGAAAGACTTGCAATAAGAGGAGGAATTATTGAGAAGATATGAGGGTTGACGATATTGGCAGCTTCCCGCTTCCTAAGGGAATTACGAGAGACTGGGTGGAGCAAAATCTCGGCACGAAGGAATACGAGGAAATGGTTCAAAGAGCCTTTCTCATGAAGGCAAAGTTTCTTGACGCTCCCAACTATCCTCAATTCAGGGACATGATAAGAATGTTCATCGAGCCAATAAAAGCCTTCCAGGAAGAGCCCTATCTAATTTCGAGGAACAAGGCCGTAATACCGGAACTTGAGTATGTAGAGAGAATTAAAGCTGAATCCGTGAGAGTCTGCATCACGGGTCCATTCGAGCTTTACTACAGGGAGTTTGGAGGTGTAATTTACGAAGATGTTCTGCTTAACATCGCAGAATCTGTAAAGAGATTTGTTGAGAATGCCTCAAAGTACGAAAACGTGGTCTGCATAAGCATTGATGAGCCGAGCCTCGGAATAGCACCAGACCTTCAGCCGGATGATGAGCTCCTCCAGAAAGCTCTGGAATACAGCATCCCCCAGGATGTTCAGATTCACCTGCACGAACCGCTTTACTATGAAAAAATACTGGAAACTTCAATTGATGTAATAGGCATTGAGTGTGCAAGGAAGCCCGAGAACATGGACTTCATAGATCCTGAATCCGTGGCTTCTGCTGAAAAAAAGCTGAGAATCGGTGTTGCAAGAAGCGATATAGACGGAATAATTGCAGAGTTCAACGCAATGTACGGGGTTAACGCATGGGGGAATGAGAAGCTTATCTCCCTCGCAATTCAGGAGGTTGAGCCTGTTGAGAGAATTGCCGAGAGAATCAGGATGGCTAAAGAACGTTTTGGGGAGCTTCTTGCCTACGTTGGTCCTGACTGTGGTCTTTTCTCTTTTCCATCTCAGGAACTTGCTGTCCAGCTGCTCGAAAACGTGAGGAGAGCTGTGGATAAGGGCTGAATATGGATACCGCTGCCTACCTCAGCTTCTTTCTTGCAAGCTTCACAACACTGTTTATAATAATCGACCCTCCCGGAAATCTGCCAATTTTCATAGCCTTAACAGAGAGATTCAGCGACAGATACAGGGAAAAAATATCAAAAAGAGCTACGATAATTGCCTTTCTGATTTTCTTCATCACAACAGTTACTGGAGGGAAAGTTCTTGACTACTTTGGCGTTTCGATAAGCAGTCTGAAAATCGCTGGCGGAGTGCTGCTCTTTATATCCTCAGTTGACATTCTCCTCGGTGGAACAAGAAGGGAGGCATACAGGAGAAGGGCAGAGGAGAGCATAGATGTTGACTCCATAGCTGTTTTTCCTCTCGCCTTACCACTCTACACAGGCCCTGGAGCTATCACTGCAGGAATCGTGCTTTACTCGCAGGCAGAAGACGTGATTATGAAGCTTATTGTTGTTCTCAGCGCTGTTCTGGTTTATTCAGTAGTCAGGCTGAGCCACATCTACAGCGCTCCCATCATAAGATTCCTTGGAAGGAGCGGTGCAGACATTGCTGCAAGAATACTTGCCATATTTCTCGCCGCAATTGCTGTTGAGTTCGTGTTTGATGGACTTGCGGAAAAAATGGTTTCAACGGGTCTTTAAAACAATCTCCGCCCTTTCAGCTTCACTCTTAATCATCCTTGCCATGTAAACGAAAGGCGTATCAAAAACCGCAACTATGAATTTCATTATGTAAGAAGTTACGAAGATCTCAACGATGACCTCCCACGGGAAAACCTGCTCCCAGAATACGCCAAAGCCGACAAATGCTATCCATGTAAAAACTGCATTGTCGATAAGCTGTGAAACCATTGTTGATGCATTGTTCCTCAGCCAGAGAAATCTGCCCCTCGTTCTTCTTTTCCAGAAATCAAATGCCCAGACATCATGCAGCTGTGAAACCAGGTAGGCTGTCAGACTTGCAACCGTTATTCTCGGCATGATGCCAAAAATCTGCTCAAGCGCGGGACTGAGAGTGTCGCTTTCGTGAGGTATAAAGGCCAGGCAGATCTGCATGAGCAGTGTAAAGATGATGAGGGTAAAGAATCCAACCTGAACAGCTTTTTTAGCCTCCCTCTTTCCGTAATTTTCGCAAAGTATGTCAGTAACAAGGAACGTTGTTCCGTAAACAATGTTTCCCATCGCAGTAACAAGACCGAAAAACTCTATCGTTTTCATCACCTGAATGTTTGCCAGAATTATCGCCATTGCTGTCCATGCATAGAGACCAATTCTGCCAAAAATTCTGTAGGCTATGATTATTCCCGTAAAACTCGTAAGCAGCATCACAAACCACAGCAGCTCGTTGTGCATGGCTGAAAATTGCAATTCCGATGTAAAAAAGTTGTGAATGCGGGATTGAAGATAAACGAAATATTTAAATACGTTTATGCTCATAGTAATAGTAATTATGTGGTTGAATGACCCCGAATCTTTATGGAAGATTATTGAAAACTCCCTGGTTGGGGTAATAATATTTGACAAAAATTTGAAAATAAAGTACGTTAACAGGGCTGTGGAATCAACCACCGGCTACAAAAAAGAGGAAATTTGCGGAATGAATGCCTTTGATCTCGTTGCTCCTGAACACCTTGAGAAAATTGCCAATGGATACAGGAAAGGAATAGAAGGCAAACCTGTTTTTCTTGAAATCTGCTACATAGCCAGGAACAAAAAGAGAAAGTGGGTCTGGGGATACGTGTTACCAATGAAACTCGGCAATGAACTGATGGGAGTTAGCAACTGGATAGACATAACCCCATACAAAGAATACCAGAGCAAGCTGAAGGAGAGCGAGGAGTTTCACAGATCGCTGATTGAAAAATCTCTCGCCCCGGTTCACATAATCCAGGAAGGTAGAATCATTTATGCAAACGAATCATTTGAAAAATTAGCGGGTTACAGAAAAGAGGAGCTTTATTGCATGGAAAATTTGGAAGAATTCATTCATTCGGAAGACAGAAAGAAAGTTCTCAGGCTGTACAGAGAAATTGAATCGGGTGAAAAGGAAGCTGAAGATATCAGTTTCAGAATAATAACAGGAAGCGGAGAGGTCAGGTGGGTTACTGTAAGGCTTGTGAGAATAAACTACCAAGGCAAACCTGCAGTGGCTTCGACAGCCTTGGACACGACCGAAACCCACAATCTGGCAAATGAGCTTAAGCTCAAGAACGAGTACCTCTCGCTGTTAAACAAAATGCTCAGGCATGATATTCTCAATGACCTGACCGTCATAAAGGCAGCAATCGAGCTTAATGATGAGAGGCTGCTTAAAAAAGCCCTTTCAAAGGTGGACAGAATTTCAAGGATGATCTATGAGGCCAGAAACCTTGAGATTGCCGGAGACGTTAGAAGGGAAATCGACCTCGCCGAGGTTGTGAGAGAGGTGGTCGGGAATTTTGAGGATGTGAACATTGTGCTGAAACTTGAGGAAGTTAAGGTGTTCGCAAATGATGGAATAAAAACTGTCGTCTTCAACCTCGTGAACAATGCCATTAAGCATTCTGGAAAAGAAAATGTGGAAATTGTTGTGGAAACTCGTGCTGAAAACGGGTGGGGAGTTCTTGTTGTAAAGGATAACGGAAAGGGAATTCCCGAAGAGTTAAAGGACAAAATTTTTGAGGAAGGCTTCACTTCAGGATCAGGCACCGGAGTGGGTCTTTTTATTGTTAAGAAGATGGTCGAGCTTTATGGAGGCAGCATAGAGGTCAGGGACAACGAGCCAAGCGGTGCGATGTTCATTGTAAGACTGCCAAAAAAATTTACAGAACGACGTGCTTGATGTGATCCGGAATATCCTCATCCCCTTCATAACCAAGAGCTTTATCAACTGCATGCCTCGCTATGTAGCCGCCAATATGGAGAAGGGTTTCGTCGTATTCATTGTCTCTCTCCATGCTTGCAGTGCACGGATAGCTGTGGTGGGCTTCGGCAACAACATTCCAGAGTTCTCTCATCCTACCTTCTTTGACTTCACTGAAGTCGAATCCCCTAAGCTTTACACCAATGTAGTAAGCACATCCGCAAGGCTGGGATCTTGAGATTCTGACGTAAGCCCTGCCATCTTCCAGCAACTCAATCTCGAACTCCGGATAGCCGATTCTCATCTCCTCAATCATTCTGTTGATTACCGGATGCTCCTTCCCTGGCCTCAAGTTGCAGAATGGTTTGGGAGCGGAGAACTCAATACCGAGTTCATCACACCTCTCCTTTATCTGCCTTGCCAGTCCTGGAGAGCACCACCTCGGTTCCTCAACAGGGACAATGAGAGCCCTGACTTTCCCCGACAGCTTCTCGGGAAGCACAGCAAGAACATCTGGATGAAGGTTGATTGCAACAGCAATATCAGCTTCCGGAATGACCTTGGGCAGAAAGTCTTCGGCATTTTCTATGAAGTCTGGCATCGTTTTTGGATCTGGCATGGAAAAAACTGCGATCAGGTTCCTGGAGAAGTTGTAGAGTCCCTCCTTGCACTGAGTGCAGCCATCAATTCCGCAAGCCCCGTAAGAGGGACAGGAGTTGGGATAGTTCATCAGATTTGCCACAAACCTTTCTCCGAAAAATCCATGCTGAAATACTATCAGCTTCAGATCTGACCTGAACATGAAACTGAAATTGGCTGAGAAAATATAATTATTTCCCCAAAGTTATTCGGGGATCAAACGAACAGGCTTACCTCTACCTCCCTGAACTTTCTGTAGTGCTCAACTATCGTTCTACCGTCAATGAAAGGTATGCCCTTCTCCTCAGCATACTCCATTGCCTTCTCCTTTTTCAATGCTTTTCCAGTCTCAGCATCAAGCATCTCGCAGATTGCAACTGCTGGAGCAATCCCTGCCATCTCTGCCAGAGCAACGCTTAGCTCTGTCTGCCCAACTCTCTCATAGGTCAGATTCTCCGCAGCTCTCAGCAGCGCAACATGTCCCGGACTTCTGAACTCTCTGCCAAAATCTACTTTTTTGCCCATCATCACCTCATCAACGACCTCACCAATTCTCCTTATCGTCAGAGCCCTGTCGATGTCTGTTATTCCGGTAAATGTATCTCTGTGATTCACCCAGAGGGAAAAAGAACTTCTTGAGTCATACTTTATGTCATCCGCATCTGCAACTTTCTTTATTTCAGGCATTTTTTCACTTGCAACCCTTAAAACGTCATGCATGAACGGCAATCCGAGCTTCTTTGCTGCAACAGGATGTACTGCAACGCAGATCAGACCCCCTCCATCGATTCTCATCATCGCAACATCTTCTTTCTTAACATGAATTGCCGGGATTGCTATATCCGTCTCGCCCTCCCTGTCTTCAAAGTCATAAATCAGAACGGGTGAACCCTTCCTGAATGCCCTCAACGACTCTTCAAAGTCGAGTATCATAAAATCACCTCCACTTCCACAGTATCCCCGTCCTTCAATCCGAGCTTATCTCTAAGCTTTACGGGGGAAATTACCTCAAGGATTTCTGAGGGGTAGTGTGTCCTTTTCGGAATCACAACCGCACCATCAAAATTTTCAATCCTGCACCTGAATGCCTTAACCTCTCCGAATGTTCTGTCCTCTGTCGAGAATCCTTCAATCAGAATTCCTTTCTCCTCATCAAGTCTTCTCCTGAAATACATTTGCTCCTTCGGAATTCTTATATTTAGAGTTCCAGGATACGGTTCAAAACCCAGCTTCTCCCTGAACTGTTTCATGTATCCGTCGAGTGATACGTAGTACCTCCCCTCTCCAACTCCGCTGAAAACCTCTCCCTTTATCCTGATTCTCCCCTCATCCTCGAAAATTTTCCTGTAGTCCATGTATTCCCTGTAAAGAAGCTGCTTTCCCTTCTCGGTAATAACAACAAACTGACCATCCTTGGTGAGGGTGCGGTCTATCAGCCCCTCATCCTCAAGCTCCTTCAGCTTTCTTGCTGCAGTCTGAAGACTTTGTCCAATACGCTCCGCAAGCTCCTTCGAACTTATCTTCACAACCTTTCTTGTTGCGTTCATCATTGCAAGAGACTTGAGGACTTCGAGCATCTCATATGTGAGAAGCATCTCATAAAATTTAAAGATTTTTATACCCTATCAATCATTTCGGAAGAAGGTTTTTAACGCTGAAAACCAAATTTCTTTGTGAAGGTAAGGATCGAACTTTACGCAACTCTGAGAGAAAAATACGGAAAATCCATCGAGGTTGAATGTGATGGAACTTTAAAGGGAGCTTTTATTGCCGCATCAAAAATACTGGGCGATGACTTCTTGAAGGAAGTTTTCGATGAAAGCGGGAATTTCAGGAACGACAGGATAATAACTGTCAACGGAAGAAACATAAAGGATGAGATGATTGAGAGATTGAGTGAAAACGCAAGAATAGCTGTTTTTCCACCGGTGGCTGGAGGATGAAACTGAAGAGGCTTCAGATCGAACCCACAACCTTCTGCACCCTCGAATGCGAGTACTGTCATCGAAAAAATGTCCCTGCTGCTGACATGCCCCTCGAAGTTCTTGAGAGGGTTGATGGTGTGGCAAAGGAGTACGTTATTTATGGCTATGGTGAGCCGCTGCTGTATCCCGAATTTTTAAGGAAAATTGAGAGTTTTAGCGGGAAGATTACAATCAGCACCAACGGCATGCTCGACTCTGAAATTCTCGATATGGCAGATAAAGTTGGAGTGTCAATCGACGTTAACGACAGGTTCAGGAAGGGGCTTGAGGTTGACAGAGCTACTGAACTGCTCAAAAAGCTGGGTGAGAGGGGAATTGCGGAAGTTGTTGTGACAAAGGAGAACCTTGAACTCCTTCCACAGTTCTTCGAGAGAATAGCTGAATTCGGTTCTGCCATGCTTGCAACAAACGTTGTTGCGTCAAATCCAGAAATTTACAGTCAGGGAGTTTACTTTGAGGGCAGCAGGATGACTGTTGAGGAGGTGCTTGAACTTGACGAGAGCATTCTTATTGAGGCGATCAGAGACTGCTCGAGGGGAGGAGGTGAAAATCTCAGAAGATACAGGCAGCTGCTCAAAGAAGTTTACTCGAAAGGCTACTCAATCAACCTGCCCTCAATATTTGGCAGAAAGGACAGAATAGAGATGGCCTTCAGGGCGGAAGAGGTTTTTGAGAGGTTGAGGGATACGGCAAAAGACCACAATGTTGAGCTTATCGAGCCCCTATTTTTCGGGGATTCAAAAGCGAGAGAGTGCCCCTACAAAAATTCCGCTTTTCTGAGAGTTGATGGATCGATTTCAAGCTGTATGACTTTCGCATACATCCACAATGAGTATGTCAGCGGGCACTACAAGAAAATTGAGGAATTCACCGCTGGCAATGTTTTGAGAGAGGACGTTGAAGATGTGATTGAAAAATTGGGAGAATTTGAAAGGCTCAGAGAAGACATGGAAAACTTCCCGTGGTGTGCTGACTGTCCTTATGTTGAAGGTTGCTGGTATGCCGGAGCAAATGTTGACTGTTATGCAAATCAACCATCCTGCAGCGAGTGCCTCTACAGCAGCAGAATAGCAAGATGTCTGCTTGGGGATTAAATTTTACCGCGTGCTGCTCAAGGAGTAAAGTCAAAGGCAACCTTAACAGCCCCGCTTTTCCTTTTCTCAATTGCAGTCTTCAGGGCTTTCCTGTAGTCCTCGATTGCAAATTTATGGGTTAAAAGATGTGAGAGGTTGATTTTTTGAAGAATTTCGAGAGCTATATCGAAGGTATCCCTTCTCTCCCCGCCAACTTCCTCAATTCCACAGCCAAAGGTTCCCAGAATGCTAAGTTCTTTGGCAAACACCGGAGCCAGATCCAGGTCCATTTTTGCGACTGTTCCGGCAATCACAACCCTTCCGAGCGGTTTGGTGATTCTGAGTGCAATATCGACCGTCTTCTGGCTTCCCGTGCACTCGTAGGCAACATCCACACCACCGCCAACGAACATTGGTTTATCCCTTGGCGGGCGATAAACTCTTCCTCCCGTCATTTCTGCAACACTCTCAACAGGATTTTCCGTTATCACTTCATCAGCACCATATTTCTTCGCCATCTCCGCCTGTCTCTCGCTTACGTCAATTCCAATAATTTCCCCCTTAAAGCCAAGATGTCTGAGAGCGATAATGGTGCATATTCCGATTGTTCCGCATCCCACCACGGCAACAACCTCCTCATCTGCAGGAAAGCTTCTCAGGGCTGAATGAATTCCTATTGTCAGCGGTTCCGCAAAAACTGCATTATCATCATCAATGCTGGCGGGGACGCTTACAAGCTGGGAATCATGGGCAACAAAGTACTCAGCCCAACCCCCACCGGTATCTTTGCAAATACCGGTGAAAATGCCGGGAGAGATTTTTCCTCTATCCGTGTTGTGGCAGACTGCAAAGTGTCCCTTTCTGCAGGCTTCACAGTCCTCAAATCCCCTCACTCTGCAGGATAGGGCGGGATTTACAACAACCCTTTCATTTTCTGAAGCATTCGACTCGCTTCCAGCCTCAACAATCTCTCCCACAACCTCATGCCCCGGAATAAATGGAAAAGAAGTTAGAGGAGCCAGGTAGAAGCTTTCTTCGAGAGTTATGACTCTCAGATCAGAGCCGCATATCCCGCAGAGTCTGGTTTTGATTTTAACCCAGTCCTCCCCGGGTAATTCCGGTTCAGGGTAGTTTTCATGGTATTTCAGCAGTGACAGCGGGCTGTAGTAGACACTTCTGGTAATCTTTCCAAGCAGTAAGTTCAGTGCCGCTTTAAAGAGATTCAGATCAACAACCAAAGCTTTCATTCTACCCGAGGCGGATTGCAGCCCTCAAGCCACACGATCGAGAGGGTTATCAGGTCAGGTGGTGAGAGGTTTGCTTCCTGCGAGATCTTCACGTCAAGCAGAGCCGGTTTGTCCGAACTCTCAGCTTTGTCAAGTGCGGTTGCAATGTCTTCTGGTTCCTCAACCCTCTGCCCGTACCATCCAGCTGCCTCCGCTATTTTATCGTATCTGATATCCCTGAAATCAACCCCTATATACCTCCCACCAAACGCAGCCTTTTGCGATCCCTTGATCATACCCCAGCAGCCGTCGTTCATGACGATTGCCGTAATTTTAACCCCTTCTCTGCTTGCGGTCTCAAGCTCCTCCATTGTTAGCCCGAAAGCCCCATCACCTGCAATGAGGTAAACCGGCCAGTCAGGGTTTGCAAGCTTTGCTCCTATAGCGTATGGTAACCCTGTACCGAGATGCCCTGAGTCTGCTGCCCAGAGGAATGTATTGGGTTCGTAAATTCTGTTCAGATAGGAAGCCCATACAGCAGTGTTGCCGCCATCAACAATGGAAATGGCATTCCTCGGATAGAACTCTCTGACATCCTTTATCACTCTCAAGGGATGAATTGGCTTTTCTGAGCTTTCTGCCAGACTCAAAAAACCATTTAACCACTCCTGCTGCATTTTCCTGTAATCTTTAAGCCTTTCAACCGGTTCCCTTCTTTCACCTTTCCTCCTCACAGCATCAATTAATGCTTTAAGGGTTTCCCTCGCATCACCCACGATTCCAACATCTACCGGACGGTTGAGGGCAATCATCTCCGGGTCGATGTCTATCTGAATCGTCTTCTGCTTCTCAGGATCTCCCCACGCAGGTGGTTTTCCCCAGAAGTCCAGATCCCCCATCTTGCTTCCCACAACGAGAACAACATCAGACTCGTTCTGGGCTGTTATCGCTGCAGGACTGGCTGGCAGAATGCACAGCGGATGATCTTCCGGAATAGAACCTCTCCCACCCACTGTGGTGGTAACAACCGCTCCGAGATACTCTGCAAGCTCCTTAAGCTCGTTCCAGGCCTTTGCTCTCAGAACTCCGGTGCCCGCATGGATGAGCGGTCTTTCAGCACTGTAAAGCATTTCCGCAGCCAGCTCCACGAGCTCGGGATGGCCAACCGGGGGTTTCATCGGTCTGTAGCGTTCTGGAGGGTAAACTTTCGCAAAACTTTCCTCATTACCGTTATAAAGAACATCTACCGGAATATCAAGGTGTACCGGTCCGGGTCTGCCTGAGAGAGCAATTCTAATAGCTCTCTGAACAAGTTCAGGAATTCTTTCCCAGTGGGAAACCACAGCATTCCACTTCGTTATTGGCTTGAAGAGATGAAACTGATCCAAAGCCTGCATTGAGCCGTGATCCGGGTAGCTCTTCCACGTCTGGTTCTGTGCTGTTATCACCAGCATCGGTACGCTGTCTGCGTAAGCGGGATAAACTCCCGGAACCAGATCTGCCCCTCCCGGGCCAACTGTTCCAACACAAACCCCAATCTCGCCGCTTGTTCTTGCATAGGCATCCGCCATGCTGGCTGCAGCCTGTTCGTGCCTGCAGTTGATGAACTTCATCCCGTGCTTCTCCCCAACCCTCTTTATTGCATCGAGGAACGTTAGAAGCTGTCCTCCCGGAACTCCAAAAACATACTTTACGTTCTCCTTTATCAGGCACCTTACAAGCAACTCTCCTCCAGAGATCTGCACCATGCTTCGATTTATGATTATAATTTTAAAAAGCTTACCAAAGGTCGATTGAATAAAATTAAAGAGAAAAACAGGTTAGCTTAATCAAAAACCTGTTTCAGCCGTAGCCGACGAAGGGTTTTGTTGCAACCCGCATTTTTTCTGTCTTCATCTTCTCCTCGAATCTCTCGTAGAAGTTCAGCATCGCTTCGTTGATGCTTGGCTTTATCTTCTTTAAAGCCTCCAAGAAGTGTCTCATCTCCACCCTCTCTGCGTTAACGTTTTCCCTGATCGCCAGCATCACAGCTTCCCTGCACACCGCCTCGATATCTGCCCCAACATAACCTTCTGTCAGATCAGCAAGCTCCTCAAGGTCAACATCATCAGAGAGAGGCATGTTCCTTGTGTGGATCTTGAAAATTGCCAGTCTGCTTCTCTTGTCCGGTGGCCTTACGTAAACGAGCCTGTCAAACCTTCCTGGCCTTAGCAATGCTGGATCAAGGATATCGGGCCTGTTGGTCGCACCTATAACAACCACCCCATGCAGCTCCTCAAGTCCGTCCATTTCAGTAAGAAGCTGGTTTAGAACTCTTTCAACAGCTCTGCTGCCCTCATCTATACCTCTCATCTGTGCGATGGCGTCGATCTCGTCAAAGAAGATTATACATGGAGCAACCTGTCTTGCCTTTCTGAAAATTTTTCTCACAGCCTTTTCACTCTCTCCGAGCCACTTGCTGAGAATCTGCCCTCCTTTAATGCTTATAAAGTTCGCTTCACTCTCATTCGCCACAGCCTTGGCTATCAGCGTCTTTCCAGTCCCCGGAGGGCCGTAGAGCAGAACACCTTTAGGTGGTCTGATTCCGAACTTCTTGAACTTCTCCGGGAACTTGAGAGGCCACTCAACGGCCTCTATTATCTCTCTCTTTACATCTTCTAATCCTCCAACATCCTCCCATGTAACCTTTGGAATCTCCACAAACACTTCTCTCATCGCTGATGGCTCAACCTCTCTCAGAGCCTCCATGAAGTCGTTCCATGTAACCTTTATTGATTCAAGAAGTTCCACTGGAATTTCATCCTCGTTCAAATCGATCTGCGGTAGATACCTCCTCAAAGCTTTCATTGCTGCCTCCTTGCAAAGAGCTTCAATGTCAGCTCCAACGAACCCGTGAGTTTGATCGGCAAGACTGCGAAGCATGGCTTTTGTTATCTCAACCTCAAGCTCGTCGATAGCTTCCTGCGGTAAAAGATTTTTCACTGCGGATCTGATCTCATTCTCTTTCTCCAGATTTCTGATTTCATCGTAAAGGAAATCAAGGTTTTTAATCAGTTCAGGATCATCGATCTGTCTTTTATACCTTTCAATTGCGTCAAGGACAAATTCTCTACTGTATTTTGGCTCAAGAGGCATGTTTCTTGTGTGTATCTGGAAAATCTCGTATCTCCCTTCTCTGTCTGGCACGCCAATCTCGATCTCCCTGTCAAATCTTCCGGGCCTTCTTAACGCTGGATCGACAGCATCTATTCTGTTTGTAGCACCAATGACTATAACCTGCCCTCTTTCCTCAAGTCCGTCCATCAGAGTCAGAAGCTGTGCAACAACCCTTCTCTCAACCTCTCCCGTCACTTCTTCTCTCTTCGGTGCAATTGAGTCAATCTCATCTATGAATATTATTGAAGGTGCATTTTCCTTTGCCTCCTCGAAAATCTCCCTTAGCCTCTGCTCTGACTCTCCGTAGAATTTGCTCATAATTTCCGGACCGTTAATTGTAAAGAAACTCGCTCCAATCTCGTTGGCAACGGCCTTGGCTATCAGCGTTTTTCCAGTTCCCGGAGGGCCGTAGAGCAGAACACCTTTCGGTGGATCAATTCCGAGTCTCTGGAATATTTCAGGATACCTCAAAGGCAGCTCTATGATCTCCCTAACTTTCTGCAGTTCTTCCTTCAGCCCTCCTATGTCTTCGTACGTGATTCCGGCCTTTCCGAACCTCTCGAACCCTTTTGCAGGCCTGTCCCTGTAAACAACCTTTGTGGTTTCATCGATGACAACAGGTCCTTTTGGTTCTGTCTTGACTGCAACAAAAACCAGAGCCTGATTCTGCTGGGGGTATCTTCCAAATCCTGAGAGAGCAGGAGAGCCAACAAGCGGTACCAGATCTCCCTCCACAACGGGTCTCTTCAGGAACTGATGCTTTAGGTACTCTCCAATATCAACTCCGTAAATTCTTAATTCCATCTTCTTGAGAGGGGCGAGGATTACAGTTCTGGCAGACTGATACTCGACTCTCCTTACCTTGACAACATCCCCAACACCAACCCCCGCATTCTCCCTTATGAATCTATCAATCCGGATGATATTTTTCCCCCAGTCCCTCTTTGGAGCCCTCCATACCTTCGCAACAGTCTTTCTGGCTCCTTCTATCTCTATTATATCTCCAGGGGAAATTTGAAGTCTTAACATTGTATCCGGATCCAATCTTGCAATTCCTCTTCCTGAATCACTTGGATATGCTTGATTTACTTTAAGAGTGAGTTCCATATTCATCACCCATCAACTTTTTACACCTAAACTTTCTTTATTTTAAAGATAAAAAAGGCTTGTGGTGGTCTGATGAAGGTCGCAATACTCGATGCTTTCAACGGAGCCAGCGGAGATATGATTCTCGCTTCACTTCTTGATTTTGGAATTGATAAAGGTGAAATTGAAGATACCGTGAGCGCTCTCGGTATAGATATAAGATACAGACTGGCAAAGGTTAACGTGAAGGGAATACTTGCAAAAAGGATCGAGGTTGAGGAAAAGGGTGGACACAGGAGCTTTAAAGAAGTTTTGAGTATCATAAAAAATTCAAAGCTGGAGGATGAGGTTAAGAAGAATGCTGTAGCTATTTTCGAGCTCATAGCCAAAGCTGAGGCAAAAGTTCACGGCAGAAACTACAGAGAGAGTGTTTTTCATGAAGTTGGTGCTGATGATGCAATCTTTGATGTTGTTTGTTGCGTGAGGGCGTTTGAAAATTTAAAAAAAGAGGGATACACTTTTTTTGCCACACCCATCAGAGCCGGTTCAGGATTTGTCGAGTTCTCTCATGGCAAATATCCCGTCCCCGCTCCAGCGGTGCTTGAAATCCTTAAGAATTCATCCCTGAAGTTTATAATGGATGGAGAGGGAGAGCTTCTAACCCCCACCGGTGCGGCAATTCTTTCTCATTACTGTAAACCCCTGAAACCATTCCCGCTAAAGGTCAGGGAAATTTCGTACGGAGCGGGAAAGAGAGAAACTGATGTGCCAAATGTTCTGAGATTGATTCTCGGTGAGGCAGCATTTCATGACTGCATTGCGGTTATTGAGACAAATCTGGATGATTTAAGCGGTGAGATGCTCGGTCATGCAATGAAAAAGCTACTTGAAAGAGATGACGTGCTCGATCTGGTAATGATTCCGGCTTACGGCAAGAAAATGAGACCTGCAAGCATTTTAAAAGCCATTTCTCCGATGCACAGAGCAGAGGAGGTTGCAGCTGAGATCATGCGGCTAACAGGAAGTCTCGGTGTCAGGGTTATACCTGTTTACCACAGAGTGATTTCCAGGAGGGAGATGGAAACTGTGAAGGTTAAAATTCGTGGCAGGGAATTTGAGGTTAGGGTAAAAAGGTCCTATCCCGGATTTGAGCTCCTAAAGCCAGAGTTTGACGACGTTGTTGCGATAGCGGAGAATTTAAACGCTCCGGTAGGGGTGGTTTACAGGGAGATTTTAAAGAAAATCGGTGCTGAGAATGCTGATTCCGAGCGGGAGTAAATGCATAGACTCACTTCTCGGCGGGGGGGTTGAAACTGGAACTGTGACCCAGATTTACGGGCACGGAGGTACGGGCAAGACCACCATCTGTTTGATGCTTGCCAGAAATGCTGCAAAGGAGTTTAAAGTGGCCTACATAGACACCGAAGGGCTTTCAGGGGAGAGAGTCAGACAAATTTTTGGAGATGAGAGGCTTTTTTCCAACGTTTTTGTGTACGAGGTTTTCAGCTTCAGACAGCAGGGAGTGGCAATCAAAGAAGCGGAAAAGCTTTGCAGAAGTGAGAGGGTAAAGCTTGTTATCGTGGACTGCTTTACCTCCCTGTACAGAAGTGAGCTTGAAGATGAGAAAAGTCAGATCAAGATAAAAAGGGAGCTCACGTCACAGCTAACATTCCTGCTCGGAGTTGCGAGGAAGTACGATGTTGCGGTGGTAATAACGAACCAGATGTACACGGATGTTTCTTCAGGAGTTGACCGCCCGCTCGGTGGGCCGAGTCTTGAGCATCTGTCGAAGGTCATAATTGGCCTTGAAAGAAGTGATGAGCTTAGAAAGGCAACTCTGATAAAGCACAGATGGATGAGAGAGGGAATGAGCTGTTTTTACAGAATTACCAGTAGTGGTGTGGAACCCTGATCACTTCAGCAGCGGAAGGTTTCCGGTCACCTTGTCAATTTTCTTTTCATCATCAGGACCGATTACAACAGCTGTTATTGTCCCCGGCGGGATTTCTGTCAATCCCGCATCCTGCACAACTCCAGTAACGAGTTTGAGCGACTCTGCCTTTTGCTTGATTTCAAGTAACTCTTCAAGGCTTTTAACCTTCAAAACAATTTTCTTCTGTCCCTCATCAAGCCACTTCCTCCTCAGATTGCTGTCAGACTTGAGGTAGCCAATAACAGCTGCATGTGCTACCTGAACCGCAATCTTTCCCCTTGATAGTTTCAGATCATCCCTGACAACGATTACCTGCTTCAAAGCCATTTCTTTAACCTTCTTCCTCACCAAAACCGTAAGATTTTAGCTCTTCAAGAGTTACCGGCTTAGACTTCTCCTCAACCCATTTTATTCCAACTTTTCTCGCTTCCTCTTCGTCGAAATCTCCAATAATGATTTTTCCATCTTCCACTGATTTTATGCTTTTCCTTGGAACAGCAAGAAATTCCGAGCCAACCTTAACTATAAGGTAGTTGCCGTAAACATCTATGCTCTCTCCGAAGCTCTCTTCACCCCTGAAAACATACATGCATATCAAATCCATGCTCAATGTTATTCGTAATCTTAAAAGTTTTGCCTGTTTTTAAAGGGCAATAAAAGGGGCGATAAAAAAATCAGGAGTATTTTTCAATGATGTCCCTCAGGTATATTTTGTGCTGTCCGAGCTTCCCTCCGTAGTTGCCTGCAGAGATCCTCACAACCCCATCAACCCTGCTCACGACATCCATGCAAACGTACATGGCCTTCTCAACAGCCTCCCTTGTTATTCCATTGATGACAATTTCGGGAATCGATTTCACACCATCAGGAACCTTGGAGTCCGGGATTTTTCCCTTCAGCGTTGGGCAGTAATAGTGGTTTGTGCTCGGTCCCATTTCCGGATACTTTGTTTCTGGCTTGCTTCCGGCAGAGCATATGTCAAAGGAAGTGATTACACCCTCAATATTTTTGAGAGCTTCAACCGCTGCCTCTCCAGCTTCTAAAGCCGCTTCTTCACTCTCGCAGAAGTACCAGATGTTTCCACCCGCTATTCCTTCAGCATATCCAATGTAGCGCTCGATTATGAACTCCCCGAACATTATTGGCACCCTGATCACCTTCCTTCCCCACATTTCATCCTCCCATTCGTATCCATCTCCACATCTTCCCACATTGATTTCAGCATCAAAGGTTGTTTCGCTGTCCGTGGCATTGAAAACTCTCGTTGTAGGAACAACAAGAATTCCCTGCCTTATTCTTTTTCCCATCTCCCTCATCAGCACGTCAAGAAACTTCTTGGACTTCTGAACCCATATCTGGCAGATTGCTCCCAACCTTCCATCAGGTGTTTCCTGAGGTGACAGCCAGAGTTCAACTCCACCCTCAGCCTCCCCGAAAACTGTTGAGGGCAAGGCGGTAGCGGAGTATGCTGCTTTCTTCAGCAACCACTTGTGCTTTGCAGTCACAATAATTCTCGAGTATATGCCATCAAAAGCCTCGCAGTATGTATCCTCAACCGGCACACCATTCAGCTCAAGCATGTTATAAGGCCTCATGAAACTATAAAAAACCTGCGAATTGGCTTGGTGCTACTGCTTAGATTTAAAATTCCTCACAAGCTCAATCAGCTCTCTTGCAGCTCTCTCAGGGTCTTCAGACGCGGCAATTGCTGATATAACCGCTATTCCCACCACTCCGGTCTTCAGAACCTCAACTGCATTTTCTCTTTTTATCGAGCCAATGGCAACGACTGGAACTTTAACACTCTCAACTATCTTCCTGAGCCCCTCAATACCTATTGCCTCCCCCGCATCCTCCTTTGTTTTTGTCGGAAATACCGGACCAACACCGAGATAATCCGCATACTTCTCGTCCTTCTTTGCCTCCTCGACGCTACCTGCAGAAACACCAATGTAACCGGGAAAAATTTCCCTTGCAACCTCTGCAGGCATATCGTCCTGCCCTATGTGAACGCCATCCGCATCAACAGCTATGGCCACATCTATTCTGTCGTTTACGAAGAATAATGCCCCGTAATCTCTGGTCAGTTCCCTTATCCTCTTTCCTATTTCATACATCCTCTTAGTGCTCAGAACCTTCTCTCTGAACTGCACTGCCCTGACTCCCCCTTTAAGAGCCTTTTCAGCAATCTCCTCGTGTGTGTGGCCAAATCTCGAATCAGTTATGAAGTAAACACCCAGATAATCCTCAAGCCTGCCCATCAGATGACATTGTTCTTTCGGATTTAAGTTTTTGTTCCGAGGTCTTAATGGGATGTGAGGCCCGGACAGTAGCTTTCAGGAGAACAAGAGAATGGTTATAAAAGGCCTTTAGCAGGAAAACAGCTCTCTCATGCTGTCGCGAATCTTTTTATTTTCGAGTTTTATTGTATATATTTTTGGTCTTTATTTCCTCCGTTTCGAGATTGGGGCGATCAGATTTTTATATTTAAATCTATCCCCAAAGAATTTTGTTTAATTTTCGTGAAAGGTAATTTAACCGGTTCAATCTGAAAAAGGATTTCAGAATAAAAGTCGCACGTCTTTATAAATGACTTGCAAGTTTCGGGATCTGCGACGGTATATAAATCAAAAAAGGCATCAGAAAGCTTTAAATAGGAAATGGAGGAAATATTACCGGAGGGTTGAAATCAGACCAAGATGGGATTGAAAGCACCCAAACACTCTGTGCATGGTTTGCTCTATTATCTCAGGTTGAAATCAGACCAAGATGGGATTGAAAGTGAAAAGGAAACTGAAAGTGGGCGTTGAATTCGACTGCAGCGGGTTGAAATCAGACCAAGATGGGATTGAAAGCTGCTTCGAGGCTCCGGTCATCCACTACCGGATTCTAGGTTGAAATCAGACCAAGATGGGATTGAAAGCACCCAGCACCCTGAACACATCTTCGCTTTTCTCAAAGGTTGAAATCAGACCAAGATGGGATTGAAAGGCACGATTTTCTCTTCTCTTCTGGTTTTGTAAAAATGGTTGAAATCAGACCAAGATGGGATTGAAAGGCGAACAGGAAATACAGAATGAAATCATGAAATCTTCAAAGGGTTGAAATCAGACCAAGATGGGATTGAAAGTACATAGGAGATTAGTTTTCCTGATGGGCTTAATGCGTGTGCGGTTGAAATCAGACCAAGATGGGATTGAAAGTAACAATCCCAAAATCCGCACTAAAACCAAACGTAGGTTGAAATCAGACCAAGATGGGATTGAAAGTTTTTTAAGCTAAACAGACTTGAGAACGCAATAAACAGGTTGAAATCAGACCAAGATGGGATTGAAAGGCATCCACCACAAGCGATTTTGGATATACTCCCTCGGGTTGAAATCAGACCAAGATGGGATTGAAAGAATGATATATCTGATTGCACTGAAAAATATTCAGCAGGGTTGAAATCAGACCAAGGTGGGATTGAAAGGACGCAGGAGTCACCAGAAAGTTTTATGTTGCCCAGGTGGTTGAAATCAGACCAAGATGGGATTGAAAGCGATCTCATCATCCTCGATATCCGGTAAAATTTCAAACGGTTGAAATCAGACCAAGATGGGATTGAAAGATAGTAAGGCGACCCGTTCCTGTAGAGTAACATAAGTTGAAATCAGACCAAGATGGGATTGAAAGATCGCAATACCGCCAAGCAATATGATAAGGAACGGTAGTTGAAATCAGACCAAGATGGGATTGAAAGGAGGTCGTCGCAGCATGGAACAAAGAAGCCCTCCCGTTGAAATCAGACCAAGATGGGATTGAAAGGATGCTATTGAGAGGGTCGTGCTCGAGAATGCTGATGGTTGAAATCAGACCAAGATGGGATTGAAAGTGGTGCTCATCTTCATGCTGTCAATAATTCTTGCATCCTCCATAATTATCGTTGAAATCAGACCAAGATGGGATTGAAAGGTCAGCATACTTTCCTGCCCTCAGAACTTTGAAGCCCTGTTGAAATCAGACCAAGATGGGATTGAAAGATGGGAGGGCGACACTCACAGCAGAGTCAGGAGTCAGGTTGAAATCAGACCAAGATGGGATTGAAAGGCAGACCCGAGGAGATCCTCGCCCTGACAGTCGGGGAGTTGAAATCAGACCAAGATGGGATTGAAAGGACTTCAAAAGGCGTGGCGGTGGTGATGCAGAGCTTTCGTTGAAATCAGACCAAGATGGGATTGAAAGCAATCTAACGAGATTTTCCTTCAGCTTCTCCTTTAACGTTGAAATCAGACCAAGATGGGATTGAAAGGAAGTTTTCGGGAGTCAGCACGGTCAGCACCTCCCGGTTGAAATCAGACCAAGATGGGATTGAAAGAGGACTGCCACGGGCTTACTCTTTACCGTTACCCTGTTGAAATCAGACCAAGATGGGATTGAAAGTTTTTTAAAGGCTGGCTCAGCATTCCTGATTTTTGGTTGAAATCAGACCAAGATGGGATTGAAAGGTATTATCTAACCGAAATTGGAGGTTACAGCTTTGAGTGTTGAAATCAGACCAAGATGGGATTGAAAGTAGCGTTACCGGATAAGTTGCGTAAGATGGGGCTATAGTTGAAATCAGACCAAGATGGGATTGAAAGTCAGAATGGAGCCGGCCAGCAACCCCAGCCCTGCTCCGGTTGAAATCAGACCAAGATGGGATTGAAAGATGTATCGGGAGACCCGGCTACAGTTGCACTTTGGGGACGTTGAAATCAGACCAAGATGGGATTGAAAGCTTTTCAACGAATGACTTATATTTGTTTAGAATTTCAAGTTGAAATCAGACCAAGATGGGATTGAAAGAGGTCATCCACGAGCAGGTGAGTTGCTGGCAACTTGAGTTGAAATCAGACCAAGGTGGGATTGAAAGATAAAAGCTGCATGCTGGCACGACCTTAAAGGAGAAAAGTTGAAATCAGACCAAGGTGGGATTGAAAGATTTTGAATTTGGCTCTGAAGCTCATTGGCTCGTATTGTTGAAATCAGACCAAGGTGGGATTGAAAGCCTTCAGAGAGTGCGGCTTCGAGGGCACTCTTCCAGTCAGTTGAAATCAGACCAAGATGGGATTGAAAGCAGTAAGGACACGTCATAGTATATTCCACCCTTATCACATGTTGAAATCAGACCAAGATGGGATTGAAAGTCATCTTCAGTATTCTCTCACGTGCTTTCTCTGCGAAGTGTTGAAATCAGACCAAGGTGGGATTGAAAGACCACCACGCCTGCGAAATACTCTACGAAATCCCACACAAGGTTGAAATCAGACCAAGATGGGATTGAAAGTGCGCTTTCGGTTGGGCTAACTACAGCAAAGTCAGAAAGCTCGTTGAAATCAGACCAAGATGGGATTGAAAGGAGCACGGAGTAATTATCCTATCTCCTGGAAACTATAGTTGAAATCAGACCAAGGTGGGATTGAAAGGCGAGAACACTATTGCTCCGATGCCGAGGAATATTAGCAGTTGAAATCAGACCAAGATGGGATTGAAAGTTTAAATGCCCCTGCTGTGGTAAGAACTACTGGTTGGAGGTAGTTGAAATCAGACCAAGGTGGGATTGAAAGCCATACTCGTAGAAAAGATTACCGCATACCATGCATCTCAGCGTTGAAATCAGACCAAGGTGGGATTGAAAGTGGTTAACAACACAGAACTGGATAAAGACAATGCATTGTGTTGAAATAAGACAAAAGAATCAATAGCATACGTTAGCTTATGAGGATAACAATAGATTTCGAAATGTTGAATAAAGAAAGTTAAATCGAAAATAATAAATTACATAAAAGATTGAGACTTAAAAATAGTCAAGAACGTAAGTGAAAAAGTTCAAAAATGAAGAACAATCATAATTAAAACAATAAGGGCGATGAGATAACGATAAAAAAGACTGTCTCATAGGTGCTTAGCTATGAATGTTAAAGTTAGAACGCTAACACCGATTTGGACAGGGGATGTTGATTCAAAAAGTAACTCGATTCGATCTACTGGAATAATAGGTTCCTTAAGATGGTGGACAGAGGCTATTTTAAGGGGAATGGGTAAATTCGCCTGCGATCCCACAGAAGACGGGC
>Ga0071330_1058374_pt1 | contig 54194 bp, 44 predicted proteins | sample GBScel77sediment_FD_63802 | JGI IMG/M metagenome (GOLD analysis project Ga0071330, IMG submission 63802) | Hot spring sediment microbial communities from Great Boiling Spring, Nevada - Cellulolytic enrichment Sediment 77C v2 (version 2) | ecosystem: Environmental > Aquatic > Thermal springs >...
TCAACTTATGGAGATCATAAAGAGTGGTGGATTAACAAACTATACGAGGAGGAGATTGGGGATCGATGTTTAAGATAGCCGTTCTTCCCGGAGATGGGATAGGTCCAGAGGTGGTTAGCGAGGGTGTCAAATTACTAAAGGCACTGGATAAGGCTTTAAACCTTGGGCTTGAAATTGAAGAGGCTCTTATTGGTGGCATTGCTGTTGATGAGTATGGGACGCCTCTTCCAAAAGAGACTCTGGATATAGCCTTGAGCTCTGATGCGGTACTTTTGGGAGCCGTTGGAGGCCCAAAGTGGGATAATATAGAGGTCTCCAAGAGGCCAGAACAGGCACTCCTGGGGTTGAGGAAAAATCTTGGTGTCTTTGCCAATATAAGGCCTGTAAGATCTATGAAGCCTCTGGTCTTGGCTTCTCCTATAAAGCCTGAGATAGTAGATGGAGTAGACCTTATAATCTTAAGAGAGCTCACCGGTGGAATATACTTTGGGGAACCAAAATACAGGGATAAAGATAAGGCTATTGATACACTAGTATATAACAGATACGAGATAGAAAGGATAGCGGATATTGCATTTAGACTTTCTCTTTCTAGGAGAAAGAAAGTTACCTCGGTTGATAAGGCGAATATACTGGAAAGCTCCAGACTTTGGCGGGAAGTTGTGAATGAAATAGCAAAGGGTTATCCTCAGGTTACAGTTGAACACCTCTATGTAGATAACTGTGCTATGCAGTTGATAAGAAGGCCCAAAGATTTTGATGTGGTACTTACAGAGAATATGTTTGGTGATATCTTAAGCGATGAGGCAGGAGCTATCCTTGGTTCTCTGGGTATGTTACCATCTGCGAGTATTGGAGAAAAATACGCCCTTTATGAGCCGATTCACGGTTCTGCCCCGGATATAGCGGGTAAAGGGATAGCTAATCCTCTTGCTACCATACTTACAGTTGCGCTTCTTCTGAGGTATTCTTTAAAGAGGGAAGACCTTGCAAGTATTGTTGAAAGATCCGTGGAGGAGGTTCTTATAGAGGGTTACCATACTCCTGATATAAATATACAGGGAGAGACTGTTGTTACAACGAAGATGGGAGACCTTGTATTGGGTAAGGTTTTGAATCTATTAGAGGGTGATAAAGGATGATATATATTTATGATACTACGCTTAGAGATGGTTCTCAGCGCGAAGGGATCTCTTTCAGTGTTGAAGATAAATTAAAGATTACGCGTAAGCTCGATGAACTTGGAATCCACTATATAGAGGGTGGGTGGCCAGGTTCAAATCCCAAGGATGCTGCATATTTTAGTGAAGTAAAAAGGCTTACACTGAAGAATGCCAAGATTGTGGCATTTGGAAGCACAAGGAGGGTGGATAAAGTAGTATCGGAGGATGCCAACATAAAGGCATTGCTAGACGCGGATACTTCCAGTATTGCTGTCTTTGGTAAGAGCTGGAGCCTTCATGTAAAAGAAGTCCTTCATACAACCCTGGAGGAGAATCTAAAGCTGATAGCAGATTCTGTCGGCTATCTGAAGTCGCAGGGTAAAGAAGTAATCTTTGATGCAGAGCATTTTTTCGATGGATTTAAGGATAATCCACAGTACGCTATAGCGACATTAAAAGTGGCGGAAGAACAGGGTGCAGACTGGATCGTCTTATGCGATACGAATGGTGGTAGTCTTCCGAGCTTTGTTGGAGAGGCTATAGATGAGGTAAAGAAGTATATAAAAGCCCCACTTGGAATGCATGCCCACAATGACAGTGACCTGGCTGTTGCCAATACTATCGTGGCAGTGGAAAAAGGAGTAAAGCAGATTCAGGGCACAATAAACGGTTATGGGGAGAGGTGCGGAAACGCTAATCTCTGTTCCTGTATCCCTATTATTCAACTTAAACTGAATATGAAGTGCCTCCCTGATGAATCTTTGAGGAAGCTCTTTGAGGTTTCCCATTACGTAGATGATATAGCAAACAATCCACCTGTAAACTGGCAGCCGTTCGTAGGGGTCTATGCCTTTGCCCATAAGGGTGGGGTCCATGTAAATGCTATATTGAAGAATCCCAGAACGTATGAACATATAAACCCTGAACTTGTTGGTAATAGACGTAGGATTCTTATCTCTGAGCTTTCAGGGAGATCGAATATACTCTACAAGATTCAGGAACTGGGACTTGATATAGACTTAAGTGATCTAAATGTTAGTAGTCTTTTAGAAAAGGTCAAACAGCTAGAGTATCAGGGATATGAATTTGAAAGCGCAGAAGCCAGTTTTGAACTGCTGGTAAAGGAGATGCTGGGTATATACAGGCCTCCATTTGAAGTCCAGGGGTTCAGAGTATTTATAGATAAGATAGATGATAAAATAATATGCGAAGGTACGGTCAAGATAAATGTTAACGGAATCTTAGAGCATACTGCCAGTGAAGGGAATGGTCCGGTGGATGCGCTGGATAAGGCTTTAAGAAAGGCGCTGATAAAATTCTTCCCACAGATTGCTGAGATAAAACTTACAGACTATAAGGTTAGAGTCCTGGAGGGTTCTCAGGGGACATCCGCTACAGTAAGGGTCCTGATAGAATCCACAAATGGCAGGACCACATGGAGCACTGTTGGGGTTTCTTCTAATATCCTGGAAGCCAGCTATCAGGCACTGGTTGACAGTTTATCTTATGGGCTAAGTCTTGCCAATGATTGAGAGATATAGAGAGATTATAGATAGGATAGACAGGGAGATACTGAACCTCCTAAATGAGAGGGCTAAGGTAGTTATTGAGGTAGGGAAGGAGAAGCTTAAGAATAATAAGCCTTTTATAGACATTCCAAGAGAAGAGGCACATATAAGAGATCTCCTTGAGGTCAATAAAGGTCCATTGTTAAATGAGAATATAATAAGTATATTCAGAGAGATCATCTCTTCTTGCAGGTTACTGGAAGGGACACTTAAGGTTGCCTTCTTAGGACCAGAAGGGACATTTACCCACCTGGCAGCCCTTAAGAGATTTGGTAGGGATTCTGTATATGTGCCAGCCAGGAGTATACCTGAAGTATTTTCACTTGTAGAAAAAGGGGAGGTACTCTTGGGGGTTGTCCCTATAGAGAACTCTACCGAAGGTGTAGTAAATTATACACTGGATATGTTTATGACATCTCCTCTCAACATCATTGGAGAGATAATCATCCCTATATCGCACAATCTCATAGCCAGAGATGATGTCATAGAGATAAAAAAGATCTATTCTCATCCTCAGGCATTTGGACAGTGTAAAGAGTATCTTGAGAAGAATTTCCCCGGAGTGGACCTTGTGGAGGCAAATAGTACAGCAAAGGCGGTGGAGATGGCTAGTAAGGATAATGAGAGCGCAGCCATAGGTTCAGAGATAGCAGCAGAGAAGTTCGGACTCAAGGTTATTGCCTCCAGGATCGAAGATGATCCAAATAATCGCACCAGATTTTTGATAATCGGAAGGAATAATGAGAACAGGTTTAGCGGTAAAGATAAGACGATGGTGATGTTCTCCACAGCACATAAACCAGGAGCATTATTTAATGCCCTGAGGTGTTTTGCAGAGAATAACGTGAACCTTACAATGATACAGTCACGTCCATCAAGAGAAGTCCTCTGGGAGTTTGTTTTCTTTGTCGAGTTTCAGGGGCATAAAGAAGAGGAGAATGTGAAAAGGGCGTTAGAGTCTCTAAAGGAGGTTGTCTGGTCGTACAGGATAATTGGTTCTTATCCGGAAGATGAGTCACTATGAGAAGGATAAAGATTTCCTGGGCTAAGCCTGGAGATATTCTCGGTTATCCTATTTTTAGAAAGGATGGAGCTATACTCTTAAACGCAGGGGTAAAGTTAACCCCTTATTATATAGAGCAGTTGAAGGGATTAGGGATTACCCACATATACATCCAGGATGAGATATCCCAGGATATAGTGATCCCTGATCCTATAAGTATAGAGACAAGGACAGAGGCGCTTAAGGTCATAGCGGATAATTTCCACAGGAGTTGTCGAGGGCTTCCTTTAGATGCGGAATCTGTAAGAAGGGTTGTAAATGCCATAGTGGATGAGATACTTAGCAGTGAACAGGTCCTTTTAAACCTTTATGAGATAAAAACCTCTGATAACTATCTCTTCTCTCATTCTCTTAGTGTGACTATTCTGTCTATTGTCATTGGAAGGAGGCTTGGATACAACGATAGATTTCTTGTAGATCTGGGTATAGGATGTATGTTACACGATATAGGCAAACTGGATATACCAAAAGAGATACTTGATAAGCCTGACAAGCTTACACCTGAGGAGTATGAGATAGTAAAGTTTCATACTCACTATGGCTATAGGAGGATAAGAGACCAGGATAAAGAGCTTCCTGCTACATCTGCCCATGTAGCCTGGGAGCACCATGAAAGATACAATGGGAGTGGATATCCTAGAGGATTGAAAGGAGAGAAAATACATATATTCTCCAGGATAGCCAGTGTTTCGGATGTCTATGATGCAATGACCACAGATAGGATCTACAGGAAGGCTTATTCGCCAAATGAGGCAATGGAATTTGTTATGGGTGGATCTGGTACACTCTTTGACTACGAAGTTGTTAGTGCATTTGTCAGGAGCATAGCTCCATATCCTGCAGGAGATGTGGTATTACTCAGTACTGGAGAGACCGCCATTGTAATAGATGTAAATAAGGATTTTCCATTAAGACCTGTGGTGAGAGTCCTAAAGGATGATCGTTGGGAGGATATTGACCTTATGAAAAAGACCAATATATCTATCCTCAGGTCTCTTGAGACATAGAGATATGTGGATAGTTATTCTTGCTATCTTTTCCTCAATCATCCTCTTTTTCATATGGATCCTTTGGACCGAAGTCTTTGGGGCAGGCTGGAGTCCTACACCTATGGAATCGGTAAGGGCAATGCTGAGACTTGCCAATGTAGGACCAGATGACGTCCTGTATGACCTTGGAGCAGGAGATGGGAGGATACTGACTACAGCGGTTAAGGACTTTGGGGCTAAGGCTGTAGGTTATGAGATAGACCCGATAAGATTTATAATGAGCTGGCTCAGAATTATCTTTTCTGGCACCCTTGGTAAGGCAGTAGTGAAGTATAAGAATTTTTACGGGGTAGATCTAAGCCCAGCCACTGTAGTTACGTTATTCCTAAGACAGCATACAAACGAAAGACTCAGAGAGAAATTAGAGCGAGAGCTCTCCCCTGGAAGCAGGGTTGTTACATACTACTGGACATTTGACAGGTGGAAGCCAGTCAGGGTAGACCGTACATTGGAGGTATATCTCTATATAATAGGTATCTCGAATCTCCAGTACTAGAGCCCTTATCACATCCCCATTATATTGTATCCGGCATCTACGTAGATGGTTTCTCCCGTTATGCCTGAGCTGAGTTCGCTAAGGAGAAAGACTGCAGTGTCTCCAACCTCTCTATGCTCGATATTTCTCTTCAGCGGGGACCTCTCTCTATGGAGCTGTAGCATATCTACAAAACCCGATATCCCTCTTGCTGCCAGAGTACTTAGTGGTCCAGGAGATATGGCATTCACCCTTATACCATCTTTTCCCAGGTCATACGCTATGTACCTGACACTAGCCTCCAAAGCTGACTTGGCCACCCCCATAACATTATAGTTTGGCACCACCTTTTCTGAACCGTAGTAGGTCAGAGTGATTATAGAACCACCAGGGTTTATCAGATCCCTAAATATCCTGCACATAGCTACAAAAGAGTATGTACTTATCTCAAGTGCAGTCCTGAAAGCATCTCTACTGGTCTCTATAAAGGGAGACTTTAATGCTTCAGTGGGGGCATAGGCTATGGAATGGACAAGTCCATCGATTTTACCTATTTCATTTTCTATCTTCTCCCTGGCGGATTCTATCTTTTCATCGGTACCAACATCACACTCTACTATTAAAGGTTTTGGATCCAGACCACTTATAAGCTCTTCTATATTCTCTTTAAACCTCTCATTCTGATAGCCTATTATGACCTCTCCTCCATAGTTCATTATCGATTGAGCTATAGCCCAAGCTATACTCCTCTTATTGGCAACATTAAATATTGCTACCTTTTTACTCTTTAGTATCATACTCCTCTCCTTTCTACAGCTCTGGGATGAGCCATTTCGAACTCCTCCTTTAATCTCCTGTTAGATACATGTGTATAGATCTGGGTTGTGGAGATACTGGAGTGCCCCAGAAGTTCTTGGACAACCCTGAGGTCTGCACCATTATCTAACAGATGAGTTGCGAATGAATGCCTCAGGGTATGGGGACTTATATCCAGTCCTACGTTGCTGGCAAACTGTTTCACTATGAGCCAGATACTCTGCCTTGTCAGTCCCTTGTTCCTGTTATTTAAGAATAGTCTCTTCTCCTTTATATGTCTTCTCTGTTTTAGATACTCCCTGATAGCCGATATAGCCTTTGAACCCAAAGGTACAATCCTTTCCTTATTGCCTTTTCCCTTTACCCTTACAAAACCTTCATCGAGATTTATATCGTTAATAGTTAGATTCACTATCTCGCTTACCCTAAGTCCGCAGGAATAGAGAAGTTCCAGAATAGACCTCTCCCTAGCATATCTTTCCTCCTGGAGTAATGGCTGTTCTAAAAGTTTTCTGATCTGGTCCTCAAACAGCACCCTTGGTATCTTCCTTTCCTTTTTAGGAGTATCCAGAAAAGATACCAGATCCTCTTTAATTATCCCTTCGCTCAGTAGATATTTGAAGAATGTTCTGATAGATGCCAGTTTTCTTATTATCGTATTGTTTGTAAAGCCCCTTTCAGAGAGTGTATTTATAAACTGGGCAATATACTCTTTACTGGCTTTTATCAGAGAACTGTTTCTCTCCGCTAAAAAACTGGAGAGCTCCATAAGATCAACCCTGTAAGAAGAGAGTGTATTCTTGGAATAACCTCTCTCATAAAGCAAAAAAGATAGAAACTTTTCTATATAGTAATCATCAGAATAGTGAGAGTTGTCTCTGCTTCTTTTCTTCAACAACCTTTCCATATATCCCTCCCCCTCCGGGAGCCAGTTTCAATGTTCCTTCTCTTGCCTTTATGATGAGTTTTGCCAGGTCTTTGCCCACAACCCTGGATAAACTCTCCTCATCGGCTAAGTGAAGAACACCCATCTCACTGCCAAAAGCCTTTATAAGTGCATCATAGGTCTTATCGCCTATCCCCGGGACAAACTCCAGTGGAACCTGGTAATGATATGGGGGCCTGTGCTCGGGGTGTCTGGGTTCTGGATAATCCTGAATCATAGTTATCCTATCCAGAACACCTATGACCATATTCTCATTACCGCAGTTTTTGCATACAGTTACAGGCGGGTCTTCCTCTGCTATGCGATCACAGAGAGGACAGAAGCTTCTGTGATATTTTCCAAGCTTTGGGTCTAACCCATAGTTAGCGACTACTCTTCTTCCATCCTTTCTGAGTAAAGCCATCAGTAACTCCTTATATGAGGGCCTTTCTATCTCCATTATGTTATATTCTCTACCAATCCTGTTTAAAGAGTGGGCATCTGAATTACTTAAAAATGAAAACCTTGATAATTCGGCTATTCTGTCTGCCAGGTCTGTATCAGCGCTCAATCCTAATTCTATTGCTGGAATTTTATCCAATGCACTATCTTTAAATATCTGAGACAGTCTCGGATAACAGTTCCCATATACGCTCTTATGAGGAGTAAATGCGTGAGCAGGTATAAGGACCCCATCGAGGCTATTTGTAACCTCCCAGATCCTCTGAGCGGGTAATCTGCACCTCTGTGTGCTGAAGTTTATATTCGTTACATATCTTGATAAGAACTTACCGAATCTCTTTATCCCTTCCAATGTCGGGAAAAAGGCTATATGATGGGAGTTTCCTCCGTTAGCCTCTGTAGTTTCTACCTCAGATCCAGGTATTATTAAGATCTCATCCCTGAATAGGAGACCACCATCGGCGATCTCTATGATCTCTCCTGCTTCCACCATCTCGTCTATATCTTTTAGTACGACTGGAGAAGCACAATCCACTATCCCTACGACCTGGATACCCTTACGCTCTCTACACTCCTTGGCAATATTACCAAAGGTAAGATTCTTAGCCCCGGTTACTTTTACCGCTTCTCCTCTTGATGTGCTCCCTATATGGATATGGAGATCACAGAATACTCTCATTTTTTCAATAGGTAGAGACAAAAGGCTGAAAGTGTTTTACTGTCCTTTATCTTACCCTCTTCTATCATCTCCCTGAACGTATCCATAGCAAATTCTCCAAGTTCTATAAATTCATCCTTGTCTTTCGGTAGAGGTGATGGAACAAATTTATCTGCATAGAATAGGTGTATCTTTTCTGTACTATAACCAGGAGCTACAAAGATTTCTCCAAGTTTTATCAGATTTAAAGGTGAAAGCCCTGTCTCCTCCCTGAGCTCTCTAACTGCACATTCTTCCGGAGTTTCTCCCTCCCTAAAGACACCTGCCGGTATCTCCCAGAGGACCTCTTTTACCGGATGCCTGTACTGTTTGACAAGCAGGATTTTATTATCCACTATTGGTAAAACCGCTACTGCCCCCTTATGTATTACTACCTCTCTGGTAGCTATATTCCCCTCGGGGGTCTTTACCTCATCTACCGTTACCTTTATAAGGTTACCGTTAAATTTAACCAATGAGTTGATAAGTTCTTCTTCCATATTCATAGGTTAATTATACAGCAAAATTGCAGATCATACAAACATATGAGAAAATATTATGGTAAATCTAATACGCTGATTCAAGGAGGTAAAAGTATGAAGAAGGTAATATCAACAGATAAGGCTCCAAAGGCTATTGGTCCCTACTCTCAGGCTATTCTGGCTGGTGACTTTGTCTTTATATCTGGACAGATTCCTATAGACCCGAATACGGGGGAGATTAAAGAAGGTATTAAGGATGCTACTACACAGATCATAAAAAATATCAGCGCCATACTGGAAGAGTTGGGACTCACGCTGGATTCTGTAGTCAAAACTACCGTCTTTCTAACTAATATGGAAGATTTTAAAGAATTTAACGAGGTCTATGGGACATTCTTTAAGAAAGATCCACCTGCAAGGAGTACTGTAGCGGTAAAAGAACTCCCTAGAGGGGTTCGAATAGAGATAGAGGCTATAGCCTTTAGAGGATAAAAAATAAGGGCGGAATCTTCCGCCCTTTAACTCCTCTCTTTCTTTATCTTTTCCAGATATCCGCTTTTTCTTAAGGCAGATATAGGGTCTAGAGGCACTCCCATTTCTTCTCTAGCCTTATATATTATTGGCATCACATCAGTCTCAAATGCATCTGTAAGGACTTTTTCTGCGCTTACAACATCACCCTCCTGCTGGTACTTCTTTAGAGATCTTCTATCCACTATTAATGCCTTGGCATAAGCCTTTTGAATATTCTCCACACTCTGGAGCATCTCCTCTATCTTCTGTTTTATATTGTGACTCTGATCTATCATATATGCTACATCGAGCTTTAGGCCTTCCTCCTCTGCCCCAACCAGTTCATTATAGATCAAGAATAGCTCGTATGGATTTATAGAACCTACCGTCAGGTCATCGTCGGCATACTTTTTGGCATTAAAATGAAATCCACCAAGTTTTCCTTCATCTATAAGATATGCTACTATCTGCTCTATATTCGTTCCCAGTGGATGATGGCCAAGGTCTACAAGGACCATAGCCTTTGGTCCAAGCTTAACCGAGAGTAAATATGCCATTCCCCAATCCCCTATATCTGTCAGGTAGAACGCCGGTTCAAAGAACTTATATTCAAGAAGAAGTCTCATCCCATCGTCCAGATGTTTATAGACCTCTTTTAAAGATTCCTCTAGCCTGTGTTTCCTATCCCGTATATCATCCTGACCTGGATGATTTGTTCCATCTGACAGCCAGAGGCTTATATCCCTCGACCCCAGCTTTCTGGCTATCTCTATACATTCTAGGATATGATTTATTGCCTTTTCCCTTATCCTCCTATCAGGATTACAGAGACTTCCGAGTTTGTAATCGTCATCCTGAAATAGATTCGGGTTTATAGCTCCAGGTTTTATACCAAGAGATTTTGCATACTCCAATAACTGATCCCAGTTTTCTGTATAGTCCCAGGGTATGTGTAGTGCGACTGTAGGACAGACACCGGTAAGTTTATGAACTTCTCCAGCATCCTGTAATTTTTCATATACGTTTCTTGCAGCCCCTTTCTGTTTAAAGACGTAGAATCTTGTGCCAGAATCCCCGTAAGCCCAGCTCGGGGTCTCTATCCTCTGTCTCTTTAGCTTCTCCTTTACCTCGTCTATATTTATCCCCTTCTCTCCAAGGATATCTCTTAATATTTCGTATCTCTTTTCATAGCCTTTCATTTCTATCCTCCCAATCTATAATTTAGTAATTTAATATTACCATAGATTACCGTATAGACAAGAGAAGTTCTAAGGATCCCTACTGTAGGAGGTTCATCGTCAGGGTTCTTAAGCTTTCAAGATTCGGGACAGGTCAAAGCAGTCTTATAGAGCCCTTTGTTGGTTGCATTTCTATAGGCATTTTTCCTATAATATAGGGGACAGAGTTTAGATATAAGAGTAGAGGAGTAAATATGAATAATTTTATTACTAATAGCTCTACAAAGAAACTTAAAGCCAGGCTACTTGAACTTTTACCTAAGAGTAAAGAGTTGAAGTTTCTTGTCGGCTTCTTCTATTTTTCTGGCTTAAGAGAGCTATACGAAGGACTGAAGGATAATCCTAATACTATTCTTAAGATTTTGGTGGGACTTAATGTAGATAGAACAAACTATGGTTTAATTGAGTACGGCGATTCTATTGATAGTCGTTCTGACAATGATAAGATCTATAACTTCTTCCAGTCCATAAGAAATTCTATAAATACTGAAAACTTCGACCAAAAAGAATTCTATGAACAGGTAAGATTCTTTATTGAACTTATAAAGAATGGAAGACTTATTATTAGGAAGACTTATCAGCCAAACCATGCAAAGTTGTATATCTTTAAACTTGAAGAACAGCAGGTGGGAAGAAATACCCTCTTTATTACCGGAAGCAGTAATCTTACATCTTCAGGGCTTAGTCTTCAAAACGAATTCAATGTAGAAATAAGTGATTATGGGTTTGAAGATGCAGAGGCATATTTTGATAATCTGTGGGAAAGTGCAGTTCGAATTACAGAAGACGATGTGATAAGAAATAAACTGGTAAATCTCCTGGAAAAGGAGACTCTTATAAAAGAGATTACTCCATTCGAAGCCTATGCTTATGTACTAAAGACATATCTTGATGCCTTCGAAGGTAAGACTACTTCACAGATGCTCAAAGATATACTCACTAAGAATGGATACAAGATATATAATTATCAGTTAGATGCAGTAAGTCAGGCATTGTCTATTATTGAACAGAATAACGGAGTCATTATCGCAGATGTTGTTGGCTTGGGGAAGACAATAATTGCCTGCGCGGTAGCATTTGAGTTGAAGAAGAGAGGTATTGTTATTGCTCCTCCAGGGCTCATTGGTGATAAAGGTAAAAAGTCTGGCTGGCGTAAATATTTAGAAGATTTTAACCTTGCAAGTCTTGGTTGGGAGGCTTATTCCTTAGGGGATTTAGAATCTGTTTTAGAGTTAACTTCCAAGGTCAAAGATATTGAGGTTGTTATTATTGATGAAGCCCATAGATTCAGGAATCAGGATACAAAGAGTTACGAGCTTTTAAAGAATATCTGTAGGGATAAGATTGTTATCCTCCTTACCGCTACACCATTTAATAATAGACCTTCTGATATATTCTCTTTACTGAAGTTATTTATCGTCCCAAAGAAGTCTAACATATCTTTGAGTGATGATCTTGAAGGAGAATTTACTATCTTTAAAAATACCTTTGATAAACTTGCCTATATTAAGCGTTACTATAATTCTCAGGACCCTAAAAAGAGGTCTCGTGCAGTTAATTTTTATAAATCCATATTTGGAAAGGATAAGGTAAACTTACAGGATGTTAAGGTGTTGTCTAAATTCCTTGCAAGAGAAATACGAGATGTAATAGAGCCTGTAATTATAAGGAGAAACAGGTTAGATTTGCAGCAAAATCCTTATTATAAGGATGAGATAAAGGAACTTTCGAAGGTAAAAGATCCAGAGGAATGGTTCTTTGAGCTTACAAAGGAACAGTCAGATTTTTATGATGAGGTTATAAATAAGTATTTTGGAGGTTCAGAAAATAGCGATGGATTTAAAGGGGCTATTTATAAACCATTTGTCTATGAGAAAGGAAGAATAGATATAGAGGAGTTAGACCTGACAAAAGAAGAGAACTTTCAATATCAAAGACAGGCTAACCTCTACGATTTTATGAGAAGGCTTCTGGTAAAAAGATTTGAAAGTTCATTTGGAGCCTTTGAACAGAGCTTAAAGAATTTTGAGGAAATCACTGATACTGTCCTCAAATTTATAAATAAAACTGGAAAATACATTCTGGATCGTTCTCTACTTGAAAAGATATATGACAAGGATATTGATGAGATAGAGGAGTGTCTTAAGGAGTATGCAGAGACCATTCGAGAAGGAAGATATCCTAAGGACCATAGGGTTTATGAGATAGAAAAGTTCAAGGAGAAGGATAAGTTTTTGGAAGATATAAAGTCAGACCTTTCCCTTTTTAGGAAATTAATTAATCGACTGCAGAAACTACATCTTACTCATAATGACCCAAAGGTAAGATGTCTCGTTACAAAGCTTAAAGAGATAATTAATTCTAACCCTAGAAAGGGTGAGCCTAAAAGAAAGGTGGTAATTTTCTCCGAATATTTAGATACAGTTAAGTATCTTGCTCCAATCCTGAATGAGAAATTTAATAAGAGAGTTTTGGTTGTTGAAGGAGATTTATCCTCAACCAAGATTAAGGAAATTTATGAGAATTTTGACGCCTCTTATAAGGATCAGAAAGATGATTATGATATCCTTCTTTCTACAGATAAAATTTCCGAAGGATTTAACCTTAACCGTGCAGGTATTGTGATAAACTATGATATTCCCTGGAACCCTGTAAGAGTAATCCAGAGGGTAGGAAGAGTTAACCGTATAAGTAAAAAGGTTTTTGATGAGATCTATATTGTTAACTTCTTCCCAACAGAGAAGGGGGCTGACATAGTAAAGTCTAGAGATATTGCTTCGAGTAAGATGTTTCTCATTCACAATACCCTTGGTGAGGACTCAAAGATATTTGATATTGATGAGGAACCTTCTCCTTCAGAACTCTACAGAAGAATCCAACGTAATCCTGACCTTATGGAGGAAGAAAGTTTCTATACAAAAGTTTTGAAAGAATTTGAGGAGATCGAAAGAGAGAATCCTGAACTTATTAAAGCCTTCGATAGTTATCCACCCAGAATAAAAGTGGCTAAGAGAGGGGAAGAGGACGAACTGATTACTGTTTTTAAAAAGAAGAGATTATTTATCTTGTATAAGAAATACTCAGATGCTAAGCCTTCGGTATTGTACTCCATAGAGGAGATCTTTGATAAGATTAAGGCTGAAAAAGATGAGAAAAGATTACCTTTGAGTGAAAAATTCTGGGATGTATATGAAGAGATTAAGAGTTTTAGAAATAATACGATAAGCCGTCCTAATGAACAGAGTCTTCAGCAAAAGGCAATATATTTACTTAAAACTCTTCTTAACAGTTCCTCTGAGGCTCTAAGTCCTTATAAGAAATTTATAGGTTTACTTCTTGAGGATATTATGGAGTATGGTACACTCTCAGATTATACATTGAGGAGGATATCAAATCTAGATTTGAAAGATCCAAAAAATATGTTTAGAGAACTGGAGGCTTTAAGGAAAGAGCTTGGTGAGGACTATCTCTATAGAGAAAAAGAAAAGGTAATGAATATAAGAAGGGAGGTTATAATAGCTATAGAAAACAGAAAGCTATGAGCAGGGAAAAGCTTAAAGAGATAATAGATGATTTTTCTGTTGAAAAGTTCAGAGACTTTTTCAGATTAAAAAACAGCTCATTTAGACCTTATTTAGAGAAATTACCAGAGTATGATGATAATGACTTTACTCGAGCTTTCTTTATTGGAGAAATCCCTTTTGATAATAGTCAGAAGCTTGGAATTTACTCTTTCAAGGTAAAAGGGGAACTGAATGAGCGTTCTGGTAAGAAGAAACAATACGAAAAGGGAAAGAGAATACTTAAAGATAATCAGTTAGATGCAGGGATATTCATCTTCTATGACAGCAATAATAATTTCAGATTTTCCCTTATCTATGCAGAATATCTTGGGACTAGGAGAAGATTCAGTTATTTTAAGAGATTTACCTTTTTTGTAAGTCCTAGATTAACAAACAGGACGTTCTTAAAACAGGTTGGAGACGGAGATTTTTCTTCTCTTGAGGGAATAAAGGAAGCATTCTCAGTTGAACCAGTTACAAGGGAATTTTACTCAGAGCTTCAAAGCTGGTATTTCTGGGCGATGGATAAGGTTAGATTTCCCAGGGACTATAAATATAACGAAGACGAACAGAAGGATAAAGAATTGCGAAATGCAACAAACCTTATCCGTCTGATTACAAGAATCATCTTTATCTGGTTTCTGAAAGAGAAGGGTTTAGTTAAGGAAGACCTGTTCGATAGAGATAGGTTGAAATATGTAGTAAAAGATTTCCTTAAAGATGACTCCAGTAACTATTACAATGCAATTCTTCAGAACCTATTCTTTGCCACATTAAATCAGAAAGCGGAAGAGAGAAGATTTGCAAAAGAGGGAAATTTTGATGTGAATAGAGAGGAATACGGAGTTAAAAATCTCTATCGTTATAGAGATAAGTTTTTAATTGGTGAAAAAGATGTTTTGAATCTCTTCAAAGATATTCCATTTCTGAATGGTGGCTTATTTGATTGCCTGGATAAAGAGGATGATACTGGAAAGGTGATATATATAGATGGATTCTCAAGAAATCCCAAAAAGCAGGCTGTAATTCCAGACTATTTATTCTTTCAGGAAAATGAAGAAAGGATAGATCTTTCGACTTATGGACTTGGTAGAAATAGACCTGTCAGGGGTCTTATAGAGATTCTTAAGAGTTATAATTTTACTGTAGATGAAAGTAGCATTATTGACCAGGAAATTGCTTTAGACCCAGAGCTTTTGGGAAAGGTATTCGAAAATCTTTTAGCATGTTATACTCCTGAGACAGCAACTACTGCGAGAAAGGCTACTGGAAGCTATTATACCCCGAGAGAGATTGTGGATTATATGGTTGAAGAGTCTTTGTATGAGTATCTGAAGACACATTTCCCTGAGATAGAAGAGGATAAGCTTAGGTTACTTCTTTCTTATTCAGAGGAAGTACCAGAACTCAGTGAGGAAGAGAAAGAGAGGGTTATTGAAGCCATTGCTAATATCAGGATACTTGACCCTGCCTGTGGCTCAGGGGCTTTCCCTATGGGTATACTCCATAGGATGGTTTATATCCTTCAGAAACTGGACCCGGATAATAGCCATTGGTATGAACTTTAGTATGAGAAAGCTCTTAAGGCTACCGAAGAGATTTTTAAAGAGCCTGAGAAAGATAAAAGGGAAGAGATGCTGAAAGACATAAATGATGCTTTTGATGAAAGTATGAATTATCCCGATTATGCTCGTAAGCTATACCTTATAGAGAACTGTATCTATGGGGTTGATATTCAGCCTATAGCGATTCAGATCTCCAAATTAAGGTTTTTTATTTCACTCATACTGGACCAGAAGGTTGATAAGAGCAGGGATAATTTTGGTATAAAGCCCTTACCTAATCTTGAAACAAAGTTTGTATCAGCAAATACACTTATTGGTTTAGAAAAACCAAAACAGCTTAGTTTTGGGAATAATATTATTAGAAAGGAACAGGAAGAACTTAAATATGTCCGACATAAGTATTTTAATGCAAAAACCCGACAGGAAAAGTTGGATTGTCAAAAAGAGGATAAGAGACTGAGACAAGAGATGGCAAAAAAACTGAAGGAGATTGGATACCAGGAGGAGTCGGCTGAAAAGATTGCCAGTTTTGATCCTTTTGACCAGAATACAAGTTGTGATTGGTTTGATCCAGAATGGATGTTTGGTCTGACAGATGGATTTGACATAGTGATAGGAAATCCACCGTATGTAAGGCAGGAGAAGATAAAAGATCTGAAACCTATTCTCCAAAATCAGAGATATAAAGTCTTTGTATCTACAGCAGATCTTTATACTTATTTTTATGAGAAAGGGTACGATTTATTGTGCCCTGAAGGGATACTCTGTTTCATCTCCTCCAATAAGTGGATGCGAGCAAAATATGGAGAGAAACTTCGTAAGTTTCTTAAAGAAAACACAAAGATTTTAACTCTTATAGATTTAGGAGGATATCCTGTATTTGAACAGACTGTAGATACCAATATAATTTTGTTCCAAAAAGTAGTTGAATCTTCTGAATTTGGCGATCAAAGAAACTTGGGGACTTCAGTTATTAAATTCGTCAATGTAGGAAGGATCGACGGAGATGTCATTGAATATATCAGAAACAACTATAAAACGATCCTGCAGGAAAAACTATCGGATAATGCCTGGATACTGGCAGATGAAAAAATTCTGGCTCTAAAAGAAAAGATAGAAAAGATTGGAAAACCATTAAAAGATTGGGATGTAGGTATCTATTTTGGTATTAAGACAGGCTTTAATGAGGCATTTATTATAGATACTGAAACAAGAGACAGAATTTTAGCTAATTGTAAAACGGAAGATGAAAAAAGAAGAACTGAAGAACTCATCAAGCCTGTTTTAAGAGGTAGAGACATTGGAAGATACTATTATAAGTGGGCAGGGTTGTGGGTGATAGGTACGTTTCCTTCAAAGAAAATCAACATTGATGATTATCCAGCTTTGAAGGAATATTTAGCAAGTTTTGGGGAAAGGCTTTTTCAGGATGGGAAACCAGGACACAGAAAAAAAACTCCACATAAATGGTTTGAAATCCAAGATGACACTGCCTATTACTCCGAGTTTGAAAAGGAAAAGATTGTGTGGAATAGGATTACAAACAAAATTACATTTTCTTATGTTGTAAATAATTATTACGCACTAGATAGTACATTTATGATTACAGGGGAACACTTGAAATATCTGACTGCTTTATTAAACTCGAATGTTATTGCCAATTGGATAAAGCTTACAGCTGCAACTTTAGGGGAAGGAAGCTATGGAGCAAAAATATATATTGAAAATTCTCCTATCCCTCCCATCACCTCCCAAAATCAGCATCTAGCACATCAGATAGAATCCCTCGTCTCTCAGATCCTCTCATTTACCCAATCTGATGACTATCTAGAAAACTCCTGGAAGCAGGCAAGGGTAAAGGAGCTTGAAAGGGAGATCGACCAGCTGGTTTATAAACTCTACGGTCTTACAGAGGAAGAGATAAAAATAATTGAAGAGGGTTTCTCATAGCTTCGTGCTTGGCACTTTAAAATATTTGATACTTTGCTATAATTGAGATGAGCTAGCTTTATTATATATTGGAGGAGGGAAGTATTATGGATAGAAGAACTTTCCTTGCCTTTGATTTAGGGGCTGAAAGTGGAAGGGCGGTTGTTGGTATTCTAGAAGAGGATAAGATTACTCTTAAAGAGGTCCACAGGTTTATAAATAGACCTGTGAGGATCATAGGTCGACTCTACTGGAATATTACACAGATGTTTCAGGAATTGAAGACAGGACTTTTGAATGGGGTTAGGGAGTTTCCAGATATTGAGAGTCTGGGAATAGATACTTGGGGGGTGGATTTTGGATTTGTTAGTAAGAACAATGAACTGGTTGGATTACCCGTATGCTACCGTGACCACAGGACAGATGGGGTCCCGGAGAAGGTCTTCAAGATTATTCCCAAGGAGAGACTCTATTCTCTAACTGGAATCCAGATTATGCAGATAAACTCTATCTTTCAGCTCTACAGTATGATTCTGGAGAATTCTCCGCTCTTTAAATCCATATATAAGCTTCTCTTTATGCCAGATCTATTCAATTTTATGTTTACAGGGAAGATGACTACAGAGTTCTCCATTGCTACCACATCTCAACTTTACGATCCAGTAAAAGATGCCTGGAGCATGGAGATATTTGATTCTCTTGGCATACCTATGGATATTATGCCTGAGATTATGCCTACGGGGACTAATCTTGGGTGTATCCTGCAGGATATAAAAGATGAACTTGGTATAGGAGATATCTCAGTCATCGCTCCTGCTGAGCATGATACCGGATCAGCGGTGGCAGCTGTCCCTGCAGTAGGGGAGAACTGGGCTTATATAAGTTCAGGGACCTGGTCTCTGATGGGTGTTGAGATAAAGGAGCCGATAATCAATAGAGAATCTATGGATGCTAACTTTACAAATGAGGGTGGTGTCAACAGGACATTTAGATTTTTGAAGAATATAAGCGGTCTATGGCTACTTCAGGGTTGCAGAAGGTCCTGGGAGAGGGAAGGTCATAGCCTATCTTACAGTGAGATAGTCAAACTGGCTGAAGAGGCTAAGCCTTTCAGATTCTTTGTCGACCCTGATGACCCTGTATTTCTAAATCCTCCTGATATGCCAACTGCCATAAAGGATTTCTGTGAAAGGACAGGGCAGGGAATACCTGAGACTAAGGGTGAGATAGCCAGATGTGTCCTGGAGAGTCTGGCGTTCAAATATAAGGAAGTCTTTGAAAAGTTAAAGAGTCTTATCAAGAAGGAGATAAATGTCCTCCACATAGTTGGAGGAGGTTCACAGAATACCCTTCTCTCTCAATTCACTGCCAATGCCTTAGGCATTCCTGTATATACAGGCCCTGTGGAGGCGACAGCTATGGGTAATATTATGGTCCAGGCTATGGTCAAAGGTGCTATCAGAGATCTGGAAGAGGGTAGAAGGCTTATAAAGAATTCTTTTGAGACAGTAGTCTACACTCCAAAGGATGTAGAGATATGGGAAAAGGAGTATGAAAGGTATCTAAATACTGTTATAATAAGATAAGAAAACTTTGAGAAGGAAGTGAATAGATTGAACGGACGTGAACTTACGCCAAAGGAGATAGTCAGAGAGCTCGATAGATATATAGTTGGGCAGGAGCAGGCAAAGAAGGCGGTAGCTATAGCTATAAGAAACAGGATTCGCAGGATGAGACTTCCTGAAGACCTCAGAAAGGAGATCTCACCCAAGAATATCCTTATGATAGGTCCTACTGGAGTGGGTAAGACCGAGATAGCGAGAAGGCTTTCTCAGATCGTTGATGCCCCGTTTGTTAAGGTAGAGGCTACCAAATTTACAGAGGTTGGATATGTGGGAAGAGATGTGGATTCTATGGTAAGGGACCTGGTAGAGGTATCTGTGCAGACGGTTAAGCGTAGAGAGATGGAGAAGGTCAGGTCTCAGGCAAGGATATTTGCTGAGGATAGACTCCTAGAATATCTCTTCCCGGTCCCTCAAAGTTATGAGCCTGTCAATCCACTTGAGATGCTGATTCAGGGTGTTACTAGAAGTCAGAGCAAGATCGTTCCCCCAGAGGTGAGAGAGAAGAGGGAGAAGGCTCGTATAGATCTGAGAAAAGGACTTTTAGATAATGTTATAGTGGAGATAGAGGTAGAGAGTTCTTCCGCACCATTCTTTAATATACTCAGTGGTACAGGTATGGAAGATCTGGGGATAAATATGCAAAGCATATTTGATGGAATCTTGCCCAAGAAAAAGACGAAGAGAAAGACGACTGTCAAGGAGGCATTGAAGATCCTTGAGGAGGAGGAAGCCAGAAAACTTATAGATGAAGAGAGCGCTATCAGGGAAGGGGTTACAAGGGCAGAACAGTCGGGGATCATATTTATAGACGAGATGGATAAGATAGCTGGAAGGGAGAGGGGAGTAGGTCCTGATGTCTCCAGAGAAGGTGTCCAGAGAGACCTCCTGCCAATAGTGGAGGGTTCTACGGTTAACACCAGGTATGGTCCAGTAAGGACAGATTACATACTCTTCATCGGTGCAGGGGCGTTCCACGAGACAAAGCCCAGCGACCTCATACCAGAACTTCAGGGAAGATTTCCGATCAGGGTTGAGCTTGAACCTCTAAAGGTAGAGGATTTCGTAAGGATATTGACTCAGCCAGAAAATGCACTTATAAAACAGTATACGATGTTACTTGCTACTGAGGGGATCAATCTTAAGTTTACCGATTCTGCCATCTATGCCATAGCAAAAAGGGCTTTCCAACTAAATGAGGAGCTGGAGAATATAGGTGCAAGAAGACTGTATACTGTTACTGAGAAGGTATTAGAGGACATCTCCTTTAATGCTCCTGATATAGGTAATGGGGAAGTTGTTATAGATGAAAAATATGTAGAGGAAAAGCTCTCAGATATTATTAAGGAAAAGGATATATCCAAGTATATCCTTTAACCTCTGAGCTTTTCCTCTATAATCTCTTTCAACCTTTTAATACCATTATCGAAGGAGGTAATCAGTTTACCTCCACCCTGGGCGAGCTCTTCTCTTCCTCCTCCGCTACCGTTGAAGAGCTTGCTTACTTCTTTTATCAGCTCCCCTGCCTTTAATCCTCGTTTGACAAGTTCTTTTGATACCATAAGGACGAGTTTTAGTCTTTCTCCATCTCTTGTCCCAAGGAGGATTACCGAGTTTGGCAGGTGCTCTTTTACCTTATCCCCTATGGTCCTTAAGAACTCTACAGAGAAGTCACCGAGCAGTGATCCGACGATATCTATTCCGTCTAGTGTTATTCTGTCTCCTACAAGTCTTTCTGCTAGGAGTCCTGCCAGTAACTCTTCCGTCTTCTGTATGTACTTCCTAAGAGAATCTAGCTCTTCCTCCCTCTTTTTTATGCTAGGAATAATCTCTCCTGTATTGCTTTTGAGTATATGAGCAATCTCTTCAATCATTGATCTTTCTTCTTGAATGAACTCAAGAGCCTTCTCCCCAACTAGAGCCTCTACTCTCTTTGTGCCAGTCCCTATACTGTATATGTCCTTTATTATGAAGACCCCAATCTCACCTGTCCTTTTCACATGCGTTCCGCCACAGAGTTCTCTACTTATAAGGTCTATACTGATTACTCTTACATTTTCACCATACTTTTCTCCAAACAGTGCTATAGCACCACTCTTTATGGCTTCTTCTAGAGGGAGCTCTTCTACTTTTACTGGAAGGTCTTCAGTTATGTATCTATTGATCTCGTGCTCCAGCGAGTTTCTAATATCCGGAGTTATCTCCTCAAAGTATACAAAGTCAAACCTAAGGAGGTCTGTATCTACAAGAGACCCTGCCTGCTTTACCACTTCTCCAAGATTCTTCCTTAGGACTGAGTGTAGCAGGTGTGTCCCTGTGTGTGCTCTTGCCAACGCATTCCTCCTATCTCTATCGACTTTCAAGTATACCCTGTCACCAAGAGATATCTTACCTTCTATAACCTCTACCTTATGATAGATGGCATTACCTCTTTTCTGTACGTCTATCACATTGATTCTTGCATTATCTGAGATGATCACTCCCCTGTCTGCCAGCTGTCCACCGCTTTCTGCATAAAAAGGAGTAATATCTGTAACGAGTTCTCCCTGCTCTCCAATATTTAGTTCTTCTACAGGGTTATCTTCTTTTGTCAGATAGATCACTTCCCCTTCCCCTTCTAAGGTACTGTAACCAGTAAAGTTAGTGATCAGGTCTTCTCTGGTGGCAGTGAGAAATACCTTCTTTCTGCTAGCCCTTGCCCTCTCTCTACTCTCTTCCATCATCTGGTTAAATCCTTCGGTATCTACCGCTACATCTTTCTCCCTCGCTATCTCTACAGTGAGCTCAAGAGGGAATCCGTAGGTATCGTAGAGCCTGAATGCCTCTTCTCCAGATACATAGCCTTCTTTCGAGATTATATCCTCTAACCTGTCTAAGCCTCTCTGAAGAGTGGAGAGGAAATTCTCCTCTTCTCTCTTTACTATGTTTACTATAAGTTCTTCTTCCTTTTCCAGTTCTGGATAGGCATCTTTCATAAGGAATATCACCAGAGGTACCACTTTATAGAGGAATGAAGAGTTCAATCCAAGTTTTACTCCATATCTTACAGCCCTTCTGAGTATACGCCTCAATACGTAACCCCTTCCCTCATTGCTTGGTATTACTCCATCACCTATGAGAAACGTTATCGCTCTGGAATGGTCTGCAATCACATTAAAGTTATAGGTAATCTCTTTATCCTCTTTATACCTCTTATCCGTTATCTCTTCAAGATATTCTATTATCGGCTGGAAAAGGTCAGTTTCAAAGACAGATCCTACACCCTGTACCACAAAGCTTGCCCGCTCTAATCCCATACCAGTATCTATATTCTTCCTTGGAAGGGGAGAGAGTTCTCCAGATTCCTCTCTATTGAACTCTGTAAATACAAGGTTCCAGACCTCCAGGTATCTATCACAGTCACAACCTATCCTACAGTCAGGTTTTCCGCATCCAAACTCCGGTCCAAGGTCAAAGATAACCTCGGAACATGGTCCACAGGGACCTACTGGACCCATCGCCCAGAAGTTATCCTCTTCTCCCATCCTGACTATCCTGTCTACCGGAATACCGATCTCTTTCTCCCATATAGAAATGGTCTCTTCATCGTCCTTGTAGACTGTTATCCAGAGTCTTTCTTTTGGAAGTTTCAATATACCTGTCAGAAATTCCCATGACCAGCTGATAGCCTCTCTCTTAAAGTAGTCACCGAATGAAAAGTTACCCAGCATCTCAAAGAATGTAAGGTGTCTTCTGGTATATCCAACTCTTTCTATGTCAGGTGTCCTCACACATTTCTGTGCAGTAGTTATACGCCTCGCAGGAGGGGTTTCACCAAGGAAGTACCTCTTGAATGGGACCATTCCGGCTATGGTCAAAAGTACAGTAGGGTCATCTGGAATCAGACTTGCACTACCAAGTCTCAGATGCCCTTTAGATTCAAAAAATCTTAAAAATTCCTCTCTTATCTCTTTGGATTTCATATTTAGCCTATCTCTCCCACTAATTCAGATGTTGATTTATTTTTTTAATATGTTATCATATATTCTAGCTGAATACAATGGATACGTTTCTACTTAGATATGTATCTAGATGGTGGAAGTATTTAGTTGTAAGTATAGTAGCACTTACACTTGCTACTATACTTAGCCTCATTACACCCCGTATTCTTCAGTTAGGAATAGATAGCCTTACACATAACGACTCCAGAAACCTTGTCCGTTACGCTATTATTATCATTGGGATAGCCCTTATAAGGGGAGTCTTGACTTATATACAGAGAAACCTGAGTGGTCTATTTACTGAAAAGATAGGAAAGGCGATTAAGGATGAGCTTTATGAACATCTACATCATGTACCAGCTTCTTATTTTGGTAAGACATCTATCGGTGAGCTTGTATCCAGGGCTTCCAGTGATGTAGAGGTCGTAAAGAGATTCGTTAATCATGCCCTAATACAGGTCTTCTGGATTTTACTCCTCTTCTTTGGGGCTATGTACTTTATATTTACGACAAACATAAGGCTTGCCCTTATCGTCCTTTTAATACTACCGTTTATCTCTATAACTACTATAAGATTCTCCAGGATGGTAAGACCCCTGCACTTGAAGACTCAACAGCAGATAGCGGTAATGACTAGGGTAGCTGAAGAGACTCTATACGGAATAAAGGTCGTTAAGTCTTATGGAAGAGAAGACTATGTTATAGATAAGTTTAATAAGGAATCTTTTGGTGTCTTGAATAAGGTTCTGTCTGCCACAAGGATATCTTCTCTATATTCTCCTCTTATAGGTTTTATCGCCAATTCGAGCCTCTTAATCATACTCCTTTACGGTGGGATCCAGGTGATAAAGGGCAACCTTACCCTTGGTGAACTGGTTGCCTTTAACTCTTACGTAGGTATGCTACTCTGGCCTATGCGTTCGGCAGGTCATATAATAAATCTTTCCCAGAGGTATATAGCGGCAAGGGATCGATTGCTGGAGATATTTAATGTGCCTCGAGAAACAGAACCAAAAGATCCTGTTTTAAAGCCAATAAGAGGTGAAGTTGTCTTTAATCACGTGACCTTTGGTTATGACAAGAATAATCCTGTACTCAAAGATATAAACCTAAGAGTCAAACCAGGAGAGATAATTGCCATAGTTGGTCCTACTGGCTGTGGTAAGAGCACTCTCTTGGAGCTTATCCCAAGGTTATATGATCCACAGCACGGGGCTGTGTACATAGATGGGATAGATGTAAGAAAGTATGGTCTTGAACATCTGAGAAAGCATATAGGGATGGTATTCCAGGAACCCTTCTTATTCTCAGATACCATAAAGAATAATATAGCCTTTGGTAAACCTGATGCTACTATGGAAGAGATCATAGAGGTGTGTAAGAAGGCTCAGTGTTATGACTTTATTATGAGTCTTCCCCAGGGATGGGATACTATGGTGGGAGAAAGAGGGGTAACTCTCTCAGGTGGAGAGAGACAGAGGGTAAGCCTTGCAAGGGCGCTTCTCATAAATCCCCCGATACTCTTATTGGACGAAGCTACCTCCAGTGTTGATGTGGAGACGGAGCTTTTGATCCATAAAGCACTGGAGGACTACAGAAAGAGGTCTACTATATTTGTTGTTGCCCATAGACTATCCACCATAAGAAATGCAGATAAGATTATAGTCCTGGAGGATGGGAGAATAGTGGAGGAGGGAACCCATGAGGAGCTCCTTGATAAGAATGGAGTATATGCCAGGATATACCATATGCAACTGGTAGGTGAAGATTAATGCCCGATATAGAGTTAGAGGAAGAAGTACTTGGTAAGGCTTATGATCCCAGGCTAGCTAGAAGGATATTCAAGCTTGCCCTTCCACATAAAAGGGAGATCGTTATTACGGTAATATTTATGCTTATAGCAAGTGCTGCCGATCTGGCAAGGCCATATATTCTTAGACTGGCTATCGATAAGGCTCTGTTCTTTAAAGACCTTCCAAAACTTATAACCTATGGGATATTCTACCTTGTGTGTATAGGGATGAGTTCTCTCTTTTCAGGGCTTCAATCCTACTTTATGACGAGGATGGGAGAGACCATCGTTCTGAATCTGAGAAATGATCTCTTTGCACACCTTCAGATGCTTGACCTTTCCTTCCACAACAGGGAAAAGGTTGGCAGGATGATATCCCGTCTCACCTCTGATATAGATGCCATCCTGGAGCTTATAAGCTCAGGCATTACGACAATCATAGGTGATGGATTTGTCCTTCTGGGCATAATTGTCCTTCTAATGAGTATGAATCTGACGCTTACCGGTCTCACCTTTCTCTTATTACCTATTCTCTTTCTTATGAGTTTTGAATTCAGGAAGAGGATGAGAGATATCTACAGATTGGTCAGGATCAGTATCTCTATAGTTACTGGAAATTTCGCCGAGAGTATGGCTGGTATAAAGGTTACTAAGGTCTTTGCACGTTTTAAAGAAAGTGCTGAGAACTTTTACAGACTTACCCAGAATAGCTTAGAGGCAGTTATGAAGTCTGTCCGTCTTGCAAGTATATACTTTCCTGCAGTGGAACTTATATCTGCCTGTGGAACTGCCCTTATCTTATGGTATGGTGGCACTAAGGTGATCGAGGGTGTGATAACTATCGGTACTCTGGTGGCATTTCTGAACTATCTCGGCAGGTTCTTTGGTCCTATACAGGACCTTACCAATATATATAACATACTTCAGTCGGCTATGGCTGGAGCTGAGAGGGTATTTGGAATACTTGACATAGAGCCAAAGATAAAGGATGCCCCGGATGCTGTAGACGTAGAATACATAGAGGGGCGAATAGATTTTGAACATATATACTTTGGTTACGAGCCTGACAGAATGATACTTGAAGACTTTAATCTCCATATAGAGCCGAGTGAAAAGATCGGTATAGCTGGACCTACAGGGGCGGGGAAGACGTCTATAACTAACCTCCTCCTGAGATTTTATCAACCGCAGAGGGGAAGGATACTTATAGATGGGATAGACCTTCAGAAGATATCTAACAGGAGTCTCAGAAAACTTATAGCTGTTGTCCCTCAGGAACCATTTATATTCTCCGGTACAATCCTGGAGAATATAAGGTTTGGTAGACTGGATGCAACAGTTGAGGAGGTGGAGAGAGCCTGTGAATTAGCCTGTCTGGGTAATCTGCTTTCAAGACTCCCCCGAGGTTTATACACAGAGCTTGGTGAAAGAGGAGCAGGGATATCTGTGGGAGAAAAACAGCTTATATCTATAGCCAGGGCTATACTTGCAGACCCTAGAATACTGATCCTTGATGAGGCAACTTCCAATATAGATACCGAGACAGAAAAACTTATCCAGATAGCCCTCCAAAGACTTATGGAAGGAAGGACATCTATAGTCATAGCCCACAGACTATCAACTATAAGGGAGATGGATAGGATAATAGTTATTCAGGATGGTAAGATAACAGAGATGGGAACTCACGAGGAGTTGTTGAGAAATGGCGGGTTGTATTCACACCTGGTTGAGATCAGTGAGAGAGGATAGTGATGTTTAGAGATAAAAGGATTCTTATTTTGATATTGGTTTTATCTCTGGTATTCCCTATCTTTTCCATAGTCGGGAGGTTCTCTTTAGAGAGAGAAAATAGCGGTGTAGAGATCATTATTGATTCTGATGATTTTCAGAGCCTTGCATATCAAGAAGGTATCACCTTTTATGAGCTACTCAGACAGCTGAGATCTGCAGGTGCAACCACTTTAAGTGTTCCCTATCTGAACTGGCAGGACCTGGAGACCAGAAACTATATTGGTATATTTTCCTACAGAGAACTTGGTAGACTTATACTCTCTGGCAATACAGACCCTTTGATATCTGCACTGTACAGACAAGGTGACCCTTCGGAGACATATATCATTGTAAGTCCAGGGTTTGATATATCTAAAGGAGTAGAAATTCTCAAAAGCCTCATAGGCTATGGAAGGGTCAGCCTCTTCCAGTATAACTCCAATATAGCCTTTGTGGTAAAGACTACACCATCAAACCTTAGGATTCTTCCTGCTGGATATATTGATTCAGCATTGGCAGAAGCTGCCAGGTCTCTGGGTTACAGGATTGTCTTTAGACCATTCAACACCTCTTATATAAAACCAGATATGATCTCCAGGCTATTAAATACGATCTCTCCCTACAGAGATCTGACTACTGCCCTAGTATTTCAGGGTGCAGAGGTGCTTGGTTATCCCAAGTATCTGGAGGATACTGCCCGGTTAATGAAAGAGAATAATCTAAATGTGGCAGTGGTAGAATTCAGTTCTCAGAAGGGTATGGATGTCTTGGGTAAAGAATTGAAAGGAAAAGTCCTAAGGCTTCATTCTATAACTCCTGGAGAACTGTATAAACTTAAACCCAGAGAGATAATCGAAAGGATCGCAAGGGCAGTTAGGGAGAGAAATGTGAGGCTTGTCTACCTCAGACCTGTTCCTAATGTCTATGAGGAAGATTCTCTAATAGATGAGAATGTAAGGCTTATCTCCTCTATTAGAGAAGAGCTGGAGAAGGAAGGTTATAAGGTTGGAAAGGCTACTCCCTTACCTGACTGGCGAGGGTTTAGACCCTCTATCATCTCTCTTGGATTAGGGATAAGTATTGCAATTATCTTAGTAGGTTTGGATGTTCTTCCTCCCAATCTGGTCCTAGCACTTTCTATATTAGCCCTTATGGCTGGAGGAATTGTTACTCTCTTTCCTTTCTCTCTATTGAAAAAGCTTTTGGCTCTTGGTGTTGCTTCTATATTCCCCATAGTTCCTGTATGGCTGATAGTATTTTCTGGTAAAGAGGAGCACATTCTGTATAAGGTGCTCAAAGTAACTATTTTAAGCCTAGCTGGTGGGGTAATAATAGGTGGTGGTCTCTCCTCTACCAGTTTTATGCTTCAGGTAGACCAGTTTATGGGCGTGAAGGTTGCCCATATTGTCCCATTTTTACTGCTATTAATAGCGATATACTTTAGCCACAGGGACTATCTGGTCAATATCCTGACCTATCCATTAAATGTCCTCAGCTTTGTAATAATAGTCTTCTTTGTTGGAGGTGGTATATTCTATATACTCAGGACAGGTAATATCTCTTCAGAGGCCGTATGGGGTTTTGAGATGAAGATGAGATCTGCACTTGAACAGCTTATGTTTGTAAGACCAAGGACGCAGGAATTCCTCATAGGCTATCCAGCAACCTTTCTAGCAGTAGAGTTTTTGAGAAAGAGAAAGGAGATAGGACTTATCTTTAGTGTTATCTCCTTAATAACCCCTATCTCTATAATAAACTCCTTCTGTCATATACATACCCCGATATTGCTTACACTGTTCAGGACATTGAACGGGTTTATCCTTGGTTCTATAATTGGTTATTTACTACTTGCTATTCTACGTAAAGTTTTAAGATTTTTTGCCAATTAAGCTCTTCCAGAACCTTTCAGTCTGTTCTTTTGTATATTCAAAACTGATAGATGTATCTATCCTGTAGTTTGCAAATGAAAGCTTAATCTCCTGTGATAATTGGGAAGCCAATCTCTCTTCCGCCTTTTCTAAAGTGATATTCCACTTTCTCATAATCCTCTCTAAGAGCACTTCTTTGGGAGCGTGGGTCACTATTACAATATCTCCGATATCCCAGGCTCTCACCTCTACATATAGTGGTATCTCTATAACCAGGACGCCTCTACTTCTATCTCTGTACCATCTGAGATACCCCAGGACAAATGGATGAACTATAGAGTTTAATACATATCTTTTATCAGAATCGGAGAAGATCTTCTCTGCAAAATCTCTTGTTCCATAATCCGGAAAGAAGTATCTTATGAGTTTTTTTACTCTTTCATCCCTATTTATAATGTCTTTGGCGATCTCGTCACTCGATATATACTCTGCCCCAAACTCTCTCAGATAATTACATACGGTACTTTTTCCACTTCCTATTACTCCAGTAACTACTATGTTTATTTCTGACATTTCGGGCAGTAATAGGTACCTCTTCCTCCGATCTTTATCATAACTATGGGGGTTTCACAGACAGGACAGGGCTCCCCCTCTCTTCTGTGAACTCTTGGTTCAAAGCTCTGTTCTCTTGAGACAAGATTTGTAAACTCTTCGGTGGAAGCACCTCCCAGGCTGAGAGCCTCTTCAAGGACATTTCTTATCGATCTGTAAAGGGACTTTACTTCTCCTTCGCCTAAACTCTGGCAGGGTCTTGTTGGATTTATCCCCGCAGAGAATAGTATCTCATCGGCATATGTATTACCTATCCCTGAGATGATGTCCTGATCCATCAGAAATGTCTTTATATTCCCCCTCTTTTTCTTAAGGTTCTTGCTTAAGTACTCAAGAGTAAACTCCTCTGACAGTGGATCTATTCCTAATTCGTCTATCAGAGAATTTATCTCTTTTGTTATCTTCATCTGGGCTAATCTCCTGGGGTCTCCGAAGTGTAAATACTCTCCGTTGACAGGCAGGATTATACAGTCGTAGTCATCAGGTTCCTTATAGTCTAATAAAAATATATAACCGTTGAGCCTCAGATGAAAGGCGAGATACAGGTCATCGAGAAAGATCAGGACCCACTTACCCCTTCTTTTTATGTCTTCTACCATCTTATTCTCTACAAGATTTGGATCTCCGCTTATCACTCTTGGATTTATTACGGTAGGTCTTCCAAGCCTCTTATCCTTGATTCTACCCTTCAGATTTTTTACAAGAACCTCTAGTTCAGGTAGTTCAGGCATCTATCCCTCCACTTTTATATCTACTATCTTTACTCTACCCTTGTGTCCACTCACAATATCAATTCTGGATTCGGGAACATTAAAATAGTCTGCCAGGACCTCTATCAACTCTCTATTAGCTTTTCCCTCCAATGGTGGAGAGTTGAGTGTAACAGTATAAACATCATCCTCTACTTTTACACCTTGCTTCTTGGAGCTCGGTTTGACCCTGACTGTTATCCTCATCCTTTTATAAATCTATCCACCTCTTCTTTCTTTACCGTTGCTACTCCTATTACGTAATCCCCTCCGCCATAATACACATAGTATGTGTCATTTACCTCTACCGCTCCACAGGTAAATACAACATTGGGAACTATACCTTCAAGCTCATAGTACTTTTCAGGTTCAAGTATAGGTTCTTCCTGTCTTTTTAGCACTATACTTGGATCTCCAAGGTCTAAGAGTGCTACTCCAAGCCTGTAGACCATATATTCATCTACTCCATGATAGAAGAGAAGCCATCCTGTTTCTGTCTTTATTGGAGGTGCACCGGCTCCAATCTTCCGACTATCCCAGTATCCCTTTCTTGGTGTCATTATGATTTTATGCCCGTACCAGTGAATGAGGTCGTCAGAGTAGGCGATCCATATGTCTGGTGGTATCCTGTGGAGCATAACATACCTGTTGTCCACCTTTTCCGGGAATAGCACCGCATCTTTATTATCAACATCTGGTAAGACTACCCCGTACCTTTCCCAGGAGATAAAGTTCTTTGTGCTGGCTAAGGATACCCTGGTCCCCTTCTCCGAATAGGCTGTATAGAGCATATAGAAGGTATCGCCTATCTTTGTGATCCTTGGGTCTTCTGCCCCAAAGGTTTCATAATCTCCGATATGCTCAAAGACTGGCTTATCCAGTTTAAAGAAATGAAACCCATCCCTACTTACTGCATACCCTATATTCGATCGATTCTCTCCATATACAGCCCTATAGAGAAGGTGGAATAGACCATTGTGGTATACTGCTCCCGCATTAAATGTTCCACCCTCTTCCCAGCTATAGTTTGGCTTAATTATAGGATTTCCCGGATATCTAACCAGTTTCATACTGTATTTACTATCCCCTCCATTCGCAAGTTTTATTCCTTCTACTATAATTATACTCTAAAGTAGAGTATGTAGTATAATGTTACTGTGGAGAAGAATAAGGTCTCTCTTCTTATAGCATTGATATTGATCTCCTTTTCACAGCTCTACCTGGAGGTCCTACTTACCAGAATATTCTCTATAACCCAGGGATATCACTGGGCCTTCCTGATCGTTGGGTTAGCTCTTCTAGGTAGTGGGATGGGTGGTACATATCTCATCTTTAAAAGGGATACCTACAGAGATAATGGCTTGAAGCATCTCAGGGTGTTGAGTATACTCTATCCTCTCTCAATCGTCTTCACGTATGTAGGAGTAAATCTCTTGCCGTTCGATCCCTATCTGATCCCCTGGTCCAAGGTCCAGTTATTCTACTTCTTCCTTAACCTTTTCTCTTTTCTTATCCCCTTCTTCTTTTCTGGCTTACTCATTTCTCTTTCACTGACCATCTTTTCGGGACTGCATTCTATCCTTTACTGTATGACATTCTTAGGAGCATCGCTAGGTTCTCTCTCTGTGCTGCTATTTCTTTCTATATTGAGCGAATCTGGAGCCCTGCTAATGAGTGTTATACTGGGATTTCTTGCTTCACTCCTGCTCTGCAGGGATTCAAGATATAGCACCGTTTCCACTGTACTACTCCTGTTCTTTGTATACCTTCTTATCTATAAGCCCTTTGAACTTCCGTTAAGGCTTTCTCCATATAAAGACCTTTCGCAGATGCTCAAAATCCCCCAAACTAAGATTGTAGCAACTTACAGGAATGCCAGTTCACGGGTAGATATTATAGAATCCCCAACTATAAGATATGCTCCAGGTCTGAGTTATAAGTATACGGGGAAGATACCATCTGGCACTGGTATAACCATAGATGGTGAAAACCTGAAGTGTATAGTAACCTCCAACCATTTCACTGATTATCTTCCCCAGTCTGTTTTGTATCTCTTAAAAAGATCCCCTAGGGTTCTTATAGTTGAGCCTGTTGGAGGTCTAGATATAGTTTTGGCACTGAACAAGAACGCAAAGGATATAACTGCTGTCTTTGAGAACCCCATAATGGTTGATATACTGAAGAAGAATCTATCGAATTTATCAAACGTTAACTTCGTCGTTGATCATCCAAGGATATATCTTGCCAGGAGTGGAGAATTGTTTGATGTTATCCAGTTTTCTCTGGAGGAGTCATTCTATGTAGTTGCTTCTGGCTCCTATTCTCTAAGAGAGAATTATAAGTACACTGTAGAAGCTTTTAGATCTGCCTATACCCATCTGAGTCCTGGTGGTATACTTCTATTCACCAGATGGCTCCAGAGACCACCTGTAGAGGAGTTAAGACTTTTCAATATTGTACTCACTGGACTTAGAGAACTTGGAATTACAGAGTCAGAAAAAAGAGTCATATCATTCAGGAGTTTGAATACGATGACACTTATGGTGAAAAATGGGGAATTTACTCCAGACGAGATAGGTAGGGTAAAGCGATTTTTGGAATCTATGTCTTTTGATCCTGTCTTCCTTTATGGACTTAAGCCTGCTGAGGCAAATAGGTTTAATGTCTTGCCGGATGATATATACTTTAAATACTTTCAACAGCTATTGAAGGAAGATGATTTCTCCAGAAGATACCCGTTTCGCATCGATCCACCCAGGGATGATAAACCATTCTTCTTTCACTTTTTTAAGATTGATCAACTCTCTACAATACTGAAGAATTGGGGTCATACCTGGCAACCTTTCGGAGGAGCGGGATACATTATTATACTTGGTATGATACTCTTAATCATACTCCTCTCGATCTTTGTAATTATGCTTCCATTCCTCTTAAGAAGAGAAGCATTCCCGAAGTCAGGTAAGATCTCCACGCTATCGATCTACTTCTTTGCCATAGGAATTGGTTACCTCTTTGTGGAGATTCCCATAATGCAAAAATTTATACTTTATCTTGGAAAGCCAGTCTACTCTTTCTCGATAATACTTGCTATTCTGTTAACTTCTTCCGGGTTTGGGAGCCTATATTCCCTAAGGTTATCTAGACGTCCAGTAATCTTCGTTCTTGGCGCCTATATTCTGATCCTTTCTCTAGTGTTACCTCTTATACTTGAGTCTTCTTTGAGGTATCCCTTCTATCTCAGGGTATTGGTCTGTATCTCAATATTAGGTCCTTTGGGATTTCTTATGGGTATGCCGTTTCCCATAGCCCTAGAAAAAGCCAAGAATTATTCAGTTGATACTATCCCATGGTGCTGGTCTATAAACGGGGTTGCCTCTGTTTTGAGTTCTTTCCTGTCTACTGTAATAGCAATCTATACCGGATTTATATCTGTCCTTTTTATAAGTGGTATCCTTTATATCTTGGCAGGATTTATGCTTATTTTATCTTCTGACAAGAGGGACAAAGAGGACATCACCTAAGTTTTTGTAGATGAGTTTGTCTTCTTTCTCCTTCTTTATCAACCAGAGTGTCTGATATAGACCTGTTGGACCAACAGGAATTACCATTCTCCCACCTATCTTTAACTGCTGAATAAGTGGTGGGGGAACGTGGTCAGGAGCACAGGTGACGATTATGGCGTCAAACGGTGAATACTCTTCCCAGCCGTTATATCCATCCCCTATCCTTATCCTGACTTTATATCCCAGACTTTTTAATACCCTGTCTGCCCTTTTACCAAGTTCTTCGATAATCTCTACCGAATAGACCTTATCTGTGAGTTCTGCCAGAATAGCTGCTTGATACCCTGACCCCGTTCCTATCTCTAATACCTTCTCACCCTTCTTTATCTCCAGGCTTTCCGTCATAAGTGCTACTATATACGGTTGAGATATTGTCTGCCCAAAACCTATAGGCAGAGGTCTGTCGTCATATGCAGATTTCCACTGACTCTTATCTACAAATAGATGTCTTGGGACCTTGAGCATAGCAGAGATGACCCTCTCATCCTTTATTCCTCTACTCTTTATAAGCTCTACCATCTTTTCTCTAGCCTCTTTTAGGTATCTCTCCTCCTCTACTCCTAAGAGGAACACAAGAGATACCATAATAAATAGAGATATCAGGACCTTACCCCTCAATACTCTTTGAGACCTCCTTATAACTTTCTTTCTATCTCATCTATAACCTTATCTAGGAAGGACTCTAAACTGAAGCTTCCCAGATCCCTCTCTATTGTCCTTACAGAAAGAGTATTGTTTTCAACCTCTCTGTCACCTATGACAACGATATATGGAATCTTCCTCACTATCGCCTCTCTAACCTTATAGTTTACCTTTTCGTTTCTTGCATCGAGCTCTACTCTTATATCTTTATCGAAGAGTCTATCTCTTATCTCTATTGCCCTTTCGTTGTGTCTGTCCGCTATGGGGATTATAACAACCTGAACAGGTGCTATCCATAGAGGGAATCTCCCTCCATAGTGTTCTATCAGCCCACCTATAAATCTTTCCATAGAACCAAGGACTGTTCTGTGTATCATTACTACCCTGTGCTCCTTACCATCGCTTCCTATATAATTTACATCGAACCTCTCTGGGAGATTGAAGTCTACCTGAATAGTTGGTCCCTGCCATTCTCTCCCTAAGGCATCTATAAGTTTTATATCTATCTTTGGTCCATAGAAAACTCCACCGCCTTCGTCTATCTCGTAATCCATACCTTCCATCTTGAGAGCCTCTTCCAGAGCTCTTGTAGCCATCTCCCATATCTCGTCTGTTCCTATATACTTTTCTGGTCTTGTTGATAGATATGGTCTATACTCATACCTGAATATCTTCATAAAGTAGTCCATAAGTTTTATAACTCCCCTTATCTCATCTAGGAGCTGGTCCTCTCTACAGAATATATGGGCATCATCCTGGGTGAAGCCTCTAACCCGCAACATACCATGTAGAGTCCCTATCCTTTCATATCTATACACAGTTCCTAGCTCTGCATATCTTATAGGTAGATCTCTATAGCTTCTCTGTCTCGTCTTGTAGATGAGGATATGTCCTGGACAGTTCATCGGTTTTAATCTGTATCTAGCGGTATCTATCTGTATCGGAGCGTACATAGACTCTGCATAGTTTTCAAGATGTCCACTTATCTCATAGATCTTCTCACTCGCTATATGGGGTGTATATACGAGTCTGTATCCCCTCTTTATATGTTCCTTACGCCAGAAATCCTCGATGACGTTTCTTATAATAGCTCCATTTGGATGCCAGAAGATAAGACCAGGACCTACCTCCTCATGGGTGCTGTATATATCGAGTTCTCTCCCCAGGACCCTGTGATCACGCTTTTTAGCTTCTTCAAGGAACGCCAGATAACTTTCAAGTTCTTCCTTTGTATAGAAGCTTGTCCCGTATATCCTCTGCATCATTGGATTATGCTCGTCTCCTCTCCAGTATGCACCAGATGTCGAGAGAAGTTTAAAGTACTTCACCCCTCCAGTACTCTCTATATGAGGACCGGCACACATATCTACAAAGTCCCCCTGTCTGTAGAAGGTTATCTCTCCCTCTATATCTCTAGCTAATTCTACCTTGAATGGTTCACCCATTTCTTCTAGAAACTTTATCGCCTCTTCTTTAGAGAGAGAAAACCTCTCCAGTTTATAGTCCTCTTCAATGATCTTTCTCATCTCTTCCTCTATCCGCTCGAGGTCCTCCGGGGTAAATGGTTTTTCTACATAGAAATCGTAGTAGAATCCTTCATCTGTAGGGGGACCTATACCCAACTTGGCATTAGGATACAACCTCTTTACCGCGTGGGCAAGTATATGACTTGCTGTATGCCTTAGGGCAAGTAATCCCTCTTTTGCCTCTATCTTTTTCTCCAAACTCATTACTTCCTCCTTTAAAAATTATAAGACTAGGGAGCCAGTAATTTCTATTATACATCTCCCTAGTCTTATAGTATACAGGATTCTGAAAGTGCCTTCCTACTCTACTTTTATCTCGACCTTCTGTCTCTCGTCATCCACCTGTACAAGTGTCCCCTCAAGTCCTTCATCAATCATCTTCTGCAGTTCACTTGCATCTATTCCTGTATCCTCGAGTTTGACACCTCCGAATGCCATCCCACTCGTTAGCCCAAACTTGAGAAAAGCCTTTGCCAGTGGTAATGGTACGGAGATGTCAACTTCTTTCCTTCCCGTTACTTTATCCACCACCGATATCTTTACCCTTTTGCCCAGATACCTTCCGGTATCTCTTGTGGAATCCTCTCTTATTGCGTCCAGGAGTTTGGCACCTTCCTCTGCGGTTATCTTACCCTCTTCTATCATCTTGAGTATCTTAAGTTCTTCCTCTTTCAACTTTATCGCCTCCTTAAATTCCTTATTCTTTCCATAGCTTCCTCATAAGTAATCTCCCCACGCTCTAACATCTCCAGTATCCTTAACCTCTCCCCCTCATAGTATTTATTCCTCCCCAGGATCTTATCTACTATTGCCTCTATCCTTTCTTCCAACCTCACCCTCTTATGGGGACTCTCTATAAGTCCCCAGATTATCAGAATAATTCCAAGGACAAAGAAGACAGGGGCTAGAAAGATTATGAGCTTTACCAGAAGTGCAACAAGAAGTACCAGAAGTATTCCAAGTACTATCCAGAAAAGCCATGCCCCTAGTGTGATTGGCAGGAGAAATATAGCTCCCCCTAGAGAGATTATTGCTAAGATGATCCATAATATCTCCATATTATTCCTCCAGTATATTACTCAATCCGTCATACCCCATAGCCTCGATAAGACTTATTGCATCCTCTTTCGATATCTTGCCTACCCTATACATATCCCTTACCTTCTTTACCTCTTCAGGGATGTAGGAGATACTCGTATTATCTTCAGAGGATATAGCAGTTTTTTCTAGGGTGGTCTGTGACTGCTGTATAAGTTTAATCTCCCCTGTTCCTTTACCAGTCTTTATAGAAACATCTCCCGAGATCACATTTATACTTAATTTATTCCTCCCGCCATCTGTTACCAGATGCTTATTACTTATTCTTCCTACTCCTATCCTCTCATTGTTTACGGATACATCTCCACTCATCCCTTTTATCTGTAATTCTACAGAGTTCGTTTCTGTATCCACATCTACATCTCCGCTTACCCCAGAGATATCTACATTCCAGTCTTCTCCCCTCAAGTATATCCTCACATCCCCTGATCTGAAATTTAACAGACCTCTTTTGGTCTCAAGGTCGATGTCTATATCTCCACTAGTGAGATGCCCATTGAAAGAGTTACATAAGAGACCCTTCACGTCTATGTCTCCTGATGCTGCCTTTAGAGATACCTCATCTCCTCTATAGTTTGAAAACGAGATATCTCCGGACTTCAGATTTAGATCCAGGGATCTATCCTGAGGTATATAGAGGACTATATCTCCATTATTCTTACCAATTCCTAAGAATGGGATACCCAGTATGCCCTTACATCGAATATTCAGGAATAGTGTATCCTCCTTTATTTCTTGCTGCAACTCAAGCCCTTCTCCTATATCGTACAGAAGCTCATCTCCATCAGCTGGCAGTATCCTAACATCTCCTCCAAATCCATTGACAGAGATCCTTTTTATCTTCCCTACCGGGATCTGTCCCTTCATTACTGTTCACCTCCTCCTTTCAAAAGTTTTACCGCTTCCTGGGGGGTTATTTCCCCTTTCTCTATCTTTTCTAGAACCTCCATCTTATCTATTCTTTCCTCTTCTGCCGGATAACCTAGTGTCTTGGCAATCTCATTTAACCTGCTCCTCAATGTGGGATAAGATAGATTTAGTTCTCTCCCTAGGTCACTCAAGTTACCCCTATTCTTTATGAATAGCTTGACAAAGTTCAACTGCTCTCTGGAGAGCTTAAAGAATTCGTCCAGATAGAAAGTCCCTCTTACCTCTGTATCGCAGGAGGGACACTTTAATGTAACTACATACATCTCCTCTCCACAGGCAGGACATTTTGTAACTATCTTGTTCATTTTTATCACCCCTTTCCATTTTTTAAAATTATACATCAAATTATTTAAAATGTCAATAAAGATATATGTACAGTTTGATAAATTTTCTATTTGACAAAATTCCTCTACTGTGCTATAGTTTATAAGGATTTATCGGCATTTCTTTGGATAATTTCTGTAAAGGAGGTTATGTATGCAGGAACTAGTTGAGATACGTTGGCATGCAAGGGCAGGGCAGGGAGCAAAATCTGCCGCCTATCTTCTTGCCGAATCTGCTCTGGGTGCCGGCAAATATATACAGGCTTTTCCAGAGTATGGTCCTGAGAGGATGGGGGCTCCGATGAAGGCTTATACAAGAATTGGTGATAAGCCTATCAGGATCCACTCTCAGATAACCAATCCAGATATAATAGTAGTTCTGGACCCAAGTTTACTCAAGATAAAAGAAACCTTGGACGGCTGGAAAGAGACAAGTGTGCTCATAGTTAATACCAATAAATCTCCTAAAGAGATAAGGGAAAGCCTTGGATTAAAGGGAGGGAAGGTCTATACCTTAGATGCAACAAGGATCGCTCTTGATACCATAGGGAGAAATATACCAAATACCCCTCTACTGGGTGCATTGATAAGGATTATGGGTAGTCCATCTCTTGATGAGGTCTTGGAGGAGTTGAAGGCCAAGTTCTCTGGTAGGTTCAGTGAGAAGGTCGTGCAGGGTAATATAGAAGCGGTAAAGCGTGCTTATGAGGAGGTGCAGTCAGAATGAAACTTCCTACCTGGAAAGAGATGCCGGAGGGAATAGTGATTCTGGAAGCAGGAAATGCTCAGGAGTACGAAACCGGATCATGGAGGACATTCCGTCCTGTTGTAGATAAAGGGAAGTGTACAAATTGTCTATTCTGCTGGATCTATTGTCCTGATAGTTCTATCATAGTGAGGGATGAAAAGATGGAGGGTATAGATTATGCCCATTGTAAGGGATGCGGTATTTGCAGTAAGGTCTGCCCTGTTAAGGCTATAAGTATGGTGGAGGAGGGAAGCCTATGAAGACAAAGAAATTGATAGCTTTGGAGGGTAATCAGGCTATAGCACTGGCAATGAAACAGATAGACCCTGATGTTGTTGCTGCTTATCCAATTACTCCTCAGACGGAGATAGTACAGGTATTTTCTGAATATGTTGCCAATGGTGAAGTCCACACAGAGTTTGTTACTGTAGAGAGTGAACATTCTGCTATGTCAGCCTGTATTGGGGCTTCAGCGGCAGGAGCCAGGACTATGACTGCTACATCATCTCAGGGTCTGGCACTGATGTGGGAGATGCTTTATATAGCCTCTGGTGCTAGATTACCAATAGTTATGACCGTTGTAAACAGGGCATTAAGTTCGCCTATAAATATACACTGCGATCATTCTGATGCGATGGGTGCAAGGGATAGCGGGTGGATCCAGTTATGGTCTGAGACTGCTCAGGAGGCTTATGATAATGTTATTCAGGCAGTAAGAATAGCGGAAGAGGTAAATCTGCCAGTAATGGTAAATATGGATGGATTTATTACAAGCCACGCAGAGGAAGTGATAGAACCCTTAGAAGACGAAGAAGTAAGAAGTTTTGTAGGAGAGTATAGACCAGTGAGATCTCTTCTTGATGTGGAACATCCATTCACTGTTGGACCTCTCGCATTACAGGATTCTTACTTTGAGTTTAAGAGGTCTCAGGCAGAAGCTTATAAGAGAGTTATCCCTGTGGTAAGGAATGTTGCAGAGGAGTTTGCCAGAATTACTGGCAGAAAGTATGATCTTTTTGAGACGTATAACCTCGAAGATGCAGAGATAGGTCTTGTAGTTTTGAATTCTACCGCTGGAACCGCCAAAGAGGTTATAGATGCTCTTAGAAGAGAAGGTAAAAAGGTAGGGCTTCTCAAACCCAGACTGTTTAGACCACTTCCGGTAGAGGAACTTAAGGATGCACTCTCTAACCTTAAGGTCATTGGTGTTATGGATAGAGCAGATACCTTTGGTGGTTTTGGGGGTCCACTGTTTACTGATATTAGGTCTCTGCTGTATGATCTCCCTAATCGACCAGTAGTAACTGACTATATCTACGGACTTGGTGGAAGAGATGTTACTATGGATCAGATATATAAGGTATTTGAGAATCTAGAGTTCATATACAGGACAGGGAGAGTAGAAAATCTAATAAGTTACATAGGTGTTAGAGAGTAGGAGGGTTAATATGCCTGTTAACATAAAAGAACTTTCTAGAAAAGAGGATAGACTTACTGGAGGTCACAGGCTTTGTGCGGGATGTGGTGCTTCTATAGCTGTAAGACAGATACTCCTTGCAATAGATAAGCCCGTAGTGGTTGCCAATGCTACCGGATGTCTCGAAGTAGCGACAACCATATATCCCTATACTGCCTGGAAGACCTCTTGGATTCATAGCGCATTTGAGAATGCAGCATCAACGATAAGTGGGGTAGAGGCAGCATACCAGAGTCTTAAGAGGCAGGGGAAGATAACAGAAGACATAGCATTTGTTGCATTTGGAGGAGATGGAGGAACCTATGACATAGGATTCCAGGCACTCTCGGGTGCTATGGAGAGGAATCACAGAATACTCTACATCTGCTACGATAATGAGGCATATATGAATACAGGTATTCAGAGGTCAAGCGCTACTCCTATGGGAGCATGGACTACCACCTCTCCAGTAGGTAAGGTCAGACCAGGTAAACTGGGCAGGAAGAAAGACATTGTTGCATCAATTGCAGAGCAGGGTGCAGCATATGTTGCCCAGGCTTCTATCTCTAACTTTAGAGACCTAATAGAGAAGGTGAAAAAGGCTGTATCAATGGATGGGGCAACATTTATAAATGTTCTTTCACCTTGTCCTAGAGGTTGGAGAACAGATACAAGTGAGACTGTAAATATAGCCCGACTAGCTGTTGAGACTTGCTTCTGGCCTCTCTACGAGGTGGAAAACGGAAAGTGGAAGATAAATTATGTGCCGAGGCAGAAGCTTCCTGTAACTGAGTACCTGAAGCCTCAGGGAAGATTTGCTCATCTCTTTAGGCCAGAAAATGCCCACCTGCTGGAAGAGATACAGAAAGAGGTAGATGCCAAGTGGGATTTACTCCAGAAAAAGGCTCAATTGCTTCAATAATCTATATCGATGGGGGAGCTAATTTTTAGCTCCCCCAAATATTTTTATGTGTGATATCCTTTTTCTTGTAGCAAGCTACGGAACTGGGCATATGAAGGTTGCTCTTGCTTTACAATCGGCGATACTTACACTGAACCCTGGGCTCAATACCAAGGTTGTTGATTTTATAGAACTTATAGACCCATATCTGAATGAGATATCCCGGTGGATATTTATGATGATACTCAGGTACTATCCATCTCTCTGGGGTAGATTCTTCAAGAAGACAGAGAATATAAGTATCGACAGTTTCAGACACAATTTCCTTAATGTATTAGGTTCTGAGAAGCTTGTGGATCTACTGGAGAGGGAAAAGCCTAGAGTGATAGTATGTACATATCCGATTCAGGTTGGTGTTCTTTCCAGATTAAAGAGGCTGAATATTATAAACATCCCTGTGGTATCGGTTGTTACCGATATAGCTGTGCACAGTTTCTGGCTCCATCCGTATGTTGATCTCTATATAGTAGCAAACGAGATGGCAAAGGAGATCCTTATATCTAAAGGCGTTCCTCACTATAAGGTGGCAGATGCAGGAATACCTATCGAACCCAAGTTTGCAGAACCCTTTGATAGAGAAAAAGCCTTTGATATCTTTGGTCTTAGGAGAGATCTACCGGTAGTTTCTGCTATGATGGGGGGATATGCTCTGGAGAGTAAACTTGTAGAGATTGTAGAAGTACTAATGGGGATAGACTTTCCTTTTCAAGGGGTAGTTGTAACCGGAAGGAATGAAAAGCTAAAAAAGGTACTTTTAGAAAAACTCCGTGGAAGAGATCATATAAGAGTCTTTGGTTATATAGAGTATAACAGAGAACTATTTGGTATCTCTAATGTTCTTATAACAAAGGCAGGAGCAGTTACAATCTCTGAGGCTTTGGCTATGGAAACCCCTATGATACTTTATGGAGTGATTCCCGGGCATGAAGAAGAGAATGCCCAGTTTTTATTAAAAAATAATTCTGCCCTTATAGCATATAACCCTTTAGAGTTAAGAGAGAAGATAAAACTTCTACTTACAGATGATAAGACCGTCAAGATGATAAAGGATTCAGCAAGAAGGATAAAGAAGCCTAATTCTGCTACAGAAGGGGCTAAACTAATTTTAAATCTATTCAAAAGTAGATAAAATGAAGATCTTTTTGATTTTAATCTTTTCTCTTCTGTCAATTTACGTTCTTATCCCTGAGATCTGGTTCAGATTTATATCTCCTAAGGTCTTAAGAAGAGTTAAAGCTTCTTCTAAGGCTATATTTTTTACATTTGATGATGGACCTCATCCGGTTTATACCTTGCAGATACTGGATATATTAGAGAAAAACAATGTTAAGGCTACATTTTTCTTCCTTGGCAAGAAGGTAAAGGAATCCCCTGAGATAGTTAAGCTGGTAAAGTTGAAAGGACATTCTTTAGGTAGTCACGGCTATTCCCATAGACCTATATGGATTTTACCCCCTAATAAAGTCAGGGAAGAGTTTGAGAGGACTGATGAGATTATTTTTAGTGTCTTGGGAGAAAGACCACAGTATATTAGACCTCCGTGGGGAGGATTCAATCTTAGCCTGGTAAAGTTTGTAAGAAATAATGGGAGGATTTTTGTCCTCTGGAGTCTGGATAGTAGAGACTGGCAGAGGGATAGAAGTGTCAGAGAGATTGTAGAAAGAGTCCTAAAGAGGATCAGACCAGGAGATATTATACTGTTTCATGATGGCCGTTGGGATGATATAAGTAGAAAGACAGTAGAGGCTTTGCCTGTAATAATAGACAGGATAAAAGAAGAAGGGTACGAAATTTTACCCTTACCTCAGGAAATAGGGTATGTAAGAGGTATTCATAATCTCCTTGTGAGACTCATCTGGAAACTCGTAGATAGCATATTCTATAAAGTAACCAGAATAATTACACTTGATGACCCAGATATGGTGCTCTCTTTTTCCATAAACAAAAACAGATGGAAGCCTGTAATACTAAATGATGGGACTATCCTGAATAGAGGGGATAAATTTTTAGAGGTACACTTTTTGAACGATACCATAAGTAATATCTTGATAAACCACAGGTCTCTAATGGGTGCCAGCAGGGAGATAAAGAGGAGACTGATCTACTCTTTTGATAAGATACTGAGATATCTAGAAGAGAATAATATTGATGTAAAGGCTTTCCATGGTGTTACCGTCCTTTACAGGATCGCTGAACTAAATATTGCTACTATATTTGACATCAATCCGATAGTTGGTTTCTTTGTAAATCTATATGAGAAACTTATCCTGGTAAGTTATCATCCGGAAGGTTTTGGTAGACTCAAAAAGAGGGGTAAATTAATACCAAAATCCATATGGATCTCTGTTCCTGCGCTGAAAGAGTTCGTAGAGAGACACAAGAGGAGAGTATTATCAGGGTCTAGATGACCTCCCTCAAAAGCTCTATTGTTTCTTCTGCCTCCTTCTCCTCCATTACAGTTATAGAATATCCTGCATGTACTATTACATAGTCACCCACCTTTACCTCCGGGGTAAAGATCGTACTTATCTCTAACGTGACCCCTTCTAACTCCACTATTGCCCTATCTCCCTTTATCTCCCTTACGATTGCTGGTACCGCAAGGCACATATTCTCCTCCTTCACCTGTTAGTTAAATACTTCTCATTTATGATATTATAATACATTATGAGGAATAGATATATACTCTTTTTAGCCCTATTGTTTGTTACTTTAGTCTGGGGGTCCACCTTTGCACTGGTAAAGTCAGCTCTGGACTGTATGGGACCATTTTATTTTTTGGCTGTCAGATTCTCTCTTGCCAGTATTATAATGTTACTCATATTTAGAAGGAGCTTCTTAAAGCACAGGATAAAGCCTGGCTATATACTGGTTGGGATATTTCTCTTTCTTGGCTATGTCTTTCAGACCATAGGACTCAAATATACATCAGCCTCTAACGCCGCTTTTATTACCGGGCTAAGTGTTGTGATAGTACCATTTTTAGAGATAATCTTTATGAGAAGGAGCTTACCTGTAACCTCTATAGTTGGGGCTATATCTTCTACTATAGGTCTCTGGTTTCTCACCGGCCTACATTCTTTCAGTATGAACTATGGAGACCTTCTTGTTCTTATCTGTGCATTGTGTTTTGCCTCTCAGATAATTACCGTAGGGATATGCGCCCCTAACAGTGATACTGGGGTAATCTCTACCACTCAGGTAATAGTAGTTGCTATACTTAGCTGGTTATCTATTCCAATCTTTGGTGAAAGTATAAATGTTTCTATCTCTACAACTGCTATATGGGCGATAGTTATTACAGCTATATTTGCCACCGCTCTGGCTTTTTATATCCAGGCGCTGGCACAGAAGGCCATTAATCCAACTACAATAGCACTGATCTTTGCTACCGAACCAGTCTTCGGTGGTCTATTTGGTTATCTGATCTTGAGAGAGGTTTTATCTGCATCTGCCCTATTTGGGGCCGGATTGATACTACTTGGAATGTTTATTACCCAGGTTCCTGAAAGGAGAGGAAATAGGTGAAGAGAGATTATGGTTTTATCATCCTGTCCATATCTGTATTCCTTCTAAACTTGAGTATGGGTTTACACACTTCGGTCTTTAATAACTTTGCTGCTCAGGAGATAAAGCTCCGTCCTGATCAGCTTGGAATACTGGAAGCATTTCGTGAAACCCCCGGATTACTCATAGCATTTATAAGTGCCCTCTTGAGTTTTGTAAGAAAGCAGTATCTGGCTATGTTTTCTTTTCTACTTGCAGGGATTGGATTTGGCTTCTACTCTAGAGTTACTGGTCTCTTAGACCTTATATATGCAGGTTTCATCTGGAGCCTGGGGATACATCTCTGGATGACGCTGAGTCCGGTTTTTACGTTAAATTTTGCCCAGGCAGACAGTAAGGGAAGAAGACTTGGCCAGATTAATTCTATAAGTGCATTTGCAAGTCTTACTGCTATGAGCTTTGTTTTTCTTACAGGTAGGTTTATTCCATTTCGTACTTACTATCTTATAGCGGGGATTCTTCCATTCATAGGGGCAATACTGGTATTGAGGATACCATACAGGTCTAAGTTGGATGTAGATCCTCCATCTCTGGTGTTTAAGAGAGAATATATGCTCTACTACATACTGAACTTTCTGGAGGGATCGAGAAGACAGGTATTTGCCACATTTGCACTCTTTGTTCTTACTAAGGTCTATAAGGTCCCTATTCAGCATATCTCTCTACTTCTTATCATAAACAGTATTATGAATATGATCGTTGCCCCAAGGGCTGGTAGACTTATAGACAGGTTTGGAGAGAGGATTATTCTTCTGATCAGCTATACAGGGGCTTTATTTATATTTATAGGTTATGCAATGACAAGATCTACAATTATTCTTTCCCTACTTTACTGTCTGGATAACATATCGATCAATTTTAGTCTTGCCCTCACCACATATATAGATAAGATATCTCAGCCGGGAGATCTATCCCCAAATATCTCTATGGGCGTTACAGTTAACCATATAGCAGCGGTTACAATGCCTATCGTTGGAGGAATCCTCTGGGAGAGGTTTAACTATCAGATGATGTTTATACTGGGAGCATCTATAGTGCTAGTTTCGATAGTTATGGCTAGCAGGATAAGGGGGAAAAGAATGTCAGTGTGTTATAATAGATCTGAAGGTTAGCTATCTATTGATTACTTCTATCATTGGGCAAGGAGGTGTAATCTGTGGAGCTTGAGATTGTAAAGATTGATAATCCCAAAGGGTATAATTTTATCCTTGGACAGTCTCATTTCATAAAGACAGTGGAGGACCTTTATGAGGCTATAGTTGGTTCTGTTCCGAATATAAAGTTTGGCTTAGCATTCTGTGAAAGTTCTGGACCAAGACTGGTGAGATTTGCAGGTAATGACGAAGAGCTTATTGAACTGGCTAAAAAGAATGCCTATAACATTGGTGCAGGCCATTCATTCATTGTGTTTATAAAGGATGCCTATCCAATAAATATACTGAGGGCGATAAAAGATGTTCAGGAGGTATGCAATATATACTGTGCTACCGCTAATCCTGTAGAGGTTATACTCGCTAAGACGGAGCAGGGTAAGGGTATACTGGGAGTCATAGATGGCGGGTCTCCTCTTGGGATAGAAGGGGAGAAGGAGATAGAGGAGAGGAAGGCGCTTCTGAGGAAGATAGGATATAAGCTCTAACTACACTGCGAATATCCACAGGACAGACATCTGCCACAGCTCTCCTCCAATAAGTAAGTCTTTTGTCCGCATTCCGGACATATAAGTAGTTTTGGTTGATCTTCCTTTTTCTCTATCTTACCCAGCTCTATAAGATATTCCTCAAGGACATTGGCTATGTCTGATAGTACGGAGGGTATCCTTTTCCCATCTCTCCAATATCCACCATTCGGATCAACTATCGTACGAAGCTGATCTATAAGAAAGGACGGATCTTCCTCTCTTACAAATACTGCACTCATCAGTCTTGCCAGCGCGGTTATCCATGGTATACTCGATGCATCCTTTGTGTTTATAAATATCTCAAAGGGTCTCCTCTTCCCACCCTCTTCTATCTCATTTAAGGTTATGTAGTAAGAAGCCTTTGGGGTCTTGACCTTATAGGTTGTTCCTCTTAATTTATAAGGTCTTTCTGGCTTTCCTCTCTTAACCGGTTTTTCTTCAGCTTCTCTTATCAGTATTCCTTCCCTGGACCCCTCTCTGTAGACTGTAAGTCCCTTTACCCCTGATTGCATCGCATCAAGGAAGAGATTAAAGAATGAATCTATCGGATAATCTCTGGGCACATTTATAGTCTTGGAAACGGAGGAATCTACATAGTAACTTACAGCTTTCAGCATCTCCAAATGGTCCTCTGGTCTTATATCGTATGCAGTTTCAAAATAGGACGGGATTGGCCCATCTCCCTTAAGTTCTCTGTATAGTCTGTACGCATAATCCATTACTTCATACTCTTCAAACTGATCTCCACGTATAGAGTCTGAACTTACCTTTACCCTTCTCTTATAAGAGAGGCTAAATATCGGTTCTACACCACTTGACACGTTGTTGGCAATTACAGAGAGTGTACCGGTGGGAGCTATACTGATGAGATGTGAATTATGAATTCCATTTTCTCTAATTGCCTCTCTAACATTCTCAGGTAGACGCTTTATAAATTCTCCAGCGAGATACTTATCCCTGTCAAAGTACTTGAATGTTCCCTTTTCTCTGGCTAATATTGCAGAAGCCAGATATGCAGAATCCCTTATAGTCTTCATTATAAGTTCTGCCTGACGTCTACCCTCAGGGCTGGAATACTTTAGCCCTAACATTGCTAGAGTGGAACCAAGCCCCATAATACCTATACCCATCCTCCGTTTGCTCTTTTCCTCCTCTTCATATATCGGAAGAGGATATTTACTTATCTCGATAATATTATCGAGTAGCCTGACCGCTACCGGTACAAGTCTATTAAGGCTTTCAAAGTCGAATCTTGCATCCTCTGTAAATGGATCCAGAACAAACTGGGTGAGGTTGAAGCTTCCAAGCAGACAGCAACCAGCAGGGGGTAGTGGTTGTTCTCCACAATTGTGGATGACTATTCCATTACCTATGAAAGAATGCGTGAATGGTTCAATAAGATCATAGACATCTTCTTCCCCCAGGGGTATAATTTCAACAACCTTATCCATAAGGTTTCTAGAAAAGTATGTATCACCTTTCAGTATATCTATCTTCGCATGTCCATCAGAAAAGCCAATCCTATCAAGGAATAGAGGGAGATCCTCTCCAGTAATTGTAAGCTCATAAAGTTCTCTAGCCTTGCGAGAAGCTCTTTTTGCTGGAAGTATCCTGGAGAATATGCCAAATTGAAGCAGTAAGAGTTGAGCCTGCTTTAAAAGTCTCTTGGATCTGGATAAAAATCTTATGCTTGAACCTCTGCCTTTACCAGATTCAATATATCCACTGCTAGAGAACAACCCTCTTAAGAATCCAAGTACCGCCTCCTCTGTGCTGGTAAATATAGAAGAAGGAATTTCTCTTTCTTCTGCCTTTACCGTCTTAACTCCTAATACACTAAAAAATTTAACTATTGATTTTCTCTGATAGGAGAGTTCATAGAGGTTACCTCTTCTCTTTATTGGCTTTACCGGTCTTCCATTCCATCTATCCAGGATGGACTTTATATATTCTAAGATACTGTAATCATTCTTTTTAAAGATAAATCTAACCCTGGGATTCTTATCTTCATTCCTCAATGAGCCATTCCCTATAAGGTAGCCAAGGACAAAACCCAATTCATAACTCCATTCGTTAGGGAGATTCTTATCTAAAGAGGAGAAATCATAAGGTAATTTACTATTCTTGGAGAAAACACCTCTTACAGACTGGATGATTACTCTATCTTTATTTAAAATCAGTCTGCCAGCCTCTACCCACCCTCTATCAGTCAGGATCTTGTGGTCAGGGGTAACCTTTATCTCAAACCCTGCCTTTGTAGTAATCTTTATTACCTCTTTCCTACCTGTCCTGAAGGCTCTAGCCATAGGATACACATGTGAAGTAAGGCTGAGGTTGTATGTCCCTTCAAGTTCATTGGAGATTGCCACTCTGGGATCTACTACAAGGCTTATAAGACCTTCCCTGATACTTGCTAACTCTTCTATAGTAATCAGTCCTCTATCTGTAGACACAATGGTATCACCGGTTACGCAGGGATTTGTTGCCTGTATATTCTCTATGTAGTAGAGATTATTCAGCCTATTTATCGTAGAGAGGTTTATAACCCCTGGTTCAGCATAATCGTAGGCGCTCTTTACTATAAGATTCCATAGATCTCTGGCTTTTACTACCTTATATACCTTCCCACCAAACTTGAGTTCCCAGTCCCTGTCATTTATCACCGCTGATATGAATTCATCCGTAATACCTACGCTTATGTTGAATTGAGTCAGGACACCAGGTGTATGTTTTGCCGTGATGAACTTTTCTATGTCAGGATGATCTACATTCAATATGCCCATATTTGCACCCTTACGGGCATTTCCAGTTGTTATCGTTTTTGTCTCTGCATCGAAGACGGTCATAAAGGATACAGGACCACTTGCAGTTCCTCCCTTAGTCTTTACCTCCGCCCCTTCTGGTCTTATAGTGGAGAAGTTTGCCCCAGTTCCACCACCAAGAGAATGGATGATCGCATTTAGTTTTACACTCTCAAAGATACCCTCGATAGAATCCTCTATGACTGGTAGTGTGAAACAGTTAAAAAGTGTCTGATACATAGAGGTTCCTATACCTGCCAGGATACGCCCCCCAGGCAGGAACTTAGCATCCTTCATAAGTTCATAGAACTTTTCTTCCCACTCTCTACGTTTTTCTTCTGTCTCTTCTACTTTGGCAGACTCTCTGGCTACTCTCTTTATATTATCATCCAATGTCCTTTCATCATTCCATTTATACTTTCTCTCCCATACCTCTTGGGACAATCTATCAAATTCCATATTACCCCTCCAAAAGATTTTTATAGATATAATTATACCAAGCTTTTGAATGACTGTTACAGTTTTCAGAGACTCTTAGATAGATAATTCTTGTGAACATTTGTTCTTCTATTGACAGTTACGGTAATGTTGTCCTATAATTTCTAACAAGAGGTGGATATAGTAGGGGTGTGTGATACAGGGATAAGAACCTTGGTAAAGGAGGTGAAAGCTTAAGAGGTAAGGATGTTATTCGGTTTATATTGAACACTGCTAGTCCAGTTACCTCATTAGAGGAGTAATAAGAATTTTTAGATCGAAAAAGACTAAAAAGGAGGGTTTGAGATGAAGAAGTTTCTAGCAGGATTAATAGTTGTAAGTTTGGTGTTTAGTCTATTTCTAGGTTTTGGTAAGATTTCTTTTGCTCAGAAGAGGAAGTTTAACGAAGCTCCGATGCTTGCAGAACTGGTGAAAGCTGGTAAACTTCCACCTGTAGAACAGAGACTCCCAGAAAACCCATTCGTAGTTGGACCTGGAGTATTGATACCAAGGAAGGACCTTCCCGATTGGAAGGTTGGAAAGTATGGTGGGACTATAAGAACTGCTCACTCTGTCGCTGACTGGGCTCCAGACGTATTCGTTATGAATAACGAACCTTTACTTTGTGCCCCTGGCATTGGGACTCAGGGTATCAGGGGAAATATAGTTGAGAGCTTTGATGTAAAGGAGAATAGGATATTTACCTTTAAGCTAAGAAAAGGTCTAAAGTGGTCTGATGGACATCCAGTAACTACAGAGGATATAAGATTTACATATGAGGACGTACTTCTGAACGAAAAGCTTACCCCTGTATTCCCAGCGAGGTTCAGAGTTGGCTATAGTATAAAGGGAGAACCGATGAAGCTTGAGATACTGGATGAGTATACCTTTAGAGTAACCTTCCCCAAGCCCTATGGTGGATTCTTGAGGAACCTCACTATTGAGAGCTGGGTTGGATATACAGATCTACTAAAGCCAGCTCACTATCTAAAGCAGTTCCATATCAAATATACACCTATGGAAAAACTAAAGCCGTTATTAGAGAAGGAAGGATTCAAGGAAGAGTGGTGGCAGTTATTCCATCTGAAAGACTTTACAAACTGGGAACAGACCCAGGCAAAGAGTATTGGATTCCCAAGACTTACTCCTTGGTTACTGGTAAAGGCGGCTGGAGGAGTGTACGAGTATGAGAGGAATCCATACTACTTTAAGGTAGACACCGCAGGAAATCAGCTACCTTATATCGATAGGATAATCTCTACACAGGTACAGGACGTAGAAATGGTCAATATGAGAGTCCTGACTGGCGATGTTGACTTCTTAAGAGAGAGTACCGCTCTTGTAAAAGTTCCTCTCTATAAGCAGGCTGAGGAAAAGGCTGGTATCAGAGTAGTCCTTCTGGATATGCATGTAGACTCCAGCGCTCTGTTCATTAATCTCACCTATAAGGATCCCGTATGGCGTAAGATCGTTGGAGATGTAAGGTTCAGAAAGGCTGTGAGCTTGGCCATAAACCGTAAAGAGATAATAGACAGCATCTACTATGGTTATGCATCTTTCCCTGAGACAGTCCCAAGCGCATATAATGTTGCAGAGGCTAACAAACTCTTAGATCAGGTTGGTCTTAGTAAGAAAGACTCTGAAGGGTTCAGACTCAGACCAGATGGTAAGAGGTTCGAGATACTTATAGAGTGTGGAGCAGAGGCACCAGATCTACTTCCTGTAGGAGAACTGATAACTGAGCATCTAAAGGCAGTAGGAATTAAGGCTACCCTAAAGAGGATAGACCCTCAACTTAGGGGTCAGCGTTGGGCTGCAAACGAGATGCAGGCTATGGTAATGTGGTGCCATGACCAAGGTTGGAACAATGGGTGGACCTCTGGAGCTGTAGCTGCACCCGAGTGGAGTAGATGGTACAACACTGATGGTAAGGAAGGAGAAGAGCCACCTGCCTGGGCTAAGAAGGCTTGGGAACTTGATAAGAAGAGATGGGAGAGTGTTACTGGTTCTGATGAGTATAATAGGCTCTGGAGAGAAGGTATTAACTGGCACAAACAGTATCTACCATTAATCACGATAGTAGAAAAAGTCAAGTATCCTATGATTGTTTCTGCCAGGATGGGTAATATACCTCGTTCTGGATTTGCCATAGCGGCAAACTTTAGTGCTGAACAGTTCTTCTATGAGAAATAGTAACTAGTAAAATAGCCGGCTACCAGGGTAAGTTGGTAGCCGGCTGAATTTTTGGTATCTACTAATATGCCTAAGCCAAGGAGGACTAAAAGGATATGTTAGGATATATCATTTACAGGATAGCAATAGCAGTTCCACTTCTACTTATTCTTTCAGTAGTCTCTTTTATAATTATTCAGCTTCCACCAGGAGATTATCTGAGCGTCTATCTGAATAATCTGAGGCTCTCTGGTATCCAGCTCAATGAGGATGAAGTTACCAGGCTAAAGGAACTTTATGGACTGGATAAACCTCTCTATATGCAGTATTTTATATGGATAAAGAACTTTATCAGAGGAAATCTTGGCAGATCTTTCCAGTGGAACCGTCCGGTAAATGAGCTTCTGGCAGAAAGGGTTCCGATGACTGTAATTATATCAATTATGACCACTATATTTGTATGGGTTGTGGCGATCCCTATTGGTATCTATTCTGCCTTGCGTCAGTACTCTGTCTTTGACTATACATTTACCTTTATAGGTTATATAGGGCTTTCGATGCCTGGTTTCCTCTTAGCCCTTATTCTGATGTGGTTTCTTTTTACCAGGTTTGGTTTCAGTATGCCCGGGTTATTCTCGCCAGAATATGCAACTGCATCGTGGAGCTTTGCAAAGCTACTGGATATGCTTAAACATATCTGGTTTCCTATAATAATCATTGGTATGTCAGGTACTGCTGGCCTTATCCGTACTATGAGGGGTAATCTATTGGATGAGTTGAGAAAACAGTATGTTATAACTGCCCGTGCGAAGGGCCTTCCGGAGAGAAAGCTTGTATTTAAGTATCCTGTAAGGATAGCTATAAATCCAATGATAAGTACTATTGGCTGGATGTTCCCTGGTATAGTATCGGGAGAGACCCTGGTGTCTATAGTCCTTAATATACAAACAGTGGGTCCTATATTTTTAAGAGCGGTAATGTCTCAGGATATGTATCTGGCTGGAAGCATAACCCTGATCTTAAGTATCTTGACCGTTATAGGTATGCTGGTATCTGATGTGCTGCTTGCCTGGGCTGATCCAAGGATAAGGTACGGAGGTATAGAAGAATGAGCAATATGAAGAATAATCCCAACAATACTAGCCTTTATGAAGAAGAGATAGGTAAAGAAGAAAAGATATATTACGCCTCACAGTGGCAGTTGATATGGTGGAAGTTTAGAAGGCATAAACTGGCTATAATAGGGGGTATTGTACTTTTTTTACTCTATCTATCAGCTATATTTTGTGAGTTTCTTGCTCCATATAGTCCAGCAACCAGATTTGAAGGCTATCAAAATGCTCCCCCAACGAAGATTCATCTCTTTGAAGATGGAAGAATTCAGAAGCCTTTTATCTACGGATTTAAAAAAGAATTGAATATGAAGACATTTCAGTGGGAATTTAAAGAGGATAAGACAAAGAAGTATTATGTCGAGTTTTGGGGTAAGGGAGAACCTTATAAGCTTTGGGGTATCTTTAAGACCGATAGGCATCTATTTACAGTAGATGGACATCCTTTATTCCTCTTTGGTGCGGATAATATGGGCAGATGTCTGTTTTCAAGGTCTTTATATGGAGCTCGTATATCTCTATCTATAGGACTGGTTGGAGTATTTTTGAGTTTCTTCTTGGGTATTATAATAGGTGGAGTCTCTGGATACTTTGGTGGTACTGTAGATATGACTATTCAGAGGATTATAGAGTTTTTAAGTTCTATTCCAACCATACCTCTCTGGATGTCCCTTTCCGCTGCCTTACCAAAGGACTGGCCCGTTATAAAGCTGTATTTTGCCATAACTATAATCCTCTCAGTAATAGGCTGGACAGGTTTAGCTAGAGTAGTGAGAGGAAAGTTACTGGCACTTAGGGAAGAAGATTTTACTATGGCAGCCAGACTTGCTGGAGCCAGTGAGTGGAGAATAATAACAAGACATCTCTTACCATCCTTCACTAGTCACTTAATAGTATCCATTACATTATCTATACCTCATATGATCCTTGGTGAAACTGCTCTGAGCTTTTTAGGGTTAGGAATGCAACCTCCAGCTGTCAGCTGGGGAGTTCTACTGCAGGATGCCCAGAATATAGCAGCAGTAGCCCTATACCCTTGGAAACTTTTACCATCGGTATTTGTAATATTGACTGTTTTAGCCTTTAACTTCCTGGGTGATGGTCTGCGAGATGCTGCAGATCCATATGCGAGATAGGGGAGGAGATTATGGAAAAGAAAAATGATCAGGTGTTATTAGAAGTCAAAAACCTCAAGACATATTTCTTCTACGATGAGGGTACAGTCAAGGCTATAGA
>Ga0071330_1052567_pt1 | contig 54097 bp, 52 predicted proteins | sample GBScel77sediment_FD_63802 | JGI IMG/M metagenome (GOLD analysis project Ga0071330, IMG submission 63802) | Hot spring sediment microbial communities from Great Boiling Spring, Nevada - Cellulolytic enrichment Sediment 77C v2 (version 2) | ecosystem: Environmental > Aquatic > Thermal springs >...
AACCCAACCTTACTTTTTCCGTTACTTGGACGAACGCTTTTTGCGGCTGGAAGACCGATACGAAAACTTACGCAAAGAGATGCAGCAAGGTTATGCCTTTTTGCGGGAGAGAATGGAAGCCTTGCACAGCGAGACTATTAGGCAAGTTGAAGGGTTACGGAGTGAAATGACCAGGAAAGTTGAAGGATTGCGAGAGGAGATGTTGGGGCAGATTGAAGGGCTGCGAAAGGACATGGAACACCAGCGTGAATCGCTTCTCTCACAGATAAAGCATGGTGATGATCTCTTACGACAGAAGATTGATGCAGTGAGCCAACATGTTGAGCGTTTGGAGAAATGGCTATTTGCCTTGACTGTTCCTGTTCTGGTCTCCACTATCGGCATCGTAGGGATACTCATTCAATTGTATTTGAGCCGTTGAAAAGGGTAGGTTGGAATTTAAACTTGCCGAGGGGGAAAGAAGTGATGGGACAGCCTAATGTCACAGATGAGGAGCGACTTTGGGCGATGCTGGCTCACTTGCTGGCGTTGCTTGGCTATGTCGTTTGGCTCGGTGCCTACATCGCACCGCTGATCATCTACCTCGTTTACAAGGATAAATCGCGGTTCGTCGCTTTCCATGCACTGCAATCGCTGTTCTTCCAACTGGCACTGTTGGTCGTAGCAGCCATTTGTGTCTTGTTGGCAATTACAATCGTGCTGGCGTGCATTGCCATTCCTCTTGGAATTGTAGCCAGCGTTGAGGCACTCATGCAGCAATCGCACCACTGTGGGATTGAAAGACAAGCCAATACTCAGAAAGTTCGCCGTTGTATGCATCAGCAATCGCACCATTGTGGGATTGAGAGAGTTGTATGGATTTGACATCTTTCACAAGTCGCCCGACGAGAGAGTTCCGATTTCCGTGCCGTCAAGGGCGAGCCTGACAGCACCGAACACGATAGTGCGAACCCGCTCAACTTGAATTGGCAACGACAGAACCGACAAAACTTTCTCTTGAAAGTCAAGCCTGAAAGTTAGACCCACAGTGAGCAATTCGTCATTTGAGTCCAACAAACCGACGATCACTTGCTCGTAACGCTCTGGTGTCGTCCACCGGATGTAAGGCGCACCGCCGAAAAATTGGCGAACCGAAGAAAAATCAACGACCGCTGGTGGCGAATCAACGAGAATCAGGACATTGTCGCCAGCCCTCTCAGCGTGGAGGACTTTGGTTCCCATCAATTCGCTAAGCCGCTCCAAAGCGCTATCTGGAACGACTATCCCTTGCCCCAGCATGGCGTTCCTGAACCGCAGTTGGGAAATCGGAAGCGAAAACTCACCGCATTGGGAGAGCCATTCACGGAACCTTTGTTCGCGAAACCGTTTCCTTTGTTCGCGGGTCTTTTCGGAAACTGCTTCTGGAACTGGGACAGACAGAACTTTTGTCCAAACGATGCCCTCCCACTGTCTTTTGAATGCAGTCAGTTCGTTTGCCCTCTGAAGCAGAACCACATGGGTTGGGCGCAAAAGTTCAAAGGTGTGTTGCTTCAATGCGAACCCAGCACCACCGTGAACTAAACCATCGGTGTCAACGACGACCGCTTCCGCGCCCAAAGCGATTGCTCTTTCAGTCATCAATTTTGTGCCTGTGACAGTTGGCAAAAGGAAACCGACAGGAGAAATGCTTCCGACGAAATAAGATGCTTGACACTTCACTTCCCTCAACCGTTCAATTGGACTGGAGACAAAACCCATCCCGATGGTCGTTGGGAGTCCGATGTCTGATTGACCCAGGTCAGCGTCAACGACAGCCACTTTCAAGCCCCGTTCAAAAAGTGCTCGCGCAAGGCAAGTGCAAAAGGTCGTCTTTCCAGTGTCAACTGCGCCAACGACCATAACGACCAACGGACGCCTTGTGGTTTCTAAAATTGCGTCAATTGCCTGCTGCCATTCACTCGTTATGACCATCCACCTCACCCGACGCCAAGATTGTGTATGCGCTTGGCAAAAAGCGCAAGATGGGATTTGCCGTCAACGGGCTGGAGGTGAAAAAGGATTGGTTCGGCGTTTGCTTTTCGTTGTAGGGTTGTTAGCAATTTTGTCGGTCGCAATAGGAGCATGGTGGCTTTACGGTAACCCAGAGAGCAAAATCCGTGCAACTTTGAGTAGCGGCGCTCAAGCGGTAGTTAACCACGATTACCCTGCTGCCATTCGGGTTTTGTCGCCCAACTATCGTGACCGGAGTGGGCTGACATTTCGCGACCTTCAGCGGATGCTTTTAGACTGGTGCCGAAACAAGCAAAACCAACTTTGGCTTCAAGAGTTTTCCATTGAGCAAGTTGCCGTCATTGACTTTTGGCGGGCAGCAGCCCTCGTCAGAGTTAAAGGCATTGTGAGCGTGGAAGGCTTTGGAACCGTTGGCTTTGGACCTGTCAATCTGTCAGTGACTTTGGAACGGACATGGTGGGGCAGGTGGCGCATTTTGAGTTTGGACGGTTGGCAAGATGAGCCGAACATTCAGCAGTTCATTGAATGACAGGTTCAACCTCAATAGGTTTGCCTGTCTCCGCCGACTTGACTGCCGCAAGGGTCACGGCAGCAGTTTTTGCCCCGTCAATGTAATCGCTCCTGATAAGCGACCTGTCTCCGGTTTGCAAAGCCCTGACGAAGGCTTCGTCCTCAATGCGGAATATATCGCCCTCGCCCCTAATTTCAACGATGTCCTCGTTTCTTCGGTAAATTCGGACAGAATGTTCCCAACCTGTGAAGTGAGCAGTTGTTTCAGTTGCGTAAACTTGGAGTGAGATGCCACCTCCGCCACCGTTGGCTGAGCAGCATGCCCACAAATTCGCTATCGCTCCCGACTGGAACTTCAAGTTCACCACCATTGCATCCTCAACGGTGTAGTGTTCTGGTGCTAATCGGTTGAGCCCTTTGGTTTGGTAGGCATGAACCTCAACGACTTCGCCCGCAAGGTATCGTGCCAAGTCAACGGTGTGGGTGACTTGTTCATGGAACTGACCGCCGCTTTTGTCCTTTTGAACCCACCAATGCCAAATCCCTCCGGTGGAAACCGGCGTTCCTCCAATCCAACCACCGAGCAAAAGGATCGGAGGGTCTTTCCGCAAAAGTTCCCTGACAGTGTTGACGCTCCTGCGATAGCGGTTCATGTAGCCGACGGATGTGAGCAAATTCTTCTCGCGAACACCTGCAGCGATTTCCTTGATGAGCCCTAAGTCCAAACCGACAGGCTTTTCAACGAAAAAGGGGATGCCTTGCTCAATAGCGAGCAACTCGTCACCGTGAGCGAAGGGAGGAAGGCAGAAAAAGAGGGCGTCAACCTCAACGCTTTTGAGCATCTGCTTGACTTTTGTGAATGCCTTTCCACCATACTTCTTTGCCGCAGCCTTCGCTTTCTCTGGGGCAATGTCGCAGAAGGCAACCAGTTGCACTCCTTCAATTTTGCTCAAGGCGTCCATGTGAGCCTGAGCAATTCCACCGCAACCGACGAAACCGATCCGCACCACTTCACTCGGCATCGCTCTTCGCCTCCTCAGCGGGTGTTAGTTCACCATCCAGCAGATAATTTTGAAGTGGCAAGCGAAGGGTAGGGTAGGGGATTTCACCGCAACTTCAGGGCAGGTAACCAATCTTGAATCAGGCATCTGCTGTTCGCTGATCCCTTGCTCCAATCCCTTGCCCGTTCACCTTTTTGAAGTGTCAACCCTTTGCAACAGTTCCTGCGCATGCTGAAGCGACGCTTGGGTTATCTGCTTTCCTGAAAGCATCCTCGCCAGTTCCTTAACCCTTTCCTCATACCCCAACGGCGTGACGATGACGCGGGTTCGCTTGCCTTCGGTGATTTTCTCGACCTGAAGGTGCCAGTCGGCGAGGGCAGCAATTTGGGGCAAGTGGGTCACACACAAAACTTGAGCGTATCGTGAAACTTCCCTCAACTTCTCCCCAACGGCTTCAGCCGTCTTGCCGCCTATGCCGACATCAATTTCGTCGAAAACGAGAACAGGGATTTCGTGGGTTCGTTGGAGGCTTGCTTTGAGAGCCAACATTGTTCTTGAGATTTCACCACCAGAGGCGATTTTCGCCAGTGGCTTTAGAGGTTCGCCAGGGTTCGTGGAAATCAGAAATTCAACTTGGTCAATCCCGTCCCTCCAGAAGGCAAATGTGCCCTCCGGGAGTTGAAGCCCGTTCGGGTCAGGAAGGCGGTCAATCGCGACTTTGAACCTCGCTCGCTCCATCATCAAGGCTTTCAAGTGGTTTTGAACAGTTCGTTCAAGTTGACGCGCTATCTCTTGCCTTGCCTCAGATAGTGCCTTTGCTGTTTCTGCAAGTTCCCTCCGCAGTTGCTCCCTTTCCCGTTGCAAAATTTCCAATCGCTCTTCGCTCGTCTCAAGCCTTTGGAGTTCTTGCTCAATCTGCTGCCGATATTGAAGGATCGCGGAAATGGAGTCCCCATATTTGCGCTTGAGCCTCTTCAGCAGGTCCAACCTGCTTTCCACTTCTTCCAGTCTCTCTGGGTCAAACTCAATCCGCGATGCGTAGCGCTCCAGTTCAAATCCGATTTCTTGAATCGTGTCAAAGGCTTGCGAGAGTGCGTCATGCCATTCTCGCAATGACGGGTCAAAGTCGGTAATTTCCCTCAAGGCTTGTATCGCTTCGCCCAGAGAGTCTAAAGAACCGCCATCATCCATTAACTGACGAACAGCATAGTTGACTCGCTCAGCAATTCTTTCAGCATTGGCAAGCAGTTGCCTCTCTTGCAAAAGTTCTTCCTCTTCCCCTTCCTTCAGGTTCGCTCTGTCAATTTCTTCGGCTTGGTAGCGGAGAAGGTCAAGCCGCTGCATTCTTTCTCGTTCGCTCCGCTGAAGTTCTGCTATTTCGCGCTCGACTTGCATTAGTTGGCGGTAAAGGCTGTTATAACGCTCCTTCAAAGCCATCAATCCCTCGCCGCCGAAAGCATCCAAAAAACGCAAATGGTTCGCTGGATCAAGGAGGGATTGGTGCTCATGCTGACCGTGGATGTCTATGAGGGACTTGCCAATTTGCTTCAACATAGCAACGGTTGCAGCCCGACCGTTAATTCGGCACCTGCTTTTACCTGCCCTTGACAGTTCACGGGAAAGGATAAGCATGTCGTCTTCAGTTTCAATTCCGACTTCTTCAAGCACCGCTTTCACCTGAGGGCAGTTAGTCAGATCAAAGACCCCTTCGACGAGCATGGTTTCTGCCTCGGCGCGAATCAAATCAATATCGCCCTTGCCTCCCACGAGGAAGTTGATGGCGTGGATGATTATGGATTTGCCTGCCCCCGTCTCACCTGTGAGGACATTGAAGCCAGGCTGGAAAGGCACTTGAACTTCGTCGATGATGGCGAGATTTCGGATAAGCAACTCAGTCAACATCTCCCTCACCCTCGTCAGAGAAATGCGTTGGGTGATTCCAGCCAATTAGCAATTTATCGCACGACTGAGGGGATGATAAGAGGTCAGTGAATGAAGCCAACTCGTTGAAGTGGCCAGAAACGGATGAGGGATTTTCCGACCAGGGCATCGTGGGAGACGAAACCCCAGTCACGGCTGTCAAGGCTGTTGAACCTATTGTCACCCATGACGAAGTAATGCCCTTCGGGGACGCGGACCCAAAGTTTGCCCCAATGCCGCTCAATCAAGTTGCGGTAGGTATCGCGCCAAGGTGCTTCGTGAAGGTAATCGTCAGGAAAAGTTCGCCCACCGAAAGGGGACGAGAGTTGGATGTAAGGCTCATACAAAGGTTTGCCGTTGACCAAAGCACGCCCATTTTCAACGCGAACCAAATCCCCCGGTAGACCGATCAGCCTCTTTATGTAGTCGGTCTGGTCTGGCTTCATGGATTTTTGCAATGCGAGGTAAGGCGCTTTGAAAACGACGATTTCCTGCCGATGAGGCTGGCGCAAGCGGTAGACAAATTTGTTGACCAGCAACCTGTCCCCGACCAGCAAAGTCGGCTCCATGGACTGGGACGGAATTAGGAATGCATGAACGATAAAGGGACGGATAAGGAAGAAAACGAGGGCTAAGGCGATTAGAAGCGATTCCACTGCCTCAATCAAAAATTGGCGCAACCGCTCATCTTCCCACCGCTCCCGTTGCAAGGCAATTCTCAACTGCAGCAAAACTAACAAAACACCTGCGACAATGAGATAGCCCCAAACTGAGTCCCACTGAAAAGCCATACTCCCTCACTCGCCCCCATTTTCCCTACTGGGAGGATGCACTTTTTTGAGCCTCTCTGTCCATCATGGCTCGCTTCCGGTCTTCCTTGATCCTTGCTTCCTTGGTTGACAAACCGCGCAGGTAGTAAAGACGCGCTCGTCGGACTTTACCCCTCCTCAACACCTCAATCTTGACGATGTTTGGGGCGTGTAGGAAAAAGGTCCGTTCAGTTCCGACTCCGTGGGCAATTTTTCTGAGGGTAAAGGTAGCGCTTGTGCCTTCACCCCGCTTGCGTATGACAACGCCTTCAAAAACCGCAACCGGTTCCCTTTCCTTGCGACCTTCCCTTTTCTGCTGATCGCCGGTAGTCACTATCTCCTCTTTGGACAGACGAAATGTCACTCGGATTGTGTCCCCGACGCGAAATTCGGGGATGTCAGTTCGCAAATACTTTTGTTCCACAGCCATCAAGTCTGGGCTCCTCATCCGGCTCTACCTCCTGTCGCTGATGACGAGTTTGTTGGAGAGCGTCTTCAATTTTGGCACGATCCAGCCGATAGTCAAGTCATCTTGGCGAGAGAGAGTCTGGACGAGATCCTCAGGGGAGCCACTGGTGCGGAGGTCATCAATTACTTTGGCAATATGCTCAGCAATTCCGTCCGTGGTGAAGACCCAATGAACGCCGCTCCTTCGGACCCTCCAAAAGGTTCGTCCCAGCGTTGGTAGTATCCTCGGTTGCCCATTCGCTCTCTCATCGAACCAACCAATTCCAAAACAGCCGACACTATGCCACTCCGTTTCCTTTGGACTGAGGAAGCCAGCAAGGTAACTCAGACCCACCCGGTCGCTACAACTTCGAATAACTTCCAGAAGCCTCAGCAAATGGGGCTTTGGTTGACCCCACGCATTGACGATTAGGTTTTTCGTCCAAACAAAGTGCAGAAAGGTTTCTAAGTCGTTTTTGCTCAAGTCGAAAAGCAAAATCCCAGACCCGCCGTGAGCCACAAACGGAATCAAACTATCACCGCCAACAACTTTCTTGTAGCGGACCCACCGTGAGAGAGTTGCATTGGCAGGAGAAGCAAAGAGGGTTGCAAAGACTGGGTGCCAAAGTTGCCAATCAAAGTCGGAAGCGGGTCGCTTGAGGGGAAAGGTCAAAAACAGCAAAACCAGTGACCCCAATGGGAGCCACCATAATGGCTTCCCAGCCGTAACCAGCAAAAACAGCAACGCCAAATATAGCCCGACAACCTTCCAGTTCATCATTGGGGCTTTCACCTGATTGTCCCTTTGTTTGTCGGCGTGTTAAATTTTTGCGTGAACGAAAAGCCACAGGCAAGGCGTCAAACAAACCCAATGCTAAAGGAGGCGAGGGACAATGGCAGAAGTGCGTGTGGCAATCAACGGCTTCGGGCGGATCGGAAGGCAAGTGTTGAAGGCATTGTTGGAAAGGCACCCCGGTGTCGTGGATGTAGTTGCCATCAATGACTTGGCAGACCCCAAGACGAACGCTCACCTCTTCCGCTACGACACCAACTACGGGAAATTTGAGGGCACAGTGGAAGTCAAGGAAGATGCACTGGTGATTAACGGGAACGAAATCAAGGTCTTGAGCGAAAAAGACCCCGCCAAGTTGCCTTGGAAAGACTTGGGCGTTGACATCGTTTTGGAATCAACAGGAGTGTTCACCGACGCCAACAAGGCACGGGCTCACATTGAAGCGGGAGCGAAAAAGGTCATCATCAGCGCCCCAGCAACCAACGAGGACATCACCGTCGTTTTGGGTGTTAACCACACAGCCTATAACCCTAAAGAGCACCACATTGTCTCCAACGCGTCCTGCACGACCAACTGCTTGGCTCCAGTGTGCAAGGTGCTCCATGAAAAGTTCGGGATTGAGTATGGATTGATGACGACCGTCCACGCTTACACCAATGACCAACGCATTCTGGACTTAGTTCACCGAGACTTGCGCCGTGCACGAGCAGCAGCGATGAACATCGTCCCAACCACCACCGGTGCTGCAAAAGCAATTCACCTCGTTTTGCCAGAACTCAAGGGCAAATTGCATGGAATCGCCATGAGAGTCCCAGTGTCCACAGTTTCGGTCATTGACCTTAATGTGGTGACCACCAAGAAGACGACCACGGAAGAGTTGATTGAAGCCTTCAAGGAAGCAGAAAAGACTCCTTGGCGCGAAGGTGGTCTGGGCGGGATTTTGCGCGTTGAGACCGACCCATGCGTTTCCATTGACTTCAAGGGCGATCCTCACTCGGCAATCGTTGACGGCGACCCTGCCTTCACTTTCGTCGGTCCAGGTGGAATGGTCAAGGTCACTGCATGGTATGACAACGAGTGGGGTTATGCTTGCAGGACAGCCGACCTGATCGCCTACATGGTTGAACTCGGGCTTTGAACGAAAGGGTAGGGGAGGGGTTCAGCAAATGCCCCTCCCCTTCCAAACAAAGTCCAGCGAGCGGAGGTGAAAAGCGCAAGGGAATTTAGACTTTTAGCCCTTGCGTGTGCGGATATGGAGCAAAGAGAAATTCGCTGGGTCGGATACATTCGCAAACCCGTTTGGGACGATATTCAGCAACGCCCTCAAACCCGCCTTTACACAGGCACCGCTGTCTACAATTTGCCTCACCTTTTCGTCGAGCCCCAAGAAGAAGATGAATGGCTGGAAGTGGAAGTTGTTCTGAGAGTTGTCAAGGAAATAGGGAAGGAAGAGAAAGGCTAAGCGCGTCGGATAGCCCGAGAATTGTCTTTCACTGGGAGGGGCAAAGGAATGGCGAAGCATAGTCCCATTTCGCTGACTTTGGTAGCATTGTTCCTTTGTTGGGCAGGTAAGGTTTGGGGCAAGGGTATCCCGTCCACTGACCGACCACATATCCCTGCCATCAAAGTGAATGCGGCACCAAGGATTGATGGGCTATTGGATGATGAGGCATGGCAGAAAGCAGCAAAGGTAACGGGATTTTGGCGACTTGACAAGGATGAACTTGCCGAGGAACAAACGGAAGTGTTGATTTGCTACGATAATGCAGCCATTTACATCGCCTTCATATGCCACGATTCCAAACCACACCTCATCCGAGCCCAACAAAAGAAGCGCAGCGGTGGGCTGTGGGGTGATGACTTTGTTAGCGTCAATATTGACCCACTGAACCAACCCCGCATTTTTAGCGAAGAATACACTTTCATGGTCAACCCATTGGGGACTCAGAGTGAATGGGTTCCGGGAGGGGCAGCAGCGAAGATAGAGTGGCGGGGTGATTGGCAAGCATCGGCAAAAATTACCGAGAAAGGTTGGCAAGTGGAAATAGCCATTCCCTTCCGCATTTTTCGCCTACCGCGAAAACCGAGGGCTTTCGGCATACATTTTTCACGAACCATCCCTGCGCCTCGCTTGATAGACAGCACCTTCCCTTACCGACGAGGTCAAGCCATTGCAAACACTGCCGAATGGGGACCTTTAGATTTGCCACGCTTTCAATCGCCTCTGCTTTTCATGCCGTCTGTAACTTTTGCTTTGGATGGAGAGGGTAAAGGGATGCGAAGCGGTTTGGACATCAAGCAATACTTGCCCAACGGACTGCAATGGCAGGGAACTTTAAACCCAGACTTCAGGAATGTGGAAGATGTAGTTGAGACGATTGACTTCACCTATGTCCCGCGCGCCCTTCCCGACCGACGCCCATTTTTCGCCGAGGGGCAAGATTATTTTCCGTCAAGGCGTCTCTTCTACAGTCGGTTCATTAGGGATGTTGTGGCTGGGACAAAGTTGTTTGGGAAAGTTGAGCGAACACGAGTTGGTCTCCTTAGTGTCTATGAATCAAATTCTCGCTTGACATTTGCATCATGTCTTAACTATGACCTCAGCAGGTTTTGGTCAGCAAAGGTAGAATATGCCCACCGGACAAAGGTGGGAATGTCCCCTGCTTATCGGTTTTCCTTCAGCGGTTATATCCCGCAAGGGAAAGATTGGCGTTGGATTCTTGGAGGCGATTTGACCTACGCTGGCGCTGATGGGTGGAGTTTGAATTTAAGGCGCTCCCCTCAATCTTTCGGGCGAATTTCTTTTGGTATCGGATACAGCGAAATCGGCGATTATAAGCCATCGGCTGGATTTGTGCCGGAAGTGAACTATCGCGAGTTCTTTTGGAACATCGGCTATGACAATCGCTACGAAAGAGGTCCAATCCTCATGTGGGACTGTTTCATTTACTCGGACGAAAGGCACTTTCGGGGAGGTCGTGAAAAAGGGCAATTGCTGGATGAAAGTAAGGGCTTGGGTGTTTGGGTGACTGGTCGCGCAGGATGGACAATCGGAGGCTATTACAGTCGCTATCGCCGTCCACCTTTCAATGACCGAACCTTCAGCCTCAGTTTCAGTTGGAACACTTTTGACCGCTACCGTTCTGGAAGCGCCTCATATTCTTGGGGGAGAAGGGCTGGCGCAAATTACCGCTTCTTGACACTTAGTCAGTCTTTTCGCCTTTCCGAAAAATGGACGCTTAACATCAGCTACGAACAGTTGAGGCACGAACACCGAACATATCAGTTGGTCATCTCGGGGGTTTACGATTTGACGCCCGAAAGGTCATTGATGTTCCGTTGGGTCAAAGGCTCTCAACCTGAGTTTGGGGCACCGCAAAACTTACTACCTGTTGACAATTTCTATTTGGGATTCCGCCAGTTCTCCCGCAAGGGGATAGACATTTACCTTTTACTCGGCGACCCCAACTCAAGACGCACCCACTTTAAATTGCTTGTCAAGTTCGTGCAAGTTTTTTAAACATCGTTTCCGCCAATTTGCCTTTCCCGCCGACTTATCCACTTGCACGAACGGCGTGAAAGGGCAGGACTTCCCCCAGCAAAAATGTCCGATAATTTTCCTTTGTTGACCTATAGCCTTTTGGGCAACAAAGGAGTCAATCCATCATCAACTCGACGGAACCGACGATTATTCTGTCTCCCGTTTTTGCACCTGCTTTCCGCAAGGCTTTCCATATCCCGTGCCTGATGAGCCGTTCCTTAATTTCCGCCAAGGCTTGCGGGTGATTTGCGTTTATGAGCCGCGTGAGTTGCTCCACATCTCCACCCTGCACGAGCCAAGTCTCTTCGTCCAGTTGCTCGATTGTTAGCGGTGGCTTTGGCACCGGAGGGGCAACAATCTCTTCGTCCACCCACTCAGTGACTTGCTGCGGTTGAAACTTCTTAACTAACTCAGCCATCCGATAGACCAAGGGTTGAAGACCTTCTCCAGTCAGCGCGGAAATTGGATAGACCTCATAGCCGAGTTTTTGCCAATACGGGAGACAGCGTTTCAGGTTTTCGTGGGCTGTTGGGAGATCAATCTTGTTGGCAACCACAATTTGAGGTTTTTCTGCCAACTCTGGGCTGTAGAGCCTAAGTTCCTCGTTGATGACCTCAAAATCGCGAATAGGGTCTCTGCCTTCAACGGCGGCAATGTCAACCATGTGAACCAGCAAAGATGTCCTTTCGGCATGACGCAAAAACTGATGTCCCAACCCAACCCCTTTATGGGCGCCCTCAATAAGCCCCGGTAAATCAGCCACAACAAAACTGAAATTGTCAACCCTCACTGTCCCCAAATTCGGAACTAAAGTTGTGAAAGGGTAGTCGGCAATTTTAGGACGGGCTGCGCTGATCCGGCTGATGAGTGTTGATTTGCCGACATTCGGGTATCCAATTATACCGACATCGGCTAAGAGTTTCAGTTCCAGCCTCAAAATTCTTTCCTCGCCCGGCTCCCCAAGTTCTGCGAAAACGGGAGTTTGTCGGGTTGGGGTTGCGAAGTGAGCGTTTCCGCGCCCACCTCTTCCTCCCCTCGCCACGATAACCCTTTGCCCAGGTTTGACCAAGTCTGCCAACAATTCCCCTGTTTCATGATCGTAAACAACAGTTCCCGGCGGAACTCTTATGATCAAGTCCTCACCATTGGCACCGTTCTTGTTGCTCCCTTGCCCATGCTGCCCGTTGGGGGCTTTGTAGGTTCTCTGGAGATGGAGGTCAACGAGAGTTTTCACTGAAGGGTCAGCCATCAAAATCACATGCCCGCCCCGCCCGCCATCTCCGCCAGCAGGTCCGCCACGGGGGACAAATTTTTCTCTCCGAAAAGCGACGCAACCATTCCCGCCATCGCCAGCCTTGACATAAATTACGGCTTCGTCGACAAAGTGCATATCCTTTTCACCGTGTTTCGTGTGACAAGTGACCGCACAAGTTCACTTTCAATTTGAAGGTGCTGGCAAAACATTGACCCTAACTTTGTCGCCTTTTCGGTCATAGAAAACATAGCCATCAGTCAAGGCGAACAGGGTGTAGTCGTTGCCCATCCCGACATTCCGTCCAGGCAAGAATCGGGTCCCCCGCTGGCGGATGAGGACATACCCTGCCTTGACGAATTCGCCCCCGTAGACCTTGACACCTAACCGCTTTGAGCGGCTGTCTCGTCCGTTCTTTGTTGCGCCTCCTGATTTTTTATGAGCCATTGTTCGTCACCTCCGTCTTTTTTGTCGGCATCCTTCATTGTGGCACAACGATTTGCTCAATTTGCAGTTCAGTGAACCATTGGCGGTGTCCCTTTTTGCGCATGTATCGTTTCTTTGGCTTGAATTTGAAAACGATGATTTTTTCGCCACGACCATGCTTGAGCACTTTGGCAATTACCTTTGCGCCCGGGACATAAGGCGTTCCGATAAGTGTTTGCTCGGGCGTCCGGATTAGCAGGACCTTATCGGTCTCAAAAGTCCCGCCTTCAGGAATCTCCAGTTTTTCAACCCGCAAAATCAAGCCCGGTGTCACCTCATACTGCTTGCCGCCTGTCTCAATAATGGCGCGAACACTTTGCACTGTTTCCATGACGGACTTCCCTCCTTAAACTTGAAGCCATAGGCGATGGCTGCCAGTTCACGGGACCGGGTTTGTTCAAGCGCGGTATGCTAATTTTGCGACACAAACGGCGGATGTCAAGCACTGCTGCGACTACCGGAGGTGAGGTTCTTTGTTCGCAAGGTGTTGGTTTTTGATTTTCATCGTTTTAGCCTTGACCGGATGTCGTCCAACCGAGCGAGTCATTGCTAAAGTGGATGGGATTACAATTACGGCGAAAGAGTTGCAAGAGGAACTTTGGCGAAGGTATGGTGCTACTGCTCTCAAGGAACTGATTCAGAGAAAACTGTTGGAGCGTGAGGCGCTGAAGCGGGGGATTAAAGTAACAGACAGTGAGGTTGCTCAGGCTTTAAGGGAGCAAGGGTTGCCGAACAATCCTGAGAACCGGCATAGGGTTCGGATAGAGTTGCTTCTGGACAAATTGGCAAACTCATTGGTTGAGGTCACGGAAGCAGAAGCGAGAAAGTATTACGAGCAAAACCGAGCGTTGTATGAGCAACCAGAAAGAGTCAAGTTGCGGGACATAACTCTGGAAAGCAAGGAAAACGCTGAGGCTATTTGGAAGGCATTGCAGTTGCGCAGAGGGGACAACTTTGCCGAGTTAGCCCGACACTTTTCTATCAATCCTGTTACGCGACAACGAGGCGGGGATATGGGCGTGATTCCTGTCAGTGACCTTCATCCCAAATTGCGTGAAATTGTCAAGCGCATGAAGGTCGGAGACTTCAGCAAACCAGTCGAAGTCAACGGTGAGTGGGTTATAGTCAAGTTGGAAGCCCGCTTCCCTGCGGAGCGGAAAACTTTTGAACAGGTCAGAGACCGAGTTGTCGCACAATTAAAGCAGCAAAAAGTCTGGCGGTTGAAGATAGAACTGCCAAACAAACTCTTGCGCGAGGCAAAAATTGCGATCTTCGACCCACACTTGAAGGAAAACTTGCGATAGGGAGGAGAAACCCAATGGCGAAGACAAGGAAGGAAAAAGAACGGGCTCAAAAACTTTGGGAAGAAAGGCGGGAGTTGCTGAGGTTCGGCTACGGGAAGATAGCAGAGTTCATCGTCCGCGAAGCGAGGCAAAGGTATCAGCAAGCAATGCAAGCGCGCTTGAAAGGCGATTTGCGAACCGCTGAGACGATGTTAAGGGAGGTTGTGGAGAAAGTCCCAGACGCACCTGACCCTTTGCTCGCTTTGGGGCAACTACTGTTGGAAACAGGCAGGGCAGAAGAAGCCATAGGATTTCTGAGTAAGGCTTGTGAAGTTGACAACACGAACCCTCAAAGTCATTTCTTGTTCGGACAAGCGTTGGAAGCATCTGGTAGGTTGAGAAGGGCAAAAGAAGCATACGAACGCGCCCTACAGCGATACCCCACCGGAGATTTGGCAAGGGAGATCGAGCAAAGATTGCGAGTGTTGGAAGAGAAATTGGCTTCTCAAGCCTCCCCTACCCTATCGGAGGAGCAAGCGAAAGAGTTGGAGGAAGCCTTGCACTGGGCGAAATTTTACCTTGAGGTTGGTTTCCCGCGAAGGGCGCGAGAGTATTTGGAGCAGGCTAAGGCAATTGCCCCTGACCATCCGATGGTGCAGGAGATTTCTAAAGCCATCGAACAAGCGCTCAACACTTGAAAACAGTTTTACCCGCCACCAAGCCCCGTTCGAGAGAGTTGGACTATCGCTGGACCAAGGATGACGATGAAAAGGGTTGGGAAGATGAACAGCACCAGGGGGAAAATGAGTTTGACAGGCAATTTGGCAATTTGCTCCCGAATCATCCTCAACCGCTTCTTGCGTAGTTCCGTTGCCAATGCTTTTAATGCCTCGGCGAGGGGTGACCCCAAAGTTTCTGCTTGGTGAACGGCAGAAACAAGGAGGGATATGTCCTCCAACTTCAATCGCTCCGCCATATCGCGGAGCGCTTGGGCTCTCGGTTTGCCTAAGGTAACCTCTTTCATTGCCCTTTTCAGTTCATCAGACAAAGGACCCTTGAACCTGCGAGTAGCCTCATGAACGGCTCCGTCAAACGCCAAACCTGCCTCTATTGAGAGGGTGATTAAGTCCAACATGTCTGGCAATTGCCTCAAAATTTGGCGACGCCTGCAATTTGCCACTCTGCGAAGCCAAAATATTGGACCGAGAAATCCAACGATGCTGCAAATGCTCACAGAAATGACGATATTCGTTGGAGTCAAGACCCAAGGGATTTTGAAGGCAAGGAGAACCGGAAGGAAAGCACCTAAGAACGAACCTACCAAGGTAAGTAGCAACCTCAACCCCATCAAGTCGGAAGGCATCAGCCCCAGAGGGTAGCCTGCCATTGCCAGCAGTTCTTCTGTGACCTTCAAAGATGCCCCTGCCTGAGGCACGAACCTGCTGAATTGCTGAACCAACGGAAGCACGAAGGTTCTGAACAAGCGAACGGGCAGAGACATTTTCATCTCTTCGTCTTCTATCTCAGCCAGCAAAATTTGCTCTTCCTCCAAAATCTTCGTCCTTACCATTCGCGAAATCCGTTCCCTCAATTGGCGTGCTCGTATTTCCTGAAATATTCCGATACCTGCAAGTGCGAGCGCCAAAAGCCACAATCCGGCGATAATCATCAGTCCAGTCACCGCAAATCACCTCACAGTTCAACTTGAAGGAGTTTGCGAATCCAAAGCATACCCATCGCTTGCATCACCAACCCTGTGAGAATCATCTTCCGCCCCAACTCTGTGTCAAGAAGCAACCTCATCCAAGTCGGGTTGATGATGAACACCAAAGTAGCAACTGCGAACGGCAAGCCCATCAAAATCCAGCCGCTGAATCTCGCTTGCGCAGTTGAAGCAGCAATTTCGCCTCTTAATTCAATCCTTTGCCGAATTGTGTCCGCAACTGTTGAGAGTATCCGCGACAGGTTCCCTCCCCTCCTGAGTTGCACTAAGATGGCGGACACGGTGATATCGTAGTCGTAACTTTGAACCCGTTCAGCCATTATCTGCAGTGCTTGCTCTACAGGCATTCCCAAAGAAGAGAGGCGAACGACTCTGTCCAATTCCTCTGAGATTGGTGGAGGCAATTGATCCGCAGCGAGACGAGCACTTTGAAGGAAACTGTAGCCAGCAGATAAACCGGCGGAGATTATGGTTAGAGCATCCGCCAGTTGGTTTTCCAAAAGCATCTTTCGCCGATTAATCCGCCACTGAAGCGCCCAGTTAGGAAGAGCAAAGCCAACGAAACCACCGATCAAAAAGCCAGCGAAGTGCTTCAGGAGAATTGCGACAATGGACGCTAACCCCACAATGGTGAAAAGCAGGAAGATCAAAAACTCCTCGCCACGAATTGGCAACCCTGCCTCCATCATTTTTCTGGAGTAAATCTTCGCCCACTTCGTTCTGGAAAAGAGCCTCGTCAGGAGCGGAAAGCTCTCCCTCTCTTCTGCCAAAATGACTTCAGTTGTTTCCGTCATCGCTATCACCTCGAGTTTCAGTCAAACATGAAAATGTCATCGGGCAAGTCTATTCCGGCAACTTTTATTCGCTCGGCACACAAAGGTCGGAAGCCAGTTGATTTGTGCCGTCCAATCACCCTACCTTGTTCGTCCACGCCCTTTTGTTCAAAGACAAAAATGTCTTGCAATAGCACGGTATCCCCTTCAAGCCCCTGCACCTCCGTGATGTTGACGACTTTTCGACTGCCATCTGATAGACGGGCTGCGTGGACGATAAGGTGAAGGGCAGATGCGATCTGTCGGGCAATCGCTTTTTGGGGTAACTCCATCCCAGCCATCATTATCATGGTCTCAAGGCGATAAATAGTGTCCCGAGGGGAGTTGCTGTGCAGGGTTGACATAGAACCATCGTGACCAGTGTTCATCGCTTGAATCATGTCCAACGCTTCTGGACCACGACATTCCCCGACGATGATTCGGTCGGGACGCATTCGCAAAGCATTACGGACAAGTTCCCGTATAGGGACAGCACCTTGCCCTTCAATGTTCGGCGGACGAGCCTCTAATGCTACCCAGTTCTCATGCTGAAGTTGCAATTCCGCAGCATCCTCAACCGTGATTATCCGTTCCCAAGGGGGGATGAAATTGCTGAGGACATTTAGCAAAGTCGTTTTGCCCGAACCAGTTCCGCCAGAAACTATGATGTTGAGCCGAGCCCTCACTGCTGCTTGTAGGAAAATTGCCATCGGTTCGGTGAGGGAACCAAACTCAATGAGTTTCTCAATCGTCAAAGGTTTTCTCGAGAACTTGCGGATGGTGATGCAAGGTCCTTTTATTGCCAAAGGGGGGATAATCACATTGACCCGACTACCGTCTGGGAGTCGGGCGTCCATCATTGGTGTCCGCTCGTTCACTTGTCTCCCTAAGGGCGAAAGGATTTTGTCAATTATCCGAAGGACATGCTCGTCGTTGTCGAACCTTTGGTCGCTCAAGTAAATGCGCCCCTTTCTCTCGTAGAAGATCTTGTCAGCGCTGTTGACCATAATCTCCGTGATGGTTGGGTCATCCAAAAAAGCCTGCAAAGGACCATACCCAACTATCTCGTCCAAGACTTCCTGAACAAGCACCTCCCTCAACTTGCTGGGCAAAGATATTTGCTCGCTTTCCATAATCTCTTGAGCCACCCGTTCTATCAAGGGGCGGACTTGTTGAGCATTTTGCATGTCAATCCCCTTTGCAAAGCCCCTCTCAAAATCCGAAACAACCCTCTGGTGGACTTTCCCCCGCAGCCGCAAGATCAATTCCCTTTCCTCTTTGCTCAAGCGAGGGCGATCACCTATTGGGGCAGTATCCTCCCACGAGATTTCGTCTTTGGGAATGGTCAGTCGGAACTGTCCCCTAAGCCCATCCCCCGCCCTTTGACCATCCATCGGTCCCTTCTCCGCTCCTGAAGTTTGTTCTTGTTGCTGCTGCTGTTGTGGTGCCGTCCTGCGAATAAACATGCCCTGCTCTCACCTCCATCTATTCGCGGTTTTATTATAACATTGCTTAAGCCTAAAAGCAAGGATGAGCCTCATCGGGCGTTCTATCCACTACCGAGCATGTCCTAAGGGTCGGAAAAATTGCGGTTACTTTTGCGAGAAATGTTTTCAAGGGTTCGCAAAATACTGACCAGAAAAACAGGGCAAATTTTTGAGCGCGCTTTGCCGAGATTACATCTGTCCCCTCTTACGCCAAAATGCTTTGTGAGTCAGGATACTGCCCTTCCTTGCGGTTGGAGGGATGAGAAGAATGGCGATTAGGAGTTTTGTTGCTCTGGAACTGTCAGACGAGGTAAGGGAGCGGTTGACAGAGTTGCTGAAAAGGCTGCGACAAACCAATGCCGCAGTCAAATGGGTTGAACCGGAGAACTTACATCTGACTTTGAAGTTCCTCGGGGGAGTTCCTGAGGAGCAAATAGAAGCGATTGTGGAGGCACTAAGGACAATCGCCCAAGCGACTGAACCTTTCCCGTTCACGGTCAAAGGTGTCGGAGGCTTTCCTGACTTGCGTCGTCCCAGAGTTTTATGGGTTGGCGTTGAACCGACACCTCCTCTGATGAGACTTCAGCAAATCGTCGAACAGGCTATGGAACGGTTGGGGTTTCCGCCAGAAGAGAGAACCTACCACCCTCATATCACCCTCGGGCGAGTTAAGGCTATGGTAGGGCTGGAAAAAGTCCGAGCGATTTTGAACGAATACATTGGTATCACTTTCGGTTCCGTCCCCGTCAAACACATGACATTGTTCCGCAGCGATTTGTCACGGGAAGGACCAACTTACACCCCTATCGCCCTTCTCCCCTTAAGCCAGCATCAATTTTCCGTCGGGGAGTGAAAGTAGAATGGAGAAGCCGTTCAATCAGCCGACAGACGAACAAACTCGGGAGCAACTCAAAAAAGCGTTGGAATGTGTTTTATTCGTAGCGACAAAACCTTTGCCCCTCGAAGAGGTTGCACGAATCCTGCAAGTTCCTTTGGACGAAGCGCTGATGCTTTTGAACGAACTTGCAGTAGAATACGAACGACGCAGTGGGTTAGCGATTGTAGAGGTAGCCGGCGGTTGGCGCATGGTGACGCGCCCAGAATTTGCACCTTACATCGCAAGGCTTCACCCACCGCAACGGATTCGCCTTTCGCGTGGCTCGTTAGAGGTTCTGGCAATCATCGCTTACCATCAACCGATCACGCGCCCTGAAATCGAGCAACTGCGCGGCGTTGACAGTTCCGCAGCAATTCAAAGTTTACTTGAGCATGGGCTAATTCAAGTTGTCGGCTACAAGGAAACTGTGGGGCGACCCCGACTTTACGCTACGACCCCAAAATTTCTGGAACTGTTCGGTCTTCGTTCCCTTGACGAACTCCCTCCCCTCCGCGAGTGGCAAGAGCAAGCAGCCAAACTGCTGGCTGAAGCGAGAAACGAGGGGAGCAAAGAGGAAACCTCCGAGGAAAGTTAGCGACTCACAAACAAAAAGTCTTTGAGCCTTCAAACCTTCAGTGAGCCCCTTATAGCCCTTAGTTTTTCAACGACTTTGGGTAGCAGATCTAACAATCGCACGATGTGCTCACGGGTGGTGAAGCGCCCCAAAGTGATTCTCAATGAACCAATCGCCAGTTCGTAATCCAAACCCAAAGCCAATAGGACATGGGAGGGTTCTAAACTACCCGAAGAACAGGCAGAGCCAGAAGAAGCAGCGATTCCATGCATATCCAATTGAAGCAGCAAAGTTTCGCCATCAATGCCTCGGAAACTGAAATTTGCATTATGAGGCAGCCTCAAATTCGGGTGACCGTTTAACCTACTCTCTGGGACGGAATTCAGCACACCTTCTATCAACTCGTCCCTGAGGGCTTGAAGGCGTGGTAATTCTGTCGGCATCTCTTCAACGGCGAGTTCCAGAGCCCTTGCCATTCCCACGATCCCAGCAACATTTTCGGTGCCTGAACGCCTATTGCGCTCCTGTCCACCACCAGTTACCTGCGGCACAAGCCTAACACCTTTGCGAACGAAGAGTCCACCAATGCCTTTGGGACCATAGAACTTGTGGGCTGAAAAACTCAGCAAATCCACGCCTAACTCTTGAATGTCCACTGGGATGTGACCCACTGTTTGAACGGCGTCCGTGTGGACTACGATGTCGGGTCGCTTTTCTTTGACCGCTTTCACTATCTCCGCAATGGGCTCAATAGTTCCGATCTCATTGTTGGCATGCATGATGCTCACAAGGACAGTCTTTTCGTTAACTGCCTCCGCAACCTGTTCAGGAAAAACCAAACCATGCTCATCAACGGGAAGGTAAGTGACGGAAAAGCCCTTATCCTCAAGTGCTCTACATGTCCTCAAGACAGCATGGTGCTCTATGGCGGTCGTAACGATGTGGTTGCCTTTATGCCCATACGCTTCAGCGACGCCCCTCAAAGCCAAGTTGTCACTCTCGGTTCCGCCGCTGGTGAAAACAATTTCGCTGGGTTGACAGTTCAACAATTGTGCGATTTTTTCCCTCGCTTCATCAACTGCCAACCTCGCCTCGCGCCCGAACGAATGTATGCTGTTTGGGTTTCCAAATTGCTCCGTCATGTATGGCAGCATTGCCTCCAACACCCTTGGGTCAAGGGGTGTAGTGGCAGCGTAATCAAGGTAGATTCGCTCTCCGTCCATTTGGAACCCTCCCTTCCAAAATTGCCCGTGCGTTCAAAAGTTTAATGCAACAAACTTTCGCTTGTTGGCTAAGGGCTAAACCGTGACAGAATGATTGGTGGTGATTGGAGATGGAGTTTCGGGTAGGAGTTGGGTTTGATGCCCACAGATTTGCCCCGAACAGGACTTTGAGACTTTGCGGCATAACGATACCCCACGAATTAGGGCTTATCGGACACTCAGACGCAGATGTTGCCCTACATGCTTTATGCGACGCACTTTTGGGTGCTTTAGCCCTCGGTGACATCGGTCAACACTTCCCCGATACTGACCCTCGCTACAAAGACGCTGACAGTTCCACATTCCTTAAAGCCGTGATGGCTTTGGTAAAGGAAGAGGGATGGCAGGTCAACAATGTTGACATCACTATAATTGCCCAAGCCCCAAAACTTGCCCCTTACAGGGATGCAATGAGAAAGCGAATTGCCGAGTTGCTTGAGATTGAAACTGATTTGGTCAGCGTGAAGGCTACGACGACGGACCAAATGGGCTTTGTTGGGCGCAGGGAAGGAATTGCTGCAATCGCTGTGGTTTCGTTGACGCGGAGCAAGGTTGGTGAGAAGAGGTGAGACAGGTTACATTGCAATGCAAACCTTTGGACGAAGAAAATTTTGCCCACTTTGGTCGTCTTGTCCGCAACTTTGCATTGGCTGTCCCGAAATTGGAAGTCGGAGTGGTTGTCCGTAACCAAATGAGAGTGGTCAGGAACACGAAGGTAGAATGGGTCAGTGCCCACTACGACGGCGAGCAAATCATCTTCCCTCACGAACCTGTCCCGACCGTATTCGTCGTCGCTCCCCCATCTCCACTGCCAACTCTTGAAAGTTTTAGAGCGTTTTTGAGCGACGGGACAATCGGTGTTTGCTTGAGCGTGGGAGTATGGCATGCCATGCCTATACCCGTATCTTGCGACCATGCCCTTTACGACAACGCTCAAGGAAGCGAGTGGCATAATCACACGGTTGAGATTCACCTACCAACGGAACTTGGCGGAATTTTGATCGTTGAACTGCCCCGTGAATTAAGAGCAAAAACCGCTTGTCCTCTGTTTAACCGCCAGCGCTAACTCCTGCCACGAACCCGCCTTCTGTCATCTTCCGAATGTCCAGCACCTTGTCCAATTCTTCAGCAGGCATCAACCCCATCTCCAACACGACTTCCCTGATGGTCTTGTTTTCTGCCATCGCTTTTTTGACGACCTCTGCAGCCTTGTCGTAGCCGATGTATGGGGTCAGAGCCGTTGCCAAGATGGCGTTTTGGGCAGCGAGCCTCTCCATGTGCTCCTTGTTGGCGACGATGCCAGCGATGCACTTGCTGACGAAGACATCGCACGCGTTCGCCAAAATGGTGATGGACTGGAGTAGGTTGTGGGCGATGACGGGCAAAGCGACATTGAGTTCAAAGTTCCCCGATGCTGCCGCTGCCGTAACGGTCACATCGCTCCCGAAAACCTGCATCGCTACCATCATAACCGCTTCGGGAATGACAGGGTTGATTTTGCCAGGCATGATGGACGAACCCGGTTGAAGAGCAGGCAACCTAATTTCTGCCAACCCAGCCTGTGGTCCTGAGTTCATCCATCGCAAATCGTTGGCAATTTTGTAAAGGGCGACAGCGAGGGTTTTCAATGCACCGCTGACCTCAACGGCAGTCTCCATCGCTGCTTGGGAAGCGAAATGGTTTCTGGTTTCCTTAAAGGGGATGCCAGTCTCTTGAGCCAACGCTTCCGCAATTCGCTTGCCGAATTCTGGGTGAGTGTTGATCCCTGTCCCGACAGCAGTCCCACCGAGTGCCAACTCGTAGAGGCGAGGCAAGGTCGCTTCAATCCGTTCCTTGCACCATGCAATTTGAGCAGCATAACCTGAGAACTCTTGCCCAAGCCGAACAGGCATAGCGTCCATCAGGTGTGTTCTACCTGTCTTTACGATGTCATCAAACTCCCTTGCCTTCTCCTCCAAAGCGGCATGTAACCTGTCAAGGGCGGGGAGGAGTTGCTCATGGATTGCGATGGCAGCGGAGATGTGAATGCAGGCTGGGATGACATCGTTTGATGACTGACCCAAGTTCACATGGTCGTTGGGATGGACAAAGGATTTGTCACCTCGCTTACCACCCAAAATTTCGCAGGCTCGGTTGGCGATGACTTCGTTGGCGTTCATGTTGGTTGAAGTGCCTGAGCCAGTCTGGAAGATGTCAAGGGGGAAATGCTCGTCCAGTTTACCGTCAACGACCTCACGCGCAGCCTGAATAATGGCATTGGCTCGTTGTTCGTCCAAAAGCCCCAGTTCCTTGTTGACTTTTGCAGCACACATTTTGACGAGCCCCAATGCCCTGATAAAGACTCTCGGGAAACGAATTCCGCTGATGGGAAAGTTTTCAATTGCCCGTTGAGTTTGAGCGCCCCAAAGAGCCCATGCAGGCACTTGAACTTCTCCCAAAGCGTCCCTCTCAATCCTCACTTCCGTCATAGCGCTTCCCCCCTTCGTGAGTGCTGGCATGCAGCGAAATTTCCCTCACTGTTGCAAAATGTTGATGCGCGCCCATTTCAAACTTTGGCACAAAAAGCGAGGTGATGAAATGAAGGGCTTAGTCATCGCTCGTGCCGGTGCGAAAACAGAAATTTGGCTGCCTGAAGAGCAAAGAGTCGTTCTGGGGATACCTCGGGGAAAGTTGATCAAACAAGGCGAACGAATTTACGCTGGCGACTGGGTTCAAGTTAGAACCGTTTCGCCTCATGAGGTCGCCATTGATGCTGTTGAGGAACGCAAAAACTTACTGCCCCAACCGCCTGTTGCCAATGTTGACAAACTTTTAATCATCATGAGTTGGCGCGAACCAGATTTCAGCAACCTTGTCCTTGACGGTCTTTTGGCTCAAGCAGAGTTCTTTGAGTTGCCTGTTACCATCGTGTTCAACAAGATGGACTTGGTGCGAAAGAGGGAAGTAGCCAAGTTGGAAAAGTGGGTCAGACTCTACGAAAGCATCGGCTACCCTGTCTTGAAGACCAGCGTTGAGACCGGTGAGGGACTTGACCAGTTGTGGGAGACGATGAAAGGCAATTTGGTTGTCCTTGCAGGACCGTCAGGGGTCGGGAAATCCTCAATCCTCAATGCCCTCATCCCCGGCGCCCAGTTGCGAACCGATGAGGTGAGCGAAAAGACGGGCAGAGGACGCCATGTAACGACGGAAGTCAGGTTGTTGCCTAACCCGCATGGTGGTTGGGTCGCTGATACGCCGGGTTTCCAAAAAGTTGACCTACCTCAGTGGGTCGCTTTGGAAACTTTGCCAGTCCTTTACCGAGAGTTCAACCAATTCCCCTGTGAATTCAACAATTGCTCTCATACAAACGAGCCCGGTTGCGGCGTTAGGGCTGCGGTTGAACGAGGGCAAATCGCCCCAGAGCGCTACCAAACCTACCTTTACTGGTGGGATGCGACAAGGCAGGTGGAGGAAGAGCAGTTTTGAGTGCCAATTTGTCCACGCATTACAACTTCAAACTCGCCTTCGGTTCAACATGTCCTGCAGCGTGACGCCTTGGTAGCGTTGCTTTGCCTTCTCCCTGATGGCTTGGACTCGTTCTTCAAAAGTCGGCTTGACAGTTCGGTAAAGGACACCAACCCAACGGGTGTCAATATCAGTTGCAAACTGGATGGCTCGGTGCATGTCAGTTGGGTCGTAATCCGGCGGCAGTTCCTTGACTTTTTGCTTGTAAAGGTCATAGGTGTCAAAGAAGGTCACGCACGGGCTGAGGATGTGGACGAGAGCAAATCCCGGATGCTGAATGGCTTGGGCAATGACTTCAGCCAATTTCCGCGCTCTCGCTGAAAACTCACGGGCAACGAAGGTGGCGCCGTAAAGGATGGCTAAAGCGCATGGCTCAACATAGTTTTCGTAGCCACCATAAGGCGTTGAGTCTGTCGTTTGCCAAGGCAAAGTCGTCGGCGACGCTTGCCCTTTTGTCAAGGCGTAGAGGTTGTTGTCAAGGAGAAGGTATGTCAAGTTGATGTTTCTTCGGCAAGCGTGCATGAAGTGGTTTCCGCCAATGGCTAAAGTATCGCCGTCGCCACCGACGGCTATGACGGTCAAATTGGGATTGGCTGCTTTGACGCCCAAAGCGACGGGCATAGTCCGACCGTGTAGGCTGTGGAAGCCGTAAGCAGTGGTGAAAGCAGGGAAGCGACCCGAACAGCCAATCCCAGAAACGATCACGACTTCCTCTGGGTTGAGTCCCAAGTTTCCTAACGCCATGAAAGTTGCAGTTAGGACGCCAAAGTCACCACAACCAGGACACCAAATCGGCTTCAGGTCAGACTTGTAACGCTCACGAATTTCCGCTCTAACAGCCATTTTTTCATCACCTCACAGGCGCTGTTTCGCGTGCCAATTCTTCAATCGCTTCATAGATTTCGCGGACTTTGAAGGGCACGCCAGTCACTTTGGTGTAAGAGACGACATCAAGCCCGGTCTCGCCACGAATCAAATGCGCAAATTGACCTGTGTAGTTGAGTTCGGGCAACAAGACTTGCTTCATTGAGTTGATGAAGCGGCAAATGACTTCTTTGTGAAGTGGGTAGAGCATGGAGGCATGAAGGATGGCGACAGAAATTCCTTCCCGTTCAGCCAACTCAGCGGCTTCCCTGACAGCCCCAGCCGTTGAACCCCAAACAATGACTCCCACATCGGCTTGCCTAGGACCATACCACCTGTAGCCCTGAAAGCCCGGATAGTATTCATCGTAGCGGAGGGCGAGTTCCAACTTGCGGAACCGCTTCTCGGTCATCGTCATGTGGTTCTCCTGATCCCAATTGGGATGTCCGAATTCGTCGTGCTCAAGTCCTTCCGCAGTGTAGGAACCTGGTCTGCCAGGGATGGACATGGGCGAAACACCCGTTTCAGTGAGCAAATAACGACGGTAACCGTCGCTGCCATGGACGACGGGATCGTAAACTTCTCGGTCAATCACGATGATTTTGCTCAAGTCAATGGGCTCAATGGTTTCAGTGCGATGGGCGAGGGATTGGTCGCTCAGGATTATGACGGGCAGTTGACAAAGTTCTGCCAAGTTGAAAGCGTGGACGGTCACATAGAAGCAACCCTGAACGGTGCTGGGAGCCAAGACCACTCTCGGGACATCACCGTGACCGCCGAAAACTGCCTGGTAAAGGTCGCTTTGCTCGCTCTTAGTGGGCATACCAGTGCTTGGACCGGCTCGCTGTATGTCTGCGATGACGCAAGGGATTTCAGCCATCGCTGCATGACTGAGAAACTCTGTCATCAAAGAAAAGCCTGGACCCGATGTCGCTGTCATGGCTTTCGCACCAGTAAAAGAAGCACCCAAGACAGCGCCAATGGCAGCAATTTCGTCTTCAACTTGAAGTGGTGTTCCGCCAAAGTGGGGCAAGTGTTCCATCATCCACTCTAAGATGTCGCTTGCAGGCGTGATAGGGTAACCAGCGAAAACTTTGCATCCAGCAGCGATTGCCCCGTAACAAATCGCTTCGTTACCCGAGAGGATGATTCGGTCACGCATCGGGCGGACTTCCACGCGGTATGGGTCTCGCTTCTCAATTTTTCTGGCTTCTTCAACCCCCTCATTCAAAGCGGTTATGTTAGCGTTGACGACTTTTTCGCCGCGACGACCCCAGTAATCGCGGATGAGTTGCTCAAAAACTTCCCTCGGCAGACCAAACAGTGCGGAAAACGCACCCAAAATGACCATGTTCTTGCTCAAAGGGTTTCGGAGCCTGACCTTAGCGATTTCGCTGAAGGGAAACCCATAAGCCGTTGCCGTCCCAGGCACATTCTTGGGCTCAAACTTGCTGTCGTAAATGAGCACCCCGTAAGGGTTGAATTCGTGCCGGTGGATTTCCCAAGCCTCCTCGTCAAAGCAAATGAGGATGTCTGCCTCGTCACCGTGAGAGTAAATTGGGCGCTCAGAAGTTCTCACCTGAATCATCGCCTGCCCGCCCTTGATCTCGGCGGGATAAGTCCTGAAGGTGAAGACTTCAAGACCGCAGCGAGCAAGGGCGTGAGCCAAAAACTCGCCTGTTCGGATGATGCCGCCCTCCAAAGTATCGCCACCGACTCGGATAACGAACTCATTGACGGGCATGGTTTGTCACCTCTTGCACCGACATTTCTGTCGGGTTTTGCTGCGACACTCAAATTAGTGTTTCTCCGCTACCCAATCCAACCGTTAACTTTAACACAGCCGCAGCAAATACGGAAACAATCATGCGCAAGTCGCCAAATCGGCTGACCATCTGAGGTGCTAAAAATCTGTTTTGGAACAAGGGGCACAGAAACTGCACCTTGCATTTGAGTTTGGGTCACTAAAGGTTCGTCCTCCCATGAATTCCGAACGCCCCGTTCATTTCTTTTTCGCTTCCGCAGCCAGAAGTTGTTCAATTGTCACGCCAACTTGTGCCCCTTTCGCCCCGAACATTGAGCCGACGATGCGATTTCGGAACCGTTCCAGAGCCAAATCGTAAGCCTGTTTTGGAAGCGGGATGTAGCCAACCTCTTTTGCAAGTTTCGCGGCATTGCGAAGGTAGAACTCAACGAACGCTGAGACCTCGGGACGGTCCGCTGATTTTCGGTTGACATAGATGAACAGCGGGCGGGCAAGGTGGTAGCGGTTTTCCCTAACCGCTTTCTCGCTGGGCTTCATTGGCTTGCCATTATTGTGGCACTTGCACTGAATTGCGACAAGTTTCAAGCGCTGTCGGTTCTCAACGAAATACGCGAACGGGATAAACCCAAGGGCATTGACATCGCTCGCCACCCCTTGCACGAGTTGGTTGTCGTCTTCGCTGCTCATGTAGTCGCCCCTACTGGCGTGTTCTTTTCCAACCACTGCAGCAGTGAAGAAATCGTAAGTGCCACTATCAGCACCTGCCCCGAAAAGTTTCAAGGGTCTGTCAGGAAAGCCTTTCCGGACTTGTGACCACTTCGTGACTTTCCCTTGAGCCGCTGGCTCCCACATCTTCTTCAGTTCGTCAACCGTCAAGTAATCGCACCAATTGTTGGCTGGATTGACGACAACTGCGATGGCGTCGTAAGCAACGGGCAGTTCAATGTAGGCGATCTTGTTCTTCCGACACGCTTCGTCTTCAACGGCTTTAATGGGTCGCGATGCCCCGATGAGGTCAACTTCGCCTCGTGAAAACCTTTTGAAACCGCCTCCAGTCCCCGAGATGCCGACAGTAACCTTCACTCTTGGGTTCAGCCGTTGGAAGTCCTCGGCGACCGCTTCGGTGAGCAGGTAAACGGTAGACGAGCCGTCAATCTTGACGACACCAGAAAGTTGCCTTTGACCGTAAGCGAACAAGGCAGCAATCAAAAGGCACAGCGTCGACAACACAAAGTTTGCCTTGCCATTCCGAACCATCTCGTCTTCTCACCCCTTTGCTGAGTTTTTTTTCGAGTTAGGGCACTATCCGCCTCTTCGGCGGGTCAAAAACCCCGTTTCCGTCCCTGTCAACCCAGACGGGATTTGTCACGGCGAACGGGATGACCCGATAGGTCTCGCCCTCAAAAGTTCTGAACGGGCGAAGGATCGGTTCCAGACTGCCTTCAACGCCCCTAACTATCACTGCATACCAAGCATCCTGTCTTGGGCGCACCCCCGTCTTCACTTTCCAATCAAGCGCTTTCATCCTGTTATCGCTTGGTAGTCGCCATCGTTTCACGGCAATCCCGTTGGCTACAAGTTCCACTTCTTCAACCGAAACCCAATTGGGCGCTTGAACGCGGATGTCAAGGACAATGTCGCCCCTCGGCTTGCTTATCAGCGAACCTGTGGGTTGCCCATCTGCTGTCAAAGTCACAAAAGGACCGATGCTAACGACGACTCGACCATTCCTGAAGGCTTCAACAACCGTTTCCGATGAAACTTGTCTTGGGTCGTCGGTGCCGACATAAACGAAATTGCGGGCATAACCGACTTCATCTTGCGTCAATGTGTGACTATCTGAGCCAGCGACTGCGGCAATGCGGTAACCGTTGTTCAGCAACCCAAACCAATCCCGCAGCAAAATGGCAAGGTCAGTTTGTGCCTTCCCGTTGCACAACTCCATCGCATCAAAGTTGAGCGAGAAACCGGGTTTGGTCGCAGTGCAAGTTTCGGGGTCAAAACCGTAAGGGGTGAAGTAAGCGATGGTGCTGAAGCGTGGGTGGTTGACGATTATAAGCGGACGGGTCGGAAGGCTTCGCACTTCGGCAAAAATCTGTTCAGGCGTTTTGTTTTGCCATAAGATAGTTCCGTTGCCCGGTTTCGTTGGGTCGGGAATGAGAGGAAAGACATTGTAGTGCCCCATCCCCCTCGTCGTGATTTCAACACCTGCTGCTCCCGTAATCCACTTTTCAAGCCCGAGTTTTCGGATGGTCGGCACCGGGTCGGTGACGAAATCGTGGTCGCTCATGACGATGAACTCAAGTCCCTCAGCAGCGCAACTTATGATCCGGTCTTCAAGGGAGACGGCGCTATCAAAACTGTTGCTGCAGTGCATGTGAGGGTCAACGGCGATCCATCTCTTTGTGTCCACACTCCGCTTCAAGTTGAAACTGACCTTGACAGGTTTTTGCTCAGGCACAGAGACTTCAACGACATCAACATCGTATTCAAGCCCTCGCGACGCATAAATGCGGTATGTCCCAGGCGGTATCGTCCGAGTTCCTTTTCCCGTTGCCGTGAAGACATAGTTTTCCGCTCCAGTTGCCAAAAAGTTCGGACCAAAATCGGGCGTTGCTGTCCCTTTTATGCCAAGGAAAGTCAGGCGAGAAGGAAGCAATTCTTTGGTCTCGCTGTCGCGAACTTCAAAGACCAAAACACCAGCGCCACTGACTAAAAGTTCAACAAGTTTTAGCGTTTTGGTGGGCAACTTAATTGCTGCGTCTTTAAGGCTCAACCTCGCCACATGTTTCGCTTGAAAGTGATAACTGCCGGCTGGAAGCCAGAAGGCAAATTTGCCGTCCTTGTTGGTGTGAGTTGCAGCCACCGCAGGTTCAGCAGACGGTTCGCCAGAATTTTTCGGTTGGAATTTGACCTCCCTCGCAAGCGCCACTACCCGAATCCCGACGACTGGCTTGCCCGTTGCCCTTGAACGGACAATCCCTTGCGCTTCATAGAGTTCTCTGCCTTGGAGCGACCAAGCAATTTTCGCCGCTTCTGCCAGTGTAGGTGCAGCGATGAAATAGCGCTCGTAAACAATCGTTTCGCCTTGAGTGATGTCTGTCGTGATTGCAATTGGGTCGCTCCATCCCAAACCGTTGATGATCCTGTTCTTGCCCTGAGCAGTGCACCAAGCATAGGCTATGCCGTAGCCTTCAGCACCGATCCAATCCAAGACTTCGGTTCGCCTTTGGATGCCGAAACCGAACAATGGTGCAAATGAGCGAGAGTTGCCCCATTGAATGGCATCGCCCAAGTCAAACTTCGTCAAAGGCTTATCGCCAGCGTTTGTGACGGCTGTTCGGATGAGGATGTAAGGTTTGCCTGCTTCCAATCGGTAGACAGTTCTCAACCTCAGTGAACCGTCCTCGCTGTCAATCCCTTCAGCCACAACTTCGGCAACTCCGTTGCTTCCGTCTTGGGTTATTTGGACGGAACTGTAGCGCCCCTGGCGGGGGTAACGACCGAGAAACAGGAAGATTTGGTCCAACTCGTCTGCACCTTTGTCCTTTGCGCCCGTTAAAGCCACATCAACGATGTTACCCCCGCTGGCAGCACTTCGGTGGATATGCCCTGCAGCAGTGATTACGACGGTGATTTTCTCGTTGCGAAGGACGATATCCCCTACCCTACCCCCGACCCTTCTACTTGGTGGCAAATCAGCGGGCGATTGAGCGACAAAGGCTTTAACTTCCGCCGAAGCGCCCGAAGAAACCACAGTCAGAGCGACAACGAGCCAAAGAAATCGCCTCATCCCTTGTTCACCTACCGTTGCAATTTTCGTCCGCTGCTCTCTTTGACGACCTCAGAAACTTTAGAACACTCGGCAGCACAAGTTCATTCACTGGCTCGCCCTGCTTCAACTTTTGCCTGACCAGAGTTGATGAAACCCAAAGCAGGGAAGGTTCGTTGGGCAAAACAGCAATCCTGTCGGCGAAAGGTTTCACTTCGTCACGGCTAAGGAACTCCCTGATAGCTTTTTCGTCGGTGCTGCCACGAGGGAAAACTGCAAGGCGAGCGAGCCTGAAGAAGTGTTCCAGTGCCCGATGCATCGGCATGTCCGAGTAAAATCGGGGCTCAAAAATCCTGACGAGGGTATCGTGCCCCACGATGAACCAAACCTCAGTGCCTTCAGGATAGGCTTCTGCCACTGCTTTCGCTTTCTCCACAAACCGACCGTGACTGCAGAGGGCAACTGACCAATCCGACCGTTCCTGCGCTACTGCTAACATCATCTCCGCACGCTCTTGAAGGGAGAAGTCAAACTGTGTCTTGTCAACATTGACGATGGCGAGCAGGAGCAAAATTTCGTGCAACCCAAGTTGCCTTTGAGCATGTTCACACATTCGGACATGAGCGACCGTTGGAGGGTTGAAAGAGCCTGAGAACACGCCCAACCTTTGTCCTGCTTGAGAAATCCCGTTGGGCGCTCTCAAGATGAAGCCGAGTTTCGGTCTGTCGGATTTGGTCAGACCTTCCAAAATCGGCTGCAAATCAACCATTTCAGCCATCACCAAGTTGCGCAATCAAACTCCTCAACCCAATGCCAAATTTTAGTGCGGATTGGCAAAGAATTAGCCCGAAAGGCAAGGGAAAGAGGTGATGGGCATGAGATGGTTGATGGTTTTGGTGCTTGTCATCATTGTCGGCGTCATCCTTTGGAAAGGGGTGAGGGCTCAAATGGCGGCGGAACTATTGGCTGAGAGGGCAAAGGTCAGTTGGACGAATGTCCCCAAGAAAGTGCTCGCTTTCTACTACGCTTGGTATGGCAATCCTCAAGTCAGCGGGAGATGGGTTCACTGGCACGATGTTGACGAAGCCCAAAAGCAAATAGGTTCAAGCACTCATTACCCTTTGCTTGGTCCTTACGACAGCCACGACCCCAAAGTCGTTGAGCAACATTGCCGTTGGGCAAAGGAAGCAGGCATAGACGGCTTTATCGTTAGTTGGTGGCATCCCAACGATTTCCATGACCGAGCCATGCCCCTCATCTTGGACACCGCTCAAAAGTTTGGTCTGGAAATCAGCGCCTACTTTGAAACGGTTCCAACGAGGACAAAAGAACAAGCGCTGGAGTATGTCATGCACCTGCTAAATCGCTACGGTAAGCATCCTGCTTGGCTGAAGTTGAACGGCAAGCCGGTGATCTTCGTTTACGGTAGGGCAATTGGGGAGATTGGTTTGGACGGTTGGCTTTGGGTCATCGTTGAAGCGAACCGCCGTTACGAAGGCGGCGCCGTTTTCATCGGAGACCGTATCTCCAAACGAGCCGCTCGCATCTTTGACGGCGTTCACACCTACAATATCACTGGACTGACCGCCGGCAAGTCGCCCGAAGAGATCAGGGCTTGGGCTCAAAAGGTCTTCCCAGACTGGGTCTCAGTTGCTGGGAATGACCGAATTGCTTGCTTGACAATCATTCCCGGCTACGACGACAGTAAACTGCCTGACCGAAAGCCACCAAGACCAATAACAGAGCGGCACAACGGCGAAACTTACAAAGTCCTTTGGGAAGCGGCAATTGCTGCTAACCCCGACTGGGTTCTCATCACCAGTTGGAACGAGTGGCACGAAGGGAGCGAAATTGAGCCTTCAGTTGAACACGGTGACCGAGAACTTAAGACAACGGCTGAGTATGCTCGGAAGTTCAAACAACTCCCGCCACGCCAAAGTCCAAAGCGAGTCGGGTTGATCCCAGAAAGCGAACGGAAACGGTTGCAAGAGAAATTGGGAAAAGTGCCCATAGCAGTTCTGCCAAGTTCAGACTCGGAGGCGGTTTGGTGGTTGATAGGCATGGGGGCTAAAGTGACCGTGTTGGATTGGGAGCAAGTAGTTGACCAACAGCGTTTCAACCCGCAGAATTTTCCGATCGTTCTTTACGGTGGCGGGGAGAGTTACAGGACCACGGTGAGGGAGCAAAACGATGTGCTTAAGTCGTTGCAGCGCTATGTCCGAGATGGTGGCTTTTTGGTGGTCATGCCTTCAATGCCCATGCCTTTTCACTACGACGAAACGAAACCACCACCAACAGCCGTCCACCACGCCCCACAGTTGTGGCTTCCTTTGACTGTCGCTTGGGAGCGACCGCCTGAAGGACTGAAGTTGAAATTCATCGTCCGCAACAAAAGTCTTCTCCCACATGTCCCCGACCAATTTGCTTTCCCTGAAAGCAGCGACTTAAGGTGGAGACCTTTGGTGCCAGAGAAAGCGCTGCCGGAAACGAAGGTTTTGCCGTTGATTGAGTTGCTTGACGAAAGTGGACGCTCTCACGGTCTCGGTGCCGCGATAGTTCAAGTGGGGGCTGGCAAAGTGCTTTATGTCTGGTTCAGGCTACTTGACATTGATGTAGGCGAAGCGATACTGCACGATTTGTGGGACTTCGTCCTTTCGCAGACATGCGCGGCAAAAGGGTGACATTTATGGGCATCAAGTTGGTTCTCTTTGACGCTGGTGGGACTTTGACGAAAGTTTTGCCGGAGCGAACGGAGAGAATCCGACAAGCGTGTCACTATTTCAATCTCAGCCCAATCCCAGACCACGAAATTGCATTGCTCGGCTTACGAACCATTGAGCGCTTCTTCATTGGTGCGATCCAGGAGGGACGGATGTTAGACCGTGAGGCTGTCCGAGAAGGAGTTCGCTTGATGTTGACCGAGATGGGCGTGAGCGGAAGGCTTGATGACCCTGCACTCCTTTGGGATTTCGTCCAGACCCAATTTGAGACCGAGGTGTTGATGGACGGAGCCATTGAGACCCTCAAAGCCTTGAAGGATCAAGGTTTCATCCTCGCCGTCGCTTCAAACGCTACTCCCAACTACGAAGCGATACTCCGCTCACTGGGGATCACCGAGTATGTTGACGCCATCTTCTTGTCCGATGTCGTCGGTTACGCCAAACCGGATCCCCGCTTTTTCCAGTTCATTTTGGAGCAAATGAAAGCGGTGCCTGAGGAGACAGTCCATGTGGGGAATTCGTATTGGCACGATGTCATTGGGGCACGAAGGGTCGGAATTTTGCCTGTCTACTTTGACCGTCACGGCATATTTCCCGACGCCGACTGTCCTCGCATCACCCGTTTGCAGGAGTTACCTTCACTCCTGCAAAGGCTTTCCCACAAGTGACCTTTACCTCAGGCACCGCCTTCAACTCGCTCATTTCTCGCCATACTTTGCCCTGAGCACATCAATTCTGCTGACGATGCCCACCAACTTGCCCGCATCAACAACGGGAACCCGCTTGATCTTCTTCTTGACCAAAACCTCAGCAATCTCGTCAACGGGGGTGTCAGGGCTGACAGAGACAACTCGCTTCTTCATCACATCAGCGACGGTCTTAGCCCCAGAGGGAGCAGCGAGCAAGTCCGCTTCGGTCACGATGCCGACAACTTTGGTTTTGTCCTTCTCGTCAACGACGGGGACACCGCTGATTTTTCGGCGGACAAGCAAGCGGGCAGCGTCTTCAACGGAAGTTGAAGGCTTGACAGTTACTACCCTCGTCGTCATGATGTCCTTCGCCGTCTTGGCAGGCATCTTTCATCCCTCCCCCTTCTTTGGTTTGTTCAACCTCACACTTGCAACTGCCAATTAACATTTGCCACAAAATTTTCAGGCTGTCAAGCCCTACTCCTCGCAGATCGCCGTGATCAGACCTACCACTTTCGCACAAACTCCAAGTAAGCGTAAAAGGCACTGTCCTTCGCAGGGAAGTTGGCTCGCACCACATCTTTGCCCCAAGCCTTTGCCAAGTAGAGAGTCCAAGTCGTTTTGGGGTCGGGAGTGTAATCAATGCTCAAGTCAAGGACATCCATAAGCCGTTTCGCCCCACCGCTGGGACGACCAATGTAGCCGAAGGAGTTGTGGTTAAATGCACCGCCACCTGCATACCAGAAGTCTTCGCTTTTCGTCAACCACAACATGTGCCAGTCCAGCCGCAGGCTGAGTTTCTTAGAAGGCTTTAGCATCAACTGCGCAAACAAATTGCGGTTGTTCATGAGGTTGTAAATAGGCGTCCGTGCGTAGATGCGAGGTGTTGGCAAAACTTGGAAGAAGGTTTGATGGTCTGGGTCGTTCGGTTCCTCGTCGCCAGTGCTATGGAAGTAGCCGATTCTGAGCCAAGGTTGCCAGCGAATTTTAGTCCACTGATGCCCCAGTTCAAGGGCAAGGGCACCAGCCCTTTGGTCAAGTCTTCCCCATTTCCCTACCTGCCATGTTCCCCAGAGCAGGAAATCTGTCTTGCCGAACTTTGAAGGGCATGTTCGGATGTAGTGGAACCCGATGCTGGGGATGCTGATGTTGTCTGTGTCGTTGTTTCGCTCCCCAATAGGTCTGTTGTCAAGTTTGACGACTTTCGGGGGTTTTCGCTTGTCGTAATACCAGAGAGCAAAAATGCGAGCGTCGCTATGGTCGTCTGGAGAGAAGGTCCAAGATGCGTAACCGACCGTCACATCCTTCAACTCGTCATTGCCTTTGAGGTCAAAGGCACCCCTCGTCGGTCTGAGCAGGGCTACGGTCAAGGTGTCTCGGTTTCGCTTGTCGCTCCAATTGTCTTGCGTCCACAGGATGCCATCAAAACTTCGTTGGACATGGGAGAAGCCGAAAGGACCGAGGAGTCGTTCTTGAATTCGGTTGCGACGGAGCCAAGAGAGGGTTGGGTCTTTAGGCATCCGCTCCGTGCCTTCGCTAAACTCAAACCGACCAATTCTGAGAGTTGAGTTTTTGCCTGTTTTGTTTTGCCACTGCCAATAAGCCTGCTTGACGAAAACGCTACCGTCACGCCCTCTGTTCCATCGGTAGTAAGTGGCGCCAAGTCCCAAATCGCCTGCAGGTGCTGGAGCGATGGCATTTTCTGGGAGACCGCCGAAGGTCACTTGCGAAAGTTCCAGTCGCCAATCTTGCGACTTGCCGACCTTGCCGCTGACTCCAGCCCTCAGGAGCGATGCGACAAAAGTGTAACTGTTGTCAACACCTGCAACACCGGGGTCAAAGAATTTCCAACTTTCAACCCTCACCCGCCAAGTTACCGAGGTTGTCAAGGAACTGGTTTGAGCCACCCCGACCTCAATTACCATTAACGCTGCCACCAAAATTGACCACTTCTTCATCGCCTTTCGCACCTCCTCAGCCAGTTGTTTTTGCCTCCCTAAAAGCGACTCCCTATCCTTCCATCGCTTTCCTGAACGCTTCTGCTTTCCCGCTGATGACTGGGCACGGAGCGTAGTAGATTACATGGGCAGCGACGCTGCCAAAAATTAGCCTTCCCAAAGCACTATATCCGTGCGTTGGGATGATTATCAAGTCAACGGCGTTTTGTTGTGCGAACTCGGTGATGCCAGCACCGGCGTGATGGTATCGGGTGACTTTGGGCTCAATGCTCGGCACTTCCGATGGCTCTACAGTCCTTGATGACCAACGACGCAACTCTTCCATTGTTTCCCGCTTCAACTCCTCCCATGCTTCAGGGCTACCTTCGTATGGTGCGACGACATGCAAAAGGGAAATTTTCGCTTTCGTTAAACTCGCCAAATTGGCAGCATAGTCAAGGGCTACCGAAGCAGCCTCGGACAAGTCGCTTGGAACGAGCAGGTGGTTGAACTTCGGTTCGCATCTTTCCCGAACGAACAAAACTGGAACGGGCGAATTCTGCAAGACCTGCTCGGTCGTTGAGCCCAAAAGTTTTTCCTTGAAACTGGTGTGACCGTGAGCACCAAGGACAATCAAGTCAGCACCTAATTCCTTTGCCGCTTGGATGATAACTTGCGCTGCTTGTCCCGGGCGAACAGATGTTATCACAGTTAGCCCCTTCTGCTGAATTTGCTCGGCGATTTCCTCCAACTTTCGCCGGTGTTCGGCTGCCAGTTGCTCGTTTCTCGCTTCCTCAGCCTCCGCGATGTGCAACAAGGTCATTTGAGATTTCGCCAACTGAGCCAACGCCAATCCCCACTCCAACGCTGCCTGAGATGTTTCCGAGAAATCTGTTGCCCAAAGCAAGTGTTTAAGCATCTTGCCGTCACCCCCAAGTTTTTCGTTCGTCCCAAATAAACCGTGCCACAACATATCGGGTGACGGCAAGAGTTGCGGTCACTGCCCAGACTTGACGGCGATGCCTGCCGATTGCAAAGCGAGCATTTGAGCACGGCGGGCGTAATCCATTGCCTCTGTCAGTTCCTTCAAAACCTCCTCAGGATTGTGGAAGCCCATGCTGTTTTCGGAAACGACCAAGTTCTCCCAACGCAAATGAGCAAGTTGATGCAGCCTAACGGCTTCACGCAAAAGTTGCTCGTTAACGGGCTTCCCATCTTTTTGCGCCTGCTTCGCAGCGGCGATGGCGTCAATGCTGTCGCTTAGTGCTTGCTGCACCCGCTTTTGAGCCTCATCAACATGTTTTTGGACTTGCAAGACCTGTTCTCGCAAAACCTGTGGCGCTACGGAATGGCACTCGCCGCAAGGGAACGCACCGAGTTTTTCGCCCTTGATGTATCGGTCAATGTAACGAAGTGGCGAGACGAGCCAGTGGGATGTGAGAGTTTTCCCGTTAACCTTGACTTTCGGCATGTGGCAAGTTACGCACGAAGCGCCAGCCCTCTCATACTTGCTCTCCCAGAAAAGTTCAACTTCGGGATGCTGGCTCTTGATAAGGGGCTCGCCGATGATGGCGTGAATCCAATCTTGCATGTAGCCGAACTTCTCACGATAGTAAGCATCCAAGTCCCTGACCTTCCGCCAACTGAAGACGAACCTAACCTTTTTGTCGGCACCGGGTCCGCAAACATACTCCACATGGCATTGGGCGCACAAGAGAATCTCCTTTTGCTGCTTGTCAGCCTCGGCGAAACTTTTTGCGTTTTTGTCAGCCCAGTAAGGGTTAACACCTCGTTCGGCAATGGCTGCTTGAAGGGCTTTGTTGATGATGCGAAGTTGAGTTGAGTGGGGGTCGTGACAGTGAGTGCAAGATGCGCCGTAGTCTTGCATTTCCTTCGGGATTCGGGCAATCACTTCCTCCCACTTTGCGTTCTCGTCAAGTTTGATTCCCTTCCATGTCCGACCCCAGTAGTAAGTGACGGGCGTAGCCTTGCAGTTCAGGCAAGCAGCGTTTTTCGGGCGCTTGATGTCAATGTGGTCACGGAGAATGAACTTGTGGGAGCGGTCTTCGTTGTATTCCTTCGTAAACCCGTGACCAGCCACAATCTTGTTGTAAAGCGGAAAGTCCTTCGTTTTCGGGTGTTCCTTCGGGTCGGCTGGAGTGCCTCCGTAAAGACCAGCAACACCAGGCTCGCTCATGAAGTAGGTCTCATACTGGAAACGATGGCAAGAGCCACAAATTTCGGCGCTGAAATCAACAACGGGCAAGACCTTTGCAGGGTCATCGGCATCTTGGTGCTCAAGTGCCCCTTGGTGGCATTGAGAGCAAGCCAATCCTGAATGGGCATTGTGGGTGTAACTGTCAACAATTGCCCGATGACAATCCCGACATGCTTCCTGCGACTTAATTGCTGCGACGCTCAAAGTTTGTTTGTCCGCCTCTTGCCTACTCGCCACTACAACCATAGTTAGCAAAAGCACTGCACTTGAAGCAACCAAGAACCGCCTCAGCATCCTAACTTGACACCTCCTTGCTCTGCTGCGCGCCAGACTAATTTTGGAGCAAAAAATCGCTTTTGGGTGTCGGGAGAAATCCCTGATTTGGGCGAATTGGCTAATACCAAACAACCTGCAAATCGCCCAACACTTCGGGGTGTTCCAATTCCACTCTCATTTTCCCTTCAACGAGGCGATAAACAACTGCAGGAACTATCCCCCGCTCCCAATCAGCGAGGGGAAGCAAAGGCACACGGCAAGGATAAGGCGCTTTTTCGCGCAAGCGAACGATGTTGCGAACCTTGTCAATTTGAATCCCGCAAAGAGCGAAAAGGTAGCCGATGCTCGTTATGCCTCTCGGGTAGAAGCAGAGGTTGTTGGTCAGATAGGTGTCAATGAAGCCTTTTGTCAAGCCTGAAGTGTTCATGAAGGTTTGAAGAGTGAAGTAGCGGGGTGAGTTGTCAGGCAATTGAATGCCCAAGTAAGCAGCGACAAAATCGCGCCACAAGTTTTGTGAAACCCAAACATTGCTCCTATCGGCACTCGTGTGGGTGCAACCGTATTCAGTGAGCGATTGCCAATAGGCATTCACGATGTCGGTGCAAATTCGCTGGTAATTGAGGTCAGGTTCGTTGCCACTTAGCAAGAGGTAAAGCAAACCGTTTGCCGTGTAGATGGAGTAAGCGTCCCAACCAACCAATTCGCCGCTCAACGGTTTTCCAGTCCACGCATCAACTAAGCCATCTGCACTTCGTTCCAAGCAAACGGCGTAGTGGTCACCAAGCCACGCTTGTTCGTCAAGGGTTTTCCGTATTCGCTCTACCAACTTTCGGCACTGATTTGCCCAGTCGGTTTCGCCCAATGCGTCAGCGATTTGCACTGCTGCGTGGCAAGCACACAAAGTTTTGACGGCGAGGTAAGTTTGCTCTCGCGAGTATTGAACTGCGGGTGAAGCATCGTCAATGGTGTTGGCAGTGCCCAAGTTTGGGAAACCGTTGCCAGTTGTGTCGCTGCGTTCAAAGTAAGCGGTCAATCGTTTCGCCAAGCCGCTGTGCCTCTCAATCAACTCGTGTTTTCCTGTCCAACGCCACAGACAGTGAAGCATCAGCAGGAAATTAGCGTTCTCCTCAACAGGCATGGGATGATGGTAGGCTTGCCGACCGACTTCCAATTCGCCGCCCATATCGTGGGCGAGGTAACTTCCGACTTCGTCTTGCATCTCAAACAAAGCCCACTCGTCCAGCAGAAGTTCCAGCAATTCGGGGAAGAAAGCGAGGTAGACGAGGGCGTCGTTGTATTCCACATCAATGGTGCTGTGAAAATGACACGAACCTTCCCAAACGCTGAACCATTCGGCACCGTCGTCACGGACGACCCACCAAGTGTTGAGGAGGAAGTTTTGGAACGAGAAGCGAATTAAATCTGCCTGCGATTTTGTCAAGCCCGATTTAGACAGCAGTTCGTCCATTTGGTTCGCTTTGGCAAGGAGTTCGTCAAAGTGGCGACAAGCGAAATCGGCGACCGCTTCAACATCGGTGAAGAGCCAACGATACTTGAAGGAAGCAGGCTGCCCAAAAACTGTCAGCACAGGCTCATCAACGAAAGCGCACCAGACCAAGTCAAAACGGCACTTCGTTGGGTCGTCAAGGTCAAATTGAAAGGCAATGCCATCATCCAAAAGTTCGGCATTTGACGAAATCGGAACAAGCCTCTCATCGCACCACCAAAGTTCCTCACTCTCACCCAAGTCCTCAGGTCTCTCCCTTTCGCCCTTCCAAAGAACTTTCGGGACAGAGTAGTTGATTTTGAGCCTGTCATGGGCTTGGGTCAAATGCAGGTTAGCCCTTTGAAGCCTCACGAAAACTTGCCCACGCCTAACTACCCTATCGGCGGGGCGCCAGAAAATTCGCTCTTGCGGTTGCACCTCAAGCCTTATGAAGAAAAGCGGGGCAACGGAAGCCCATTCGTCGTGCGGGTAAAAAGGCGCTATCAATTCGGTCTTAAAAGCCAGCCCTAAATCCCACGAACGAGCAACATACTTGACACCACAAAATGTCAACTGTTGCTCAACGATTTCAAAGTGTGGGAAACGGCGAGTGAAAGGGAGCGCACGGACAACTTCATCCTCGCTCTTGACACCTATGGCTAAGTCAGTGGGAAAGTCAAGCCATCTGCCAAGAGCCGAGTGAAGGACTTGCTTTGCGTCTGGGTCAAAGACCAAAGAGAACCTTGAACCCAACCTACCAACCGCTGTTGCCATCAACTCCATCTTTCTCTCGCCCCCGATGCATTAGGACTTGAAAATGCGATTTCGCCTCTCAACCTTCGGGCTGTCGTGGGATACCGCCAAAATTCATCGTGGCGGCTTTTTGAATAATGATGCGCTCTCAATGGCAACGCAACTCCCAGCCCTTGCGTTTTCCCGTTTCGTTGCCAACCTTATATGCAGTCAAACCGAAAGGAGGCGCGAAAACATGCCAACGAAGGAACAAGTCCTTGAAGTTCTCAAAAACTGCTATGACCCGGAAATCGGCATCAACATCGTTGACTTGGGGCTTATCTACGGCGTTGACATAGACGAAGAGGCGGGTCGGGTTAAGGTGACTTTCACCTTGACGACACCTTTTTGCCCTTTAGGTCCCGAATTAGTTGACCAAATCCGTGAACTTGTCGGCTCTCTTGAGGGCGTTAAGGAAGTTGAAACCGAACTGACCTTTGACCCACCTTGGTCACCGGAGAAGGCAACCGAGGAGGGCAAAGCACTTTTGAGGATCATGGGTGTTCCCATTTAATGCTGTCAAGGAGGGCTGAGGGATGCTGGAAGGGAAGCGAGGGATTGTTTTCGGTGTCGCCAACGAATACAGCATCGCTTGGGCTATAGCAAAGGCTGCTAACGAGCATGGCGCTCAACTCGCCATCACTTACCAAAACGAGCGGTTTGAAGAGACTGTCAGGAAACTTGCAGCAAGCCTAAATGACCCGATGGTGCTGCAATGTGATGTCTCCGAGGATGGACAGATTGTCCGAGTTTACGATGAAATTTCGCGCCAGTGGGGTAAACTTGACTTCGTTGTCCACAGCATCGCCTATGCCCCGCGAGCGGCACTTGAAGGCAAGTTTTTGGACACAACCCGAGAGGATTTTTTGCTGGCACACGACATCAGCGTTTACTCCTTCATCGCCGTCACCCGTCAAGCCGTTCCCCTCATGACCGAAGGTGGCAGTGTCCTAACATTGACCTACCTTGGCAGCGAGCGGGCAGTTCCCGGCTACAATGTCATGGGTGTCTGCAAGGCTGCACTGGAAGCCTGCGTCCGCTATCTCGCAGCAGAACTTGGCGAACGAAATATCCGAGTTAATGCACTTTCACCAGGTCCAATCAAAACTCTGGCAGCAAGGGGAATTCCCGGCTTCACCAAAATGCTGGACCTTGTGAAAGAGCGCGCCCCAATGAGACGAAGCACCCTTCAGGAAGAAGTGGGTAAAATGGCAGTGGTCTTGTTGAGTGATTACGCTTCGGCGATCACTGGCGAAGTCATCTATGTTGATTGCGGCTATCACATCATGGGCTTGTAGTTCTCTCAATCTCGCAACTTGACCTTTAAGGTTTGGACCTCGCCCTTCCGTAAATCAATGACCCTGACAGCGTGATTGTTTGTGTCGGCAACGAAAAGTTTCCCGTCAGCGTAACTTATACCGCTGGGTTCATCAAACTGGGCTTGCGAAAGGACACCGTCTTTATGCCCCGGCTTGCCCGTGCCCGCAAAGGTCTGGCATGTTCGTGTCTTCGGAAAAAGTCGCTTGATTTTGTGGTTGTAGGTATCAGCGACATAGACGACACCTTCGTGATAGTAAACTGCCAGCGGGTGCTGTAAGCGCACAGAGTTGCCGATGCCGTCGCGATCGCCAAAGTCAAACAAGCCGACACCGACTAAGGTTCGGACGAAACCCGTCTTCAAATCGGCGACCCGAATGGCACTCGTCTCGCTGTCGGCGAAGTAAAGCCCATCCTCGCCGACGCTCAAACCGCTGGGTTGCGCCAGCCACGCTTCGTTAGGGGCACCGTCGCGGATGCCCTCGTAGCCCGTTCCCGCAAAGGGTGTCAAGATACCCCGCTTCAAGTCCATCACCCAAAGTTGATGGCTACCTGCCATCGCAATGTAAAGGTTGCCATCATTGATCGCTACATCCCAAGGCGACCGCAGGTTCACTTCCCTCGCTTTCCCACCTTGCGAAAAACCTCGTCCCAACTTTCCTGTCCCTGCAATCGTCGTAACTGTCTTTTTTGTCAAGTCTACCTTGCGGATGCAATGGTTGCCTGTGTCGGCGACGAACAGTTGGTCACCTTGTAGCGCCAAACCGTGAGGGCTGTTGAATTGTGCCGTTTTGAAATCGCCATCCCGCAATCCTTCCTGCCCGCTTCCGATGACCATGAGAACCTGACCCTCAAAATCAGTGACGACGATGCGATGATGACCCGTGTCGGCGATGAAGAGTTGATCGTTTTTTCCGTCCGCCAATACCTTGCCGGGAAAACGCAAAGGGGTGTCAGGTTGCGGTTCGCGTTGAAAACGCAAGGGCGTTCGGTCCAGCAACTTTTTGGCGTCCGCTTCAGCGATGAGTTGGCGCAGCACGGTCGCTAACTGCTCTGCTGTGATTTCGCCTTCGTGGACGCCAACGATTCGCCCCGTCGGGTCAATCAGAACCAGCGTCGGCCACGCCCGCACGCCGTAAAGTCGCCAGATGCCAAAGTCCTTGTCGTTGATGACGGGATGTTCTACGCCGTAGCGCAAAATTGCCTTCCGCAAGTTTTCGTCGTTGCGCTCATTGGGGAACTTCGCTGAGTGGACGCCGATGACGACCAATTCGTTGGGAAACATTCGTTCCACCTGCCGCAACTGCGGCAGCGTGTGCAAGCAGTTGATTCAGCAGTAAGTCCAAAAGTCCAGCAAAACGAACTTGCCCCGCAGCGCCTTCAAACTCAATGGTCGGTCGGTGTTGAGCCATTGGACGCCGGGCGGAAAGTCGGGGGCATGAAGGATGCCCATGCCTTGCACGGTCGGTTGCCTCCTTTGAGCCGTCGTTCGCTGCAGCATCATGCCGACGCTGATGAGTATCATCGTGATGATGGCGGTCGCCGTCAATATGCGCCACATCGTTACCGCCTCCTTGCCAATGCTTACGGCAAACCAAGTTTGGCACGGATGATGGCTCGCACTTGTTCGGCAGTATGCAAGGCATCGTCGGCGTCTTGCTGGGTTGCCCAGAAGCCACGATAGCGGGTGACGACGGCGAATTGGGAAAGCGTCGCCAAGTTGGAGCGCAAGGAGTCAAGTTCGGGAAGCAAGTTGCCACTTAAATCCAGCAGCCTGACCATGTCATGGGTTCGGGGATAGGCGATGTTGTGCTCTTCCAAAAAGGCTTTGAGGTATTTCTCGGAGGCTTGCTGGGCGTGGAAGCAAACGCCGTCGTAGAAAGGGGCAAGGGCTTGGCGCAGCCATCGTGCCATGTTCAAGTCGTCTTCTGCCTTTTGCACCCACTCTTGAGTTTCAGGTTTCATGCCCATCCCATCCCAAGGCTTTTGGCGCTGGAGCAACTCCGAAAGGGGCGTCAACCCTTCTGCCTCATAAAGCACGATGCCCTCCCTCACAATTGTCGTCACAAAATTCCCTGCCCTCAACAAAGAAGCCTCAAAATCTTCGGGTGAAAAGACATGAACTTGAACGGGAACTCTCAAAGCCTTCCCTTGCCACAAAATCGTCGGCGCAATGCTTTCAACCTCCCGCTCAATTTCGCGAGCAACTTGATGTGGTGGCTTATCAAAAGTCTCCATCACGACGCAAAGGTCAATGTCGCTCCCTTCATGGGCTTGACCTTTCGCTTGAGAGCCAAACAAAATCACCCTCTGTGGACGAAAACGCTCAACTATCCTCTCCGCTATTCTGGAAATCGCCTCAAGGTCAACCTGAATCACTTTCGCCATAGAAGCCACCAAGCAAGATTTTAGCGACACAGCAACTGCCGCAAAAACTTAACCCGTTTTCCCCTTCCTCGCCCTCCTCAAGGTAAACCTAACTTGGCTCGGATGGTGGTTCTAACCCGTTCGGCAATTCTCAACGCTTCGTCCACCTCTTGCTGCGTCAAAACAACGCTTCTGTATCTCGGCAAAACAGCATACTGCGTCAATGCAGCAAGTTCTGCCCTAAATGGTTGAAGTTCAGAAAGCAAGTTGCCACTCAAATCAAGCAACTCAACCAAATCGTGAGTGCGTGGATACGAAATGCTGTGCTCCTCCAAAAACGCCTTCATATACTTCTCGGCACTTTGCTGGGCGAGGAAACAGACTACATGAGGGACTAACGACGGTGCCTGTCTTTGCCATTGTGCCGCAGCCCAATCGCCTTCAGCAAGGTTCACCAACTCTTGTGTTTCTGGCTTCATTTCCCCTTCCTCCCAAGGCTTTTGCCTTGCCAACAAATCGTCAATGGGTTCAACCCCTTCAGCCTCGTAAAGCACTATCCCTTCCCTTGCAACCGTCGTCACGAAATTCCCTGCCCTCAACAGAGAACCCTCAAACTCTTCAGGCGAAAAAACATGAACTTGAACGGGAACTTTCAAAGCCTTGCCCTGCCACAAAACTGTAGGCGCAAGTCCTTCAACTTCCCGCTCAATTTCTCGGGCAACTTGATGTGGCGGTTTACCGCAAGTCTCCATTACGACGCAAAGGTCAATGTCGCTCCCTTCATGTGCTTGACCTTTCGCTTGAGAGCCAAACAAAATAACCCTTTGCGGACGAAAACGCTCAACTATCCGCTCCGCTATCTTGAAAATTGCCTCAAGGTCAACTTGGACAGTTTTCGCCATGCTGATTCCCCGTCAAGGGATTTTAGCGCTGCAGGTTTCAGGCTACGCTTTTCGGTCTGATGTCACGCCGATAGTGAGCACCGTCAAAGTGGATTTTGCTGACGGCTTTGTAGACCTTTTCAGTGGCTTCGGCAAAGTCACGACCAATCGCTGTTACACCCAAAACACGCCCTCCAGAGGTGACCAGTTGCCCGTCTTTCATCGCTGTCCCTGCGTGGAAAACGATTACACCCTCTTCTCCCTCTGCCTCCTCAATTCCCGTGATGACTTTGCCTTTTTCGTAAGCGCCAGGATAGCCAGCCGATGCCATCACGACGCAGATGCAAGCGCCGTCTTTCCATCGGACATCAACTTCATGCAACCTTTCGTCAATAACAGCCTCGCAAATGTCCACCAAATCGGCATCCAGCAGTGGCAACACTGCTTGGGTTTCGGGGTCACCGAAACGGCAGTTGAACTCTAACACTTTCGGACCTTCTTTCGTCAGCATCAAGCCGCCGTAAAGGACACCTTTGTAGGGACGCCCTTCCGCCGCTAACGCTGCGATGGTCGGCTTCATGATGGTTTCAACGATTTCGTCGTAGAGCAACGCGTCAATGTCCGGGACGGGGCAATAAGCGCCCATGCCACCTGTGTTTGGACCTTGGTCATTGTCAAGTAACCGTTTGTGGTCGCGAGAGGGCAGCATCGGTTTGACTGTGCGTCCATCGGTGAAAACCATCACTGATGCTTCCCTACCCTCAAGGAATTCCTCAACAACGACTCTTTTCCCTGCCTCTCCAAATTCCCGCTCAACCATAATCCGATCAACGGCTCTAAATGCTTCGTCCAAAGTAGCGCAAACGATGCTGCCCTTACCTGCTGCGAGACCGTCTGCCTTGACGACGATAGGTGCACCCTGTTGTCGGATGTAGGCTTTAGCTTCGTTGGGGTCGTCAAAAGTGGCAAATTTAGGCGATGGGATGTTCCATTTGGCTAAAAGTTGGCGGCAAAAGACTTTGCTGCCCTCAATTTCTGCGGCAGATTTTGTCGGACCGAAAATCCGAAGCCCACGCCGTTGGAACTCATCAACGATGCCCGCACACAATGGCGCTTCAGGACCAACGACTGTCAAGTCAATCCCTTCCCGCTGAGCGAAATCAGCCAACGCAACGATGTCTTCAGCGCCAATTGGCAGACATTGAGCCAGTTTCGCGATACCTGCGTTTCCCGGCGCGCAAAAGATTTGGCTAACTTTTGGGCTTTGAGCAATTTTCCACACAAGGGCATGCTCGCGCCCTCCGCCACCGACGACCAACACCTTCATCACGCTGACACCTCCAACGGATATCGGAACCGCAATTTTTTCCCTGTCGCAGCGTTCTGCAACGAGAATCAGCGAATTTGTCAACTTTTCACCTTACCTAATGCCGCCAGCACCTTGTCTGGCGTTATGGGCAAACTGGTGATGCGGACGCCTAAGGCGTTAGCGACGGCGTTGGCAATGGCAGCAGCGGTCGGGATGATGGGCGGTTCACCTAATCCAATGACGCCTCGTTCGGGCATGTCCAACAAGATGGCTTCAATTTCGGGGATTTCCAACGAGCCAGCGATTTTGTAGTTCTCCATGTCGGCGTTGACCATCCGTCCCGTTTGTTTGTCCATGATGCGCCCTTCCAAAAGGGCGAAACTGAGACCTTGCACGACACCACCGATGATTTGACCTTCTGCTGTCAAGCGATTGATGACGCGCCCACAATCGTGGACGGCGACAATCTTAATGACCTGAACTTTGCCTGTTTCCGTGTCCACCTCCACTTCAGCAAATTGCACACCTCCGACACCCGAGCCCGTCATTCCACGCCGCCACTCACCTCGCTCGCTGATTAAATCGGTCGGAAGCAACTTTGTCGCTTCTTCCCAACGCAATCCCTTTTGAGGGTTGTCGCGGACGAAAATGCGCCCATCTCGCGCCACCAATTGGTCAGCGGAAACGCCCAACTTTTGGGCAACGATGTCCAGCAACCGACGCAGGACTTTTTCGGCGGCGTCGTAAACGGCGGGATAAACGGATGCTGCCGTTGTGCTCCCGCCACTGCCACCTGAACGACCCAAACGGGTGTCGCCGATGTAAACGACGAATTTGTCACTGCGGAGAAATTCTGGCGTCAAGCCTAACGCTTCTGCGGCAGCGATGCCGACGACAGTGCGTGTTCCCGTGCCGATGTCTTGTGTGCCCAAAAGGACTTCCACTGTGCCGTTGCGATGGATGCGGACTTCCGCTTGTGAACCAGGACCGCCACCGCCGCCCCAAGCCGAGGCAGCGCAACCCAAACCTCGCCTCTTGACACCTGTTTGAGAGCCCCAAGGTTGCCATTTCTGCTTCCAACCGATGCGTTCAGCACCGATCTGCCATTCCTTGCGGCGGATTTCGTTGGGGTCATTTTTGATGCGCAGTTCTACTGGGTCTATGCCCAACACCCGCGCCAGTTCGTCAATGGCGCTTTCCACACCAAAAACTGCTTGCGGGTGTTTGGGGGCTCGCAAGGGTGCACTTGGTCCAGCGTTGGTGAAGACATCGTAGTGTTCTACAAAGCCGTGTTGGAAGCGGTAGTAAGGACCGGGCAAATCTGCTCCACCACCGACTCCTCCTGTCCCATAAGAGCGACGATAAAAAGCGACGAAAGTTCCGTCCTTCTTTGCGCCGATGCGGATGTGCTGGACAGAATCGGGGTTGTTGCCTGTCGTCAGGAAAACTTCCTTGCGAGAAAGAATGAGTTTGACGGGCAAACCACCTGCCATCCTACTCAATCGGGCAGCGATGGGGACATGTTGGTGCATCCAGAGTTTGCTGCCGAAGCCTCCGCCCATGTATTCGCAAATGACCCTCACCTTTTCAGGTGGCAACTGAACCTCGCGGGCAAGACTGTCTCGGACGGCGAAGAGCACTTGAGTGCTGTCAAAGGCAAGGATGCGGTCTGGCGCTTCCCATCCGACGACACTGCCGTGCGCTTCTAAAGGCGTGTGAATTTGCACGGGCGTTCGGACGGTGACTTCTACGGTGACTTCTGCTTCTTTGAAACCGTCTTCGCCTTCGCCCCAACGGTTGACACGGGGTGAGCCTCGTTGACCTTTTTCGTAGGCTCGGTCGGTGTCTACCTCAAAAGGCAGAGACTCGTATTCAACCTCAATGAGCCTCAAAGCGTCTTCGGCGATTTCTTCACTTTCGGCGGCGACGGCGGCAACGGCTTCGCCTGCATAGCGCAGTTCCGCACCTTCTTTGGCGATGATCATCACCGCCCGCACACCGGGCAATTTCTCGGCTTTACTGATGTCAATGCGTCGGACTCTTGCATGTGGAAGCGGACAGCGGAGAATTTTGCCGAACAGCATCTTCTCCCAAACAGGCTTGCCAGCGTAGCGGTTCAAATCAGGCAAATTTATGTCGGCAGTGTATTTGGCTTTACCCGTTACCTTTGCGACAGCATCAAGCCTCGGAATGCGTTGCCCTGTAACGCCACCTTGTATCGCCATCACCTTCAACCTCCTTTGCGTTCATCTTGGTTTGTCAAAACAACTTTTGCACGCCCAACAACTTTTGGAGCGTCTTTAATTCGTCAGGCAACGGTCGTTTAAACAGCCACTTGACATTGAGCCAAAAACCTTCAACAACTTCCGACCTCAAAACTCCCTTGCGCATCACCTTCTCTTCGTATCCTTCCCTGCCCTTTTTCAAAACCCGAACTTGCTTCCTTTGCTGGTCAACGAACCAAATCTCCGGAACGCTTATGCTCCTGTAATCTGCTTCCTTCGCAAGCATATCTGAAGGCCTGTCCCCCGGCGACCAAATTTCAACGACCAAATCGGGAGTTCCGATGATGCCTTCTTCTTGGACGATGGAAGCGTTTTCCTTGCGGACGAAAACTATGTCTGGAAGCCTTCCACGATGCTCCGTTATCTTGACTGCCGTCCGTGAACCACGAACTATGCCAAGACCTTTCGCTTCGGCATAATCGGTGAGCAGGACAAACAGCCACCGAAACAGGTCTTCGTGAATGTCCTTCGCAGCCACCCTTTGCACCACCATCCCATCAACCAACTCAACATCGTCGTCCTCGTCAAACAGCCTCACGAATTCTTTAAAGGTCAGCGGTCGTAAGGGCTGGGGAAGCAGCAACCTTCGTTCCTCTCGCACTTCTGACAAAGCAACCGAGCGAGCCATTGAGGTCACCGCCTTTCAAGCGCCGCTGCGCATTCTTTTGACAGCGTCCAAAACTGCAGCGAGTATTCGCGAGTAGACGCCACACCTGCATATGTTGCCTGAGAGTGCTTTCCTGACATCTTCTGGAGATGGCGCTTTGTTTTGGTTAAGGAAACCTACCGCTGCCATGATGAAGCCGGGTGTGCAAAAGCCGCATTGCAAAGCATCGTGTTCAACGAAAGCCTCTTGGACGGGATGGAGTTTGCCGTCTTTCGCTAAACCCTCAATGGTAACGATGTCGTGACCTTCAGCGTCAACAGCAAGCATCATGCAGGAATAAACTGGCTTCCCGTCCATCAGGACGGTGCAAGCACCGCACTCGCCTCGGTCGCAAACTTTTTTCGTGCCTGTCAGGTTGAGGTGGTTGCGGAGCGCTTCAAGCAAGGTGACGCGTGGCTCAAGTTGCAACTTATAAACTTTGCCGTTCACCTTCAGCGTCACGGGGACAGTTTGTGCACGGGGAATTCTGATGACTTTCTCTGTGGCTGATTCTGCTTCAACTTTGTGACCAACCAACAAATCGGTTATGGCTGCACTCGTCCCCGCAACTTTTAAAAATTCGCGCCGCGAAACGCCCTTCCGTTCCTTCCCGTTTCCTGCCATTTTTCAACCGCTCCTTTCCTTTAATGCGATTTCACGCTTTGATTATAGCACTTGCGTTCCTAAATGGGTCAAAGTTTTGCGTGGGTGAGTGGCAATGGTCAGGGTTTGGCGAGACGGCACGGTGGTGCGAATTGAGACCGAAAAATACTTTGCGGCTGTTCAAACGGAAGGCTATGTCAGCGGCGTCATGGCTAGAAGTTTCGTTGACAAACAAACGGGCAGCAAGGATTTGGGTTTTGGGCTCGTCATCGTTGACTTTTTGCTTGAACCCCGCATGGACGATGAATCCACGCCTGAGCACTTGCGTTACAGTTGGGGCGACAAAATTCACGGCAACATCCCCAAACGCTTCGTTGAGTTGCCACAAATTTGCACCCAAGCGAGAAAGTTGCCCTTTGAAATCTTTGAGGGCAAAAACTTCGTCGCCGTCAAGCAATGGTTCAATTGGACAATCGCCCGCCCTCCCTACAAGCCGGGTTCGCGTTGGGAACAGTTGTTGGTCTTCCCCGACAGGGTTCGTTGGTTTCTTGCCTATGACAAGGTCACAAGCGTCAACACGGTTGATTGCTTGCTACTTCGGATGGACATGCCTGGTCATATCCGCCACCAAAGTGGCGACAGTTTCAGGCAAGTCTACTTGAGTTATCACGGTTTCATCCCCGCCAGTGCTTTCATTGAAGATTTCGCTCCCGACGAGCGCTTCCTTTACCGCCGCGAAGACGGCAAGGTGCCGGAGAAGTTCATCCGAGCCTACCAGTTGCGGAACGGTGTCTGGCTTGCAGGTATGGCTTTGCACCCACCAACGGTTTACGAGGCTTGGTGTCACCAGCGCGGCTATGTCTGCCTCATTCAGGAAGTTGGTGGTTGGAAAGTGCAAGCGGGCGAAAGTTTCGGCGCTGTCCATTTGATCGGCTACTTTGACGATGTTGACGAGATGGAACGAGTGTTTGAGACTTTCAAAGGAGCAAGAGAACTGCAAGTGTCGGCAAACGAGTGGAAGTTGAAGTGAGCAAGCAGCGAAGGAGGGATGAGAATGGGCAAGGTGCTTGTCCTCTACGACAGCGCCACAGGTAACACGAAAAAGATGGCTGAGATGGTGGTAAAAGGGGCAGCGAAAGTCCCGGGAATTGAAGTAAGGCTCAAGTCAATTGACGAGGCGACGCCTGAAGATGTCTTGTGGTGCGACGGTTTGGCTGTTGGTTCTCCGACCAACATGGGAGTGCTTTCATGGAAGATGAAGCGGTTTTGGGACGAAACCATGTCTGACCTGTGGGGCAAACTTGACGGGAAAATTGCCTGCGCTTTTTCGTCCTCGGGCGGTTGGGGAGGAGGTGCTGAGTTGGCTTGCATGTCGCTCTTGACAGTCTTGATGAACTTCGGCTTCCTCGTCTTCGGGGTCACCGATTATGTCGGCAAAAAGTTCACACTCCACTACGGCGCTGTAGTCGCTGGCGAGCCCAGAACTGACGCGGAAATTGCTGCTTGCGAGAGGTTGGGCGAAAGGTTGGCTCAGTGGGTTGCCGTTTTCTTTGACGGGAGAAAAGACCTGCACCCCGTGTTAACGCGACAGGAGGACGAGGAAGATGAAGACGATGAATGATTCACCATCCGTCCAATTGGGCGTTGAAGTTTTCGCCCAAAGGCAAGACCTGAAGCCGTTGCGGTTCGGAATGCTGACCAACGCTTTGGCGACCACCAGTGAACTTGTCCCTTCCGTTGATGCGTTAATGGCTTCAGGCTTCCAAATCGCTGCCCTCTTTGTCCCAGAACATGGCTTTTACGGCGCAGCAACTGCGGGCGAAAAGGTCGCCAGTGGTTACGATGAGAAACGCAAAGTTCCAGTCTTCAGCCTTTACGGCGAAACCTTAAAGCCGTTGCCGGAATGGCTTTCGGGGCTTGACGCTTTGTTGGTTGATCTGCCAGATGTGGGCTGCAGGTTTTACACCTACGCTTGGACGATGAGTTACTTGATTGAAGCAGCATCGGAAGCACAATTGCCAGTTTTCGTCCTTGACCGCCCCAATCCCATCAACGGTGTGCATGTTGAAGGCAAATGCCAAACCGAGATTGTCGGTTCGCTTGTCGGTCGCTTCTCTACCCCAATCAGACACGGCATGACTTTGGGCGAATTGGCGCTTTGGCTTCAGCGACATCATTTCCCGCAGGCACAAGTAAAGGTAGTCGCTTGCAAAGGTTGGAAGCGAACTATGTGGTGGGACGAAACAGGTCTGCCTTGGGTCTCACCTTCACCGGCAATGGCAACTCTTGACACGGCAACGGTTTACTGCGGCACTTGCCTTGTGGAGGGAACGAACCTATCGGAAGGGCGCGGAACTTCGCATCCCTTTGAGTGGATTGGAGCGCCTTTCGCTGATGAAGACGAAGTCGCCAACCTGCTCAACAAACTGGGCTTGCCCGGAGTCAAGTTCCGACCGATCAGATTTGTTCCAACGACTTCAAAGCACGCAGGCGAAGTTTGTCGTGGCGTTCAAATTCATGTCCTTGACAGAAATGCCTTCTCGCCCGTCCGAACAGGACTTTGCATTGTCGCAGCCTTCAAAAGCCTCTACCCGCAATATTTCTCTTGGCGCGAAGCGACTTTTGATCGTTTGATGGGCACGAAAGCGGTGCGGAAAGCGATGGACGAGACCGACGCCCCAGTTGCGGTTGCGCTGGAATGGGACTTAGAGCCGGATGAAGAGTTCATGAAGCAGCGGTCTGAGTGCTTGCTTTACGGGTGAGCGTTGAAAGCAGTTCAGTCCAACCTTTCGCTGGTTGCCCAGCATAAAATTTGCAGTGGCGAACTGTCACACCTGAAACGGCTCAAAGGGGGAGCAAAGTTGTGCACCCGATTTTGTTCAAACTTGGACCGTTTACGCTCCGAAGTTATGGCGTGATGGTGGCATTGGGGGTTTTGGCGGCGATGTTCTGGACTCGGCTTGAGTTCCGACGGCGAAAATTGCCCGACGATTTGCTTTACGATTTGGTCGTCGCTGCAATCGCCTTAGGTGTCGTTGGGGCAAGGCTTATGTATGTGGCATTGAACTGGCAATCCTACCGCACGAACTTGGTCTCAGTCCCGATGATTTGGGCTGATGGTGGGCTTTCATTTCACGGAGCAATTGCTGGTGGGATTTTGGCTGGTTTGTGGTTGAGCCGACGATACAAAGTTTCGTTCTGGAGAATTGCCGACGCTGTTGCGCCGGGTTTAGCCCTCGGTCACGCTATAGGGCGGGTTGGCTGTTTCCTCAACGGTTGCTGTTACGGTCTCCCGACGACGATGCCTTGGGGCGTTCGGTTTCACAACCCAGCCCTCGGCGTTGACACTTTGCCCAGCCACCCAACTCAACTTTACGAAGCAGCAGGCTTGCTGATTTTGTTTGTTCTGCTTGCCCTTTACAGCCGCAATATTTCTCGCCCCTCGTCCCTCGCCCCTCGTCCCATCTACGAAGGTGCGGTTTTCATCTGGTGGGCGATTTTTTACTCGGTGCTTCGCTTCGTCGTGGAATATTGGCGGGCAGGCGTTACGGCTCAAGTTGTCAACGGTCTCACTCAGGCTCAATGGCTTTCCCTCGTCATTTTTGCCGTCGCCCTCGCCTACCATCGTTGGCGGCTCAAAAAGTGAAAAGCCGCACTCGCTACTTTTTTTGTGGGCGCTTGCATGCCTGCACGCTCGTATATCGGCTGAACTTCACTGCTTTTCAGCCCACTCCAAAGCCTCTTTCAGCGAAAGCGACAAGACTTTGGAGATGCCTTCTTCCTCCATCGTGACGCCGTAGAGGTTATCTGCTGCTTGGACGGTTATTGGATTGTGGGTGATGACAATGAACTGAGTGCGGTCGGGAAATTCCTGCAGGAGCGAGACGGACCTGTCTGCGT